>Ga0074045_10000883_pt1 | contig 29362 bp, 25 predicted proteins | sample BogForMeECP23OM2_FD_94442 | JGI IMG/M metagenome (GOLD analysis project Ga0074045, IMG submission 94442) | Bog forest soil microbial communities from Calvert Island, British Columbia, Canada - Bog Forest MetaG ECP23OM2 | ecosystem: Environmental > Terrestrial > Soil > Wetlands ...
CTCATGGCTTCCGAATCGTCCATGCTGATGATCAATACCCAGCATCCCGATCTTTCCCTTCAGGCTCATCTTGCATGAGAATCCGGGACCGAGTTCAGGCTCATCTTGCATGAGACAAGAGTGTCTGGGTTAGCTTATCCGCAGCCTGCTATTCTGGAGACCATCGGAAACACATCTCATGAAAGCTAAGTACACATTCGGGATTCTCCTCCTGTGCCTTGCAGCGCCGCTGGCGGCGCAGAAGTTCGATGGGCTGGCTGTTACGCCGCCAATGGGATGGAACAGTTGGAACACGTTCCAAGCCAACGTCAGCGAGAGCCTGATCGAAGAGATGACCGACGCGATCGTCTCCAGCGGAATGCAGAAGGCGGGCTATCGATACGTCGTGGTGGACGATGGCTGGGAAGCCGAGGAGCGGGACGCCGAAGGCAATTTGGTACCCGACCCGAAGCGTTTTCCGCACGGCATGAAGGCGGTTGGCGACTACCTGCACGCGCGGGGCTTCCTTTTCGGCATCCACAATTGCGCCGGGACCAAGACCTGCGCCGGCCTGCCCGGCGGGCGCGGGCACGAGTTTCAGGACGCGCGCACGTACGCCTCCTGGGGCGTCGATTATCTGAAGTACGACTGGTGCAATCACGGCACAGCGAACGCCGAGGAAACCTATAAGACGATGCGGGATGCGCTCCACGCGGCGGGCCGGCCGATCGTGTTCAGCCTTTGCGAATGGGGCGACAACAAGCCGTGGACGTGGGCCAAGGACGTGGGGCATTTGTGGCGGACGACCGGCGACATATTGAACTGCTACGATTGCCAGGGCGCGTACTCGATGGGCTGGAAGTTCATTTTGGAGTTGCAGGTGGGCCTGGAGCAATACGCGGGTCCCGGCCATTGGAACGATCCCGACATGCTCGAAGTGGGCAATCCGGGCCTGAGCGAGGCGGAATCGCGCGCGCACTTCAGCCTGTGGGCGATGCTGGCCGCGCCGTTGATGGCCGGCAACGACGTGCGCAAGATGCCGGTCCAGATCCGCGACATTTTCAATAACGCCGAAGTCATCGCGATCGACCAGGACGCGCTCGGCAAGGAAGGATCGCGTTTCATGAAACACCCTGGCAAGCAGATCTGGTCGAAGGAACTGTCGAATGGCGATTGGGCGGTGTGTTTCTTCAACGACAGCGACGAAACCGTGCAACTGCGGATCGACTGGACGCATTTGTCGTTTCTCAATGGCGCCTATCGCGTGCGCGACGTATGGCAGAAGAAGAATCTGGGCCGCAACGAAGGCGAGTTCCAAGCGCCGCTGCCGTCGCACGACGTGGTGCTGCTGCGGCTGACGCCGGTAAAGTAACGGCGCCGTGGCGCGGGCTGTCGAGCCTGCTGAGCCGAGAGTCGTCTCGGCTTTCGTTCCCCCGGTCGCTGTTCGTGGTGCCGCTCCGAGCAACGGCAGAGTGTCCCCGCATCAAGCAGAGAAATGTCGAGAAGAATCTCGACACGGCAGCCAGGACTGGCCGCGCCACGTCGGCCCTCTATGCGATGCCGCCGCGCAGCAACGATGCGGCGGAGGGCGGTGTGGCGTTGCGCAGCGCGGGAGCATCTTCGACTTCCTCGACCTTATCGCCTTCGCCGGGAGCCAGGAACAGGTTGGCGTCGATGCCATGCTGGCGCGTGTAAAGGTCGTAGTAGCGGCCGCCCAGCGCGTACAACGAATCGTGCGTGCCGCGTTCCAGAATGCGGCCCGTCTCAACCACCAGGATCTGATCGGCGCGGCGGATGGTAGATAGCCGGTGCGCGATGACGAACGTGGTGCGGCCCTTCATCAAGTAGGAGAGCCCCTCCTGAATAGCGGCCTCGGATTCGGAATCGAGGCTGGAGGTCGCTTCATCGAGAATCAGGATGCGCGGGTTGGCGAGGATGGCGCGGGCGATCGAGACGCGCTGGCGCTGCCCGCCGGAGAGCTTGACGCCGCGCTCGCCGACGATGGTGTCGTATTTCAATTCGAACTTCTCGGCGAACTCGTCCACGCGCGCGATGCGGCATGCTGCCAGGATCTCCGCCTCCGAAGCGCCCGGCCGCGCAAAGGCGATGTTCTCCCGAATGGTGCCGTCGAACAGGAACGTATCCTGCAACACTACGCCCAACTGCGTGCGGTACGCGTCCAGGCGCACGGTGCCGAGATCGATTCCATCCACCAGGACGGAGCCTTCGGTGGGTGAATGAAACGCGGCAATCAGGCTGATGATGGTGGATTTGCCGGAGCCGGAAGGGCCCACCAGCGCGGTGACGGTGCCGGGCGTGGAGGCGAAGCTCACGTCATGCAGCACGGGCTTGCCGGGGTCGTAGGCGAACGTCACGTGGTCGAAAGTGAGATTGCCCTGGATGGGGCCGATGGCGACGGTGCGGCGCGGTTCCTCGTCTTCGGGCCGTTCGTGCAACACCTCTTGCGTACGGTCCAAACCGGCCAGGGCCTCGGTGATCTGGGTGCCGATGCCCACCACCTGGAACATGGGCGCAACCAGGAAGGCCAGAAACGCGGTGAAGCTCATGAAGCCGCCGAGCGTCAGCGTGCCGGCGCCGATCTGGCGCGCTCCGAGATACATCACCGTCGCGCCCACCAGTCCCATTAGCACGGTGGCCGACAGGCTCATCAGCGAAATGGCGGTGAGGCTTTTCAGCACATTGTCCAACAGCCGCTGTACGCCGGCGGCGAACACGCCGGCCTCCTCGGCCTCGGCGTGATAGCCCTTCACCACGCGCACGCCGGCCAGCGATTCGGTGAGGCGGCCGGTGACTTCCGCGTTGATCTTGCCGCGTTCGCGAAAGATCGGCCGAATTTTGCGAAACGCCTTGCTCAAGGCGAACGCGAAGGCACCGATGAAGAGCAACGCCAGACCGGTGAGCAGCGGGCTGATGTAGACCAGGGCGGCGAGCGAAAACAGCGCCTTCATGATTCCGCCCACGAAGTCCACCAGGCCGGTGCCCACCAGATTGCGCACGCCTTCCACGTCGGTCATGATGCGGGAAACCAGCGCGCCGGTCTTGTTGGCATCGTAATAGCCAACCGGAAGGCGCCCGATGTGCCGCTGCACGCGGCGGCGCATTTCGGCGATGAGGCGCTGCGCTTCCTTCGAAAGCAGTTGCGTGAGCGAATAGGATGTCACGCCCTGGATCAGCGTCGCCACGAGCACTGCACCCACCAGCGGAACCAGCCACTGCGTTTGATGTTTGCCAATGACGGAATCGATCAGGAACTTGGTGGAACCGGGTAGCACGATGCCGCAGACGCTATTGATGAGCGTCAGCAACAAACCGAGAGCGAACAGGGCGCGGCGCGGCCGCACCAGTTCAATCACCAGCGGCCACGCGCTGCGCAGCGTTTCGCCGGTCTTTTTCTTGGCGCCCGGAGGCATCGATTTCATGGTCCTGCGAACGGGAGACACTAGTTTCAGAGTACACTGCGCGAGGCGGGCGCGGCTTTGGTGGGGCATCCTTTCGGCTGCCCGCATATTCCGCGGCCCAGCCTGTTTGGTTGCCCCATCACTCCTTGAGGCGGCGCGTCAGCAGGGCGGGCATTTCGGCGGGCGCGGCCACGAGGAGCACTTCAAATCCGGCGGCGCGTCCGCTGGCTAGGCCAGCCGCGGAGTCCTCCACCACCAACGGCGTGCGCGCGCCCACGAGTTCGGCGGCTTTGCGATACGGTTCGGGATCGGGCTTGTAATGAGTTACATCCTCCGCGCCAACCAGCGCGTCGAAGTGGTGCCGCAAGCCGCCGGCAGCCAGCAGAGGATCGATCTCGGCGCGTGCGCTCGATGTCACCACAGCCAGTCGGTAGGTGCAATGTAACTTTTCGAGAAAAGCGTCGAGCGCGGGATGGAACGGCGGATGGGAGAGCACGCGCTGGCGGAAGAGTTCTCTCTTCCTGGGATACTCGGCGAACAACGCCCGCCAGTCGAGCGGCGGATCGGCGAGCGCGGCCAGCGTGCGCAACATATCTTTGTCGTCGATACCAATGGCGTGGTCGCGACAGTAGTCCCATTCGAGCGCGATGCCGAACGGACGTAGCACCTCGGCCCAGCACGCGCAGTGGACCGGTTCGGTGTCGGCCAACACACCGTCGAAATCGAAAAGAATGGCGTCAAATAAGGGCACGGGCGGGAAGACTCTTGAGGGTAGCACGGGAGGCCGCACCTCGCAGCTCCGCAGCATCGGAGCTGAAGCGTGGCCTACCCGAGAAGCGTGCTAGCATAATCCTCCAGGCTACTCCGCGATATGCTCGGCTTCGACCAGCGCGCCGCTCGCTCCACGTGGACGGCGGCGCTTGTGCTGCTGCTGCTCTACCTGGTGTTTCTGGCGCGCAAGACGCTGTTCGTGTTCGTTCTGGCGATGCTATTCGCCTATATGCTGGCGCCGCTGGTGAACCTGCTCGACCGGATTTCCCCGGCGCGCCGCACGCGCACGGCAGCGTTGGCGGCGGTATTTGCGATCGTGATGGCAGTCGCGGCCTTATTGGGATTCGAGATCGGCACGCGCGTCGTGGAACAGGCCTCGGTGCTGGCCCGGAGCTTTCCCGCCATGGCGGCGAGTTGGCAACAGCCGCTGCCAAACGACCACTCGTTGCAGGCGCAGATCGTCGCAAAGGTCCGCGCCGAAGCGGCGGAGCGTTCGAGCGGCCTCGTCTCCGAGCTGCCGAAATACGGGATGCAGGTCGTGGGTGTGGCGAGCAACCTGATCTATCTGGTGATCATTCCCATCCTCGCGTTCTTCTTTCTGAAGGATGCGCCCACCATGCGGGGACACATTCTCGACCTGATGGACGAGGGTCCGCGCCGCGCGCTCGTCGCAGACGTGCTCTCCGACGTGAACCTGTTGTTGGCGCAATACATGCGTGCGCTGTTCACGCTCTCGATGACGGCGTTCGCGGCTTACGCCATCTTCTTTTCCGTGATGCGCATGCCGTACCCGATTCTGCTGCCGGCCGTCGCTGCGCTGCTCGAGTACATCCCGATGCTGGGCCCGGTCACCTCGATTGCGCTGATCCTCCTTGTGGCCGGGCTGGCGGGCGTGAGCTTGTGGCCCGTGATCGCGTTTGTGGTGCTCTTCCGCATGCTTCAGGACTACGTGGTCTCGCCGCACCTGATGGGGCGCGGCGTCGAACTGCATCCCCTGCTGGTGCTGTTCGGCGTGTTCGCGGGCGCTGAGATCGCGGGCATCGCGGGGACCTTCCTTTCCGTGCCGGTGCTGGCGCTGGCGCGGATCGTATATCTGCACATCCGCAAAGCGCGATTGAGCGCACGGCAGGCGACGGCGTAGAGGTGGGACAGACGATCGGTTTTTGTCGCCTGTCAGATCTCGCACTTCAGCGAAACCCGGCAGACCACGAAAGGCGATGGCCTGTCCTACCGGAGAACGCTACCGCCAGCGGCCGCGATAGTAGCCCCAGTGACCGCCTTCGTGGCGCCACACCGGTGCCACCCACACGGCGCGCGGGTGTGGCGGGCGCACCCAGCGGCCGGGAGCCCAGGCCCATGCACCACCGCGCAGATCCCAGAATCCTTCGGTCCAGACGAAGCCAGGGCCGGGCGCCACGCCGATGACACCGTAACGCGGCGGCGGCGGCTCCACGATGACCGCGGCGCTTCCGGCGCAACCGGTAAACAGCGAACCGGCCACCAGGAATGAGGCCATCAGAAGTTTTCGTTTCATCTTGTGCAACCTCCTACACGTTCAAACGCGGCGCGTACGGAGACGTTGCGGTCCTGAAACGAAGTTAATGTTAGGAGGCGTTAATGCGGCGGCACCGATCGCCGGATGTTGCTGCAGCCGGCGGGTAGCGGGCCGGTTTCCGAGGCGGCGACCATGCGCTCGGAATCAGCCGCCCACATCCGCAGGTTGGGCGTGATACAGCCCAGTGTTCTCGGGCCGTCGTCTGCGGAGCGTTACAATCCAGACCGTGGCGCCACCGGAAGTGATTCTCGACCGTTGGGTTAGGACGTGACTCCGCCGCGAACCTGGATTTCGGGCTGCATAGGCAGGCTCGAGATCGAACGAGTAGGATCGCCGACCCGCCGGTCATTGTTGTAGCGCATTCAAGGAGACGATGAATGACGCGCTTCGATCAGAAGGTCCGAATGCTTCCGGCAGCGTCGAACACCTGCCATTTCATTTCGATTACCTTGAGGTCCGCGAGGGAATCAGAAGCGCGCTCGCCTTCCAGCACGACGACGCAGCGTTCCGCGGGTCGGTCGCGATCGCGACGTTGGCAATTCTCGCTCCGGCCGCTTTTGTGTGAAGGTCCTGTTCAGGGATGGGCATCGTATCGGCGTTGGGCCTTTCGATCGGGGACGGTCCGCCCGCCAACCACGGCACGCCTTTATAGACCTTCTCCTGTTTGCCTTTCCTTGCCTATCGCATTTGTGGCGGCGACGAAATCTCCAACAGCGTAGTAACCCATCGATTTAATCGTCAATGCGCAAAAGCAGAGAGGGTTTATCTTTCTTATGTCTGGAATACCGCTTGTAAAGCATTGATCTGTTATATAGGATTCGACGATTTTCGCGATAATAAGTGAGTGGTTCCCTAGAGCGACAATCTGCAGAACCTCACATTCAATGTTGATCGGGCATTGTTCGATAAGAGGAGCCTTGTCCAACTCACCGTAGAATACCTTGAAACCACACTCTCCAGCTTTATCCGATTCGGAGCCGGACACGACGCCACAGTAGTCTGTCTCCTTCACCATGTTTACGGAGGGGACGTTAACGGAGAATTGCCGGTTCTCCTGAATGCCCCGCAGAGAGTATCGGATGTTCCTGACGGCTATTGCCATCGTCGGAGGATCAGCGCTCGTGATGCCGGCCCAGGATATTGTGAGAAAATTTGGCTTACCATCAATGTAGGTCCCCACAAGAATCGCTGGTCTGGGATTCAGCAGTTGTTGCAGTCCCATCTTTATTTTGCTCATAGTCCTTGCCTCACTATTAGAGATACGCCGGTCCAAGCGTGAAAACAACCGCTGCCACCCAACTGCGGATCACCTGCAAGCTTCGGCGGCCGGCGCTCGCAAACAGGGTTGGTAACTGGCCTTTGGCCGGCTCTCCGGGTGTATCTTCGGCGGCTGGGAAGCAATCCATATGAGCGAGAAGTCGCCTCGTAGAAGTGCTGCCGGGTTTCGGATTGCTCCTGGATCGCGCGCCGCTCGGAGAGCCGGCGTGCGGATTCGCTTGGATAGGAAACGGCCATCCCGGCGACTGACCCACCACCAGCCGGCGGCCAACCGCTAAGATTGAAATAAGCTCACGCGTATGCGCGCATTTCCCCAGGGGTTTTCGATTGGCAAGGTGCGGATCGCTCCGGCCACGGTGCTGGCTCCGATGGCGGGCGTCACCGACACCGTGTTCCGGCGGTTCATTCGAGACCTGGGCGGCTGCGGGCTGATGATGACGGAGTTCACCAGTTCGCACGGCGTGAAAGCGGCCGAGGGCGCGCGCAAGCCCACACGCACGCTAAAATACCTGGCTTTCGCGGCGGAAGAACGGCCGATCTCGGCGCAGTTATTCGGCGCCGACCCGGCGGTGTGCGCGGATGCGGCGCGGGTGTGCCAACAACTGGGCTTCGACATCGTCGATCTCAACCTGGGCTGCCCGGTGAACAAGGTGGTGCGATGCAATGGCGGCTCCGGCCTGCTGCGCGACCTGCCGCTGGTGGAACGCCTGCTACGCGAGGTGCGGCGCGCGGTGACGATTCCGTTCACGCTCAAATATCGCGCCGGGTGGAACGACCGCGAGCTGGTGATGGTGGAACTGGCGCGGATAGCGGAAGATTGCGGCCTGGATGCGATCGCACTGCACCCGCGCACGCGCGAGCAGGGCTACGCGGGCAAAGCCGATTGGAGCCGCATCGCGGAGGTGAAAGCCGCGGTGAAGATTCCCGTGATCGGCAACGGGGACATCGTCACGCCGGAAGACGCCGCGCGCATGGTGAACGAAACCGGCTGCGACGCAGTGATGGTGGGCCGCGCGGCCAGTTCCAATCCGTGGATCTTCCGCCAGATCGAGCAGTACCTGGCAACCGGCGCTTACGATCAGCCGAGCGAGCACGACCGTTACCAGATCATGCGGCGCTATTATGCGATGCTCGTGGAGCGCGGCGAGAGGGACACGGTCGGCAAGATGAAACAGTTCGCCACTTACTTCACACACGGCGTGCGCCACGGCGCGCAGCTTCGCGCGTCGATCTACAACGCGCAACAGCCACAGGCGATTCTCGATCTGGTGGACGAGTTCTTCCAGGCCGAGCCGGCGGTGGCGTCCTGATCCGGTGAAGAAAGTACAAATCATCACCGATGGTTCCTGCCTGGGCAATCCGGGCGCCGGCGGCTGGGCTTGCATTCTGATCCACAATCGCCACACTAAGGAATTGTCCGGATCGGAGCCGCACACCACCAACAACCGGATGGAACTGCGGGCGGCCATCGAAGGTTTGCGCGCGCTCATCGAACCATGCGAAGTGGAAGTGGTGACCGATTCCGAATACGTGAAGAACGGCATCACTACCTGGATTCACGGCTGGAAGCGCAAGGGCTGGCTGACAGCGGCCAAGAAACCGGTGATCAATCAGGACCTTTGGAAGGCCCTGGACGAGCAGACGGCGCGCCACAGGACGACGTGGGTATGGACCAAGGGCCACGCATCGCACGCCGGCAACAATCGTTGCGACGAACTGGCCAACCGCGCCGCACGCGAGCAGATATCGAGCGGACCGGCCGGGTAGATTGCGCCGGCGCGGCTGGTCGCGGCGGGCTTGCCTCGATACTGTTCCGTGAAACGTCGGCGGGAAGGGTGAGGGGCCGGAAAAGCCGAGATGACTCTCGGCTCATCAGGCTTGACAGCCTGCGCCACGGCTCACCCGGACGATGTTTCAGCTAGGCTTCCGTCGTGGGCCGGGCGTCCTTCAGGATCGCGGCCCAGGCGGGATAGCCGCGCGCGGCCGAGTAGGCGTCTTCTTCCAGTTCGAAGGCGACGTCGAGCCGTGCGCCGGGCTGGAACTCGGCGGCGCGCCCGGCGAAATTCCATGCCTTCAGCGTCAGGGTGCGGCCGTTCTGACGAACGGCAAGGCGGAGGTGCTTCTCCTTCATCACGGCCGGCGCAGCCGCCACTTCCGCGCCGCGGACGGCAAACAGCGGCGCACCGTTTCCGTTGCCGAATGGCGCCAGTGCGAAGATGTCCGCAACCGCGGCTTCGGTGATTTCGCCGAGGTCGACCACGGCGTCGATTTCCAACTGCGGCAGGAATTCCTCCGGGCTCAGGCGTGCGGCGGCGTACGCATTGAATCGCTGGCGAAACTCTTCCACGCGAGCCGGCTCCAGCGTCACCCCGGCTGCGAACTTGTGGCCGCCGAAACGAACCAGCAGGTCGCGCATCGATTCCAGCGCTTCCAACAGATGAAGCGCCGGGATACTGCGGCCGGAGCCTTGCGCCATGCCGTCTTCTTCGTTGCGTCCGAGCACGAACACCGGCCGATGCAGCCGCTCCACCAGCCTGCTGGCGACGATGCCGAGCACACCGCGGTGCCAATCCTTCGCGTAGTAGACCAGCGCCGCAGCGGGCGCCTCCACGGGCAACCGCTCGCAGGCGTCGCGAATAGCGGCCTCCACCCGGCGGCGCTCGGCATTTTGATCGTGAAGTTGCCGCGCCAGCTCGTGCGCGCGCGCCGGGTCGGTGGTTAAAAACAACTCGATGACGCTCTGCGCCGTGTCCATGCGGCCGGCGGCGTTGATGCGCGGCACGATCTGGAAGGCCACCTGGCGAGCGCCGATCGATGCGCCGCGGCTGAAACCGGCCACCTCCAGCAGCGCCTGCAGGCCGAGGTTGCGCACATCGCCCAAACCGTCGAGCCCGCGTTTCACGATCACGCGGTTCTCGCCCGTGAGCGGCACCACGTCGGCAACCGTGGCAATCGCCACCATCTTCAGCAGCGATTCGGAAACGCGCGCCAATCTCTCCGCAGGCCAGCCGCAGCGCGCCAGCAAAGCCTGCGCCAGCTTGAAGGCAACGCCTGCGCCGCAGAGGTCTTTGTTTGGATACGGGCAATCGCGGCGATTGGGATTGATCACCGCCAGCGCCGGCGGCAGCTCGGCTTCCGGCAAGTGATGGTCGGTGACGATCACCGCGATGCCCAACTCCGCCGCCCGCCTCACCACTTCCGCAGCGCGAATGCCCGTATCCACGCTCACAATCAGCTTGACGCCGCGCGCTGCCGCCTCCTCCACCACGTCCGAACGCATACCGTAGCCGTCTCTCAGGCGATGCGGCACATGGTAGAACGCGCTGCCGCCGGCCAGCCGGATGGCGGTCATCAACAGTACCACCGCGGTGGTGCCATCCACGTCGTAATCGCCGTAGATGAGGATCCCTTCGTGAGCCGCGATGGCGGCGCGCAGGCATTCGACGGCGGGCTCCATGTCGCGCAGCCCGAATGGGTCGTGCAGGTCGCCGAGTGAAGGATGGAGAAAGCGGCGGGCCGATTCCACATCGACGAACCCGCGCGCCGCGAGCACCTTGGCGGTCAACGAACCGATACCCAGTGCCGACCGCAACTCGGCGGCGCAGCCGGGCGCGGGAGCGGGAAAGAGCCAGCGCGCGGGGATGGCGGGCACCGGCGTCAGCACGGTGTCCGGTCCGCGGCGGGCGGTTGGCAGGCGGAAGCGCCTGCCCCACAATGCAGCGCGTCGGACGGCGCGGTGGGACAGGCGCTTCCGCGTGTCAACCCGTCAATGATTTGGGATGGCAACCGCAAAACTCCCGCCTGTCAGTTCTTCGAAAAGTAGCCGGGCAGCGAGTCGGGCTCGTCGTCGTCGGGGGTCCGGGCCATGATTTCGTCTTCGATGCCGCCGAATTCGTCGTACCAATCCGGCTGCAATTCGTAAACGTAGAGGCGCGAATCGTGGTTGAAGGCCAGTTCCAGCGAGCAGGTGAGGCCGGTGAAGACGCGCAACTCGCGCAGACGCGTTTCGTACTCGCGGCGCTCCTCGCGGCTGAGTTCGCACTCTTCGAGCTGGGCTTCCACCTCTTCGATATCCGAAGCCTCAAACTCTGCCGAAGCGAACAGGATCATCCTGACGCCGCACTTTTGAGCGACGTCGAGAAACGTCTGGTAGTCGGGATGCCTGTCGGTATCCCACAGTACCAGCCCCTGCCCCTCCAGGCCGCCCGCACGGTTGTGGAACACAGCGAAGCCGGCTGAGTCGAGATACTCCAGGATTTCGCGCTTGAGTGTATCGAGATTTAAGTCCACTTAGGCTTCGCCTCAGGCCTGAACCAACACCAGAATATCAGAGGGGCCGGCCAGGTCGCGGGCGGATGGCGTTACGATCGTCTTCGGCCCGATAAAGATCTTGCATTTCTTGTTGATAGCGTCGCGCACGTCGGCTTCGCACACAAAATCCACCGGGGTAGGCGCGGGAGGTGGTGGCGCCGGCGGTGGCACGTGCTCCGGCGCGGGCGCTGTCAGTCAGGTGTAGCCGCCGCTCGAATCTCCGCCACGGCGCGCCAGGAAACGGTCCACCACGCTGGCCGCTACGTTCGGCACCACCGCGGAAGTCACCGCCGGCGCCGGTGCCGCGCACGACGCAGTACAGGCCGGCCCGCCGGCGGCCGGCGCCGCGGCCGCTACGCCGCGCGCGGCCAGGTAACGCTCCACCGCGGCCACGACCGCGCTACGATCGATACCGCTGACTGGCACCGCGTCCGATGGGCCGGCCGGCGCCTGCCGGATATCCATCGGCATTTCGAAAGCTTCTTCCGGCTTGCGAACCACGTACGCCAGGCGCTTGACGTTGATCAGATGCAGCGGACCGACGTTGTCGGATGTGATGTTGCCCGCGATGGCGCCGCAACCGAGGGTCATGCCCGGCAACAGATTGGTGGTGATACCGGTGGAACCCTGCGGCGCGGGCGTGTTCACCAGCACCCGCATGGCCGGCATGCGCGCGCCGTACTCGCGGGTGCGCGCATCGTCGCGCGAGTAAATCACCGCTGTGTGGCCCAGCCCGCCGAATTTCAGCAGCGCGTGACACGTATCGAGCGCCGCGGCAAAATCGGCGACCCAGATCAGCGCCAGCACCGGCGACAGCTTTTCCATCGAGAGCGGATGCTGTTTGCCCACCCCTGCCACTTCGGCGCAAATGATGGAAGTGTCCGCCGGCACTTCGAAGCCCGCCATGCGAGCCAGCTTCGTTGGCGACTGCCCCACGCACTGCGGATTGATGCTGAAGTTGGGCATCACCAGCAGCTTGCCGAGCGCTTCCTTTTGGGCGTCGGTGGCGATGTAGGCCTTGTTCGCCTTGAGCAGCGCCACAATGCGGTCGCGCAGCGAGCTTTCGGCCACGATGGCCTGCTCGCTCGAACACACCGTGCCATAATCGAAGCTCTTGCCGGCGACGATTTTCGGGATCGCGTCTTCCAGGTCGGCCGAAGTATCCACCAGCACCGGCACGTTCCCCGGCCCTCCGCCGAAGGCTGGCTTACCGCTCGAATAGGCGGCCTTGACCATGCCCGGTCCGCCGGTGGCCAAAATCACGCCGGTTCGTTCGTGCCGCATCAATGCGGTGGTGCCTTCCAGGGTGGCCGTATCGATGCACTGAATGATGTCTTCCGGCGCACCCGCCGCCACGGCAGCCTGGTACAGTATGCCGGCCGCGGCGCACGTGCACTTGTGGGCGCGCGGATGCGGGCTGATCACGATGGCGTTGCCCGCCTTGAGCGAGATCAGAATCTTATAGAACGCCGTCGAAGTGGGGTTGGTGGTGGGCAGAATGGCCGCGACCACACCGACAGGAACGCCAAACTCGACGATCTTTTCGTCCGGCAGCTCGCGCAGCAGGCCCATCGTCTTCACGCCCCGCATGCGGCGCGGCAGCCAGTCGCAGTTCAGCAGGTTCTTGATGTACTTGTCCGGGGCGTTGCCGTAGCCGGTTTCCTCGACCGCCATTTCCGCCAGCCGGCGCGCGTTGGCGCGCGCCGCAGCGGCGGCAGCTTCGACAATCGCGTCCACCTGCTGTTGGGTATAGCTTCGGTATTTCAGCGAAGCCTGGTAGGCCTTGTCAACTTTGGATCGGACCTCCTGTATGGACAGGAGATCTTTATCGGCGAGCATGAGCCGCTACTTCTTCAGGCCGCTATTGGGCAGGGCCTTCTCCACTTCCTCGTGCGGGTTCGGGATTACGTGAACGCTGACCAATTCGCCGACGCGCCGTGCCGCGGCTGCGCCCGCATCGGTGGCCGCTTTGACCGCGCCCACATCGCCGCGCACGGTGACCATCACCAGACCCGCGCCGACGAATTCCTTGCCGGTCAACACCACGTTGGCGGTCTTGACCATGGCGTCGGCGGCTTCAATGGCGGGCACCAGCCCCTTCGTTTCGATCATGCCGAGGGCTTCCATTTATTCCTCCCAATAACTGTGAACTCACCAAACTAGCATACTTTCCGGTCGAAAATATACTGGCGACGCCGGCGGAGTGTGTGCCAGCTTGCCGGTGTGTTTTTCCAAGCGTCGAGGTCCAGCCCCTCGTCCCTGCCCTGCCCCTCCGCATCCAGTCCCTCCCGGCCTCGCATCTGCGCGGTACAATCCCAGGTGAATGCCATCCGCCCCGAGTGTCGGTTGGGCGAAGCTCCGCGTAACAGCGGTCACCGTGTCCGCCCTCGCGATCCTTTTCGTGCTGGTGCTCTTGCTCAGCGGTGGGACTCTGCTCCAGCCGATGGTGACGGTGTACCTTTACGTGCCCGACGCAACCAACCTGGTGACCGGGGCGGACGTACGCGTCGACGGGATCGACGTCGGCAGAACGGCGCACGTCGGGCTTTCCGGTTCCAAAGTCCCGGAGCGCGCGGTGCGCCTGGTTCTCAGCGTCCAGCGCAGCCGCCTCTCCACCATCACCAGCGATTCGACCGCGGAACTGACGGCCGACAACCTGGTTGGCGATCAGTTTGTCGACATCACCAGTGGAGTCGCTTCGACCCACGTCCCGGTTGGTGGCGAGATCCGTTATAAGGCTTCGCCGGGTCTGATGCAAAGCCTGGACCTGGCACAGTTCGAGCAGCAGTTGCGAATCGTGGATGGCGTCCTGAAAGACATGGAGACCGGCCACGGCCCGGTCGGCAAGTTCGTCCACAGCGACCAGTTGTACACGGACGTGGTGCGGCACGTGGCCAAGCTGCAAGACGATTTGCGCGCGGCGGTAAGAACCACCGGGGCCGTGGGCAGCGTGCTTTACACGGACCGTCTATACCGCCAGATCGACGATCCCCTGCTGCGCCTGGATGCGACGCTCGCCCGCTTGCAATCCAACCCATGGCTGCGCGAAACCGGCCAGTACCAGCAGCTTGTGGATGCGGCGCGCAGTTTGCGCCAATCCGTGGCGGACACGCGGGCCAACCATCTCTTCCAGTCCGACGAGTTGTATCTGGATTTGGCCCGCCGCCTGGTCGAGATCGAGCAGACCGTGGATGACTTTAACTCCGGCCCCGAGTTCACTTCATCCCAGACTTATGACAACCTGACCGGAATGTCGCGCGAGATGGGCGCCCTGGCGCGCGAGATCCGCGAGAACCCCAGGAAGTATCTGGGGATGACAGTGTTCTGACGCTCGGCGCTACTTCTGCAAGAAGAAGTGGCCTACGAACATGGCATCGATGCCGGAGGAGTAGAAACTACGCACGGCGTCGCGGGGACCGGACACCAGCGGCTCGCCAAACAGGTTGAACGACGTGTTGTAGAGCACGGGCAGTCCAGTCGATTCGCCGGCAGCGTGCAGCAGCTTCCAGTAGAGTGGATTCTCTTGGGCGTCCACTGTGTGTACGCGCACCAGGTCTCCGGCCAGAATGGCCGCGGCGAATTTCTCCCGATGCGCCGGCCGCACGCGGCCCACCGTCGCCAGGTACCGCGCATTCGGTCCCACTTCGAAATATTGGCTGGCCAGCTCCGCTGGAACCGAGGCCGCGAATTTGCGCACCGGCTCGCGATGCTTGATGAACGTGTTCAGGTTTTCCGTGGAATACGGATCGAGCGGCGAAGCGAGGATACTACGGTTGCCCAGCGCACGGGCACCGAATTCCATCCGCCCGTGCATCCAGGCGACAATTCTGTGATCGTTCAACTGCGCCACGGCGGCCGCGATCAGCTCTTCGGTGGTCAACAGGTAGTGAAAGTTCAGCTTGCAGTTTTCCAGCACCCGCTTGGTTTCGGCCGCGCTGTAACCGGCACCCAGGGCAAGCGTATCCATGCGCACGCGCTTCTCCTGTCGGAACAGATGGTGCCAGGTTTCGAGCGCCGCTCCGATGGCAGTGCCGGCGTTGCCCGCCACCGGCTGCACGAAAACGTTTTCGAAGCCGGACCGGTTTTCGAGCGCGGAAACCAGCAGCGCGTTGAATCCCAATCCGCCCGCCAGGCACAGGTTGCGTCCCTTGCCGGCCAGCCGCATCACCGCCGTCTCCGCCGCCTGCTGCACGCCGGCCGCAATCGGCGCGCGCAGCGCTGCCGGAATGGGAGCGCCATCTTCCAAGCCCAGCGCCTTATAGAACCGGTGCCCGAAACCGCCCGAATGCGGTCGCTCGCTGCTGAAGAAGGCGCGATCCACGTGCAGGCCCGCGTCGTCCGCCTGGAGAATTTCCAAAAACAAATCGCGGAAGCGTTCGTCGCCCTGGACGGAAAGCCATTGCACCTTGTGCTCATCTACGTTGGCTTCGAAACCCAGCAGCTCGGTGACGCGGCTGTAGACGTCGCACAGCGAATCCGGCGAGTAGTGCTCCTGCTCGATGGTCATGCTGGCGCCATGGCCAGTCCAACGCGAGCCGCAGCGGAAATCGCCGCCGCGATCGAGCGTCAGTACCGTCGCCTCATCGAAGGGAGAAGCGAAGTAAGCCGAGGCAGCGTGCGCCAGGTGATGCTCCACCAGCGTGATACGGCTGGCCGGAAACTGGGCGCGCAGCCGCAGGTAGAAATCCTTCTCCGGCACCGGCCGCGCCACGGCGACCGCGTCCACCTGCTCGGGCTTCGCGCCGGCGAGTTCCAGGCACATCGAGATGGCGCGCTCCGGCAGCGGGTCGCGTCCGCCCCAGTGCATGCGGCGCCGCAGCAGTTTCGATTCTTCCACCGCGGCGGCCAGTTCGCCATCCTTCAAAACAGCGGCGGCCGCGTCGCCCAGCACGCCGCCGATCCCTAGAATAATCACCGGCTGCCCTTCTCCCTTTTCTCGATCTTGGCCCAGGTGTCGCGCAGCGCCACCGTTCGGTTGAACACCAGCTTGGCCGGAGACGAATCCGGGTCCACCGAAAAGTAACCCAGCCGTTCGAACTGGTAACCGGCATACGCTGCGGCGTCCTTCAAACTCGGCTCCAGCTTGCAGCCGGTCAGGACTTCGAGTGAATGCGGATTCAGATTGGCGAGGGAGTCTTGTCCCTCTTCCGTCTGGTTCGGGTCCGGCTTGCTGAACAGCGTTTCGTACAACCGCACTTCGGCGTCAATCGCGTGCGCGGCCGAAACCCAGTGGATGGTCGATTTCACCTTCCGCCCGTCCGGCGCGTTGCCGCCGCGCGTGGCGGGGTCGTAAGTACAGTGGATCTCCGTCACCTCGCCTTTCTCGTTCTTCACCACACCGGTGCAGGTGATGAAGTAGCCATAGCGTAACCGAACTTCGCGCTCGGGCGAGAGCCGGAAGTACTGCTTCGGCGGGACCTCGCGGAAATCGTCCTGCTCGATGTAGATCACTTTCGAAAACGGCACCAAGCGTGTTCCGGCCGACGCGTCCTCGGGATTGTTGCCGGCTTGCAACTGGTCCACCTGGCCCTCTGGATAGTTGTCGATCACCACCCGCAACGGACGCAGCACCGCCATCACGCGCGGCGCGCGCCGGTTCAAATCCTCGCGCAGGTGATGTTCCAGCAGGCCCAGCTCGATAGTGCCATTGGTTTTCGAAATGCCGATGGATTTGCAGAAATTGCGAATCGCCTCCGGCGTGTAGCCGCGACGCCGTATGCCGGCGAGCGTGGGCATGCGCGGATCGTCCCAGCCACTCACGTGCCCGTCTTTTACTAATTGCAGTAACTTTCTCTTACTAAGTAGCGTATAAGTCAGGTTCAGCCGGTCGAACTCGATCTGTTGCGGATGATAGATGCCCAGCGCTTCGCAGAACCAGTCGTACAGAGGGCGATGGTCTTCGAATTCGAGCGTGCAAATCGAGTGTGTGATCCTCTCGATCGAATCCGATTGCCCGTGCGCGTAGTCGTACATCGGGTAGATGCACCACTTGTCGCCCGTTCGATGATGCTCGGCGTGCAGGATACGGTACATCACCGGGTCGCGCATGTTCAGGTTCGCCGCCGCCATATCCACCTTGGCGCGCAGCGTGCGCGATCCATCCGGAAATTCGCCCGCCTTCATGCGTTCGAACAAGTCCAGGTTCTCTTCCACACTACGGTTGCGATAGGGGCTCTCCTTGCCGGGCTCGGTCAGCGTACCGCGATACTTCCGCACTTCCTCCGCGTTCAGATCGCACACATAGGCCTTGCCGGCCTTGATCATCTGCCCGGCCCATTCGTATAACTGGCCGAAGTAATCCGACGCGTAGAAGCAGCGGTCCTCCCAATCGAACCCCAGCCAGCGCACGTTCTCCATGATGGAATCGACATACTCGGTCTCTTCCTTCTCGGGATTGGTATCGTCGAAGCGCAGATTGGTCTTGCCGCCGAACTCAGCCGCTAGGCCGAAGTTCAGGCAGATCGATTTGGCGTGGCCTATGTGCAGGTACCCATTCGGTTCGGGCGGGAAGCGCGTGTGCACGCGGCCTCCCCATTTATTTGTCTTCAAGTCCTCGAGGATGATGTCACGGACGAAATTCGAAGGGCCGGCCGCGGGCGGGTTGCCCTGCGCGCCAGCTTTGTCGTTGGACGGGTTCATATGGTTTTCAACTTTTCCAAAGCCTGCCCGATTCGTTCCAGGCAGGTTTCGCGCCCCAGCGCTTCCAGGGTACCGAATAGCGGCGGAGCGTTCTTGCGCCCGCACACGGCTACGCGCACGGGCTGAAACATCTGGCCGGCCTTGATGCCCAATTCGCCCGAAGCCGCGCGCAGCGCCTGCTCCAGCGGGTCGTGCCCGAATTCCGTTACCGCCAGCACCGCCGCGCCTTTCTCGAGCGCGCGCGCCGCCATTGCCGCGTCGCCCTTCTGCGGAATCAGTTCGGCCGCATCGTACGGCGCCAATTGCTTGACAAAAAAGAAATCGCCCACCGCGGTCACTTCGCTCAGCAGCCGTATGCGCTCTTGAATCAGTGGAGTGACGAGCGCCATTTTCTCGCGAGTGACAGCGAATCCGGCGGCGGTGACAAACGGCGTCAACGCCGCAGCGAGCTCGTCCAGCGGCATGTTGCGAATGGTCTCCCCATTCAGCCAGACCGCTTTCGGGTCGAACGGATCGGCTTCGCTGAAATTCACCACCGCGTTGCTGCGGTTGATGCCTTCGAGGGTGAAGGCGGTAGTCAGCTCATCGAGCGTCATCCGCTCGCGATCGTCCTTGGGCGACCATCCCAGCAGGCAGAGAAAGTTGAGGAACGCGTGCGGCAGAAAACCGGCATCGCGATACGTCGTGACGCTCACCACCGGCCCGTGCTTGCGCTTGGAGAGCTTGGCTCCATCGGGCGCCACCAGCAGCGGCAGATGCGCAAATGCCGGCGGCTCCACGCCCGCGGCTTCGAAGATTAGAATGTGCTTGAAGGTGTTGGTGATGTGATCCTGGCCGCGTATGATGTGGCTGATCCGCAAATCCGCGTCGTCCGCGCAGGAGGCCAGGTGATAGGTCGGCATGCCGTCGCTGCGCAGCAGGGCGAAGTCCTCGATATCGGCGGTGGATTTCGATTGCTCGCCGAACACGCCATCGTCAAGGCGAATTACCCGGCCGCTCTCGCGCGGCACGCGGAAACGCAGGGCGAACGGCTCGCCGGCCGCCGCGCGCCGGTCGCTTTCCTCGCGCGACAGCTCACGCATGCCTTCCGGGAAAAGCCACGTCCCGTGCTCGCCTGAGCGTTCCGTATCCGCCGCGCCCGCTGGCGTGAAATCGCGATAGGCCAAATCCTTGGCGAAGATCGCCTGCGCCATTTCCCGGTGCAACGCGAGCCGCTCCGACTGGCGGTATTCCTCGTCCCAGCCGAGCCCCAGCCAGCGCAGCCCATCGAAGATGGAGTTGAGGGAAGTTTCGGTGTTGCGCCCCACATCCGTATCGTCCACGCGCAGAATCATCGTTCCGCTTTGGTGGCGGGCAAAAAGCCAATTGAAGATGAACGTGCGCGCACTACCCACATGCAGAAACCCCGTGGGAGAGGGCGCAAACCTGACCCTCAGCATTTGGAAAGCCCAGTATAACAAGGGGCGCGGAAGAGGACGGATACGGTGGGCCCAGTGCCTTCTATCCTAGTCCAGCGGAAGTGCCGCCATGGTTCGCGTTGAGCGCAAGCCGCGCCGCGCACTCCGACGTGCCCGACAGGATCGCGTCGGCGAAGCGGTCAGCCTCAAATTGTGATCTCGACGGCTTCCGGTTCCACCATGGATGCTAACGCTCTTAGTTTCTGAAACATGGCGCCATCCGGTATGCCTGCGTCGTCTCCAATTGATTAAACATAATTAATAATTGCAAATGGCATCTGCTATTTGATATGATAGGTTCGGGCGGCTTGAAGCAGCCTCCTGGAGGCCTATATGAACTTCGACCAAACCATCTACGACAATGCTGACGTTACGGCCGCAACGGGCATATCTGCCGCCACCATCCAGACCTGGGCCAACCGTGGCATACTGATGCTCACAAAGCAGCAGCAGAATCCCGGGCCTGGGCAGAAGCGGCTGTATAGCATTCTAGATATCGCCCGGATTGCGGCGACCCAAAGCCTAATTAGTTACGGCATGAATGCCTCCGTTGCAGGCCGACTTGCTGCCAGCCTGGAACACGAACCGCACGACGGGGAGTGGAGGGAAGCCCTTCAGGAGAACACCGGGAGGATTTACATCCTCGTTGTCGATGGCGGTGTGAGCGCCATCAGGTCCGACGCCTTGGCGGCCGATCACGTTCGTAACGTGCTGAGCGAGGACTGTCAGGGTGGGTTCACCGGGAGCGCCACGAACCTCCGGAGCGAGGTAGCCATGTTCAACGTCGGCCCAGCTGTATCAGACGCCCTTAGATTCGCGACGGCGTGGCATAAGGCCGAATTCTCGGTCCTCGACGTACCGGGGGCTTTTGCTACCGGCCTTATGAACAGCTTCGCAAAGGCCTTCCGTAGTGCCGGATGCCCCAAGGATGCCGAAGTCTTTCATGGTCAAGACAGTGAACACCATATCTACTACTTCTGCCCGGCGGCCTCGGCGATCGCACCGAAGGAACTCCGAAAATACACAGCTTGTCCCGCACCGCCCAGTCTAGCTGGGTGTAGAAAGGTCATGTTTTAGTCCCCACATTGGGTTTGGGGCCGGTTCTTCCGATTGGTCCACGGCTACCGCCGCCGGCCGTTGTGCTACAATTCTGTATATACACATGGTCTTCGTGTGGGACGAGAAGAAGAATCGCGGCAACCGCCGGAAGCACGGCATTTCGTTCGAGGCGGCGGCGCGGATCTTTGACGATCCGAATGTAGTGTCGCACCCGGATCGCATGGTCGACAGCGAGGAGCGCTGGCATTCAATTGGCATCGCCGATGGCATCGCAATCGCCCTGGTAGTTCACACGAGCGAGGAACAACATGGTGAAGAAGAAATCCGTATCATCTCGGCAAGAAAAGCGAGTCCCCGCGAGCGCGCTCTTTACCACTCCTATCAGTGACAACGAGCGCCGGGAGCTGAAACGGCTCGCCAATCGTCCCGATTCGCGGATCGACTTCTCGGATGCGCCGGAACATTTGCCGCGCGCAACCGACATTCAGGTCGGGCGATTCTATAGACCAATCAAACAGTTGGTGAGCCTGCGCGTGGATGCCGACGTTCTCCACTGGTTCCGGGGACGCGGCAGGAAATACCAGACCTACATGAACGAGGTTCTGCGCCGCGAAATGCAGACAAACGAACGGAGCCGGTGACCACGTGCTTCGCGGAGTGCCGGGCCGGGCGTGCCGCCCCCTACCACTCCGCGTACGCTACTCCGTCCAGGCCCATCTTGTCGGAGCCGCTGTGGACGTCGAAGATGCCGGGTTCGGCCTGGTTGAGCGCCTGGCTGGCGTCTTCCATCACGATTTTCCAACTCGAGTTATCGCCGGTCATCGGGTCGATGGGCACATCCTTGAGGTAGCCTTCGGTCACCAGGTCCTGCAACGCCTGCGGCGCTTTTTCCTTGTCGTAGGTGTAGTTATCGATCACCGTGCGCAGCGTGAACAGGTTGTTGGCCAGCACGCTCTCCTTGGCGCGGACGATCGACTTCTGGTAGATCGGGATGGCCATGCTGATCAGGATCACGATGATCGTGATCACCACCATCAGCTCGACGAAAGTGAAGCCGCGGCGCCCGCTCTTACCACTCCGCATAGGCCGTTCCATCGGGCGCTTTCTGGTCCGTCTTGGTGTACACATCGAATACGTTTTGGCCGCCCCAACTATTTGCTGTGGGATCGTCCTGGTCGCTCCGCATGCCCCATTCGGTAGAGTTGGTGAACGGATCGTGCGGAATGCGGCGCAGCAGCTTGATCTTCTTGTCGTCGGCGGAGCTGCCGATCTTCACTCCATCCACCAGGTCTTGCAGCGTCTCCGGCCAGCAATCGGTGCCCTGCTTCACCAGGCCGAACACGCCCATGTCGCAATAGTCTTTGTACTTGTCGATGGCCAGGCGCATGTCGTCGAGCGCATAGCGCAGCGCGCGCTCGCGCTCCGCGCGCACCTTGGCCCGCGCCAGCGGCACCGCCATGCTGGTGAGGATCAGCATGATGGTGAACGCCACGATCAGTTCCACCAGGGTCAATCCACTTTGCTTCCGCCGCCGCATCGCGCCTCTCACTTTATCGTGACGGTGAGCGCCGCGCTCCGGTTGCCGATCGCGCCGCCGCGGGAGTCCTTCACCGCCAGCGATGGAATCGTCACAATACCGTTGCCGGCGCCCACTGCCTGGAAGCTGAGCGTGACCAGCGTGCCGGTGGCCGCCGTAACACCGGGGCTGCCCGGGGCGACGTTTAGGGCTACGCTGGCCGCGCCGCGTTCGTTCTGTATGTTCTTGGCGAAGACCGGCGGCTGGCCGCCCAGAGAGAGCATTCCGCCCAGTATGATGTCGTTCAGGCGGAGCAGCTTGGGGTCGAACTCGATGTTCAACGGCGCGTAAGCCACGTCCTGCGCGTTGTCGAGCGTCACATCCACGTTGAAACTGGCGCCCACCGGCGCATCCACGTGCCCCGGCTTGAAGTAGACGCGCGCCGGGCCGTTGAATCCGGGCACACGAACTCCGCCAGTGGGCGGAGGCTCGGCTCCAGGCGCGAACGGCGGCGCCGTAGCCGGGGGAAGGCCAGCGGCCGGCACAATTGGCAGCGGGTTGATCAAGGCCGGTGCGGTTGCCGGTAATGTCGTGTTGACGGCTGGCGCAGCGCCGGCGGCGGCCGGCACCGTGGAGACCTCTTGCGGCCTCGCCGAGTGGGTCAGATGGATCACCGTGCTGGAGCCCACCGCGATGCCGCGCAGGTTCTCGGCGGTGATTTCGGGCTGCCGGATGACGTGCGGAATCACCACGATCATCAGCTCGTCGCGATTGTGGTTCACGCTGGAGCCTTTGAACAAGTTGCCCAGTATCGGAATGCTGGAGAGGCCCGGAATTCCGGTCACCGTCTTATCGTCTTCGGTATTGATCAGCCCGCCCAGCAGCCCCACCTCGCCCTCGCGCATGCGGATGTCGTGCTGCACTTTGCGCTGGCCGATCACCGGTTGTTGGATGCCGCCCACGTTGACGTAACTGGCGACGGTCGAAATATCCAGATCGATGTGCATGGTCACGTCGCCGTTCTCATGCACGCGCGGCGTGAGTTCCACGTTGACGCCCACGTCCTGGTAGGTGAACTGCGTGTTGACCAGTGGACTGACCACGGTGGCCGCGGTGGACTGGAAGCTGCCGGTGGCAATCGGCTCCTTCTCGCCGATCTTCAGCGTGGCTTTGACATTATCCACGCTGCGCAGTTGCGGCGCTTGCAGAATTCTCGATCCCGCGTCGCTCAACGCGGCCTGCAGCAGTGCGCTCGGCAGCGTGGTGGCAAAGTCCGCGCTAGAAAGGTGGCCGAGCTGGTTGAATGGAATCATAGTGCCAGTGGTGCTGCTGCCACTGCTCGTGCCCGTACCCGTGTTCGTATTGGTGTTGGTATTGGTATTCGTGTTGGTGTTGGTGCTGCTTTGCACCTGGATGCTCGAGCGCGGATTGAAGTTTAGCGGCAGGTTCAACCCGGTGGAGGCGATGGCCGCGGTGATCTGCTTGCTGAAAGTACTGCTGGCTTCGATCACCATCAGGTCCACCACCACCTCGGCCTTTGGTTTATCCAGATCGTTGACGATCTTCTCCGCCAACTCCACCTTGTCCGCTTCGCCGCGCGCGATGATGGCATTTTGCCCTTTATACGCGACGACTTTTTGCAGATCGGCCACGGTGCGCAGCGCGGTCACCACTTCGTTCAGTTCCGTGTCGCTTTGGATATTCTGCAGGTAGAAGACCTTGACCACCTGCTCCTCGTAACTCTGCCGGTTCTTCGTGCTCTCATTGGTGACGAAAATTGTGTTAGCGGAAACCGGCTTCCAGAAGGATTTGGTCAGCAGTGCGAGATAATCCAGCGCCTGGTCGATGGTGGAATCGTTCAGCTCCACGTTGAACCCGTCGGGCTGGGGAGGCTTGAACTCGGGGTCCCAGAGCAAATTGATACCCGCGTACTTGGCCACGGTGTCGAACAAGACCTTGGTCTTGTTGTTCATCTTCAGGTTGATCGGCGCGGGATTGAGCGGCTTCAGTTCGGGCACGCCCAGCAAGCGGCCCAGACGCTCCTGTTGCTGCTTGTGATATTCCTCCGCCGGCGTCAGGGCGCGCTCCTCCGTCGGCGCTTCCTTGCCGGTGGCCGCCTGGCGCTTGCGTTCGCGCTCGATCATCTGCCGCGTGGTGTCGATTTCCTGTACGGCGACGGCCGAGCCGGGGCTGATGCCGTATGCCTTGCGGAACTCAGCCATGCTCTCGTCCAGTTGGCCCTGGTTGCGCAGGCGAAGTCCCGTCTCGACGTGCATCTGCGTGCATTGGAAACGGGCTTTCTGGGTCGCCATCTGGTAGGTCAGTTCGCCTGGGTCTTCGGAAAGGGCTTTCTCGTAAGAGGCCAGCGCCGCGTCCCAGTCCTTCTTGCTCTCGGCGATCCGGCCCTCGGCCAGGAACTTGTCTCCCTTGCGGGTTTTGGCTTCCAGTGGAGCCAGCGGCGCGAGCATCGCAGCGGCCACCCAGACTGCGGTTAAACGATTGAAAAAGAGCATGTTCCTGCTTCCGTCAGGCGTGCTGCGGACGCTGTGCTAAGATGAAGTCGCACTTCGCGAACCGGGTACATCTAAAAGCATTGACGCGCTTGGCGTTCCGGGCGTGGAGAACAAAATTGGCGGACCAGAAAGACGCGCGATTCAAGATCCTCAGCGATAACCGGCAGGCCCACCACAACTACTTTCTGATGGACCGCTTCGAGGCCGGCCTGGTGCTGACCGGGACTGAAGTGAAGGCCGCCAAGGACGGAAAGGTCCAGCTCAAGGATGCCTACGGCGCGGTGATCGCTGGCGAGGCGTGGCTGCTGAACGCGCACATCAGCCCGTACTCGCACGGCAACCGCGAGAACCATATCCCCGTCCGCAACCGCAAACTGCTGCTGCACCGGCGCGAGATCGATAAGCTGCTGGGCATCACGCGGGAAAAGGGCCTCGCGCTAATCCCCACCAAGGTTTATCTCAAGCAGGGCCGCATCAAGTGCGAGCTGGCGGTGGCCAAAGGCAAGAAGCTGCACGATAAGCGCGAAACCGAGCGCGCTCGAACGGCCGAAGCCGAAGCCCGCAGCGAGATGCGGCGGCGGGCGTAAGACCGCTTCCTGCGGTCGCGGCTCCGTAAGCGCATCCGAGCCGGGCCCGTTACTTGCGCGGCTCGCTGGTCGGCGGCACCAGGCCTTTGAGGCGCATGTAGGTGACCATGTTGCCGTAGTGTTCGTAGCCGTGGAACGAGAGCATGAAGAGGCCGGTCAGGCGGGTGCGGACCTGGCCGTAGAGCTTCACCGGTTCGGCCGCTTGCGCGTCGGTCAGACCCTCGAAGGTCGCGTCGCAGAAAGCGTCGGATTCCTTCAGGGCGGCGATCAGCTCGGCTTTGGTGGCCTTGTCGGACGGGGGCTTCGGGGTGGCAACACCTTTCACCTGCGTGCACATTTCGTTCTGCGCGTTGGTGATGTGCGCGATCAGTTGACTGAAGGAACGCACCTCGGGCACGGGTTTGAATGCGTAGTTTTCCTCCGGCATCTTCTCGGCGGCACGCAGGACGATGTTCTTCACAAACCCCCACGCATCGCGGGCGTCGGTGGTCAGCGGGTTGGCGGGTGCGGCGGGCTGGGCCTGACCAGCCAGGGGCAATGTCAGGAATAGGATGGTGATTAGCGTAATGAGAAGTCGAAAGGTCGTCATAGGCGGATTGTAACCAACGGACACTCACGTTGCGCGGCGAATGGGGCGCCGTAGGACAGACGATCGTTTTTTTGTCGTCTGTCAGTGTGTCGGTAGCGACGCCGTCTGACAGGCCACGAAAGACGATGGCCTGTCCTACTCGCTCAAACCCGCAGCTCGTAGCCGAGCGCGCGCATACCATCGATAATGCGGGTGCGGATGGCGGTGGTCTCGTCGTTCGAGAGCGTGCGTTCGGGCGAGCCGGCGGTGAGGCGGAAAGAGACGCTCTTCTGGCCGGGTTCGAGCGGCGAGCCGGAATACTGGCGGAGGAACTCGATCGATTCAACGAGCGGCCCGGCGAAGGATCGCACCTTGCTTCGCAGCTCGCCCGCGGGATCGCGCAGGCCGGCGATCACCGACAGATCGAAAGCCGAGGAGGGATAGCGGCGGATGGGCGTGTAGCGCAGCTCGGCGGCCGCGGCGAGCGCGCGCACGCGGTCCAGATCGACATCGAGCACGGCGGCGCGGCCGGTTTCGACCAGCGACGGGTGCAACTCGCAGACGCGGCCCACGCACCCGCCCTTCCAGAAGACGTCGGCGGCGCGCGCGGGGTGTTCGTAGGGCCGACCGGCGGCCGGTTGCGCCTGCGCGCCCGGCATCAGGCATTCGGCGGCGTGACGGATTTCGTCCAGGCCCGACGCACCATCGCCCTGCCGCGCGAAGATGGCTGCCGCGAGGTGCGGCACTTCGTCGGGCCGTCCCTGCGGGCGCGAATGAATCTCCAGACCGATTTCGAAAATGCGGAACAGTTCGCGGTGCTTGGCGTTCTCCAAGATGTTGCGCCACAGGCCCGGCAACAGGCTGGCGCGCATAAGGGCCTGGTCGCTGGCGATGGGGTTGGTGACGCGCACGTGCGCCGCCGGATCGAAGCCGAAGGCGCGCACGGATTCCTCGGCGACGAACGAGTAGTTGTAGACCTCGGTTAGCCCCAAGTCCACCAGCACGTCGCGCACTTCGTGCTGGAATTGGCGCTCCGGGTTGGCGGGCGGCACGGCAGCGGCCACCAGCGGCGCAACGGGCGCGATAGAGTCGTAGCCCACCATGCGGCCGACTTCTTCCACCAGGTCGTCGGGCAAGGAAATATCCTTGGTGGCGCGCCAGGAAGGCACTGAGACCGAGAACACTGCGGGCTTCGATTCGGCGACGCCGAATTCGAGGCTCTCCAGAATGCGGCGCACTTCGTCCGGCTCGACCGCGCGGCCCAGCTTGCGGCGCAGCCAATCCAGCCGCAACTCGATGGGCGGCGGTGCGGGCATCTCTTTCCTTTGATCCGCTACGCCGCCCACCGTGCACATGCCGGGCGAAATCTCGCGCAGCAACTCCACGGCGCGGGCCAGCGCGCGCACGGTATTGGCAGGGTCCTGCGCTTTTTCAAAACGGATGGACGCATCGGTGCGCAACTTGATGGCGGACGAAGTCTTACGGATGGAAGCGGCCTGGAAGTTGGCGCTCTCCAGCACGACTCGCGTAGTCCTTTCACTGATGGCGGTGGACGCGCCGCCGATCACGCCGGCCAGCGCGATGGCGCCGGAAGCGTCGGCGATCACCAGGTTGCTCGGGTCCAGCGTGTAGTCCTCATCGTTCAAGCCGCGGAACCGCTCGCCCGGAAGCGCTGGACGGATGAAGATGGTATCGCCGGAAAGCCGGTCGGCATCGAAAGCGTGCGTCGGCTGGGGCAACTCCGCCAGCAACAGATTCGTCATATCGACGATGTTGCTAATGGGGTTCAGCCCAAGCGCGCTGAGCCGGTACTGCAGCCAGTGCGGCGAGGGCTGCACGTTCAGGTTGTCGAATTCCAGCGCGCTGTACCGCGGGCACAGGTCCAGATCCTCGATTGCGATGCGGATGCGACTCGGGCCATCCGGCAGCAGGTCTGGCTTGACGGAATCGATCAACTTGCAGCCGAGGATCGCCGCCACTTCGCGCGCCATTCCGATGTGGCCCCAGAGGTCCGGCCGGTGTGTGAGGCTCTTGTTGTCGATCTCGATGATACTATCGGGTGCGCATCCGGGTACGGGAGCGCCAGGAGCGCCATCGAGTTCGAAAACACCGGAGTGATCCTTGTTGATGCCGAGCTCGGCGCCGCTGGCCAACATGCCGTCGCTAGCGACGCCATCGATGGTCTTCTTTCCGACTGGCGCCCACACGGTAACGATGCCAGGCTTGCAATTGGGCGCCGCGCAGATCACCGTCTTGCGGCCGAGCGGGCCCAGGTCGACCATGGCTTTGACGTTGCGGCCGGCACCAACCGGCTCGACCGATTCCACGCGCGCCAGCGCCGCGCCCGCCAGCAACGCTCCGGCCGGTTCGATACCTTCGCACTCGGCGGTCTTCATGGTAATCAGCCGCTCGAGCGGAGCCGGCTCGCAATCCAGGCCGGCTACCAATTCGCGAATCCAATTGTAAGAGAATTTCAAGCTCGTTCCACCGTCAGAATTGTTCCAGGAATCGCAAATCGCCGCCCTGCACCTGGCGGATGTCGTCGATTCCGTAGCGCATCATCACCAGGCGCGTCAGTCCAAGGCCAAAGGCGAAACCGTTCCATTCGGCCGGGTCGATGCCGCTCATCCGCAGCACGTTGGGATTCACCAGGCCACAAGGCAGCAATTCCACCCAGCCGCTCTGCTTGCACACCGGGCAGCCCGCGCCGCCGCAGATCAGGCATTGAATATCCAGCTCGAAGCCCGGCTCGACAAAGGGGAAGTAGCCAGGGCGGAGACGCACGGTGACCTCGCGATGGAAGATGGCCGCGAGCAGCGTCTTCATGAAGTACAGCAGGTGGGCGACGGAGACCTCGCGATCGATCATCATGCCTTCCAGTTGATAGAAGGTGTGCTCGTGGGAAGCGTCCACGCTTTCATTGCGGAAGACGCGGCCGGGCGCGATCATGCGCAGCGGCGGGCCGAGCCGCTCCATGCCGCGCACCTGCACCGGCGAAGTGTGGGTGCGCAGCAGGTTGCCGCCATCCAGCCAAAATGTATCCTGCATGTCGCGCGCCGGGTGAGTAGCCGGAATATTGAGCGCGTCGAAATTGTGATATTCGGTTTCCACCTCCGGCCCATCCAGCACCGCGAAGCCGAGCGAGCGGAACAGGTCCTCCAATTCGCGCTGAATGCGGGTGATCGGGTGCAGGTGGCCGCGGCGCGGGCCGGGCGCGGGCAGCGTGAGATCGAGCCACTCGCCATCGAGGCGCCGTGCCAGCGCATCCTCGTCGATGCTTCGCTGGCGCTCTTTGTGCGCCTGCTCCAGCGTCTGCTTGGCGCCGTTGAGCAGCTTGCCAAAGGCGGCTTTGGCCTCGGGCGCAAGCTTGCCCATCTCCTTGCTGGCGAGTGAGATCGCGCCCTTGCGACCCAGCGCTTCGACGCGCACCGCTTCCAGCTCCTCGCTATTGCGGGCTGCGCGAATCCGCTCGAGAGAGCTGGCGACCAGTTCCCGTATGGAATCTTCCGACATGCGTGTTGAACTTTCGATTGTAGCAAGCGTGCGCGGAGGGGCTCGCCCGACTCCAAATACGGGCAAGCTAAAGCACAGTGCTGTCCAGATTAGACAGACCTTTCCCCTTGCCGCGTTGATCGCGCGCCACTTGGAGGCCATTTTCGGCGATTTCTGAATCAGGTTGGCATTGGGCTGTCCTAATTGGCTCGCGGCCC
>Ga0074045_10000885_pt1 | contig 29323 bp, 30 predicted proteins | sample BogForMeECP23OM2_FD_94442 | JGI IMG/M metagenome (GOLD analysis project Ga0074045, IMG submission 94442) | Bog forest soil microbial communities from Calvert Island, British Columbia, Canada - Bog Forest MetaG ECP23OM2 | ecosystem: Environmental > Terrestrial > Soil > Wetlands ...
ACCCTGCGGCTCGCGGTGTCGACGGCGGAGGGACTGCGGGCGGGCGTCGCGGCAGCGTTTCGGGCGCGCTTCGGACGCCCGCTCGTGCAGGCGCTGGGCATCATCGAGGTGGGCTTGCCCGTGATCAACCTCGCGAGTGCGGAGACCAAGCCGCAAGCCCTGGGCCGACCTCAGCCCGGCTACCAGGTGTGGCTTCGTGGCGAAGACGGGAAGCCTCTGCCTCGGACCGGACCGGACCACACCGGCGAGATCTGCATCCGGGGCACGGGCATGCTCGACGCCTACCTCAAGCCCTGGACGCCTGCGCGCGAGGTGCTCGAACCGGACGGCTTCCGCACGGGCGACCAGGGATGGTTCGACGAGCAAGGCGACCTCCATCTGGCCGGACGGCGGGCCAACCGCATCAACCTCGCGGGCATGAAGTTCTTCTGCGAGGAGGTGGAGGCGGTGCTCGAGGAGCATCCGGGGGTGCGTCGCAGCCGCGTGTCGGCGCGCTGCCACCCCCATCTCGGCGACATTCCGGTGGCGGAGATCGAGCCGGTCGACCATGCCCAACCGCCGCCACGCGCCGAGCTCGTGGCGCTGTGCCGCGAGCGCCTCCCCGGCTACAAGATCCCGCGCGAGTTCACGTTCGTGGAAGAGCTCCACACCACGCCCTCCGGCAAGGTCGTCCGATGGGACGAGTGAGCTTGGCCGGCGCGCTGCGCGTCGCCGCGATCCCCGTTTTGGTCGGCTACCCCTTCGCGCTGCGCGCTCTGCTCGAGCACAGGGGGCCGCGCCTCGCCGCAGCCGTCGTGCTGGTCGGCCTCGCCCTCTCGTTTTTTGTCCGCCGCGCCTTCGGGCACGAGCCGTTCTGGCCCCTCGCCGCACAGCACGCGCTTGTCGGAGGCGCCGCCCTCCTCGCCCTCGCAGAAGGCAAGGAGCTCGCTCTCCTTCTGCTTCCCGCGCTGGTGAGCCTGGGCCTCTTCGCGGTGTTCGGAGCCACCCTCTGGCACGGGCCGCCGCTCATCGAACGCATTGCCCGCCGTGTCAGCGGCGCAGGTTTCCGGGAGGAGATGGTGCCCCACTGCCGCCAGGCGACGATCGCGTGGTGTGTGCTCTTCGTTGTGAACGCGGCCGTCGTGGTCGGGCTCGCCGTCGCGGCGCCGCTCGGGTGGTGGACGATCTACACCGGCGTCCTCGCCTACGTCCTCATGGTGGCGCTTTTCGCCGGCGAGTACGCCGTGCGCACGGCGCGAAAACGCAAGCTCGCCAGCCCTCGTGGAGCGGCCGCTACTTCCCGCTGAGCGGTCGCACAATCGCCTCCGCGAAGCGCTCGATGCGGTCGACGTCATCTCCTTGGATCACGATGTAGCTGATGCCCGTCTCTTCGCGCTGCTTCTCGAGCTTTTCGCGGATCTCCGCCGGAGAGCCCGTAAGAAAAATGGGACACGCCGCGACCTGGGACTCGGTCATCCCGGTATTCTTGGCGACAGCGGCCCGCAACCCCCGCACATCGTCCGCAATCGCCACCACGAACACCAGCGAGTTGAGTTCGATCTCCTCGAAGGATCGTCCGGCCCGCTGTGCGCCCTCGCGCACCCAGCCGATCTTCTCTTGCACGCGCTCAGGCACGAGATCGGCGGCGGTCTGGGGCGTGATCTTCCCCTCGCGCATCGAGGGATTGATGCCCACGATGTCCGCGTGGCGGCCGGCCAGCCGAAGCACGCGCGGCCCCCCGCCGCCGATCAGGATCTTCGGGCGTTGTCCTTTGGGCAGCTTCGCGGCCTGCGCGATGTCTTTGATCTGATAGTGCTTGCCCGCGAACGAGGTGCGCTCCTGCAACCACATGGAGCGGATGATCTCGAGGGCCTCGGCGAGGCGTTCGATGCGTACCCCCGGCCGGTCGTAGCTCATGCCCGCCTGCTCGTAGTCGCTCTGCATCCAGCCAGCCCCGATTCCGAATTCGTGGCGACCTCGAGAGACGAGGTGGACTGCGGCCGCGGCTTTGGCGAGAACCACCGGGTGCCGATAGTCGACGTCATACACCAGGGTCCCGACCTTGAGGTGCTGTGTCACTGCAGCCGCCGCAGTGATGAGTACCGTGGGGTCCCACTGCACCCCGAAGTGATCTGGGCAGAAGATCGATGAGTAGCCGAGCGCCTCGAAGCGCCGTACCCGCTCGCCCCAGCCCTCGGGCGGAAGATCGTGGACCTGCACGCCGAAACGGAACGGCTTCGCCATCGCTCAGTCCTCCCAAAACTCCCATGAATTGAAAAAGCGCGTGCTCGGTTCGTGTGCTTCGCAAGCGCCATCCGCACGCGCGACGGCGATGGAGAGAGGGATAGACCATGCGCCGCTGCGATGCACGTTAGGGGGGCCCGGCCTTGCCCGGGCACTCCGCCGCCGCCTCCGTCGCCAACAGCTCCCGGATCCCCGCCTCGTAGGGCCGGGGCCGCCAGCCGAGATCCCTTCGGATGCGCTCCCCCGAATAGATTCTGCGGTAAGGCAACGGGAGCGGGATGCGAAGCGCGCTCCGCGCGCCCGCGCGCGCCCATGCCTCGGCGAACTCCCACGCCGAGAGGTCGTCGCCCGGTACGTTGTACGCCTTGTTCTCGGCAATTGGATTTTCGAGGGAGCGCGCCGCGGCGTCGGCCACATCACCGGCATAGACCAGGCAGAACCGCATCAGCACAGGATAGAGAGTAACAGGAGCCCGTGTCACAAGAAGCTTGTGGACACGGGTGAAGTTGCGATCGAACGCTCCGTAAATGCCCGGGGGGCGCAGTGCGGTGAGCGCGATCCCCGCTTTTTCCGCCAGCCGCCATGCCGCGGCTTCAGAAAGCGCCTTCGAGAGGCCGTAGGCATTCCAACGGTTGCCCCGCGTCGCAGCGTCGTAAAGAGGGTTGTCCTCTCGCACCGGTGGGCGATAGCTCCGATAGGCGGAGACCGAAGAGATCTGCACGGCCCGGCCCACGCCTGCGGCGGTCATGGCTTCGAACACGTGAACGGTTCCGTCGACGTTCGTGCGCACGAACTCCTGCCACGCCCGCGGCTGGAGCGAGAGCAGGGCGGCGTTGGAGATCACGGCGTCGACGCCCGCAAAGGCCCGGGCCAAGTCCCTGGGCGCGGCGAGGTCCGCACGCCGCAACTCAACCCCCCACGCGGCGAGGTCGCGACCTCGCTCCGGGGTACGCACGACGCCCACGACACGCGCGCCCCGCTCGAGCAGGGCCCGAACGAGATAGCGCCCGAGGAAACCGGTTGCGCCGGTCACGGCGACAGTCCCGCCGTCGAGCTTCATCAGTCGCCAGCCGGCGGCGCGTCGCTCTTCGGGGCCGGCACCGTCTGTGTGGTGGGGGCCGGCGTTCCGCCGGGATTCGGGAGGTCTCCCGGAGGAAGTGTCGGAACCTCGATGGGTTCACATTTCTGAACGGGGGTGGACTGGCCGACCGTACCGAGCGGCCCCGGGCGGTACTCAAGCTCGGTCCGGCAGCGAAGGCGCGGGGTCTGGCCCGCGCCTTGCGCAGGCGCCTCGGGCGGTGCCTTCGCGCAACCGAGGACGAGCAAACTGAGCGCGATGGGCAGCGAGATCCGGTGCTGCATGCTCGGATACCTCTCAAGGCGCGGCCAGCGCGTCCTCTTTGACCGTCACGAGCGTCGTATTGTACCCGCACGCGGCATGCTGAATCCGAACCGTACCGGCCTGGTCAGATACGATCGTCACCCCCGGCTCCGGCGGCGTCCCGGGACGGAGGAATCGTGTGCGATGAAGATCGCGCAGAAGATTCACCGGGGGCAGCGGTAGACGCCCGCGGGGTCGCTCCACCGTGACCTCGGTGCCGCGCTGGGTGAGCGTGAACAGCTTTGCGCCGAAGGGGTCCAGGCCGACGAGCACGAGGGTTTGCCCTCGCTTTTGTGACACGAGAGTCAGCGCCCAATCGAGGTCCTCCCCTTGCACGCGAACGTTCTGCTGCAAGACGAAGTCCCCGAGCATCTCCTCGGTCGGGACCAACGGGCCTGGGCATTCGCGTGCCTGATCCGGGAGTGCGCGGTTCAGCGCGAGGCCCAGCGTGGCGCAGCCTGGAAGGGGTGCCGCGAGCGCAGCCCCCACCACCATCGCGTACGCGGAATTACGCATTCACGCGTCGCTTGGGCGCTCCCACCAGCAACAGAGCGAGGGGCGCCAGCAGAAACGAGAGGAAGAGCCCGCCGCCGACCGTGACGCCAAGGGCGCGCAGAGCGGGATGCTTGGAGATCGCGAGTACCCCGAAGGTAAGAATCGCCGTAAAACTGCCCACGAACACCGAGAGCATCGTCGTGCCCATTTCTTCAGGGTCGGCGGCACTGTCGACCACGAAGATCCCGTAGTCGACGCCCATTCCCATCACCATGTCGAGGCCGACGACATGGAGCAGATTCGTCTCGACGCCCAGCGCCGCGAAGGATCCGAGCAAGAGCAGCGCCACGAGCGTGCAGGGAAAGAAGGCGGCGACGGCCGGGCGGAGCCGCCGATAGCGCACAAAGAGGAGGAGGATCACGAGACCGTTGCCGATGAAGAGCTGTTCGAGCGTGGTCTTCCGAAACTCTGCGTAGACGTCGTTCAGGAACTGTTGCTGGTCAAAGAAGTGCACGCCTGCGACCGGCGCCAGGGCGGCTTGAAGGGCTTTTGGATCCCGAACGCCCTGGAGATAGGTGATGACCGCCGTATCGCTTCCGAGTTCGACGAGCAAAGGACGCACGAGGTCGGCCAGCGGCGAGGCGGCGAGGTCCTCGAAGGCAAGGGGTGGCGTCGACTCGTCCGCGAGGGCTGCCGGAAACCCAGCGAAGGCGCTCGCGCGGAACCCCTCGGCGGAGAAGGCGTCTACCACGCGCGCAGGGAGCCCGGGATCCGCCAGGAGGGCCGCGCGATTTTCGCGCTGCAGCTCCTTTGACCAAAGGAAAGCGTGGAGCGAGCGCATGCCCACGAGCTCGCCCTTTGCCGCGAGGGCCGCGAGTCGGCCGTGGATCGCATCGTTCTTCACGACTGCCGCCTCGCGATCCGGAGCCAAGGCGATCACAAAGCGGCCGGTATCGAATTGGGAGACCCGCTCCCGGACCCGCTGGTCCTCCGCGAGCAGCGCCGGATCCACGCGCCAGAGCTTGGTCAGGTCATCGACCCAGACGAGGCGGGGGAGGAGCGGAACCGAGAGGACGAGGATCAGGCCAGCAACGGCGGCAAGGACCGCAGGCCGCGGCCTGAGCCAAAGGACCACGGCGCCGAGAGCCCTCGAGACGGCGCGGGAGAGCGCCGGTACGCGCTCCGCCGGCGAAACGAGGGGCGGAAGCACGAACAGCGTTACCGCAAGAGCGCCGCCCACACCCACCACCGAGAAGAATGCGATCTGCCGGAAGCCGGGAAAGGAGGTGAGACCGAGACCGGCGAAGCTGGCCATGGTCGTGAGTCCGCCGAGCGCGATCGAGGGTCTCGTGCGTCGTAACGTCCTCTCGGCGTCGCCGCGGTGGGGCGAGAAGCACAGGTGGCAGAGGAGAAAGGTCGGATAGTCCACCACCACACCGATCAGAGCGGCCCCGAAACCGAGCGTGAGACCATCCAAGTGGCCGAAGACGAGAACGCCAAGGCCGGTCGCCACCACCAGTCCCGAGACCATGGGGACGGCGGTCAGCAAGAGACTCCAGCCGGATCGAAAGAACGCGTGGAACCAGAGCAGGACGCTCAGCACCGCAAGCGCCGTCACGAAATCGACGTCGCCGCGAATGCTGCGTTCGGCAGCCACCGCAAACAGGTTGGCACCGCTCTTCTCGAGGGTGAGTGCGCCGCCATGCTTTGCGGCGATCTCGTCGAAGCGCCCCTCAAGCTCGGCCAGAAGTCGTTGCTGAGCTTTCCCATCGAAGGCCGAGGGCTTCGTACCGAGGAAGAGCACCGCAAACCGCCCATCGTGCGTCACGAACTGGCCGTCGAGCACGTCGAGCGGCGGCTGCTGGTCCTGGAAGCGCTCGAGAATCCTTCGGAAGCTGCCCAGGGGATCGGGCGCGATCAGGCGCTTGAGCAGGGGAGCCGTGGGCAGCGCGAGCTCCGCCTTCATGCGCGCGGCCTGCGCGCGCAGCGCGGCATCGCTCGTAAGCTCCGAAATGCGCGTGGGATCGTCGGACAGGAAATAGAATCGCCGCGGGAAGTAGAGTTCGTAAACCGCCTTCATCTCCTCGGGATCGATGCCAGCCCGCACCCAGGCGATGCCCGCCATCCCCCGCAGCACATCGGCGAACTCGTGCGCCGCCTCGACGGCCGTCTTGGCATCGGGCGCGCCCACGCACAGCACCATCGTGCGCGAGAGCTCCGTCTCCGTGAGGCGCCGCGAGATGTCGGCGAGCGTGCCCTCGGTGCCCGCCGGCATGAGGTTCGTGATGTTCGTACCGAAGGTGAGCCGCGTGGCGATGACGACCGTCACGCCCGCCAGCACGAGTGCCAGGAGGAAGAGCGAGTGGCGCGGGTTCACGGGACCTTGGCAGGCGCCTTTTCAAGGAAAATGCGGCTCAGTTCCTCGGGGCTGAAGCGGGTATCCGTCACGACGTCGTGGAAGAGAGTCGTGGTTTTGTCGCCCTCCTTCTCCACCACCACCATCTCCTGCAGCGCAGGACCGTCGCCGCGCAGCTCGATCGATGCGATGAGCTGGGAAACCGGTGGCCCTTTCGGCACGAGCCTCATCTGCCAACGCGCGCCGTCGGCCTCGAAGCTCACATTGTAGTGTTCGTGCAGCGCCCCAAGATCGCCATTGAAGAGCACCACGAAGTTCTCGACGATCGTTCGTGCCACCCGGTTTGCCGAGAGGTCGACGCTGTTGCCGCCGGTCGTGTCCCGATAGGACATGCGTGGGCCATCGATCACGAGGGTCGTTGCTCCCGGCGCGCGCGTGATGCGCGCCATGCGCGCCGGAGGGATGAAGTAGAGCGTGCCGTCGCTCTCGAGGGGTTGTTCGAGCAGCGCAATCTGCTTCACCTCGTGGAACTCGGCACGCACCCCGCTCGTGGTCGCCATGTGGTGCATCAGCGTCTCGAGCGTAAGCGTGCCGTGCGGAACCTCAGGTGCCGGACTGCCCGCGGCCAAGCAGGCCAATGCCGCAGCCGCGACGAGCGCCGCGGAACCAGGCTTCACCCCTGCCCTCCGGCGATCCGCTTCAAGATCGGGTGCGGCGTTTCAAGCAGCATGCGGCCTTCGGCATCGAGGGTGGCTAGCACGGTGTGGCCCCGCGCCGCTCGTCGCTGGTGAGAAAGGTTCGTGACCTCGTAGGCGATGAAGACCCGATTTTTGAAGTCTCGGAGCCAAGCGGACACGCGCGCACGATCACCATAGAACAATGGGAAGGCGTAACGACAGCGGCTCTCGATCACGAGGAAGCGGTAGCGCGGGCCGATCAAATCACCGGCGTCAAGACCGAGAGAGCGCAAGAGCTTCGTACGCGCGAGCTCGAGGTACTTGTAGTAGTGCCCGTGCCAGACCACCCCGAGCGCGTCGACATCGTGAAAGGGAATCTCAAGCTCGATCTCTGTCTCGTGCAGGCGCTCGCTCATCGCGTGTCGAGATCGCGCCCCAGAAGGTCGCCGGCGGCATGCAGCTCGAGCACCCGCGAGATGTCGTGGTCCTGGCGGCGGTCCGCGAAGACCTGGGGCACGGCCTTGCGCACCATGTCGTGCAAAGCACGGCTGCGCAGCGCGCCCGCCTCGCCATTGCGCAGATCCACCCCCTGGCAGACGGCGAGGGTCGCGATGGCCGCCACCGTCTCTGCGAGCTCGATCACGCGCAGGCTATCGCGCGCCGCGATGGTCCCCATGCTGACCTTGTCCTGGTTGTGCGACTCCGTGCTGCGGCTAAAGGCGCTGGCCGGCATCGTGAGCTTGAGCGCCTCGGCAGTGAGCGCCGAAGCCGTGATCTGCATCGCCTTGAAGCCGTGATGGGTCACGCGCTCCGCCCCCGACGCAGCCACTAGGTTGGCCGGCAGCCCCCCATTCGTCGCGGGATCGCAGAGCAGACAGAGCTGGCGGTCTAAGAGATCGGCCACGCTCGCCACGGCGGCCTTCATCCCGTCGAGTGCGAAGCACACGTGCCCACCGTAGAAGTTTCCCCCATGGAGGATGTCGCCGGTATCCGGGTCGACGAGCGGATTGTCGTTCACGCCGTTCAGCTCAATCTCGATCATGCTGCGCGAGCCATCGAGCGCGTCGAGCAAGACGCCGATCACGTGGGGCGCACAGCGCAGGGAATAGCGGTCTTGGAGGCGCGCGGGCGACGCAGGTCTCCCGCCCGGGGCGCGGGTCAGGTCCTCGCGGATCCACGCCGCGCAGCGCTGCGTCCCGGGGTGGGGTTTCAGATCGAAGATCCGCGCGTCGAAGTGAGCCGGGTTGCCGCGCATGACGTCACAGGCTACGGCGGTGAGCGCTGCGGCCCAGCGCGCGAGTCGCAGGGCCCGCATGAAAGCCAGGCTGCCGAGCGCGGTCATCACACTCGTGCCGTTCATCAAGGCGAGACTTTCCTTCGGCGCGAGGGAGAGCGGAGCCAGTCCGACCTGCGCCAGGGCCTCGGCCGAGGTGAGCACTTCACCCCGCAGCGTCACCTCGCGCTCACCCACCAGCATCGCGGCAACGTATGAAAGAGGGGTCAGGTCTCCGCTCGCGCCGACGGATCCCTCGGCGGGGATGCGTGGCAGAAGCCGCAGGTTCAGCAACTCGCACAAGCGCTCGAGCAGCAGGGGGCGCACGCCCGAGTAGCCGCGGGCGAGGGACAGAAGCCGCGCGGCCACGACGCCCGCCGCCTCGGCCTCTTCAAGGATGCGGCCGGTCCCGCAGCCGTGAAAACGCAGGAGATTGAGGGGAAACATCTGCTGGAGTTCCTCGGGGATGACGTTCCCGAGTGACGCGCCCACCCCGGTCGACACGCCGTAGATCACCTGCCCGGCGCCGAGTGCGCGTTCCACCGCCGCGGCCCCCGCAGCCAGGCGCGCACGATAGGCGGGATCGGGGTCGAGGGCGGCGTGCGCCCGGCCTTCGGCCAATGCCGCGAGCTCCTCGATCCGCAGCGGCGTGCGTCCCACATGGAGCGGGTGGCGGTCCGCATCCCGTTCCTGGACTGTCATGGCGCCACCTTATCGCAGCCTGCTCGCTGCGCCTGCAGCAAATGGGCTGCAACGAAAGCCGCCTGCCGCCCTGCCCTTTCGCCGCGCGGGCGGCGGCGCGATGGCCTGCGGCTTGCAACGCTTTCTGCGCCATTCCTGGAGGACGCCATGGCCGAACTGTGGGACCCCCTCGCTCCCGGATTCGCGACGGATCCCTACACCCGCTACGCCCGCCTTCGTCGCGAGGATCCCGTTCACGAGCTGGAGATGGCAACCCTTCGCTGCTTCATCGTGACCCGCTACGACGACGTCGTCGCGGTGCTCCGTGATCCTGCCTACAGCGCCGCGAAGTTCCCAGAGCGGATGATCGCGGACGCGATGGCCGGTCCAGACCAGAGCTTTGCGGCGCTCGCGCGCGCCGTCTCGGGCATGATGCTGATCAAGGATCCGCCCGACCACACGAGACTCCGTGCCCTCGTCTCCAAGGCCTTCACGCCGCGCGTCGTCGAGGGCCTGCGGCAGCGGGTCGAAGCGATCGTGGACGAGCTCCTGGATCGCGCGGCCACAGCCGGTGGAATGGATGCCATCCGCGAGTTTGCTGCGCCGCTCCCCGTGATTGTGATCGCGGAGCTCCTGGGCGTTCCGGCGGCGGATCGCGAGAAGTTCAAGCGTTGGTCCGACGAGATGGTGCCGTTCATCGACGGAACCCTGCGTGAGGCCGGACTCGTGGAGGCCGCACGCGGGGCGCAGGCCTTGGAAGCGTACTTCCGCGAGTTCATTGCCGCGCGGCGCAAGGATCCCCGGGGCGACCTCATGAGCGGGCTCATCGCCGCCCATGAGCGCGACGATGCCCTGTCGGAGATCGAGCTCGTCTCCACCGCGATCCTGCTCCTCGGCGCAGGCCACGAGACCACGACCAATCTGATCGGAAACGGCCTGCTTGCGCTGCTGCGTGACCCCGGCGAACGCGCGCTGTTGCGCCGTGAACCCGGTCTCGCCAAAAACGCTGTCGAGGAGCTGCTCCGCTACGACAGTCCCGTGCAGCTCACCTCACGCCTCCCAAGACAAGACGTGACGCTGCGCGGGCGTCGGATCCCGGCGGGCATCGAGGTGAACGTCGTCCTCGGCGCGGCGAATCGAGATCCTCTTCAGTTCCCCGAGGCCGATCGCCTGGATCTCGCCCGTGTGGACAACCGCCACGTCGCCTTCGGTCACGGTCCGCACTTCTGCCTCGGCGCACCACTTGCGCGGCTCGAAGCGCAGGTCGCCTTCTCCCGCTTGGTCGAGCGCTTCCCATCGCTCAGCGCCGCAGGCGAAGAAGCGTCGTGGCGCCCTGGCCTCGTGCTGCGGGGTCTTCGCGCGCTGCCCGTTCGCTTCTAGCGCGGAGTCGGTAGCCCGAGGACGCTCTCCACCGCACGGGGTCGGGACGCGCCCAGGCGGCGACGCGCATGCCGCAGGATCGATCGACCAGGGGACGCAGACTACGGGCCCTCGGTCGTGCTGGTCTGTGCAGTCTTGGCTCGGGAGTACAAGGCCTCAAGGCCAAGCCAGAGCGCCGCAACTGCACCCAAGACGAGGACGAGCGCCGTGCCCGAGAGCCGCGCCTGCGCGCAGACCCAAGCCAGCTGCGCGAGACACAAGAGCGAGACAAAGCGCAGCGTAAAGACCCGCGGCACAACGCTCACGGCAAGGGCTCCGAGCGGCGCACCCACCACCACGATGGGTGCGGCGGCGAGCCAATACTCCGACAGCCCGGGCGTGAAGCCCGCCCGGGCGGGTTCGATTGCAGCGAGCGAAAATCGCGTGGCAAGACCGACCAGGGAAGTGAACGCCATGAGCGTCACGGCAGACGGAACCGCCAGCTTCAAATCGGCCCTGAACAGCAGCACCAGGACGCTGTACAGCAGCATGTCCACGCCGACGCCGGTGAGCGCCGCGAGGCAGGCTCCGCCCAGGAGCCCGACGCCGAGCCCGGCCCCGCGTTCGATGCGGGGTCCTGGGGCAAGGATCCCAGCTTGCGCTGCGAGCTCGCGGAGCCGCAGCAGGGTCATCACCCCAAACGCCGCCCATACCACGGCGAAGATGAGCTTCACCTGGACTTCCGTGGCGTTCGGGGCGAGCACGACGAGGCCGAGCGGAGTCCCGATCAGCGACCCCAGCATGGCCCAGCGCAACACCCCCCAAGCGAGAGGCCGGCCTGAAACCAGCATGTAGAGAACGGCCGATCCCATGCCGAGCGACTGCACGGCGAAGCTGAAGTCCCGCCCCAGCCGTGCCGGCTCCCCGAGAAGGAGTACGAGGATCGGAAACGCGACGCTGCCCCCTCCCATGGGCGTCGACCCGGCCACATAGGAGCCGAAGAGCATGGCGAGGGCGATGGGCCAGTGAGCCGCAACGACAGGCCAGCGCCCCCGCCCGAGAACAAAGCCCGTCCATAAGGCGTAGAAGAGGGCAAGCCACAGGAGAAACAGCCAGCGCGGCCTCGCGCCGGGCTGCGATCGGCTCTTGACTTGTACCTCCACGACGGCGCGCACCATAGCGGCCCACGCCTGCGCACCTTACGGAGCGTTTACAGGCCAAATGGGCCTTTGATAGGATCGGGGCCTCCGTTTCGCGTGATTTTCGTGGGAGTACGCTGCGTTGAGCCGCTTTGGCCACACCGGCGAGGTCGTGGAACGGGCGCACCGCGGACAGGCTGAAGCTGTCAGCGAGAAGCGCGCGCTCGCGCACGCCCTCCGGCGGACCGCGCGGCAGGGCGCAACCGCTCTCGCCTTTGGCCTTGCGGGCTGCCTGCTCCTGCTGGTCTTTACCATTTTGACGCTAGGCCGCGTTCTGCCGGGCACGCGGCAGACGCGGGACGCTCGCGCCCAGTGGCTCATCCACCGGACCTACGGATTTCTCCTCGCCTTCATGTCTTGGCTCGGCTTGACCCGGATCCGTTACGAAGGTCTTGAGCGACTTCGGACGCCCGGGCCCCACCTCATCGTTGCCAACCATCCCACCCTGATCGACTTCGGGATTGTGATCTCACAGCTCCCGCAGGCCGATTGCATCGTGGCCGAGGCGTGGGCACGGAGCTTCTGGTTCGGACGCGTCGCTCGCGCCGCGGGCTACATCGTGAACTCGCGAGGGGCGGCCGTCATCGACGAATGCGTGGCGCGATTGCGGGCTGGCCGGACGGTGCTCTTGTTCCCGGAGGGGACACGCTCACCACGGGGGGGCTTATGGCCGTTTCGCAGGGGGGCAGCCCACGCCGCGCTGCGCGGTGGCTTTGACCTTGAGCTCGTGACGATCCATTGTGACCCGCCGGCACTGCTGAAGGGTCAGCCCTGGTGGGATGTGCCGGACCGGAGGATCGAGTACCTCGTGCGGGCCGAGGAGCCGGTTCGCGCCAAAAATCGTGCCTGGGAGGGGGCGTCCGATGTGCTCGCGGCCCGGCGGCTCACCGCCGCGCTTCGCACGCGGACGATCGAGGGGTTGAATCGTGGATCATTTCAGTGAGCTCGAGACGGAGATTAAGCAGCTCATTATCGATTCCCTCATGCTCGAGGACATCCGAGCTGCGGACATCGATAGCGAGGCCCCGCTGTTCATCGAGGGGCTTGGCCTCGACTCGATCGACGCCCTCGAGCTGGCGATGGCTCTCCAGGAGCGTTTCGGTGTACAGATTCAGGACGACCCGGACGAGAACCGTGAGATTTTCGCGTCCGTGAAGAGCCTGGCCGCGTTCGTGACAGCGAACCGGGCCGCATAGGACGGAGCGGGAGGTCGGCGCTTGGAACGGGGCGAGATCTTTGACCAGCTACGGAAGATCCTGCAAACGGAGTTTGCGCTGGAGGAGCGGTTGGTGGTTCCGGACGCGCGCCTGCACGAGGATCTCGATATTGACAGCCTTGACACCGTCGTCCTCGCGATCCATCTCGAGGAGATGACCGGGGTCCCCCTTGAGGAGGACCGACTGAAGGAGATCCGCACCGTCAAGGACATCGCTGACGTGGTGGAAGAACTGCTCGAGCGCGAGCGGGCGCACATCGCACAATCGTGAATCTCACCACGCTGCTCTGCGACGGTCGAGCCGCGCGTTCCCTGGTCGCGTTTGCCCAGGAAGCTCGCTTCTCCTTCGAACAGTTCGAGGCGCAGGTTCGGGCGCTTAGCTTTGCGCTGGGCTCCCTGCGGAGTGAGTCGAGCTCCGCTCACGAGGGCGCTCTACGCCGCGAGCGCTGGCTGCTCCAGACTTCCGACAGCTACTCCTTCGCGGTGGGTTTGTTCGCGCTCTGGCACCACGGCAGCGTCGCGGTGCTCCCCCCAAACGCTTCCCCGGGAACACTCGCAAAGCTCGCGGCGGAAGTGACGGGAGCCATCTCGGATCGCTTGGACCTGCTCCCCGACGGCCGTGTCGTGCACCCCCTGCGACCTCCGGTGACGACCGCTGCGCGGACGCCTGCTGCGCTCGGCACGCTCTTGTCCTCGCAGCCCGCCGTGGAGTTGTTTACCTCGGGAACGACGGGGGACAGCAAAGTGGTGGAAAAGGCGCTCCACCATCTCGACGACGAAGTGCAGGAGCTTGAAGCCCGGTTCGGCGCGCTGTGCGGGGACGCTTCCGTCTTCGCCACGGCATCCCACCAACACCTTTACGGGCTTTTGTTTCGCGTTCTCTGGCCCCTCGCCGCCGGCCGGCCCTTCCGCGCCGAGACGTACCTCTACCCGGCCGAGCTCGTACCGCGCATGATGCAGACCGGTAACTGTGTGCTCATTGGGACTCCCGCCCATCTGCGACGCATGCGGGACATGCCCGGTCTCGAGAAACTGCGGGGAGTGTGCCGCTGTGTCTTCTCTTCGGGCGGGCCGCTCGACGAGCAGACGGCGGATGCGCTGGCCGGTGCACTGGGCGAGGCGCCGATCGAGATCTTCGGCTCCACGGAGACTGGCGGCGTCGCCATCCGCCAGCAGACGCCGGGACCCGGGCGCCTCGCCTTCACACCGCTTCCGGGCATTTCCGTCGAGCGGGGCCCGGACGGCTGCGCCCACGTACGCTCGCCGTTTGCAAGTGCGAGCGACGCAGAGACCTCGGTCATCATGGGCGATCGCATCACTCTGCAACAGGATGGACGCTTCCTCCTTGAGGGGCGTGCAGACCGTGTGGTCAAGGTCGGGGAGAAGCGGCTCTCCCTCCCCGACATGGAGCAAGCGCTGCGGCGCCACCCCTGGGTGTCGGAAGTCGCCCTCGTCCCGCTTGGCAGGGGTCCGCACCTACGGGTGGGCGCCGTCATCGTGCCGAGCGAAGCGGGCCGATCTGCGCTTGCGCGGGAGGGCCGGCGCGCTGTCTCCTTGAACCTTGGGTCAAGCCTCGAACTCGACTTCGACCGTGTGCTCCTGCCGCGTGCCCATCGCTACGTGGAAGCTCTCCCGAGCGACGAGCGCGGGAAGCTGAACCACTCGCTGCTCGGGGAGCTCTTCGCAAAGAGCGATGACGCACCGGTGACCGAGCCCGAGCTCGTGGACGAGAAACGCAGTGCACGCCGGCTCGAGCGCACACTCCGGGTGCCGGCCGATCTCACCTTCCTGGAAGGGCATTTTCCGAGTTTCCCCGTGGTTCCCGGAGTGGTTCAGCTCCGCTGGGCGCTGCGCCTTGCGGCCGAGCTGCTCGGGCACGAACCCCGGCTTGCTTCAGTCGAGGCCTTGAAATTTCGAGAGCTTCTCCGCCCCGGGGATGCTTTCCGCGCCACTGTCGAGCTCTCCGCCCCGGGCGACGCGTTCCAGTTCAGCCTATGGAGTGACGACCCCGCGACGACGCGCGTCTTCTCGACCGGACGCTGTGTGTTGCGCCGCGACACGGGGGACACGTGAACCCCTGCCTGCTCATTCCGATCTTTGACCACAAGGACACGATCCGCGGCGTGCTCCAGTCCGTCGAGGCACTGCGACTGCCTTGCCTTGTGATCAACGACGGCAGCGGCCCGCACACGCGCGAGGTGCTCGACGCCGTCGCGAAGGAGTTTGATTGGGTCGAGGTCCAGCACCACCCCGTGAACCGTGGCAAGGGCTTCGCGCTGCGGCACGGCTACCGGCTCGCGGCGGCGCGAGGCTTCACCCACGTTCTGCAGTTCGATGCCGATGGGCAGCACGACACGAGAGACGCTCCGCGCTTCCTCAAAGCGGCGCGGGCCAACCCCGATGCGGTGGTGCTGGGCCAGCCTGTCTTTGACACGACGGCTCCGCGCTCGCGGATCTGGAGCCGCAAGCTCTCCATCGGCATCGTCTGGTTGGCGACCCTGTCACGGGAGGTGCGCGATCCCCTGTGCGGCTTCCGCTGCCTCCCCCTGGCACCCACGCTGCGTCTGATCGAGCGCACCGCGATGGGCGATCGCATGGACTTCGATCCGGAGCTCGCCGTCCGCCTGGTCTGGCAAGGCACACGGGTGGTGACCCTGCCGACACACGTGCGCTACTTCGTCGATGGCCTCTCGCACTTCGATGTGGTGTGGGACGACGTGCGTCTTGCCTGGCTCTACATGCGCCTTACGCTGCGTATGCTTGCGAGCCTGCCGGCCGTTCTGCTGCGTAGGCTCCGAGGGCGGGACACCTGGGGGCGGGCTTGAGCAGTCGAGGTGGCTGGGCGACGACGGCAGAACGCGGCTCGATGTTCGGGTTGCGCTTCATGGGTGCCTGCTACCGAGTGCTGGGCCGGCGCGTCAGCATCGCCTTGCTGATGCCCATTGCCACGTATTTCTTCTTGACGAGTGCGCGCTCCCGGCGCGCGTCGCGCGACTATCTCGAGACCCTGTGGGCGATGCCGGAGGGACGCGCCGCGCTCGGGCGGCGCCCGCGTTGGTGGCACGTTCTGCGCCATCACTTTGAGTTCTCGATCAATCTCCTCGACCGCATGGTGATCTGGCAGGGCGACTCACAGCATCTGCAGATCGAGCACGAGGGGAGCGAGCACATGCATCGTCTCGCGCGGGAGAAGCGCGGTGCGATTCTGCTCGGTGCGCACCTTGGCAGCTTCGACTTGCTGCGGCTCATCTGCGCCCAAAGCGGCATCACCGTGAACGTGCTGATGTTCACCGCGCACGCGGAGCTGATCAACCACTTCTTCGCGAAGCTGAACCCGCAGTCGCGCGTGCACGTGATCGCCTTTGATCCGAACTCGGTGGCGTCGATCTTCGAGATCAAGGGCTGCCTCGACCGCGGCGAGCTCGTGGGAATCCTCGGGGACCGGCTCTGGCAGCGACAGCAAGGACGAACGGTGGTCACGAACTTCCTCGGTCGTCCGGCGCTGCTGCCGCTCGGACCCTTCCTGCTCCAGACGCTGCTCGGCTGTCCGATGCTCTTGTCGTTGTGCGTCCGTACGGCTCCCGATCGCTACCGCGCGGTGGCACGCCCGTTCGCGGAGGCCGGCGCCGTGCCGCGTGCAGAGCGCGTCAAGCGCGCCCAGGAACTGGCACAGGCCTACGCGACGCTGCTCGAGGAGTACTGCCTGCGCACGCCGTACCAGTGGTTCAATTTCTTCGATTTCTGGGAAGCCGAGGAGCGCGGGCGGCAATGAGCCCCTTCCCCCCGACCCGCGAGCTTCTGCCCCACGGAGGCGGGATGGCGCTCCTCGGATCCGTGCTTGAGCACGGTCCCACCCATACGGTCTGCTCGGTGGATTGTGCGGAGAGCGAGCTCTTCCGGGAATCCGACGGCAGCGTTCCCGCCTGGCTCGCCATCGAATACATGGCGCAGTGTATCGGCGTTCACGACGGCCTTGAAAAGCACGCGAGAGGCGCCAGACCCGGTCTGGGGTTTTTCGTGGGATCACCCCGCATTGTGCTCCACGCGGACCGCTTCGCCCCGGGCGAGCGCCTGCATGTTCGAGCCGACGCCGTCCGAAAGGGAGGAGGCCTTGTGATCTTCGCCTGCCGGGTGGAGCGCGAAGCGGACGCCGCCCTTCTCGCGGAAGGCCAGGTCAGCGTGTTTGAGCCCCGCCATCCCGAAGCGTTTTTCAGCGGCCCGCCGTGAGTGCCCGGCCGTGAAGAGGACGGCCGCGCCCTGGGCGCAGACGAGGGGGTTCGAGCCGCGCGACTCCCCCTCGCGCACGCGATCCGCAACCCCTTGCCTTCGGCGGGATCCGCAGATCGCTGGACCTGCGTGGCCTCGTTGAGTAGGAGAGGAGGCTCCATGGCCTACGACCCCTTTGCCCGCGGCCCCCACGCTGTCGGCGTGCGCACCAGCGAGCTCAATGACCGCGCCCGCAAGCGCACATTTCCCCTCGAGATCTGGTACCCGGCGCAGACTCTTCACGCAGGCCACGACCTCGCGGATCCGACGCGCGATCGCTACAGCGTCCTTCCCGGATTCCCCGCCGTTACCCAGGATGCTGTACGCGACGCCGAGCCTGCCGTGGGGAGTTTTCCCCTGGTTGCGTTCTCCCATGGCTTCGGCGGACACCGTCGCCAGAGCACCTTCCTTTGCACACACCTGGCGAGCCACGGCTACGTCGTGGCCTCGCCGGACCACGTCGGCAATACGGCCGTCGACACGATGCAGACCCTGATGGAGGTGCAGGCCGGAAAGCCGATTCCGGAGCCGGAGGCCATGGTGCAGGAGTTCGTCGTCAAGCGTCCGGCCGATATCACCTTCCTGCTCGATCGTCTGCTCGACGGGAGCGCGGGCGGGCTCGCGGACCGAATCGATGCGTCGCGGGTGGGCATGACCGGCCACAGCTTCGGCGGCTGGACCACGCTCATGGCCGTGGCGCGGGATCCGCGCATCCGCGCTGCGCTGCCTCTCGCCCCGGCGGGAGGCCGCACCGCCATCGCTCAGGACCCCCTGCGCGGCACCGCCGACTTTGCGTGGGGCCGCAGCGTGCCGACGCTCTATCTGGTCGCCGAGCGGGACACCCTGCTCCCCCTCGACGGCATGCACGAGCTCGTCGCCCGCACACCCGATCCCCGGCGCCTCGCAGTGCTGAAGAACGCTGACCACATGCACTTCTGCGACCGCGTCGAGGAGACCCACGAGCTGTTCCGACTGATGCCCCAGGTGGGCATGTTTGCGGAGATCGTGAAGCAAATCCGACCCGTCGCTGAACTGTGTCCAAGCGCGCATGCCTATGATTTCGTGCGCGGCCTTGGCCTTGCGCACATGGACGCGGCGCTGAAAGAGCACGCGGGAGCCGAGCGACTCCTGGCGGGCGACCTCGAGGGGCTGCTCTCCGAACGCGGAATTGAGATCGAGGTGACCTAGACCCGGAGTGCCCGCCCTCTCCCGCCTTTTTGCCGGGAGCCGGCCCGTTCTCCGCTACGAGCGTGAAGTGGTGCCAGGGGCGGTCGCGAGGCGCGCGTCGAGACTCGACTTTACGGCCGCGGCGGGGGGCTGGTCGCGCACGACGTTGGGCTCGATCTACTCCTCTCCGCACAGTTCGAAGCACGCCTGTGAGACCCGTCCGCGCTCCACCCGTATCTCTTGTTCGAGCTCGACCTGGCCAATGGGCGAGGCACCGTCGGCCTCCAGGGTACCCTCGACCCGCACGAACCAGCGTCTTGCAGGAAGACTCCGGAAGTGGGTCTCACGGGTAACGAACGTGTGCTCAAGACGCGAGGACACACGCACGGGTACCGGCGGTTCCGCCTCTCGAGTCCTTGCTCGGGAGGTACCGGCCCGCCGACGAACACGCGCGCTGTGGCGCGAAAGGCGTACGCTGAACGAGCCCTTCCGCTCCTCCGGATAGTCGATCGTGACGGCAAGGTCGCCCGAGCCCCGCAACAACACGAAAAAGATGCGCAGGGCCGCGAGCATGAGAAGCGCACCGCTCGAGGCGAGCCCGACGACGACCGCCCGCGGTAGATCCTTGCCGACGAAGTGGCCGCTTATTTCCCAGGGAGCGCGAACACCCGGGGATGCGTCCGTCAACTCCCCGGCGCCGCGGGAAGGGCTCGCTTGAGTGGGCTTCGCGCTTCCCTCTGCACTTGGCTCTGACCGCTTGAGGAGCGCTCCCAAGACGGCCAAACTGTTCGGAGCAAGCTCGTGTGCCTTCGCAAGCGCACGCTGGGCTGCTTCCGGATGTCCCCGCTCCGTGTAGAAGCGCGCCGCCTCTACAAGGGCCTCGGCCTGCGCGGGTCCCAGCGGCTGGCCGTGATTCGACACCTCGAGCGAAAGCACCGCAGCGCCGGTCTGATAGAGCGCGTACGAGAGCGCATCGCGAGTCTCCTGATCGTCGGACGCCTGAGACAGCGCCTGCTCGAGGAACGGGAGGGCTTCGGTCGTGCGATTGGTGTCGATGTAGAGCTTGCCGAGGTCGCGCAAGGCCGGCGCGGAGTCGGGATCCTGCTTTAGGCCCGTGAGAAGCGCCGCCTCAGCGCCGGCGAGGTCCCCCGTCTCCGCCAGGGCGCGGGCGAGCTGCCTCCAGGTCTCGACGCTTGTGGCGCCCTGCGACACTTGCGCGTGGAGGCGAGCGACTGCTTCTTTCGCGCTTTCGGCCTGCGCGGGATTCGCAGCGAGGAGGAGCGACGCTGCGAGAACAAGCCAACCGCCCACGGCGATGCACCAGGGGCGTGTGAGGTCGTCCCTTCGACGAGCGCGCGCATGGCTCATCCCATGCGCGGGGAAGGAGCCGTCGAGCCAAGCAAAACCCAGGAGCTTGAGCTCAGCGGCGGGAGCCAGCGGGTGGATGCCCCCCGCAAGTCTGCTTACGGCTTCCCCTCCGCCCCGCATCGAATCCTCCTTCGAGGGCCAGCCCGTATCGGTCTTTTTCCCTCCCGACTGGAGTGCGGAACTCCGCGGCCGCGCAGGGGTTTGGCGCTCTCCGAACGCCAACGGGCCGAGCCAGGATCCGATCCGGACGAGAGCGGCCTGGTCAGCGCTTCGAGAGCACCGAGCTCTGGCCCACGCGCCCTTCGCGCCTAGGTGCGATCGAACGCTTTGAGATCAAGATCGACCCCGACGGGGCAGTGATCGGAACCCGTGACGGAGGGATGGATGAAGGCAGCGCGCACGAACGGCAGCGCTGCCGCGGAGGCCAGGACGTAATCGATGCGCCAGCCCACGTTCTTCGCGCGCACACGAGAATGTTGACTCCACCAAGTGTAGTGGCCGGGGCCGCTCTCGAAGCGTCGAAAGGTGTCCACCCAACCCGCTGCGAGCCAACGGTCGAGCTCCGCACGTTCCTCGGGAAGGAAGCCACTTGTCTTCTGATTGTCGCGCGGTCGCGCAAGATCGATCTCGCGGTGTGCGGTGTTGAAGTCGCCCATCACGAGCAAGCGCTTTCCAGCTCTGCGAAGCCGCTCGAGGAGCTCGAAGAGCGCGCGGTAGAAGTCGAGCTTGTACGGCACTCGGCTGTTGTCGCGGTCCTTGCCGCTACCTTTCGGAAAGTACACGTTGGCGATGGCCAGCCGACCGAAGTGGGCGACCTGGAGCCGACCCTCGCGGTCAAAGCGCGGCTCGCCAAGACTCGTGTCGATGCGGTCGGGCGGACGCCGGGCGAAGAGAGCCACGCCGCTGTAGCCCCTGCGCTCGGCGGGCTGGAAAGCTGCGTGGAAGCCGCGGGGCGCCCGCAGCGGAGCCGGTAGGTCCGTGGCGAGCGCCCGGAGCTCCTGGATGCCCACCAGCTCTGCGCGGCTCCTCGCGAGCCAAGCAAGGAAGCCCTTGTTCGCGCAGGCCCGCAGCCCGTTCACATTCCACGAGAGGATGCGCGCTCCGCCCCGTCCCTTCGCAGAAGTGCCACCGAACTCTCGAAGGCTGTGCTTCACTCGGCTCTTGAGCATACGAGAAGATGGGGGGGAGATGAGAGAGCGTAAGACGGGAACCACGATCGCGGGCCGGAAGCTCCGCCCCGAGAGTCTCATGATGAGCTACGGCTATGACCCGAAGCTCTCAGAAGGCGCGGTCAAGAGTCCGATCTTTCAGACTTCGACCTTCGTATTCGAGACGGCGGAGGCGGGGAAGGCGTTTTTCGAGGTCGCCTATGGTCTGCGCGAGCAGGGCAAAGGCGAGGCGCTCGGGCTCATCTACAGCCGGCTCAACAACCCAGACCTCGAGATCCTCGAAGACCGCTTGACACTCTGGGACGATGCAGAAGCGTGTGCCGTCTTCCAAAGCGGCATGGCCGCCATCGCCACGGCGCTCCTCGCCTACGTGCGTCCGGGCGACGTCCTTTTGCACAGCGAGCCGCTCTACGGCGGCAGCGACCACTTGGTGAAGCGCTTCTTTCCCCAGCTCGGCGTCGAGCCGGTGGGCTTCCTGGCCGGCGCGGCACCGAGCGAGCTGGAGGGGTCGCTGCGCGAGCGTGTCGGCGGTCGGCGGGTTGCGGCCGTGCTGATCGAGACTCCCGCCAACCCGACCAACGCCCTCGTCGACATCGCGGCGGTGGCATCCTTCGCGACGCGCATCGGCCGCGCCGGCCACTCCCCGGTGGTGATGGTCGACAACACGTTCCTCGGGCCCCTCTGGCAGCATCCGCTCGAGCACGGCGCCGACCTCGTCTTATATTCCGCGACGAAGTTCTTGGGCGGTCACAGCGACGTCATCGCGGGCGCCTGCCTGGGAAAACAGCAGGTCCTCGCACCGGTTCGCGCACTGCGTACCTTTCTCGGCACCATGGCCGACCCCTGGACGGGTTGGCTTTTGCTGCGGAGCCTTGAGACGCTGGCGATGCGCATGACAGCGCAGATGAAAAACGCCCGAAACGTGGCCGAGTTCTTGAACAATCATCCGAAGGTGCGCCGTGTCTATTACCTCGACCTCTTGCGCTCGGAGGATCCCACCTATGCCGTGTATCGGCGTCAGTGCCTTGCCCCGGGATCGGTGATCTCGTTCGATCTCGAGGGCAGCGAGGCCGAGGCGTTCCGCTTCCTCAACCACTTGCAACTCGTGAAGCTTGCGGTGAGCCTTGGGGGCACCGAATCCCTGGCCGAGCACCCCACCACGATGACCCACGCCGACGTTCCGGCGGCCGAGCAGCGACGCATGGGCATGGGTTCGGCCATGGTGCGGCTCTCGGTCGGGGTCGAGCACTACGAGGATATCATCGCCGACCTGGGACAGGCCTTAGAGGCCGTGTAGAGGAGCACGAAGCCGATGGGAGAAATTGCCAAGGGGCTGATCCTCCTAGGTCTTCTGCTCCTCGGGCTCGGCACACTGCTCGCCCTTTCCGCGCACGTGCCCTGGCTCGGGCGACTTCCCGGGGACATTCGAATCGAGCGCCCGGGCGGGAGCTTCTACTTCCCCATCACGACCTGTCTTCTGGTGAGCGTCGTGCTCTCGATTCTCGCCCATCTCTTTTCGCGGCTGCGTTAAGCCTGTCCGTGTGGGCAAGCGCTGGTCAGGCGCGCTGCCAGCAGAAGGTGCGCGGTCCGACTCCGAGCTCGAGCCGGGGCGTGCCTTCGTCGTGGAGCCAGCGCACGAACTCCAACGCCTGGGGCCAGGCCGGGTCCGGGCTCGGCCCGCGCGAGCCCCTCTCTTTTGTGCCCGAGGCGAGTTCGAAACCGAGCTTCGTCCCTTCGCCGTTCCACGCAAGGAGCAGCGCCACCGCGTAGGCCGCCTCGCGCTCGTCGAGCAGCGGCGCGAAGAGCGGCGCGATCGCGACGTCTCCCGTGACAACCAGGACCGAGCGACCGGGTTCGCGCTCGAGATGCGTCAGCGCTTCGAGGAATGCGGTGGCAAAGGTGTCGCGCTCGCCAGAGAGGGAGCTTGAGGCTTGGCGATTGCCGGAGGCGATGGAGAAGAGCCCGGCCTGCGCATTGTGAACGGTGTGGGTGAACTTCGCGGGCGAGAGGGGCTGCCCCTTCGCGATGGATTCGAACAGCGGGAACGACTCCTTGTTCTCGCCATGGCGCGACGCGAATACCGTGCGCACCTCGGATCTCTCCTCCGCCGGGCAGCCCTCGAAAGCGACGTGAAGCATCGCCTTGCTGAGCGCCGTGCAGCGACGGCGCAGCATCGGGGGCAGGAAGCGGGCGTCCGGGCTGCCCTCGCAGCCCACGGGCCGAGGCTCCTTCGCCCAGACCTGCCACGCTCGAGCGTCCGCCAAGCCGGGAGCCCAGGCCGCCCAGCGGCGCAGCGAAACCCTCAGCACGGGAGCTCCCCACCCAGCACGAGGACGCAGTTGTTGCCGCCGAAGCCGAAAGAGTTGGTCAGCAGGTGGACTCGACCCTCGACCCGCGCCCGCTCGCCCTTGTCCACCAAGCGAAGCCGAGCAAGGGCGGGATCGCGGCGACCGTCCCAAGCGTGGGGCAGGAGGGCAATTTGGCCGTCGCTTGCGCGGGCCAGCATCATCCAGCAGAAGCCAGCCTCCATCGCGCCGGCGGCACCGAGCGTGTGACCGACAAGCGCCTTGGTCGAGCTCGCGGGCACCTGCTCTCCAAAGACTCGCACCACCGCCGCGCTCTCCATCGCGTCGTTTAGGGGAGTGCCTGTGCCGTGCAGGTTCACGTAGGCGATATCCGCTGGGGTGAGGCCCGCGTCGCGCAGGGCCTCGCGCATCGCATTCTCCGCGCCTCCACCCGCAGGATCCGGCGCAGACATGTGGTGCGCTTCGCTTGACTCGCCAACCCCTTCGAGCTGGATGCCCCCTTCCTCGCGGGTCACGAGCAGGATCGCCGAACCCTCGCCGAGGGTCAGGCCCTTGCGGTTCGCACTCATGGGATTCGGCAGCTCGTCGCTCACCGCCTGGAGGGCGCAGAAGCCGTTCGTCGTAAGGCCGCAGAGCGTGTCCGTCGCGCCGGCCACCACCGCGTCACACACGCCAAGGGCAAGCAGCGAGCGCGCCGAAGCGAGAGCACGCGCTCCCGATGAGCAGGCGGTCGAAAGCGTGTAGACGGGTCCTTCGCTGCCGAGATAGGCGGCGACGAAGCCGGCGGCGCCACCAAACTCGAGCTGGGGATAGTCGAAGCCCGGCGCCAGAACTCCATGTGCGGCGTTGTGACACAGTGCGGCTTCTGCGTCGGACACCCCCGACGTGCTTGTCCCCATCACGACGCCGACGCGACCACGCCCGACCTCGGCGATGACCGCCGCGAGCTCCGCCTCGAGGCCGAGCAGCACCGCGAGGGAGAGCGCATTATTGCGACAACGGTAGCGGCGGAGCGCACTCGGGATTTCGGGGAGCGGGCTCCGCACCTCGCCGACGAGCAAGCTTCGACCAGGTACGAGGTCGTCTCGCCATGTGAGACGGGACTGGTCTCCCGCGAGCAGGCCTTGCCAAATCTCATCGGAAAGCGCGCCCAGGGCGTTCACCATGCCGAGGGCCCGCAGCCTACAGGGAGCGTGCTCTCGCATGCGCTTCCTCACGTGCAAGGTGGGCGACCTCAAGATACCGTATCGCTGTGGGATCTCAGTCCGCCCACGGCAAGCTCGACGTGGCTATCCTAGGGGGGGGACTGGCCGGGAGCTTTCTCGCCCGCCAGCTGCAGCGCACGCTTCCCGAGCTGCGGATCGGCCTGTTCGAGAAATCGAAGGAACGCTCCTACAAGGTGGGAGAGTCGACCGTCGAGATCGCGAGCAGCTATCTCACACGCCGCCTAGGCCTCTCGCAGTACCTCTACCACGAACAGCTGCCAAAAAACGGCCTGCGCTACTTCTTTGATGGACCCAGTCGCGACGCTGCGATCCCCGAGATGAGCGAGGTCGGGACCGTGAACCTGCCCTTCCATTCCGCATTCCAAATCGATCGCGCCCGTATGGAGGCGGATCTCCACGCGAGCAATGCCGAAGCGGGGGTGGAGGTCCGCATTGGTGCCCGGGTGAAGGCCGTCTCGCTTGGCCAGGGCGGCGCCCCTCACTCCTTCGAGGTGATCGAGAACGGGCGCACGACGACGCACGAAGCCCGCTGGCTGATCGACGCGACCGGGCGCACGAGTCTGCTGGCCAAGCTAAAGGGCCTGCGCGTACCGGAGACCGAGCACTGCCTTGCCGCCGCATGGGGCCGCTTCGAGCGTGTCGCGGACGTGGATGAGATGGGCTCCGCCGCGTGGCGCGCGCGTGTGCGCTACACCTCGCGCGGGCTCTCGACCCTCCACTTCTGCTACCCCGGCTACTGGATCTGGGTGATCCCGCTGCGCAACGGGCTCACCAGCATCGGTGTCACCGGGTCAAAGGACATCGTCGACTCCGGCGTCCGCTGCCAGGGCGGTCTGCGCGCATTTTTGGAGAGGCACCGGGGGGTGGGCTCGCTGCTCGGGGAGGCGAAGCTTGTCGACTTCGGCGGCTATGCACAGATCGCCTACGGCACCCGGCAATTCTTTGACGTCGACCGCTGGGCCGTGACGGGCGAGGCTGCCGCCGCGCAAGATCCGCTCTACAGCCCCGGCATCGATTTCATCGCCCTCGAAAACGACTTCCTGACCGACCTGATCCGCCGGGAGGTCGCCGGCGAGAGCGAGGCCCATCGGGCGGAGCGAACTGCGCTGTACGATCGCTTCATGCTCTTCCGCCACGAGGCGACCATGCGGCTTTACCGTGGCCTGTACGGGGTGCTCGGAAGTTACGAGATCATGCGGATGAAGTGGGACCTCGACGTGGGCTCCTACTACAACATGTGGGTCGCGGCGTACATGCAAGACATGCATCTCGACCCGACATTCCTCGAACAGCAGCTCTCCTGGCAGCCTTTCTTGCTCCAGGGTCTCACCAATTTTGCGCACCTGTTCCGGTCTGTGGAGGCGCACCTGCGCGAACGCGGCGCCCTGCAGCGCGGCAATCGGGGTCGCTTCTCCTCGGGCCTCGAGAACATCGACTTCGTGGAGGAGGTCGGCCTGCCGCGCACGCGCCGCAAAATGCTGAAAAAGGCGGGCGAACTCTTCAACGTCGTGCGCCAGCGCGCGCTGGATCTCCTTGAGGTCTCTCCCGAAGCTCGGGTGCGCGCACCACTCGCGCTCTCCGCCTTCCTCGCTGACCGTCCCCTCGCGTAGCCGAGCGCGCCGGCCGTGTGGAAAGCTGCCTTCAAGCCCTCGCGCCTCCAGAGCGTCCTCGGCGTCGGCTTGATTGCACTCGTCATCGTTACACCGCTCCTGCTCCGGCCCACAATCGAGCGGGTCGGCCCCCGAAGCGTCGCAGCCTTCACCTTGGTCGGAGCGGGGCTCGCGCTCGTGGCCCGAAACGCCCGGCGCGGGGCGGACTTCGGCTTCGGCAGTGCTCAGCTCGGTGGCTTCGGCCTGTTGGCGGGGCTCACTCTGGTGAGCGGCCGCCGCATTTTTCTCCTCCTGCTGCCGGCTCTGGTCTACGCCTACCTGATCTGGATCTTCGCCAGGAGCCTGCGGCAGCCGGTCAGCATCATTGGTCGTATGGCGCGCATCGTGGACCCGAAGGCACCCGACTTCATCGATCCCTATTGCCGCAAGCTCACCCTCGTCTGGTGCGGGGTCTTCGCCGTGAACATGACGCTCCTCAGCGCCTTCGCACTGACCGGGCGCTACGACGCATGGGCGTGGTACGCCGGGGCGTTCTCATACCTCTTCATGGCTGTCGTCCAAGGCCTGGAGTTCGTGGTGCGAAAGGTCTGGTTCCGGCACTACGGAAGGGGCCCCTTGGATCGCCTCTTCGAACGGTTCTTTCCGCCGGAGAACACGCCCGTGGGACGGCGCTCACTCGCCTACATCCAGCGCATGCGCGCACGCATCGCACGCGGCGAAGAACTCTAGACCCTAGATATTTCGCGCCCTTACGGGCTCCGATCCCGATACCGCTTCTGCCAACCCTGCATCGCCGAGCATTCGGCGCGCCGTTGCGCGGGAGGTCCTAAGCAAGCGCGCCTTCTCAAGGACAAATGGATCTCTTTCGGTGTCAGCCTCGGGAGAGATCGCTCCGCCTGCCACTATTTCGCCGCGCCAGCAATGCGCGCCCACTCGTCCATTTGGACCTTGGCGACGAGCTTGTAGGCGCCGTTCTCCGGGCGAAAGATCGAAGCCTCACCTTCCTTCACGTCGAACCAGTCCTTGCCCAGCGCATCGACGATGTTGGGACGATGGGAGACGATGAGATTGTTCGTGCCGGGCTTGGGCGGCGTGGACACCAGCTTGCGGAAAGCTTCGGCCCGGCGTGCATTCTCGTTCGGAGAGACCACGAGGCCGCCCTCTGTGAGATCCGCGGTCTTCTCGATGTTCCCGAACCCGGCGAGTACCGCAGTGTCGTAGGCGCGGCTGTACTTACTCGTGTAGACGTTACCGATCGGAACGCCGATCTGGCGGAAGGTCTCCCCGAACGCCTTGGCGAGCGCCTTGCCTTTGTCATTCAGAACGCGCTGGGCGGCAATATTGTCGAAGTTGAGCGGGTCGGTATCGGCCTGATCGGGGAACGTCGCGCCGTGACGGAACACGATGACAAGGCCGCCGGCGTGGAGCGCCTGCACGAGTTGCTGGTCGGTCGGCGCATCGGAAGCGTGTGCCACCGTGACGCCGAGCGCGGTAGACAGGGCGCAGGTCAGCGCGAGGGCGGTGAGCGTTCGCGTGGTTGTGTAAAGCATGTCGAGTCTCCTCTGTTAGGAATGTCTGACAATAGGAGGGGATCCCTCCTTCAAGCTCTCCTACACCGGAGGGCGGTCCAACCTCCTGCTCCGATGTCCTTTGATACACCGCAGGTAGGTGCCTGGATTGTGATGACCCCAGCGGGGCTCTCGATGCCTGCGGACCAGTGGCACGAAGCCGCTTGGCAGGCCGCCTGCGCATTCATGCAGGAGCGTTGGCCGCAGGTAGAGGCTCTGGCCGAGGCCCCGGCTGGGGCTTGGGAGTTGGACGGCGACTCCATCCGCGCCTCATCGGCACGTAGCACGGCCCTGGTCGGGGGGTGGCAGGGCGGGGCGGCGTGACTTGCGCAGGCCGCTCCCGCTCGTGGGCGCATGCGCGCGCTTAGTCGAGTAAGTCACCGGTCGGTTCATGCCGGGATAAAGAGTGCAAGTAGGGCGCAGGCTCCCGTCAGTGGGCCTTGGCGACAAACTCTTGCAGTTCACGAACCATCGGGTGCCGAGTGAAGCCCGGGAGCCGTCGCAGTCGTAGTCGCACCTTGGGCATGAAGACGATCTTCGTTCCGAACCTCGTTCCTCTGCGAAAGCGGAGCCAAACGAGTTCTGGATTGATGAGGAGGCTACCGGACACCTGTTCCACCTCTGAGAGCGGTATCGCGGTCTCGACCCGGTAGTTCGACACGATGATCGTCGTATCGGAGAGCGCAACGCGCTTTAAGCGAATGCACGCCCAGTAGATGAAAGCCGTACCGGCAAGGGTGACGGCGAGGAAGATCCAACGGATATGGTCGGGGTCTGGTTCACCCATCGATGCATCCGGAAGCATGAACATCACAAGGGTGCCAGAAGCGAATCCGCCGATCCAGAGTGTAGGAAACACGAACTTGTAGAAAATGGTCCAGCGCGACGACAGTTCACGCATCTCTCAGCGAAAGCCTCCAGCGGAAGGCTAGGGACTTCGCCGACCTCAGAAGAGATCGGCAAAGTGCGGACTTGTAGGCACGTTCCACGTCTGCTGGGATCGGACCCACGCTGTTGGGGCTTGACCTTGACCCGGATCCGTTTGCCCACAATCCATCCGGTGTCGGAAACCGAGCCCTCTTCGACAGCGAAGTTGCCGCCTTCCAGACCATACGGAGCGACCGGCTCCCACCCCTGCAAAGAGGTTGAGCGCGAGGGCGGCAGCAGCGAAAGGTCACGGCTTGGAGGAAAGCGCGACAGAGCTATGCGATAGGAGGGCCACGCTCTCCGAACTCGCGATTCTAGACGGCGCCTGCCTCCCGACGGAGCACGGTCATGCGGCTCCCCCCTCTGGGCAACCCGCGCATGCGCCTCTTTCGGCTGCCCGTCCAGCTTGATCCGGGAGCGTGAGAACAAGAAGAAAGGACAAGAATCTGCACGCGGTTCTCTCGACGGGCGTCGCTCCCTATCAGCCCTGCCCCCGCCTAGGATCCGTACTGCTTCGAGTAGTCGACGGTGAGCCAGCGCTCAGGCCGGATTCGCACGAGGACGCTCGCCGCGGCCTGGTTGCCCGTCGCGGCGACGTACTGATCGCCGAGCTCCTGGCCGAGGTAGCGCCGGGCGAGGGGACGCAGATCGCGCTCCCGTTCGGCAGCCTCCATGGAGACGACCGGGCCTTCGACGCTTACATAGCGGTAGGGCGGAGCCTCGCTCTGTGCGCACAGGCTAAGACGCGAGCCCACGGAAAGGAGACGGCCTTTGCGCGAATCGCGATCCGTCACGACGCGCAAATCGCCGCCGGGCTCGTAGGCGTACCAGATGGGCACCGTGAGCGGGCCGCGAC
>Ga0074045_10000886_pt1 | contig 29323 bp, 20 predicted proteins | sample BogForMeECP23OM2_FD_94442 | JGI IMG/M metagenome (GOLD analysis project Ga0074045, IMG submission 94442) | Bog forest soil microbial communities from Calvert Island, British Columbia, Canada - Bog Forest MetaG ECP23OM2 | ecosystem: Environmental > Terrestrial > Soil > Wetlands ...
ATATACGCGGTCAGAACATCCTGGTATAGCGGCTCGCCCAGGCTGCCCGGTTCTTTGGTACGGTCCAACACCGCGATCGACTTCACGCTGCCCGGAATTGCGCTCAGGAACGCTGCCGCCGCAAATGGCCGGAACAATCGTACTTTCAGCAAGCCGACTTTCTCGCCAGACTTCCGCAGAACGTCCACAGTTTCTTCCGCGGCGCCCGCCCCGGATCCCATCAGGATGACCAGCCGCTCGGCGTCCGCTGGACCGTAGTAGTCGAACAGCCGGTATTGGCGCCCGGTTTGCTTCGCGAATCGATCCATCACGTCCTGCACAATCGTGGGGCAAGCGCGATAGAACGGGTTGCACGCCTCGCGCGCCTGGAAAAACACGTCGGGATTTTGCGCCGTGCCGCGCAGAATAGGCCGGTCGGGAGACATGGCGCGCTCGCGATGCTGACGCACAAACTTGTCATCCACCACCGCGCGAAGATCGTCATCGCTCATCGGCGCGATCATGTTCACTTCGTGCGAAGTGCGGAAGCCGTCAAAGAAGTGCAAAAACGGAACCCGCGTCTCCAACGTCGCCGCATGCGCGATGGTTGCCAAATCGCTGGCTTCCTGCACCGAGTTTGAGGAGAGGAGGGCGAAACCTGTGGCGCGTGTGGCCATCACATCGCTATGGTCTCCAAAGATGGACAACGCGTGCGTGGCAACCGTACGGGCTGCGACGTGGATCACCGCCGCTGTCAGCTCACCCGCAATCTTGTACATATTCGGGATCATGAGCAGCAGGCCTTGCGATGCCGTAAACGTCGTTCCCAGCGCCCCTGCCTGCAGCGCGCCGTGAAGCGCGCCCGCGGCTCCGCCTTCACTTTGCATCTCGATCACATCGGGGATAGCGCCCCAGATGTTCTTCTTTTTCTCTGAGTTCCACTGATCCGACCACTCCCCCATGGGGGACGATGGCGTAATTGGATAGATGGCGATCACTTCGCTCAGGCGATAAGCGACCGCTGCGGCGGCTTCGTTGCCGTCGACAATCGAGGTAAAGCGTTTCATGGGGTTCTCCGGAACAAGGCACAAAGGTGCTAGGAAAATGGTAGGGCCTGCCGGGTACGAATGCGCGTGACGTTCGTCACATTGCGGTATATCCGACACTGCAAGTCGTGTTTCTAGCTATACAGCCTCTTCAAAGTCGGCTTCTGGCACGGGAAGCTTGTCGCCGTCCTTCGCCCACCACACATACAAGGTCGGCAGCAAGAAAATGCTGAGCAGCAGGGCGCCGATCAGGCCCCCAACGATGACGATGGCAAAAGGCCGCTGCGAGTCCGACCCAATTCCACGGGAAAGGGCGGCAGGGAGTAGTCCGAGAGTCGCCACAAGCATGGTCATCATAATCGGGCGCAGGCGCAGAATGGCGCCTTCCACAGCGGAATCTTCGATCGAGTGCCCTCGTGCGCGCAGCTGATTGATGTATTCGAGCATAATGACGCCCACCTGCACGGACACGCCGAACAGCGCAAGGAAGCCCACGCCACTCGAAACGCTGAAGTGCGTACCGGTGATCAGCAGCGCCAGTAACCCTCCGATGGGGGCCATGGCCACGTTCGTGAGCAGGAGCAAAGCCCATTTGAAGGAGCGAAACATGGTGTAGAGAATGCCGAAAATCACCAGCACCGTCAGCGGCACTATGACCATCAGCCGCGCCTCGGCCCGCTTTTGACTTTCGTACTCCCCTGCCCAGTCAATGTGGTAGCCGCGCGGAAGTTTGACCCCTGCGTCCACTTTCTGGATGGCCTCCTCCACCGCGCCGCCAAGATCCCTTCCGCGCACACTGTACTTGATGGCGATATAGCGCTGATTTTCTTCGCGGTAGATCTCGGAAGCGCCATCGCGCGGCTCGATCCTGCACAACTGCGCCAGCGAGACGCGTTCCCCGGACGGCGACAATAAACGAATACCCTCGATAGCTTCCTTCGTACTGCGGTACTCCGGAAGATACCGCATTGTCAGGTCGTATCTTGCTTCGCCCTTCAGCACCTGCGTCAGCGCAGTTCCGCCTACCGCGGTCTCGACTGCATCTTGAACATCCGCGACGTTGATTTGATACCGGGCGGCTTGCGCTCGGTCCACGGAAATCTCCAGATTGGGTTGACCCAGAACTTGAAACACGCCGAGATCCTCGATTCCCCTGATCCGTCGCATGATGTTGGCGATCTGATCGGCTTGTGTCTCCAGAACTTTCAGATCGTCGCCGTAAATCTTCACCGCTAGCTCGCCTTTTACTCCACTAACGGCTTCCTCCATGTTGTCTGCGATCGGTTGCGAGAAGCCCCACAGCACGCCGGGTATCTTGTCCAGTTCGCGCTGCATTGCGGCAATCAGCTTGTCCTTATCTTGGTGAAAGACAGGCCGCCATTGTTCCTTTGGCTTCAAATCGACGAAGTACTCGGTGTTGAAAAAGCTCGTCGTATCCGTGCCGTCATCAGGCCGCCCTGTCTGGCTGGTGCACTGCGGGACCTCTGGAAAGGAGCAGAGCACGATTCGAGCTTGGTTCATCAGACGAATACCTTCGGTAGGTCCGGTGCTCGGAGCGAGAGTGCCGCGCACCCACAGTGCGCCTTCATCCAGATGCGGCAGGAATTCAGAGCCGATGACTCCACCCAATGCCAGATAGATTGTGGCCGCCAAACCGACAAGCACTCCGCCTACGGTGACCCAGCGATGTTCGATGGCCCATCGCACCGCGACGCGATATCGCCTCTTCAAAAACTCCATCACCGGGTTGTGCCATTCCCGAACGCCCTTGTCAAACAGCACGCTGGACAATACCGGCGCGATGAGCATCGAAAATAGCAGCGCGCCAAGCAGCGCAAACGCTACGGTCCAGGCCATTGGGTGGAATAGGCGCCCTTCGACCCGCTGCAGCGTGAAAATCGGTAAATACGCCGTGATGATGATTCCAATTGCGTAAAACACCGGGCGCTGCACTTCGTGAGCCGCGTCCCGAATGCGTTCCACGGTTGTCTTGCCGGAGGACTCAGGATGACTCAGGTGGCGCACGATGTTCTCCACCATCACAACCGCTCCATCCACAACCATTCCGAAATCCAATGCGCCGAGCGACAGCAGGTTCGCGGGAATGCCTTTGAGCTTCAAGCATGTTGCGGCAAACAACAGCGCAAACGGAACGGTCAACGCAACGATGAACGCTCCGCGAACGTTTCCCAGAAACAGAAAGAGCACGATCACCACAAGGATGATGCCTTCCGTAAGATTGTGCAGCACGGTGTGCGTCGTGTAGTGCACCAGGTCGCTGCGATCAATAAACGGAACGACCTTCACGCCCGGCGGCAAGATGTGATCGTTCAGCTCCTTAACCTTCGCATGGATTCCGGCGAGCGCCTCATCCGCGTTTGCCCCTTTGCGCAACAGCACGATGCCGGACACCACGTCGTCGTTGTCGATGATCTTGCCGTCTTCGCGATGAATCGCCCGGGCAAACTGGCCAAGCCGAATCTTCGGCCCTTGCGACACGACCGCGATATCCTTCACGCGCAGCGGCGTCCCGGTCTTCGTCAGGATCACCGTGTTTTCGATATCCTGAACGTTCCTCACCAGGCCCACTTCGCGGATATTGATTTGCTGCAGCCCGGCCTCGATGAAACTGCCGCCCGCATTGCCATTGTTATTCGTGAGTTGCTGCTCGACCTGGGCGAGGCTGAGCCCGTAGGCGATCAGTTTGTTCGGGTCTACGCGCACCTGATATTCGCGCGTTGGGCCGCCGAAACTCGCCACATCGACGATATCGGGAACGGCCTTGAAATTCTTCTCCACCACCCAATCCTCGATCGACTTCAGTTCCATCACGTCGAAGTTTGGATTCGTGCTCTTCAGTGTGAAGAAATAGATCTGACCAACCGGGCTCCAGTCCGTACCCATCTGCGGCGAGACGCCGGGCGGCAAGGTCACTTGCGAAAGCCTTTCCAGAACCCTCTCGCGGTTCCAGGCGTTCTGCTCCTCATCATCGAAAATGAGCTTCAGGTCTGACAGCCCAAATAACGAAAACGAGCGCAAATGAACCACGTGTGGGACGCCATTCATTACGATTTCGAGCGGAATGGTCACCTGCTGCTCAATCTGTTCCGCGGAAATTCCCGGCCATTGCGTAATGATCTCAACGTAATTGTTGGCGACGTCTGGATAGGCCTCTACCGGGAGTTGATGGAACGAAATTGCCCCCCAGCCGAGAAGTAAAATCGCCCCGCCGAGAACAAAAAACCTGTTTTCCAGAGCAAAATTGACGATTTTCTCGATCATCTATTGCTCCACGGTATTCTCGAACACGAGCGCCGCCTGAACCACTTTTGTCCCTGGCTGGATTCCGGAGATGATTTCCTGCGTCTTGTCAGGCAGCATTTTTCCGGCGACGACCTTAACGCGGCGGAAGTTACCGCCACCGAGCGGGACGTAGACCCAGTCCAGATCGTGCAGGTGCAAAACAGCGCTCGCCGGCACTGCCGCGTGCGTTTCCGGCTTCTTCCCGTAAAAGGTGGCCGTCACGAACATTCCCACGCGCATGATCTTTCCCGGGTTCGCCACTTCCAGACGAACCTTGGCGGTGCGCAGGCTGGGATCGAGAATCGGAAAGATGTTGTCGATGCGGCCCTTCAGAACCTTGTCGGGATAGGCGTTCAGACGGATGTCGGCAAACTCGCCGAGGTGCACGGCGTCGAGATCATTCTCGTAAACGTCGCACATAATCCAAACGTACGAGAGATCGGAAATCGTGAAGGGATTCGGGCCTGGTAAGCCCTGCACTCCGGCGGCATTGGTTACTTGCTGGTCGGTAATGACTCCGGAGATCGGCGCGGTAATGTCGACGATCCCCGATGGATGCTCCTTGTCCACGCCCAAAACATGCAACTGCTCGATTGCTGCGTTCAGATCGACTTTGGCATCCTGTTCGCTATCTTCGGCTTGTTCCAGCGCGCCCTTTGCGATCGCTCCCTTTTCGTAGAGAATCTGCGCCCGTTCGAGCTGTAGACGCGCCAGCCGCTCGTCATTCTCCGCCTTTAAATATACCTGGTAAGCACTCGACACATCGGGGCTCCGTACCCTCAGCAATAACTGGCCTTTCTTTACCTCGTCTCCCAGCCGTGCCTTGATCTCCACGACTCTGCCGGTAGCCAGCGAGATCACCGGCACCGCCCGCGCTATGTCCGGGTTCACCGCGCCGGTCACATTCAGGCTGGGCGGAGCCTTGTACTCCGTGGCCGTCGCCAGTTGAAACTGCTCCGGGTGATCAACCTTGAAGTTGTTTGCATCCATTTCCGGCTCGACAACGGTCGGAGGCGGGGCCTCGGCCTCGAGATTCTCTTTACTTTCCTTGCAACCAACCGGCAGCAATCCTGAGGCGAAACCCATGCCTGCCGCCAGCATCAGGCTACGCAGTCTGCTTTTCATTGGATCACCTCTCGCCCAACCGCCATGTTCAGCTGCGCTGCAGACGTCAAGTAAGCCCCGATCAAGTTGACGTAGCTGAGTGCGACAGCGCGATAGTCATTTTGGGCATTCAAAAAATCCAGCAGTGATGCCCCGCCATGCTGATACGCAAAGAAAACCGTGTCGCGGACCCGCACCGCTTGTTGCAAATATTTCTTTTTGTACGGCTGTAAGAGGATCAAGTTGCTATTCACCATGGCGTACGCAGAATCGACATCGCTGAACACAAAAGTCCGCGTCGCTTCCATCAGCTTTTCATTGCGCTCAATGTCCAACTGCGTACGCAGTTTTTCCCCCTGATTGCGATCGAAAATGCGCAGCGGGATCCCGACACTGACGCCGAGCGTATTGACGCCAAACGGGTTGTTGGTGGATGAGTTGTGCGTATACCAAGCGCTCAAGGTCGGATCGGTTGAACCGTTGGCAACCGCGAGTTTGTGATCCGTTTGCGCTTTGTCCACGGCTTCGATTGCGGCTTTCAGATCCGGCCTCGTGTCCAGGGCGATGTTCCTGAACTCGTCCTGCGGCATGAGTTGGTCGTTGAAATCGAATCGGCCCATTACGTCGAATTGCTCGATCGGAGTACGATCGTCTAGCAGCGTGAGCAACTGAATTTTCGCGGTGCGTAGATTGACCTCGGCGACCTGCACGTCCGACTCATACTGCACGCGCTGAAGCTCCAGCCGGTCAAGATCGAGTTGCGCGATGTCGCCAGCGTTGAAACGATCTCTGCTGATCGCGAGGACGTTGTCGTAGTACGCCAGGTTGTCTTTCGCCAGTTGCAGCACGGCTCTGGCCTGTAGCGTGGAGACAAATGCGCCGCGCAAGTCGAAAAGCAGAGTCCTGTCCAGGTCAGCATGACTCGACTGGGCAATCAGAGTGCCCTTTTCCGCGCTTTCGAGCCGCAATTCCCTTTTGTGCTGCCGCTCGTGCAGATAGCTGACGCCAGGCGTTTCAAATGTGCCGGTGAACGGCCGCCATACTCCTTTGTAAGGAGCGATTTGCGTCCCATCCACCGCCAGAGAGACACTTGGATTGGGCCGCAGAAACGCCGTGATTTCCTGCGCCTTCGATTCGTCGATATTCAGCTTGTCCGCCTGAAGCGTCGGATTCTCGCTTTCAAACCGCGCGCGCACTTCGTCCCATGTCAGCACCTTCTGTGCATGGGCTAATGTGCCGGTACTTCCCACAAGCAAAGCGACGGCGCAGATAATCTTGCTGAATCGCTGCATTACTGTACCCTCACATTTTTGAAATATTCTAGGAATCCCGCTGTGCCGGGCGTCCCGGCGCTCGGCTCGACGAGGCCGATACACATTTACAACCGCCATGTTTGTGCTGCGAACGATAGATCAGTCGGCGTTGGGTTTTGTTGCGAATCTGTAATGGGATAGCTAAGGAAGGGTTGAGCGCGTTGGCGGTGAACGCCCCGAGGTGGCGCCAACTCGCCAGCGCGGAGAATCTTGCTGCTCTACGAAACGAAACCTCTCCGTGCGTGCGGGTGAATCAAATGCCGCTGTGTCTTCGCCATCTTCCCCAAACGGACAACGTGACTGCAGCAGCGAGGTTGGTGTCGAGCTCGGCGCCGACGGCGCATTCAGATTACAGTCGCTTTCCGCGCTTAATTCCGGGAATGCGCCCTCTTTGGCAACTGAAAAGTTGCCGTGCCCGTCATTCACAAGCACGGTCACTAGTTTGTGGCCTACTGCGGTGGTCACCACCAGATCGATGGCACTGTCGCCATTTACGTCCCTGGCAGAAAGCAGCAAGCCGCCGAATGGCGCGGTGAGCCCAATGGCAGAACTGGTGCCAAGACTAAGTTGCAGGTGAATCGAATACCGGGCATCTCGCTGGGTGTAAGGGTCAACCTGAACCGTGGCCAAATCTGGCTCCTGGTCGCCATCAAAATCGCCAATCGCAAAATGTGACGCCGCCAGTCCGAAACCCGCGGAAGATTGCAGCGCGCTCAAGAAACCGGGATCGTTGGCCGCCGGGGGTTCCGCCGCTCTTCCGAGCGATCCCAGACAAAGCAGTATGCTAACCAGGATCAGTCGTCTCGTGATGACTCGTGTGTCCATAGAATCCGAAACAATTGTAGCGCAAAGCCCCGGCGCATCGTCAAAACGCGGAAAGCAAACCGCAACCACGGTAACCAGGATACGGAATAAGATAACGGGGGAGCTCGGTGGAATTTTCTCGGCGTATGAGCAGTGTGACGTACGTCACAATTGGCTGTGACGATTGGCACCGCGCCCTGTGCGTACCTCACGGTACTCTCCTGTTTCACTTGAGCGTTGCCACGCAACTTGGCCCTGGCAGCACCGTAAGCGACTGATACCAGAACTGTTAGTCGAACCTAGGAGCAGCCCCACGATGGTCCAGGGAGGTCAATCGCAACCCGACGCCGCGATCGCCAGGTGGCAGACTCGTCACGTTTCCCTCCTGGCCGTCGTCTCTCTCATAGTGGGTCTGGCTGCGGGCTACCTCCTGTTTGGTGACGGCGCGGCCAATACGGCTAATAAGCCTGTTGCTGCCGCCACACCGAAGACACCGGGCGCACATCCTCCCATGACAATGGAGCAGATGAAGGCAATGGCTGACAGGAAGGCAGTACCGCTGCTGGAAAAGCTCAAAGCCAACCCGACGGACGCGACCGCACTCATTCAACTTGGCGCGCTGTATAGTTCCGCGCACCAATTTGTGCAGTCGGCCGAGTATTACCGCAAGGCGCTCGAGTCTGATCCCAAGAATCTCGGCGCCCGTACGCAACTCGCCTCCAGTCTTTATTACGGCGGAGACGTGGATGGAGCTCTCCAGCAATTGCAACAGGTACTGAAGACGGATCCGAAGAATGCGAACGCGCTCTTCAATCTGGGGATGATGAAGTGGAAGGGCAAGGACGACGCAGCCGGAGCCATCGCTACCTGGCAGGAACTGTTGCGCAGCAATCCAAACCTGGATCGCAAGTCAACCGTGGAACAAATGATCGCTGAGGCCCAGGGCCAGCCAGCCGGCGGCAAGTCCGGCTCAACCCCAGCACCATAAGATTTTTGCGCAAAAGGAGCAAGCCCTTGGCGGAAATTACAACCGTATCGAACGAAAAATGGACCAGCGGACAGACTTACGGTATCGCGATCGTGTGCCTGTTGCTTGGACTCGCTGGCGGCTGGTTCATCCGAAGAGTCCAGGCGCCCTCGCAAAACGCGCAGGTCGCCGCCACTCAGGCAGCGATCCGCAATCAGGTCAATGCAGCTCAAGCTGCCCTTCCGGCCCCGCCAGCTCTACAGCAGCTACAGCAAACGGCAGAAACACAGGCAGCTCCGTTGCTTGCTCAACTGAAAACGGATCCCAACAATGCCGCGCTGCTCGAGAACCTTGGCGATATTTATTACGATGCACAGCAATTCCCGGCGGCGATTGAATACTACCAGCGAGCTCTGAACGTCCAGCCCGCCAATACCAGCGTGCGCACGGACATGGCTACGGCAATCTGGTACACCGGCAATGCCGACGCCGCGATCACCGAATTCAAGAGGTCCCTCGCGTATGAGCCCACCAAGGCCAACACGCTCTTTAATCTTGGAATCGTTCTCTGGCAGGGAAAGCACGACGGCGCAGGTGCCATTGTCGCGTGGCAAAAGCTCCTGTCCGCAAATCCAAATTACGAGAACAAGGAAAAAGTTCAGCAGCTCATCGCCGATGCCAAAAAGTAATCGCGTACAATGAAGGAGCCACCCATTTCTGACGCTCCGCCGGAACCAGCCACGCGCTGGAGGTATTGGCTCCCGCGCATAGCCACGGCGATTTTCATTCCGCTACTCCTTCTGGCTCTTATCGAAGGCGGGCTTCGCCTCTTCAATGTCGCTCTCGCTTTGCATCTGCAGTGCGCCCGTGCCTGCAAGCGCCGCGCCGATTTCTGATTCACTGAACTCTTGCCCCCAATACGCATGTTCCATGACGAACGAGCGAGGCTTCCCCAGCAGCACATGCCACGCATATTGTGCCGCACCCAGCGCTGCACCTGCGTCTCCCGCAGCCGGTTGAATAAAGATTCGCTGGAATCCAGCGCTCCGCAGCAATTTCGTGTTGGCGACGCTGTTCAGCGCCACTCCGCCAGCCAGGCATAAATTTCTGGCACCGGTCGTGCGTTGCAGATGCGCGGCCATTTTGACGAGCGCTTGCTCGGTGAATTGCTGCACGCTTGCCGCCACGTCGGCATAGTGCTGGTTCCGCCGCATTAATTCTTCCGGCCCTCGCCCGGTATCCGCGCGGCCGGTAACGAATTCCAACTTTGGATCGCGCGGAGTTCCGAATAAATCGACGAATCGGCGCGAAAAGCTTTGTTGCGAGGAATACTGGTAAGCGAAATAGCTGGGGTCCAGCCGCAAACTGCCATCGTCAAAAGGATGCGCCACTTTATTCAGGTGCTCCAGATAGCGTGGCTCACCGTACGGCGCCATGCCCATGACTTTATATTCGCCTTCGTTCACTTCGAAGCCCAAAAATGCGGTAAACGTCGAGTACAACAATCCCAACGAATCGGGAAAGCGCATTTCGTGCGCAAGCTTGATTTCGCACGGCGAACTCCTGGCCACGCCCATGGTGGCCGTCGCCCACTCCCCGACTCCGTCCACCGTCAACACCGCCGCATCCTCGAACGGCGAGCAGAAGAAGGCGCTCGCGGCGTGCGACATGTGATGCTCGACAAACAAAATCTTTTCCCGCGGAATTCCCAGTTCCTCTGTCACTCGCGCCCGGATCCACAGCTTCTGCTTCATCCAGCTGATGCTGCCGTCCTGGAACAAACTGCCGGCTTTCGGCCAATATGCCAGCGTCGACGTAAGAAATCGCTCCAGCTTCAGCATGGGCTTTTCGTGGAGCACTACATAATCCAGTTCCTGTGGCTTGATTCTGCCGGTTGCGAGGCAAAACTGGATCGCGCGCAAAGGGAAGGACGGATCATTCTTGATGCGGCTGAAGCGCTCTTCCTGCGCCGCGGCTACCAGCACTCCGTCGCGCAGCAGGGCCGCCGCCGCATCGTGGTAGTAGCAGGAAATCCCGAGAATGTTCATCTAGAAGGGTCTCCGAGCCGCTTCGATCCCAGACACATCGCCGCGCGGCACCCATGCCGTTCCCGACTCAGCGCCGGTGCCGTTCCCTCTTCTGAACCGAAACACAAGAGCGAAAGGACCGATGATCAACAAGTAGCAAACCAGCAGCATCAGCCGAAATTCGTAATCCACCACGGCCCGCGAAGCGTTCAGCCAACGATTCCACAAACTGATCTTGCCGGGCGCCACCCGTTCCCCGTCATATTCTCGTGTGCCCGCTGCAGCATGTTTCTTTCGAAGGAGCATCGCGCTCCCCATCACGGCGCCAACGAAAAACATTCCCAGGGCACACAACGCAACATATCGAGCGGAATAGTGCGGCCTCCGCAAAAACACGCTGCTCACCACCACGGCAAAGGCGAGCAACGTTTCCAGCGGGTGCACCGCTCCGTTCAGCCCTTTCGCGCGCCAACGCCGTACCGTTACAACTCCCGTGGCATAAGCCACAAACGAGATAAACGCGATGAAGATCGTGTGCATGGTTGAATCTCGTGTCCCGCTTGTTTATCGCAGCGAGTCTTTCACGCCATTCATTCTGAGCGAAGCTTGCGCAGAACCACAAACTATCCTTTATAGGTGCATATGCGCTTTAGGCAGCATGGCACAGCGCACCAGGTCCGTTTACCACTTCAGGCTGCATCTGTTGTTCCGGAGTTCCTATTTGATGGGAGCTCGAGTTCCACGCGGGCTGGCCACCATGTTTGCCTTCACCGTCCCGTCCGGATTGTGTGCTGCGTTGTGGCACATCAGGACGCAGCTGTTCGCGCCCCGGTTGTAGGAAATCGGTGCACCCTGATTCTGTCCAACCACATTGATGTCAAAATTCACCAGCCGCTCACCGGTCACGCTCGCCGTGCCGGGCGACATTCCATGAGCCGTGTGGCACACCGAGCAGGAGAATCCGTCCTGTGATACGTGGCTGTTGTGCTGCGGCCAGCTTGTGTTGGCCATAATTTTATTCAAGTCGTGACATTTGGCGCACATCGCGTACGGCCCCTGCGGGCTTAAGTCCGGCGTTGGATATGTGTTGGTGACCGTCCCGCCGGGAATCGCCGCCTGGCTTGTCTGATAATTTCGTTCCAATATGTGCGGGTAGATCGAACCGTGTGGGCCCACGGGACCAGCCCCAACCCCGCCGAATTCCCGGTTGTCGTCGCTATTGTGGCATTCCAGGCACTGCGCCGACGTGGCATTCTTTTCCAGCGGCACGGGATGGATATCCGCGCGCAGCGTCAGCACCGCCACGAAGAAAGCCACGGCAAGACTGAGCGGTATTATTCTTGAAGATCGTCCCGAACTGGCTAGATGCATTCCCATCCGATTGGCCCCTGTGGCGGCAAATGACTCCCCTTTAGAATGGTCTGCCGGAGCGCTTGCTTCTCGCTCCGCGAGTCTTGCTCTGCCGCCAGAACCAGCGCGGTTGTGAGCGCCACAGCCAATAGAAGTAAGCCGACGATATAGGCGACTCGGTGGGAGCGATTTGTGATTTTCACCGTCGTACTTTTTCCCCGATTTGGCAGTTGCCGGTGCTTCCGTGTAGCCAGGTCCAAGTGCCACGAAAACTGCTAACCCCAGCGGACACAGGGGACCGAAAGCGAGCAAACTGCCCGTTCGGGAGCCCGAATTCCGTTGCTGTTAAATGCACCTGGGTTGCCGCGAACCGGCAAAAGCGCCGAGATCGGCCACCGCGCGACTAACCGTTTATATATCAGCAGCTTACAGCCTGTCAGAATTGTGACGACGAACGTCGCCGCGCCTGCCGCCTGAACGTTCCCTGCGTGATATACCACAGCTTGTGACGGCAAGTCACACAAAATCAGCCCCCTTCATCCTGCTCACTGCTTGCCCCTGGCCACCTTCGGCACGCCCCTCCCGGTTACGGTCTCGGCGATTCGTCGTCTGCGTCTAAATCCTGTAGACTAGTTATTCCAGTTAATCTCCCGGCCTAGCAAGCCACCACTTGGAGGAATGTTGCGTTTGACCTTTGCTCTGCTTTTTCTTTTTGCCTGCCTGTTCGCTGGGGCGTCATTGCCAACCCGCGGAGCATCGCCCGCCGATTCATCCGATACCAGTATACATCGCCTGCACCTCTACCATACCCACACGGGTGAGCGCATCGACATCATTTACCGGCGAGGCGATACCCTTCTTCCCGAAGCCGAGGAGCGACTCGATCATTTCCTTCGCGATCATCGCACAGGAGAAGTAAAGCACTACGATCCGCGCGTATTTGACATCCTGTCCGATCTGGCAGCGTCCGTCGGTCACCCCGGGGCAGAGATTCAGATTATCTGCGGCTACCGAACTTCCTGGAGCAACGAATTCCTCCGTGCCCGCTCCTCGGGAGTGGCCAAGACCAGCCTGCACATGCAAGCACAGGCCATTGATATCCGTATACCCGGCGTTGACACTCTCACGTTGCGCAATGCCGCCTTGCGGCTCGCGCGAGGCGGTGTCGGCTACTATCCCCGCTCGGGCTTCGTCCACGTGGACACAGGCCGCGTGCGCACGTGGTGTTATGGCTGCACTTCCTCACAGAGCTAGAAGCGCGCGTTTCATTACTTCATTACTTCATTACTTCTTTATTTCCTTACTTCCATAAGCTTCGGCGATCAGTTTCTCCAATTTTTGGTCAAAGCCGTAAATATCCGAGAAAAATTCCGGTGTATTGTTCTCCGGAACCACCGCCGTCCCGTACACGATCAGCACAGGAATGGTGTTCGTCAGATTCACCTGCTGTTCCTTTTGCGCCTTGAACGCGGCGTCGATTCGTTCGCGTGTCCAGCCCGGATTGTTGCGCAACACCCATTCCGCAAGCGCCGCCGGATTTTCCACGCGGATACACCCGTGACTGAAATCCCGGCGGCTCTTCGCGAACAGGCTCTGCGAGGGCGTGGAATGCAGATAGACGTTGTTGCTATTCGGAAAAATAAATTTGATCAAGCCGAGAGCGTTTTTCGGGCCAGGCTTCTGCCGTACCATCAGTTTTCCCGCGCGCAACTGCGCCAGCACGTCCTCGCTCACCACGCCATCCGTCACTAATTGCCCGGAATACGTGACCACCTCATAGTTGTTCTTCTTCAGGTATTCCGCGTCCTTCGCGATCTTGGGCACCATCTCGTTGCGCAGAATACTGGGCGGAACATTCCAGTACGGCCAAAAGACCACATATTTCATGTCCTGTTCCATCACCGGCGTCTCGGTGCGCATCGCTTTTCCTACAACCACAGGCATCATCAGCACTGGGTTTCCATCTTTGTCATAGGCGCGCAGCAGGAACTCAGGAATATTCACAACAATCGGGGGTTGCGGAAAATTATGGGGCAGCCAACGCCAGCGCTCCAGCGTGAGTTGCAATTGCCGCACGCGGAAGCTCATCGGGCGATTCAATTCGTCAATTGTCTGCTGGCCAAGCCTGCCGTCGGTCTCCAACCCGTGCCTTTTCTGGAAGCGCTTCACCGCCTCGACGATTTCTCCCTGATACACCTGCGAATCCTGCGGCAAACTCGCGGTCTCCGACAGATCTCCTAGAAACTTCAGTCGCGCGGCCAGTTTTCCCAAAGCTTCGTAATTCTGTCCCGGATCGATCGGTTTCTTCACCGGGGGCAGCGGATCCGGCACTTCTTCTTTCTCCAGTTGCAGGTATTTGTGAAGCGCGCCAATGGTTCGTCGATAACCTGGAAATGGCGGCTCCACTTCCTGCAAAGCCTCCTTCACGCTGGAAGCGGGCATGATCCCCTGGCGCAAGAACTCCGCCAAGTCGTACTTGTGGGCCACGGGATCAAAATCGCGATGCAGCGTCTTTGGATCCACCAGTCCCAAGTGCAGATCAGAGATGTACCGCATCGCGGAAACCGTCAGCGCAACATCAAACTTCACCAGCGCCGATTCATCCGGCGCCGTAGCGCCATCCAGTAACTTAATCCTTCCGGCCCAGCGCCCGCCGTCGTAATCCTTGCTGTCCAGTCCCTTTTCTCCCGCGTCGTCCAGAATCGCAGTCAATTCCCGCGCCTGAGCTGTGGGTTTCCCTCCTCGAGTCCAGGCCAGCCCATAGCTGCCGGTATCGTAGAATTCTTTCACCCACTTCCCATAATCAGAGAAATCCGGCCACTGCAAATCGGTCAACCAGCCGCTGTCGACAATGGTGTGCAATTGCTGCTGGCCATTGGGGCTGAGGGTTTCTCCAACGGGCTGTTTTGCTGCCGTTGGGCTAGCACTTCCCGGCGTGCTGCCCGGCGAACACCCCGTCGCGAGTAGACACGCCAAACAAACGATTGCCGTGCGTATTTCTTTTTTCATTTCCCCGCCTGGCCCGCTAAGCTTCCACCCGCAAAACCGCAGCCCCCGAGATCGCGTCGTTTTTCAAAGTGTTTAGGGCCACATTCGCTTCCGCCAGTCCAAACACCTGCACCCGCGTGCGAATCGGAATCTGTGCCGCAATCCGCAAGAATTCTTCGCCGTCCTGGCGCGTATTGTTCGCGACGCTGCGAATCATTCGCTCTTCATACAGCAAGTCATACGAAAACGCCGGAATCGTGCTCATGTGGATTCCACCAAGAATCAGTCGCCCACCCTTGCGCAGAGCTTTCAATGCCGCCGGCACAATTTCGCCCGCTGGAGCAAACACGATCGCCGCGTCCAGCTCTTGGGGAGGCGCCTCCAACGTTCCGCCCGCCCATTTTGCACCCAGCTCCATGGCCAGCTTCTGGTGGCGCTCATCGCGAGTCGACGCGTACACCTCCACTCCCCAATGGCGCGCTACCTGAATCGCAATGTGGGCCGCGGCCCCGAAACCATAAAACCCCAGCTTCTCTCCCGCCGAAATCGCGCTCATCCGAAGACACCGGTAACCGATGATTCCCGCGCACATCAGCGGCGCCACTTGCTCATCGGCAAACTCGTCAGGAATCGCGTAAATGAAATCCTCGGGCGCAACCACGTACTCCGCATAGCCGCCGTCAACGGTGTATCCCGTGAACTGGGGCGCGTCACAAAGATTCTCCTCGCCGCGATGGCAGTTTGCGCAGATGCCATCCGTCTTATGCAGCCAGGCGATGCCCACGCGCTTACCCACAGGAAAGCGTTTTGCCTGCGGCCCAAGTTTTTCGATCGTTCCCACAACCTGGTGGCCAGGAATCAGCGGCGATTTTACCGTCGGAAGTTCGCCCTCGATCACGTGCAGGTCGGTGCGGCAAACGCCGCACACTTTCACGCGCACGAGTACTTCTCCAGGTCCCGCTTCTGGCCTGTCCACATCCTTAAGTCGAAGAGGATTTGTTTCGATCCGGCCGGTCGCGCTTAGGACACACGCTATCATGTCAGGCCTCGGCTCCAATATCCTAAGCGCGAATCAAGTAGGCGGCCAACACACGTAGTGCTGAATAAGATACCGCAAATCGGACGAGTATAAAAGAGTTCTCCACTGATTTTCCCCACTGGTCTTCGGGGCCCGGCGCCATCGCGTAAATCATTTTCAACCCCTATCCAATGGGGTACCCTAGCGCCACAGATTTCCGCGGAGGTGTTATGCGTCCCCTTGGTATCACTCTTTCCGGTTATTTCCAGTTTCTTCGTGGATTCGTGGTCGCTCTCTTCGCTCTCGGCATATATTTCGTCACTGGCATGGCCTCTCGTGTTGCGGCCTTGGCGGCGGAAGGCAATACCCTTCAGCACGCTCTCCACGGGTTTGGCCGTTTCATCGGTACCGCCTTGCTGATCTACGCCGTCATACTGATCGCCCTGGGAGCGGGGCTTCTGCTTCGCCAAAGTTGGGCTCGCTTCCTGACGATGGTGTTCTCTTTCTTCAGCCTGCTTCTGTCGCTCCCCGGAATTCTTCATTTCCGGCCGATTTCCGTTCTTTTTTTCCTTCTGAATGTCGCCGTAATCATCTATCTCTCGCTTCCAGAGACGCGCTCCTGGTTCGCTAGCAAGATTCCGGACGCGGCAAAATCCTCTTGATTCAGCGCAGCGCCAGTCCGCTTATTTCGCCAGCCACTCTCTATTTTCTGAGATAGAAAAGACAAAGCCCACAGCGCGAACCACCCGCCCGAGCTTTCCCCGCCATGGGCAATTACAGCTAGGAAATACAAGAACGCCAGATTAAAAGTCACACAAGACTTTCTTCATGTGTATCCCACTGCGTCCTTGGCTCGCCTCGTCGCCCGCTCGGCTTGCTTTCCGCTCGCCGAAACCCTAACCTGACAGGTCTATGCCTGATCTCTCCCCAGCAATACTCATGACCGGTTTCATCTCCTACGTGGTTTTCCTTTTCTCTACTACGTGCCACGAAGCTGCACACGCGTTCGTCGCGAAGCTGGGCGGAGACACCACCGCCGCTCTCGGCGGACAAGTCTCCCTCAATCCGATTCCCCACATTCGCAGGTCTCCTTTCGGCATGGTCGTCGTTCCCCTCCTCAGTTTCCTCTTCTCCGGCGGAATGATCGGCTGGGCCAGCGCACCCTACGACCCACTCTGGGAGCGTCGCCATCCCCACCGCTCCGCTTGGATGGCTCTCGGCGGACCCGCCGCCAACTTTTCGCTGATGCTGCTCGCGGCCTTGGGCATTCATGCCGGCCGTATTTTCCATCTTTTTCACAGCGACCCCGTGACCGGTTCTCCCAGTCTTCTCTTGCTCGTTCTCGAAATCACGTTCATGTTGAATCTGCTTCTTGGCACGTTCAATCTTCTGCCCGTTCCGCCTCTCGACGGCAGCACCGCCATCATGCTGCTGATGGCAGAGAACCGCGCGCAGCGTTATCTGGACTGGATCCGCGGCAACAATTACGGCATGGCAGGCCTGCTCGTTGGCCTGCTGGTTTTTCGTGAGGTTTTTCCTTACGTGCAAACCTTCGTTCTGCACTTGCTTTTCTGAGCGTTTCTGTCGCGCAAATCGCGTTGTCCCGGTCCGGAACACCCCCGCTTTTGTTTGTCTGCTCTCCGCACATCCTGCTTGTTTCCCCTGCCACAAACTCTTTTTTTTCAACCCGCTATTGGTTGCGCAACTGCTCTTGCTTCTGCGGAGGTAAACATGGCGGCTCTGGACACTCCCCTACTGAGCGGTCGTTACCGCGTTGAAGTTTCCGGCTGGGATGAAGATGAAATGTTTTTTGTCGAAAAATCGCAGCTGGCCGGAATTGATCTCACCGGCAGGCACATCGCCCTGCAACACACGTCGTACCTCACTCGTATCTAAGCGCAATCATCGGATCGACGCGGGACGCGCGTCGCGCTGGCACCCAGCTCGCCAGCAATGCTGTTAGAACAAGGCCCGCGGCAACAGCGATATAGGTGAGTGGATCACTCGCGCTCACCTCATACAGCTCGGTTTTGAAAACACGCGCCAGCACGAAGGACGCGAAGCACCCAGCTGCAAGGCCCGTGAAAACCAGGCGCAAGCCCTGGAGCAAGACCATGCGGCGAACATCCGCGGCGGAGGCGCCCAGCGCAATGCGTACTCCGATTTCCTGTGTGCGCTGCACCACGCTATACCGAACCAGAGCAAACAGACCAATGGCGGAGAGCATCACGCCGAGCGTCGCGAAAAAGCTGAGCAGGTCAATCGCCGAGCGCCGGGGTCCCAAAGAAGCAGCAATGCGCTGCTGCATCGTTTGAAGGTCAAAAACCGGCTGCGCGGGATCAACTTCCTGCACGACCGCGGGAATTGCGGCTGTCAACGCGGCGGCATTTCCGGTCGCACGTGCCACCAAGAATGTGGCCGCCGGACCCGTCCCATAAATATCCGGGTTGCCTATTTGAAAGAGCGAATAGTAGTACACTCCTTTGCCGGCGCCGATGACACCTTCGGTGTCCGACTCTGTGCCCACCAGCCGTGTACGCCGCACGGAGGCGACGACACCAACGATCGTGGCCCAGGGATCGCTGTCGTTGCGCCGCATGCGCTTCCCCAGCGCATCGCCCTTCGGCCAATATTGCCGCGCCAGATTTTCGTCGATGACCATCACCGCTTGCGAGCCGATGCGGTCTTGCTGCGTGAAGGATCGCCCTTGCTTTACCGCAATACCCATCGCAGCAAAATAATCGGGTGTGACGCACGCAATTCCACCGTGAAAGCCCGGATCGCCCGCTGGAGCCTGTCGCCCTTCGATGCCGAACGAAGCGGTTTCGCCCGAACCGCTGAACGGGAGCGGGTACCCCGCAGCTACGGAAGCGACGCCTGGGAGGCTCGACAATCGCTCCAGGACATTGCGAAAGAAAGCCGCCTGTTTCTCGGGAGTGCCGTAGATATTCCCGGGCAACGTAAGCGCGCCAGTCATCACGCCATTTGGCCGGAATCCGGCGTCGACCTGCTGAATTCTGGCAAGACTTTTCAGCAACAAGCCTGCTCCGACCAACAACACCAGCGCCATTGCGAACTGCCCACTGACGAAGACATTCCGGAATCGCCGGCTTGTGGGTGAACTGGCGCTCGCCCCTCTTCCCGATTTCAAATTGCTTTGCGGATCGATTCTCGAAGACTGCAGCGCGGGAACTACGCCGATCATAAGCACCGAAACCGCGGCGACAGCGGCTGTGAAAAGAAACACGTAAGCGTCAATTCCGCTGGGCATCGTAGAAGAAAGGCTTGCTGAGGCGAACCCTCGTAGAAACCCGAGCGACAGCCAACCGAGGAAAAGCCCCAGCAGCAACCCGGACCCGGCAAGCAGTCCACTTTCCGTCAGCGTCTGTCGCATCAACCGCGCTGACGTGGCGCCAAGAGCAGTGCGAACGGCAAATTCCCTGACCCGGCTGGAAGCCCTGGCCAGGAGCAGGCCGCCGACGTTCGCGCAAGCGATCAGCAGCACCACGCCAACAGCTCCCAACAGCATCAGCAAGGGAGCGCGAAGATCACCGTAAAGAAACTGCGTCAGCGGAACGGCGAACATGGCCCAGCGCGAATCTTTCGCAAATCTCGATGAAGGATCTTGCAGGACACGGTTTGTCAGCACCTGCAAGTACGCCGCAGCCTGTCCGAAGGAAACGTTTGGGTTTAGCTTCGCGACCGTAAAGTAATTTTCGTTAAAGCGATTGTCGGGAGCCAAATCCTCGCGGGAAAGAGCAATCGGAACCCAAAGATCAGTCGGGTTCGGAAACTGAAAATCGGGCCCCATTACGCCGACCACGCGATAGGGTATCTGGTTCAGCGCGATCGTGCGGCCAACAATGTTTTGCTCAGAACCAAATTGAGACTTCCACATGCCATACGACAGCACGACTTCGCGCGAAACGTTGGTCTGATCTTCCTCCGCCGAAAACGTGCGGCCAAGAAACGGCTCGGCATCAAACACACCGAACCATTGCCAGGATACTTTCGAGGCAACAACGCGGCGCGGCACGGAGTCCAGAGTAATGTTGAAGTCCGCCGGAGTCTGCAAAGCGGCGGCAGAGAAGATGCCCGTCGCATTCTGGATGTCCTGGAAATCCGTGCCTGAAAGAAAAATGCTGTGGATATTCAGCGCCTGGTAACGAACGCGCACTGCCATCACGCGGTCGGCGTGAGGAATGCCAACAGGATGCAGCAGAATACCGTTGACGGCCGCAAAGATCGCGGTATTTGCGCCGATGCCCAGCGCGAGCGTGAGAACTGCTGCGCTGGTGAAACCCGGATTTTTGCGCAACATCCGCAAACCGAAACGAAGATCCTGCCACAGAGTTTCCAGCAGCGGTAAACCGCGCCTGTCGCGGTACGACTCTTTCGTTTGCTCTACGCCACCCAGTTTCAGCAGCGCCTCTCGTCGCGCTTCCTCCGGCGACATGCCCGCGTGCAGGTTGTCCGCCATGTGCATTTCGAGATGCGAGGCCAGCTCGTCGCTCAACTCACGATCGAGTTGCTCTTTGCGGAACGAGCTGCGCAAGCGGTGAAAAAAGGAGCGAACCGTGTCCATCGTTGCCTCACTCGTAGCGCAGCGCGGTCATTGGATCGACGCGCATCGCTCGCCGCGCGGGAACGTAACACGCCAGCAACGCAACGCTAACCCACAACAGCGCCGCAATCGTGAAAGTCAACGGGTCGGTTGGGCTCAGCCCGGAAAGGAAGCGCGCGAGCAGGCGAGTCAGTCCGACGGATACGGCAATCCCCAGCACTACGCCGAACAAAGTAATCTTCATGCCCTCGCGCATGATCAGGCCATACACCTCGCGTGGACGAGCCCCCAGAGCCATGCGCAAGCCGATTTCCTGGGTACGCTGCGCCGCGTGAAACGCCATCACGCCATACAACCCGACGGCAGCCAATAGCAGCGCCAGAAAACCAAACAGGAAGAGCACGGATGTTTCCCAACGCACCATCCAGTAGGATCGCTCCACATGCGAAGCGAGCGACTCCAACGCGTAAATGCGCACTCCTGAACTTTCGTCACGCAGGGTGGAACGAATCGCGGTGGCCGCGGCTGCCTCGCCACCCTTGGGCGTCTCCACAACCAGCGTTGCCAGCCCGGTGTATCGCTGCGCAAACGGGCGATAAAAGTGCGCTTGTGGAAGCTCACCAAGCGAGCGAACGTTCGTGTCGCGAACCACACCGACTACTTCCGCCGTCTTGGCGTCGTCGCCGCAGCCAAAACGCAAGTGTTGGCCCACGGCGCTGCTCTGCGGCCACAAGCGCTTCGCAAGGTTCTGGCTTAGCAGCACAACCGGAGGTGAAGTGGGCCCATCATTGGAGTTGAAATCCCTTCCCTCGAGCAACGGAATCTGCATGGTCTCCAGTAAGCCAGTAGAAACTACACCGAGAGTCGAGCTGAACGGCGCAGACGTCCCGGCCGACAGGCAGTCCGTCTCTTGTCCCGTTGCCATCAGTGGAAGAAACCGTGTCACCGCAGCGTTACGCACACCCGGAAGATTCCGCAAACGCTCCAACGTCTGCGAATAGAACTGCAATCCCGTAGCATGCGTAAATTCCGGCGCGGAAATGTACGTAAGCACGTAAAGCCTGTTGTCGACACCGAAGCCAGGATCCGCCGCGCGCATTCGGCAAATCGACCGCAGGAAAAGCCCGGAGCACAGCAGCAGGATCAGCGAGAGCGCCACTTGAGTGACCAAAGAGGCATAGCGCAACCGCGCCCTTTGTCGCGGCGAAGTTCCGCCGCCTTTCAGGATCGGATAAACATCCAGGCGAACCGCTCGCCAAGCTGGAAACAATCCGCACGCCAGGGTGCAAAGGAATGACAACCCGAGCGCGAATGCGAACACGCGCGAGTCGAGCGAAAGGTCCAGGTGAAGAACCACCTGGACGTCCACGGGCAACGACTCGAAAAGCGCGTTCAGCAGATGGTTCGTCCACTTCCCGAGCAGCAGCCCTCCGGCAGTGCCGAGCAGCGAGAGCAACAGTGTTTCGGCCAGAAGTTGCCGCAGCAGGCGCCCTCGGCTGGTTCCCAGCGCGGAGCGGACCGAGAGTTCCTGCTGTCGCGCAGCGCCGCGGGCCAGCAGCAGATTCCCCACGTTGACGCACGCAATCAGAAGAACCACGCCGACGACCAGAAAAAGCAGTGTGACGAAAGGAACCGCGCCGCGCCGCGTCACCGGATTCGGTGCGCCATGAATGATTTCGAGCGCAATCGGGGCGTTTGCTGCTTCGGTGACAGTTGGATTTTCCCGGCGGATTTGTGCGTCGACGGCATTCAGCTCGGCTGCACCCTGCACGGGCATAACTCCCTGCTTCAGTCGGCCCAAAACCATCACGCGAGGCCAGGAATGCGTGCGGTCCAAAAGACGCGCGCTCGCGTCAGGATATTGATTGGTCCACACGCGCAGTGGAACCCAAATATCTGTTTGCAGGGGAGTATAAATCCCCGTGAACTCGGGCCGCGCAACTCCAATGATGGTGTACGATTGCGTTTCTGACCGCACACGTTTCCCCAAAACTTCCGGATCGGCGTTGAATAAGCTGTGCCAGGCGGAATAGCTCAGAACGGCGACGGACTCATTCTCGTCCGTAAACCAGCGGCCCAGAAACGCGCTGACTCCCATGGTCTGTGTGTAGTTTGACGAAACAGCTTCCGCGGTTCCCAGATGACTCTGGTCATTCGTGTCGAGACTGGTTTCGGTGGGGAAGCTGGCGGCAAGCGACGTGAACGCGTGGTTGCGATCTCGATAATCCAGGTAATCAGGATAAGAAATCAGGGGATTCCCCGCACGGCTCAGAATCGTCATGCTCTCCGGATCCGGCACGGGCATGGGCCGCAGCATGGCGACGTCGAGCACCGTGAACACCGAAGTGTTTACGCCGATTCCCAGCGCCAGACAAAGCACGGCGAGCAGCGTGAACCCGGGACTCTTGACGAGCATGCGCACCGCAAAACGCAGATCCTGGCAAATCGATTCCAGCAGCGGCAGCCCTCGCCGTTCACGATACGATTCCTTGACTTGCTCGACGCCGCCGAGTTTCAGCAGCGCCGCGCGCCGCGCCTCTTCCGGCGACATGCCGGCGCGCTCGTTGTCCTCGATGTGCATTTCAAGATGCGTGGTGAGTTCGTCGCCGAAGTCGCGGTCGAGTTGTTCCTTGTAAAGCAGGTTACGCAAGCGCTGAAACAAAGAACGCAGAGTCTTCATCGCTACACCTCACTCGTACCGCAGCGCAATCATCGGATCAACCCGTGTGGCCCGGCGCGCTGGAATGAAGCACGCCAGAAACGTGACCGCCGCGAGCACCAGGCAGACCGCCAGAAAAATAACCGGATCTGTAGGACGAACGCCAAATAGCAGGCTCTGCAGATATCGCGTCACCCCGATGGCGGTCAATATTCCACTTAGCACGCCCAGGAAAACCAGCAGGAATCCCCGCCCGATAACCATGCGCATGACATCGCGCTGCTGCGCGCCCAACGCCGTGCGAATGCCGATCTCTCTGGTGCGCCGAGCCACTTCGTAAGACACCAGCCCATAGAGCCCGATGCAGGCGAGCGTTAGCGCCAAAAGTCCGAACAAGGAAGAAAAACGCGCCAGCAGGCGCTCGTTGAACATCAGCCGGTCGATGGCTTGCGACTGCGTACGCACATCGAAAATGGGAAGCTCGCTGTCCAGATCATTGACGGTCTGTCGGACCGCTGGAATCAGCGCGCCGGGCGAAGGTTCTGTGCGCAGGGTGAAGTAGGCTTGGCCCTCTGTCAGCGGAATATATGCTGTGGGCGCGACATCCTTCCGCAGATTGTCATACTTTGCATCCGCGACGATGCCGACGATTTCCCGCTGCGGGGCTTTGGGGTCTGTGCCTCCAAAATGCACACCGATCGGTTCTCTCCCTCCCACAAATTCACGCACGAAGGCCTCATTGACAATCGCAATCGGTTGCCCGGAATGGAAGTCAGACTGTTGGAGAGTGCGGCCCTGCATCAGTGGAATGCGCATGGTCTCGAAGAATTCAGGTCCTACGGCCAGCATATTTGTTTCGACCGTTGCTTTGCCGCTGTGCCCTTCAATGTGAACGTCGGAAGTCCATAGACCATTGTCCAGCAACACATCCGACGAATAGCTTGCCGAAACTACGCCTGGCAGCGCCGCAAGTCGCCGCTCGAGTTCGTCATACAAGGTGCCAATTTTCTCGTCTTTGTAGCCTGCCAGCGCCGGATCAATTCCGAAAAGCAAGATGTTGCGGGTATCGAACCCCGCGTTGACGTTTCTCAGGTTATTGACCGTGCGGACCATCAAACCCGCGCCAGCCAACGCGACCACAGACAGCGCGACTTGTGCAACCACCAGCCAGCTGCCCAGTCCCAAGCGTCGGCCCGCGTGCGACTCGTCAGAAACAGTGCCGGAATTTTCCTTCAGAACTGGCGCAACACTTACACGCGTGCCACTGAAGGCTGGTGCCAGGCCAAAAACAATTCCCGTCAAGACGCTGGCTGCAATCGTGAAGATCAGTACCGGCGCATCCGGACGCAAATCGATTTGCAGCGGCGAATACCAATTCGAGGAAAGAAACGCGGCCAGTCCGCTTGCACCCCAATAAGCAATCAGGACACCCAGGGCACCCCCGGACACCGAGAGCACTACGCTCTCCGTCAAAAGCTGTTGAATCACCCGCCCTCGGCCCGCACCCAATGCAAGCCGCACCGCCAGTTCTTTTCTTCGTGCCGCGGCTCGCGCCAGCATCAAGCCCGCCACATTGCTGCAAGCGATCATCAGCACAATGCCGACGGCCACCATTAAAATATAGAGAGGCTCCGCCAAACCTTCCCGAATCCCCACCAGCCCCTTCTCGGCTGGCAGAAGAGCGACTTCCGGATTGTCCGAGTCTTTCAACGCAGGTTTCTCGCCGTGCACAACTTCATTGCGGAACAGCAGGCTGACTGCCGACTGCGCCTTGGCCCTCGGCATGTTCGGTTTCAGACGGGCCACAATCGTGAGCCACCAATTGCTGGCATCGTCTGTTCCGCGTCCCCAATGAAGCCCCAAAGGAACCAGTTCGGTGAGAGGCAGCCACAGGTCGATGGACTTACCCGGCGTCATTCTTGTGAACCGAGGATCCGTGACGCCGACAATGGTGTGGGCAATGCCGTTGAGCCGTATCGTTCTACCGATGGCTTCGGCCGAGCCCCCGAACGCGCTTTGCCAGTACCGATAGTTGAGGACCACCACGGGTTCTGCCCCCGGTCGTTCATCGGAGGGTTCAATCATTCGCCCAAGTGCGGGCGACACACCAAGGGTTTGAAAGTATTCGCCAGAGACGAGTTCGCCGCGAACGATGCTCGCCGCACCATTTCCGCTTAGGTCCAATTGTCCGGGCCCGGCGAAGGCCGTCGCACTGGTAAAGATATCCGCTCGCGCGCGGATTTCCTCGAACAGCGGATAAGAGAACGAGCAACCTCCCGAGAGCGATTCGGCGCGCTCGTTGCGATGACAGTCGCCGAAGCTGCTGGTACCAACATCTTGTGGCCACTTGTGCGCCGACCATCGCAGGACCACTAATTCTTGCGGGTTACGAACCGGCATCGACTGCAACATAATCGCGTTAAGCACGCTGAAGATGGCCGTGGTTGCTCCGATGCCGAGCGCCAGGGTCAGCACAGCGACCCCAGTGAATCCAGGATCTTTTGCCAGCATCCGGAAAGCAAAACGCAGGTCATGGAACAGTGTTTCCAGAAACCGAAAGCCGCGTCTCTCGCGAATGGACTCTTTCGTTTGCTCCATGCCGCCGAGCTTCAGCATCGCTGCACGCCGCGCTTCCTCCGCTGACATGCCCGCGCGCAGGTTGTCCGTGATGTGCATATCCAGGTGCGCGGCAAGTTCGTCGCTCAGGTCATGGTCGAGCTCTTCCTTGCGAAACAAGTCGCGCACGCGCTGGAAAAAAGAGCGCAGAGTCTTCATCGTTACACCTCACTCGTACCGCAGCGCCTCTAGCGGATCCACTTTTGTCGCGCGCCGCGCGGGAATGCAGCACGCCAAGCCTCCGACGACGAGGATCAGTACGACGGCTCCGGCAAAAGTCCACGGATCGCTCGGTGTTACTCCATACAATTCGCTCGCAATCACGCGGGTCGCCGCCAGCGCTCCCAAAACGCCGATGGCACTGCCCAGCGCCACCAGTCGCAGCCCTTGCCACAAAACCATTCGCAGTACTTCCGCCCGCCCCGCGCCGAGCGCCATGCGCACGCCAAACTCCTTCGTTCGCCGCGCCACGGAATAGGACACCACGCCATAAACGCCAATCAGCGCCAGCGCCAACCCGATCCCGGCAAACACACCCAGCAGCGACATGTGCATGCGCTGGTCTCCCACGGAGTCCGCGACGGTCCTCGTCAGCGTGGTTACATTGGTCAGTGGCTGATCCGGAAAGCTTGCCCAGATGCGCCGTGAAATCGTGTCCGCCATCGCATCGGGATTCACCTGCGTGCGCACGATCAGGTGCTGCGAACCCGCTCCCCACTGAAACAGCGCGGGGTAATATTCCGGCTCCGGCTCGCTCTGCACGTCCAGGTCTCGAAGGTCCGCCACCACACCAACGATTTCACTCCATTCGGGGTCGCCCTTCGCGTCTCTCAAAATACTGATGCGCTTTCCGACCACGTCCAGGCTGCCCCAGAATTTCTTGGCCATCGATTCATTCACGAGGACTACTTTTTGCACGCTCGCCGAGTCTCGCTCTTCGAATTCTCGCCCGCGCACCAGCGGAACGCCCAGCATCCGGAAGTAGCCCGGTGAGACCTGCCGCAATACCACTCCCTGAGCGATCTGCTCATTTTCCGGAAGCGCGCCTTCCAACTTCAGGCCCGCGTGGGAAGCTCGCAGGCCGTTCAGCACTCCGGGGTCTGCCGCCACCACATTGGCGACTCCCGGAAGTTGCCGCACCTCCGCCAATATTTCCTTCAACCGGGCAATCTGTCCGGTCTTGTTCTCTTCTCTTTCTTTTTCGCTCGGAGTTTGCGGCTGGGGCAAATCGAACGTAAGCAGGTGATCGGTATGGAAGCCGGGATTCTGGTGCAGTAAGTGCGCGAGTGTCTGCATCAGCAGCGTCGAGCCAATCAGCAGGATGAATGCCAGCGCCACCTCAACGACGACGAGCGCATTGCCGAAACGCGAACTGCCTTTAGCGCGGCCTCCGCTTCCATCCTTTAGAAGATCATTCGGTGTCATTCGTGCCGCGCGCCGCGCAGGTGCCAAGCCGCACACGATTCCGCATAAGAGTGAGCTTCCGAGCGCGAACCACAGCAACGTCGCGTCGGTGGAAACTTCGTTTAAGCGCGCTGTGTCGCTTGGTGCGACCGCCCGAAAAAGGTGCAAGCCAGCCACGGCCAACACGATTCCTGCCACGCCGCCCAGCAACGCCAGCAGGCAGCTTTCCACCAACGCTTGCCGGTGCAGCCGCCAGGACGAGGCACCTAGTGCGGCCCGCATGGCCATTTCGCGGTGCCTGCCCCAGCCGCGCGCCAGGAATAGGCTCGTCAGATTGGCGCAAGCGATCAGCAGCACAAACGTAGCAGCCGCCAACAAAACCAGGTAGCTCTGGCGCGCGTCCTCCACTCGGTTGTCGAGTAACGTTTCCGCAAAAAGCCTGTAGTCGCCAGCCAGCTCCGGTTTTTCTTTGGCTAGCCGGCTCTCCAGACGCGGCGCGATGATGCCCAGCTCCGCCTGCAGCGTTTCCAGCTTCGCGCCATTCCGCAATCTCCCGAACACTCCTAACATAAAGAACGTCGGATTCTGCTGGACGTCCGCGGTCAACGCGAGTGGCATCCAAACCTCCGCGCTCTCCGGAAACGCAAATTCCTTCCGGGCCACGCCGACAACTGTGTAAACCTGATGGTCCAGGGTCATCGGCCGCCCGATTACCGCGGGATCCTTTGCGAAACGTGTGCGCCAAAGGGTGTCGCTGATCACCACCACCCGGTTCTCAGCTGGCTTCTGGTCCTCGTCGCGCAGGAGCCGCCCTTGCTCCGCTTCGGCCCCCAGCAGTTCAAAAAATCCATCGGACACACTGCCAACCTTCAGCACCGCCGGTTGGCTCGCTCCGGTCAGCGTTTTTTCCGTTTCCCACCAAGCCGCCGCTTCCTTGAGCGAGGTGGCCTGGGTACGAATTTCCTGGAACGCGGGCCACGAAAGATTCAGCGTAAACGTGGGAAACATCGCGGTCTTGGTATGAAACACCACGATTCGCGAGGAATCCTTGTACGGCAGTGGCCGTAAAATCACCGCGTTCACGATGCTGAAGATCGCCGTGTTCGCCCCAATCCCGAGAGCGAGCGTGATCCCGGCAACCGCGGTGAATCCGGGATTTTTCCTCAGAACGCGCGCGCCAAATCGCAAATCTTGCCAAAGTGTTTCGAGCAGCGGCAACCCACGGCGCGCTCGATACGACTCTTTCGTCTGTTCCATGCCGCCAAGTTTCAGCAATGCCGCGCGCCGTGCCTCTTCCGCCGGCATGCCCGCACGCACGTTGTCCTCGATGTGCATCCCTAGGTGCGAGGCGAGTTCGTCGCCAAGTTCGCGCTCGAGTTTGTCTCTGCGGAACAAGTTGCGCAGGCGCAACAGCCACGATCGCAGGCTCCTCATGTGCACCTCACTCGTACCTCAGCGCAATCATCGGGTCGACGAGCGTCGCGCGCCGCGCCGGCACATAGCACGCCAGCAACGCAACAGCCGCGAGCAACACAGAAACAGCCGAGAATGTGATCGCGTCCGTGGAGCCCACGCCATAAAGCAACGACGAAAGCACGCGCGTGCCAACCATTGCGCCAGCCAGCCCGATCAGTAATCCCAAGCAGGTCAGCCGCACGCCGTAGCCAAGGATCTCGTGCATCACTTGCGCGCGCGTCGCGCCCAGCGTCATGCGGATCCCGATGTCACGCGTACGCTGTGCCACCGTGTAAGAGAGCACTCCGTAGATTCCGGCTGATGAAAGCAACAAGGCTGTGGCGGCAAAAATAGCCAGCAGGAACGTGTCGAAGTGTGACCGTTCGAGCGTGCCGGAGATTTTTTGCTGCATGCTGGAGACCTGGTAGATGGGTATTCCGGGCGCCACCGATGCCACCGTGGTTTGCAGTTGGTGAACAGGAATCGCGCTACCCTCCGTCCGCACCACCAGGTCCATGGTGCGTCCAATCCAATCCCAGGCGCTCGGCGGCATTTGTGCCATCGGAAGATAGAACTGCGGCTCAATCTGGCGATCTAAGCCCCAGGCGCGCACGTCTGCCACGACGCCGACGACTTCGTGCCACACGGGACCCATGCGTCCCTTGGGTCCCACCTCGCAGCACGCAAAGCGCTTGCCGATCGGGTTTTGCCCCGGCCATATGGTGC
>Ga0074045_10000888_pt1 | contig 29314 bp, 27 predicted proteins | sample BogForMeECP23OM2_FD_94442 | JGI IMG/M metagenome (GOLD analysis project Ga0074045, IMG submission 94442) | Bog forest soil microbial communities from Calvert Island, British Columbia, Canada - Bog Forest MetaG ECP23OM2 | ecosystem: Environmental > Terrestrial > Soil > Wetlands ...
AACCATTCTGCGCCGCTCAGCTCCGGTCCCGTTTCGCGGGCCCCAAAGTTCGGTGATCTTCTGCGCCGGCTCGTCTTGCGCCCGCAACAAGTTTTGTTGCTATGGAATTGGAAGTCTGCCTTGTTGAGCGTGGTTTTACGCGGCCCAATCTTCGTCGCCGCGGGGGCGCGTCAGGGATGGCGGGCCGCCTTGGCAGCTCTGCTCACAGAGTCAATCTTCTGCGCATTGAGCGCCGGATTTTACGGCGCCGTGGTGCAAATTCTTAAGGACGCGGAGCCGCAGTGGCTCACCGGCGTCTTCCTCACCGTTGTGATGCCGGTTACCTTCCAGGTGCTGGAGTATTTACTTCACTGGTTCCGGGGTACGCCACATCTGCGGGTTGCTGCCATCGTTTCTCTGGTGGTAAGCGCGATTTCCGCTCTCTTCAACTGGTACGCGATGCGTCGCGGCACTTTGCTGGTCGGAGGGGAGGGCGGCGGTTTCGGAGGAGATCTTCACCGTTTGCCCCGGCTTCTAGTCGGATTTGTGGCGGTGCTGCCCCGCAAAATCGTCAGGAAATTGCAATCCTATTCGTCCAAGCTTCACGGCTTCGATCATGTCTGGTGAAAACGGGTGAGCCAATACCGCCGAGCATAAGACGGAAACCTAACTGAAGGCGTGATCACGATCACATCAAAGCGTAAGCGATTTCCCTTTTGAAACATTCTTTCCCCTTCGCGACGGCAGCCGGAGGTGTCCTCACATGCTCGGGAGCGGTTTGTCACCGTGCAGGGTGACTTGCATCATTGCAGCACTTTGAGACCAAGACTGAAATGAACTCGTCAGTCATCCGACCATTCCGATGCTTGCTACGGAACCAGCAACGAGAGTCGGGTTCGCGGCTATCCCTAGAAACCGCGTCTACCAGGAAGTTGCCCGGCAGCTCGAGCGGCGGATCACAGAGGAGCTGAAGCCCGGCGATCTGCTGCCCCCCGAGCGCGAACTCGTACAAATGCTGGGTGTGAGCCGGGGCTCAGTTCGCGACGCGATCCGCAGTTTACAGGTAATGGGCCTGCTTGAGCCCCGTCAGGGAATCGGCACGGTTGTGCGCGACCCGGGCGCCTCGCCTGCAAATCCGCTGGCGGCCGCTCTTCTGCAAAGACAGAAAACGGTGGAAGAGCTTCTCGACGTCCGCAAAATGATTGAACCGGCACTCGCAGGCCGCGCGGCTAGTCATGCTTCGCCGAACGAACTGGCAGAGATGGAACAGATCCTGCTTCGCCAGGCTGCGAAGATTGATCGCGGCGAGCTTACCGTCGACGAAGATTCGGAGTTCCACTACGCCATTGCTTTAGCGGCGAATAACAACACGATCCTGAAAGTGGTCGACACTCTGATGGATGAGCTGCGCGAAACCCGGGAACACGCTTTGCAAGTGGGAGGTCGGCCACAAGCCTCGCTCGCCGGCCATCGCAACATTCTCGCTTGCCTGAAGAACAGTGACGTCGCAGGCGCGGAAGCCGCCATGCTCCGGCACCTGCAGGAGATCGAGAACATAGTTTTACCAAAGATGGCATTGCCGAAGGTCGTATCGCCAAAGCTTTAAGAGAATGGAGGTTGCCAAATGGGTCAGCTATTCGCAGTCGAGGTTATTTACCGAGGGGTCTTTCAGAAGACCCTGGCCAAGAACATCGCGCGGGATATTGTTCTGGCCGCGCACAACGAAGGCAAACTGGGTATTTCCTTTGGGCGTTATGGAGACGCCCCGGAACGTAATGGCATTCCAGCGAAGAGTTTCGCCATCGTCGCCGGCGACGAAGAGACGCTCCAAGCTGGTATGGCGCAGTATGAGCCCAAGCAAGTCGATCTAACCGTGGTGCTCGATGACACGCTATGTAAGGGCGCAGAATCGTGGGCGTGGTACGGGCTGAAACCCGTGCACGACGCTCTAAAGCCGGGACACACGCTCATCGTTGTATCTTTGGAAAACCCGTCCACTCTGCTGAAGACCATTCACCGCCGGGAACAGCCTTACAAGCTGGGGGTGGTGAAAGGCGTCACTAGCTTTTCCGGCATGTGGGTGTTCAAAGATGATCACACCGACGTGCGGATTCTTGGCGCGATTGCCAAGGCGCTGCCGGAAGTGCTCAGCCTGCAGTCGGTCGAAACATTCATCAACGAGAAACTAAAGAGCCCGCTGAAAGTCGCGTCGGCGCGAACCGCTTTTGATCGCTTCGCGACCATCGAGGTAAAAGCAGGCGAAGGCAACCCCGAAGAACTTTTCAAATTCGACCTGCCGCGCTGGGAAGACATGCGGTCCGGCGTGTCCATCAAGGGCCAGCCCCAAGGTGGACCTTATGCCGATCCAGTCTCCGGGAAAGTCGGGGGCTTCCGTCCGGCTCGCAACGAGTTGTTCAAGAAGTACTCCACGCGTACCCAACGGCCGGTCATTAACTTCTCGACCTGCACCAAGTGCACACTGTGCTGGCTCAACTGTCCGGATGCGTCGTTCGACGTCACGCCGGATGGAACCTATGACGCCAATCTCGAAGCCTGCTGCGGCTGCGGTATTTGCGAAGAGGTCTGCCCTGTGAAGGACTGCGTGCACATGGTGAACGAGTCCGAGTTCCACGGCAACGACAGCCAGTGGGTCGCGTTCAAGAAAGATCAGCACACTTATTTGAAATGGCTCGAAAGCACCATCAAGAAAGCCGAGCCGATCGAGAAGCGGGCCCATGGATTCCGTTATCGCGGCCAGTATGAGGAGCAGATTCCGGAGGCGCTGGAAGTCGCTAAGAAGAGCTAAAACCCGCGATCGGCAAAGAACAGCCGAAGATCGAAGTTGAAGACAAGGAGATTCACATGGCGACATTGACATTACGAGTTGAAGAAAAAAAGAAGAGCATCGAGCAGGAAGCCCTGATTACCGGCGCCGAGGCCATTGCGATTGCCTGCAAGCTGGCCAACGTCGACGTAGTCACGGCTTACCCAATCCGGCCTTATGACACGGTGATGCAGTACATCAGCCAGTTGGTCGCAGATGGCGAAATGGACTGCGAATACATCGTGGCGGAAGGCGAGCATTCACAATTTGAAATCGTGAAGCACGCGTCGGTCTGCGGCGCGCGCGTATTCTGCGGTTCGAGCGGCGTGGGCTGGATGTATGCCATGGAGGCGCTGACCGTGAGTCCGGCTCTGCGTGTTCCCATGGTTTGCATGGTCGGCAACCGCGCGCTCGACGATCCCGGCGCCTTCGGCGTGGAGCACAACGACGCTCTTGCGGTTCGCGACCTCGGCTGGCTCCTGACCTGGGTCGATAGCGCACAGGAAGCGCTGGACGTGGCCCTGATCGCCTATCGCGTGGCGGAAGATCGCCGCATGTTCGTGCCCCTGGCCATTAGTTGCGACGGCGCGTTTCTCACTCACTCGCAAGCTCTGGTAAAGATTCCATCGGCGGAGCAGGTAAAGAAATTCCTGCCGGCCTACAACCGCGGTGATCTACTGCTCCATCCTGACAACGTAATTTCGGTGGCCCCGCAGGCCAACGAAGATTGGGTGATGGAAATTCGGCGGCAGAACTACGCCGTCACCGAAATTGCCTGCGACGTGATTCGCGAAGTCTACGAAGAATTCGAGACCACGTTCGGACGCAAGTACGGCAATCCGTTCTTCGAAGAATATATGACCGAAGATGCGGATATCGTGCTGCTGGGCATGGGAACCATGTCCACGCCAGTGAAGGTCGCGGTGCGGAAGCTGCGCCAGGAAGGCAAGAAGGTTGGATTCGTTCGCCTGCGCTGGTTCCGTCCGTTTGCCGGACCGGAGATTGCCAAGTGCCTGGAACGTTTCAAGGCAATCGGCGTCATCGACCGGGATTTCTCCTTCGGTTCGCCGGATCTCAGCGGCGTAGTCGCCACGGAAGTTCGCTCGGCGATGTATACCGGATCTGCAACGCGACCGCCTGTGCTCGATTTCATCTGCGGGCTGGGCGGACGTGAAGTGACGGTACCGGATGTGGAGCTGATGGCGGAAATCGTATTTGAATCCGCCAAAGGGATTGTGCAACCCCTGACGCAATGGATTGGGCTGCGGGGATAACGCCAGGCGACGCGTGGCGCCATTCATAGCCGGAAAGGACAAATCATCATGAGCACATTTGTAGACGAAAAACCGACGCAAGAGCTGGAAGCCTTCAAAGGAGTGAAGAAGGTTCCACACGAGGAGTACTACACGTCCGGCCACCGCACCTGCCAGGGCTGCGAGTCTGCGCAAATCATGAAATTGATGGCGAAGGCTGCAGGTCCCAGGACGATCGTTCTGGGCAGCACTGGTTGCATGTATGTGGCTAACACCTCTTACTATGCCACGCCCTGGGGCGTGCCCTGGATGCATACGCAACTGGGCAGCTCCGGGTCGGCGGCGCTAGGAGCGGCAGCTGCATTCCGCGTCCAGATGCGCAAGGGCGTAATGAAGGATGAGCCGATCAACGTTATCGCTTTCTGCGGCGACGGTGGCGGCGCGGACATGGGACTGAATGGAATTTCAGCCACCATGTGCCATCCCGATTACAACCTGCTGATCCTGATGTACGACAACGAGTCCTACGCCAATACCGACATCCAGATTTCCGGAACGTCGCCCTATGGCGTTAACACCTCGTTCAGCACGCCGGGAAAAGTAAAGCGGATCATGAATCACCGCTGGAAAAAGAACATGGCGCCGCTAATGCTGGTTGGCCATCCCACGGTGAAATACGTAGGAACGATCTCCACCTCGTACCCACTGCAGGCGATGAACAGCGTTCGCAAGGCGCTCTCCATCGGCGGCCCAACCTTTATTCACTGCCTGAATCCCTGCCCCAAAGGCTGGGACTTCGATCCCGTGCTTTCGTTTGAACTCGGCGAATTGGCTGTGAATACCGGTATTTGGCCTCTATACGAAGTTGAAAACGGCAAGCTGAAGCTCTACGGCAAGACTGCGCAGATCGCGAATGGCAGATTCAAACGCCTGCCGGTACGCGATTACCTGCTCAAGCAAGGACGCTTCGCTCATTTCATCGAAGAAGATATCGATTACTTCCAGAGCAAGATCGATGACATGTGGAATAAGTGGCTGGTGCCCGGAGTAATTCCGCTCCAGAAAGAAATCGACGAAGCCGAGTAGTCAACCCGCCCGGCAAAACGGGCGGGTGGTTTCTCTTATTTTTCCCAGACGCTTTCCGCCTAGGAGTCTTTAGCGAGAGCGCGGGACAAAATTCTCAGCATTACCCAGGAGGGGTGCTTATGGCCACAGACGTGACCTCCTCAGTTTCTTCTTTGGTTCCTCCCAAGCCGAAATCTGGCAGCATCGCGGGCAACCGCTGGATCCAGTTGGTGTGCGGTGTTATCGCGATGATCCTCATCTCCAATTACCAATATGCTTTCACGCTCTTTACTCCGGGCATGAAGCTGACATTTCCCGGAGTTCCCTACGCGAAAATAGCAGCCGTCTTCTCGGCTTTCATTCTGTTTGAGACGTGGCCGATGCCTGTGGCTGGATACTTCGTAGACAAACTCGGAATTCGCAAGCTGATGACCTTCGGCGCGCTATGTATCGGCCTGGGGTGGGTGTTAGGCGGCACGGTCGCGAAGTCTCCATTCGATTTGTATCTTTATTATGGAGTGATCGCGGGAACTGGAGCGGGAATCATCTACATTTCCTGCGTTGCCAACGCAGTGAAGTGGTTCCCCGATCGCCGCGGCTTGGCCGTTGGCCTTACCGCTGCGGGATTCGGTGGCGGCGCTGCTCTAGCGATCATGCCTATCGCCCACACAATTCGCACCATGGGATGGGCCCACGCGATGGCGGTCTGGGGAGTCGCCCAGGGGATAATCGCCATTGGTTGTGCACTGGTGCTTCACCATCCACCCGCGGGCTGGGCTCCTGCGGGCTGGGAGCAGCGGGTCAAACAGTCACGAAAATTGGTCACGCAATCGCAGGTAAACTTTACCTGGACGCAGACCATCGCCCGGCCCGAGTTCTATCTTCTTTATACAATGTTCTTCTTCGCCTGTGCCGGGGGGTTGATCGCTACCGGCAACCTTTCCCAGATCGCAAAATCCTTGCACGTGAGTGACGCAAGAATATGGGGCCTGGCGATCGTTCCGCTGACCGCAACCCTGACCTCGCTTTGTAATGCGGTCTCAAGAATCTTGTGGGGATTGGTGTCCGACCGCATCGGGCGAGAGCGTACCATGTTCCTCACCTTCGGCGTCGAAGCGATTCTGATTTTCCTGATTACAAGAATCGCGGGAAAGCCGATCGCGTTTGTGGCTCTTTTCTCCTTCGTCTTTCTTTTCTGGGGAGAAATTTACTCTTTATTCTCGGCCACGACGGGCGACGTATTCGGACCAAAAAACGCCTCGGCCAACTATGGCATGGTCTACACGGCAAAAGGACTGGCTTCGATCTTTGCGGGATTTGGAGCCGCCGCTCTGGCCGCCTACTTGGGAGGATCCTTCGCAGTGGCGTTTTACATCTCCGCGGCCCTCTGCGCGATCGCGGCGCTTTTCTCGCTATTTGTGCTGCGGCCTTTGCTGAGGAGCAGGATCGCAAACGAATCGCCTGCTAAGGCGGAGAGGCTGACGCCGTTCACGGTTCTAAACGCAAATCAGCCTAAGAGCGACGATAAACTCGCCGACGTTGGCCGGGCGTCTTAGCAGAATTTCACCTCGAACTCTGCCCCCAGAAGGTGTTCCAAGTTCCGGGGGCAATTCCAAGCACCCCAGAGGCCAGCCCTGCGCTGTGCAACGATTCTTTAAATTACCGACGTAATTAGAGACCTAATCCCACGTTGTGATAAATATCAATGTGGGTCGCGGTACCGCACTTAAGTTTTTTCTTAAGGCATCCTGCGCGAATCCTTTCGAGCTCGTGTTCGAAGTGATTAGCGCCGGGTAAAGATCGTTCGCCTGGACGTTGCGAACACGATCGATAGACGCTGCCAACGAAGCAGCTGTTGGACTCGACCCGGGTAGCTGATTCGGATCCTGCGCCCTCCCTGAGCAGATGCCACAACCTCGCATTGCAGTTTCTTACAAAGCCATCTTAGGGAGAATCATGTCCAAGAAAATCCTCGTGGTTGACGACTCCAGAACCGCCTTAATGATGGAGCGGGAGATTCTCGAAAAGCGCACAAGCTATCAGTGCGTCACCGCGAGCGACGGCCGAGAGGCGGTGGAGAAGGCGCAACAGGAGCATCCCGACCTGGTTTTGATGGATGTAGTGATGCCCAATATGAACGGCTTCGAAGCCTGCAAGATGATGCGCCAGCAACCGAGCACGCGAGAGATTCCGATTGTTCTGGTCACCACCCGCGGCGAGGAGTCATACATGGAAGCCGGCTTCCAAAGTGGATGCAACGACTACATTACCAAGCCGGTGAACGGCGCCGAGTTGGTAGCCCTGGTTCAAAGTTACCTGGGTGATTAGGAAGGCGCTTAAGAAAAACAATTCACCACCAACAAGTTGCAGGCGCTATGACGACAAGAAAGACTTTGATGACGAGGGGCAGCCGCTATCGAACAGCGAGCCGCCCGGCGGAGCCGACACTATGAACGATCTGCGCCTGGAAGCAGCACGGAAGAGGCTCGCCGAAAGCCGGGATCAGGAAGATGCAATTGAGGGCCTCCGCGAAATCGTGGCGAATTTTCTCGGCTCCGAGGAATTTGGCTTGTTCACAGTCGATCGCAGAAGTGGAATCTTCCGCGCCTCCTGGTCGTTTGGCATTGAACTCGACCACTACGACTTGCTACTCGCTCTGGGCGATACGGGAGTGCAGCGCATGATGCGCGGTGAATATCTTATCGAACACCCCCGTCACGATCGCGGCATCTTGTCTGGCACCGGAGCCAGAGTGCAGGCGTTCGTTCCGATCCGCTCGAACGGCCAAACCGTCGCGGTCCTGGCTCTTCTACGCCTGCTTCCCCAGAAGCTTGCCTTCGACCGGTCCGATCTGGAGTTGTTCAAACTTCTTTCCGATGAAGCCGCCAAGCCGCTGTTCAGCTCCAGCACCCGTACCAAGTCCGCGGCCGAAGGGTCGGGAATGAGAGCATGAGAGAAAATCCAACAAAATTTAATCCGGCTGTTCTGCCGACAGAGTTCATGAAGCGCTTTGAACGTACTGATTCTAAGGAATCCAGGCACTTCCTCTATCCCGGGCAGGTTTTCGTGACGCCAGATCCCATCACCATTTCGACCATCTTAGGGTCTTGCGCTGCCATTTGCCTCTGGGACAGGCACACAAAGGCCGGCGGAATGAATCACTATCTTCTGCCGGAGGGCCTGGACGATGGTCCGAACCGGCTACGCTACGGGAACGTCGCCAATCCTGAACTGCTTAACCGGATGCTGGCGTTGGGCTGCCAGATCCGAAACCTGCAAGCCAAGATCTTCGGAGGCTCCAGCGCCTTCGCGGTCGACATGGCGCAATCGCTGGGGTCAAGAAACGTGGCGCTAGCCGAGAGTTTCCTGCGCTCCGCCGGCATCCCCGTGATGGAGCGAGAGGTTTCCGGGAAGCAGGGCCGCAGGCTGGTCTTTCAGGTCTTCGACGGTATCACGACCACGAAGAATTTCGCGCAAGTGTAATAAGCGAGGGCTGTGAGATTGGTCCGGCGCCCCAAGCTGGCGGACGGCGAGGAGGAGAAAAAGTGGATCTGGCGGACTTTGACCATGATGCGGTCTTCGCGTCTTTCCTCGCCGAGTCCGAGGAAGGCCTCGACATGATGGAGCAGTCGCTGCTGCAGATGGAATCGAGCCCGTCCGAGCCCGAACTGCTGCACAACGTTTTCCGCGTCGCGCACAGCATCAAGGGCAACGCCGCTTCACTGGAGCTTGGTGAATTGACCGGCTTTGCTCACGTCGTTGAAGACCTGTTAGATATCTTCCGTGAGCAGAAGGCCCTGCCCAGCCCGGAGTTGATCTCGCTTCTGCTGAAAGCCGTGGATGAGCTTCGCGCAATGGTCGCAAATGCGGCGGCGGGCCCTCGCGAGCTCAGCGCTGAGCAACACAGCCTCAGAAAAGAAATCGCCCGGGAAGTGGAAAAACGTTCGAAACGCGTGGTCGACGTCAGCGGAGTTCCCCGGGACTCCACTTCGGCAGTAAAGGCCGATATGCTCCCCGGGGCCAACCATCACACGTTGCGAGTGGATGTCGGCAAACTCGACCACATGTTGAATCTCACCGGAGAAATCGTTATTGCGCAGGGACGCCTGCGCCGCATGATCGAGAAGCTTGCAACCGGCGAAGGCCGATCTCTTCTGGAGATGCACCGCGAGGCCGAACGCCTCTACATGGATTTGCAGAGCGAAGTGATGAGCATTCGCATGGTTCCCGTCGGCCCGCTGTTTCGCCAGCTAGCGCGTACGGTGAGAGACCTGGCCAGAAGCCACGGCAAACTAGCTCGTCTCGAAGTGGTCGGAGGAGAGGTCGAGGTCGATACCACGGTCTTCGAGCAATTAAAGGATCCTCTCTTGCATCTGGTGCGCAACGCGGTCGATCACGGTCTTGAGAAACCGGCCATTCGTGAGAGCCGGGGCAAAAACCCATGCGGAGTCATCCGTCTCACCGCCAGGCACAGCGGCAGCAACATCGTCGTTAAGATGCAAGACGATGGCGCAGGCTTCGACCGCACTCGCATTGTCGAAAAAGCCAGACGTCTGGGAATGTTGAGCGGCAAAGAAGAGATTCGCGATCAGGATGTTTACGATCTCGTTCTCCAGGCAGGATTCTCGACGGCAGAATCGGTTACCGATCTTTCCGGTCGGGGCGTCGGCCTCGACGTGGTCCGGCGCAACATCGACAGCATCCGGGGCACGGTCGAAATCTCGAGCACAGCGGGTAAAGGCAGCGTTATTACCATCCGCCTGCCTTTAACCCTAGCCATCATTGAGGGCTTCTCGGTAAGGGTTGGCGCAGAAACTTTCATCGTTCCTCTCGAGCATGTCACGGAGTGCATGGAGTTGCCAGAGCCCTCCAGTGCTGAAGCCAGCGGAATCCTCAGTCTGCGCGGCACGGCGCTTCCCTACGTCCGCTTACGGCGCGTCTTCGGCCTGCCCGATCAGCCCTCCAAGCGGGAGAACATCGTGGTCGTCAAAGTCAACGAGTTTCAGGCTGGAATCGCGGTGGACGAGTTGCTAGGCGGCATGCAAACGGTGGTGAAACCTCTTGGCCGCGCTTTTCAGGGAGTTCAGGGAATTGCCGGCTCCACCGTTCTCGGCGACGGGCGCGTCGGTTTGATTATCGACGTTCCCAGTCTTCTGCGTGGAGTCATGCAGTCGGGTTTGCAGGCGCAAGCTTAGAAATTAAGTTCAAAAAAGGATAGACGTTCGGAAAGGTAAAGGACCATGAAAACCTGGCAAGATCAGAAAATAGGCACGCGGCTCGGGGTTGTCTTCGGCGCCCTCCTGTTGTGTGTAATCGCGGTAAGCGCTTTCGGACTGAGCTGGCTCGGTCATCTCAACTCCAGCATGTCGACCGCGCTGCAGACGCGCTACAACACAGTTGAGTTTACTCACCAGACGATCGAGAACTCAATCACCAACGCGCGCATCACCATGCAATTGTTCGAGACCACCGATCCCGACGAGGAGAAGCGGCTGAACCTGCAAAACGAGGCCATCAGCCATGACATCAGCACGCAAGTCGCGGAGATCGAAAAGAGTCTCAGTTCTTCGCAGGAGCACCAGCAGTTTGAGATTGTCACCCAAGACCGGCAGGCCTACATTTCCGCACGCCAGCAAGCCAAAAAACTGTTGTCGGACAAGAAACGGGACCAAGCGTTCGCTGTATTGAACGGAGAAGTCATTCCGGCTTTGGAGAAGTATCGCGCCTCCTGGCAGAAGTTTATTGACCTCCAAACCACCGCCGTACAGCAGAGTATGAAAGAGAGCCAGGAGGCCTACATCTTTGGACGCAGAATTGCCTTATTGCTCCTCGCAGTCATTCTGGTTCTTGGCACGCTTGCGGCCATGAGCGTGACCCAGAGCATCACCATCCCCATCCGGCAGGCCGTCGAGCACGCGCAACGCATTGCCGTGGGGGACCTGACCCAGGAGATTCACGTCTCCAATCATTCCGAGACCGGACAATTATTGCAGGCCATGCGGGAAATGAGCGGCCGGTTGTCGGGCATCATTCGAGATGTCCGCGAAGGCTCCACCGCAGTCGCCTCCGCAGCCCAGCAGGTTTCCTCTTCTTCGCAAAGTCTCTCTCAAGGCACCAGTGAGCAAGCCGCCTCCGTGGAGGAGATGAGCTCCAGCCTGGAGCAGATGAACGCTTCGATCACCCAGAACGCCGACAACAGCCGCCAAGTGGAGCAGGCCGCCTCCGAAGGCGCCTCCGCCGCTGAAGAAAGCGGTATGGCGGTCAAAGAAACCGTCGAGGCCATGAAGCAGATCGCCGCCAAGACCTCCGTGATCGAAGAGATCGCCTATCAGACGAATCTGCTGGCGCTGAACGCAGCCATCGAAGCGGCTCGCGCCGGTGACCAGGGCCGCGGCTTTGCCGTGGTCGCCGTGGAAGTTCGTAAGCTGGCCGAGCGCAGCCAGCTCGCGGCGCAGGAAATCGGTGGTCTAGCGGGAAAGAGCGTCAGCGTTGCCGAGCGCTCGGGCAAATTGCTCTCGGACCTGGTGCCCTCCATCAAGAAAACCGCCGAACTGGTGCAGGACGTTGCCGCCGCCTCTACCGAGCAGTCTGGCGGAGTCACTCAGATCAACCAGGCCATGGCTCAGGTGGATACAGTCACTCAGCGCAACGCCTCCTCTGCTGAAGAACTCTCGAGCACCGCCGAAGAACTGGCGGCGCAGTCCGAACAACTGCAGCAGCTGATGACTTTCTTCCGCGTGACCGGAGAGCATCTCGACCACCCCAAAGGAGACGGCAAACAACGCGTAATCATGCCTCTGAAACCCGCCTTCAGAAGCGATTTCGCCCAGCGCGGCCACGCTCAGCCGGTCAATCCAAAGGCTGGAGAGGAAACCAACTTCGCTCCGTTCTAGGGAAACGTTGTCCGGAACGCCGTAAGCGGTGAAAAAAGAGGATCGAACTTATGCACGCGTCGGACCAAGCTTCGAAGCAAGCCTCGGACCAGGGAAAGAAACCGCTCTCGCTGAGCACGGCGCAGTACCTTACTTTCTTTACCGCGGGCGAGGAGTATGCCGTCAGCATCGTGAAGATCAGCGAAATCGTTGAATATGAGACCGTCACAACCGTGCCCAATACACCGGTCTGGATTCGGGGTGTCACCAATCTGCGCGGGAGGGTATTGCCGGTCGTCGATCTGGCGGTAAAGTTCGGATTGCCGCCCAGCCGCATCACCAAGTTCTCCTGCATCATCGTCACCGAAGTGAATTTCCAGGACGAGCGTCTCACTATGGGCGTGTTAGCCGACTCCGTAAGTCAGGTCATCGACCTCGCCCCGGACGAAATCGAGGAGACTCCTCTCTTTGGTACTCGGGTCAAGACCGAATATCTTCTCGGCATGGGAGCAATGGGCAAGAAGTTTTGCCTGATTCTCGACATCGATAAAGTTCTTTCCGCTGACGAGCTGCTTGCCGTCACGGAGTCGATTCCCGACGAAGCGGCCGCCAGCCAGTTAGCCGCTCCGGAAAACGATGCGCAGGATACCGGTATCCAGAAAAAGGCTGCGCACTTCGAGGCGGGAGCCTAACCCGTGCCCGCCGGAACTGCTGCTGGTAAAGGTTTAGCCAAGACTCGCAACGGCGACGAATTCGTCGAGCCCGCACCCCAACTCTCGGTAAGCCCGGCACTCTTCCAAAAGTTTCAGAAGCTGATCTACTCAGAAACCGGCATCTGGCTGGGAAGCGCAAAAACCGCCTTGCTGTGCGGAAGGCTCTTCCGCCGCTTGCGGGCACTCGAAATCGATTCCCTCGAAACCTACTACGAACATGTAGTCCATCCCGATCAGCACGACGAGCGTGCCCGCATGATCGACGCGATCACCACCAACGAAACCCGCTTCTTCCGCGAGCCCCGGCAGTTCGAGTTCCTGGTACAGAACATCTTTCCCCGTTGGCGGGCCGACGCAGAACTTCGATTGCGGTCGAAGAAAATCAGAATCTGGAGCGCCGGATGTTCTTCCGGCGAAGAGCCCTATACGATTGCCATGCTGCTGGCCCGGCATCTTCCCGCCGCCGAGGGCTGGGACGCGCGGCTCCTCGCCACCGACATCTCCACCCGCGTTCTTGAAAAAGCCTATAAGGGCATTTATTCCATCGCGAGATCGGGCGAGCTCCCCACAGACTTACTCCACAGTTCTATGTTGCGGGGCATGCAGGACCGCGAAGGCGAGATGAAAGTGAAGGTCGAAATCCAGCAGATGGTCGACTTTCGCCGGCTGAATCTGGACCAGCACTACGATCTCATCGACAGTCCCTTCGACGCCATCTTCTGCCGTAACGTGCTGATTTATTTTGATGCGGCATCCAAGCGCAGAGTCATCTCTCGCCTGGTCCGTCACCTTGCTGCCAACGGCCTGCTGTTCGTGGGCCACGCCGAAAACTTGAACAGTTTTTCCACGCACCTTCGCAGCCTTGAGCCCACCATCTATGTCAAAGCTATCGACAAAGACGAGAAAGATAACTAAGACCGAGCAAGACAACTGGCACGCGAACTTGTCGCTCAGCGCGAAGAACCGAGGCTGCGCTTTATGAGTGGAGACCTGACTGGCGATCGGAATCGAGATATGAACGGAAACGGCCTCCGGGTTCTGGTCGTCGATGACTCGGCCATGGTCCGCCAGGTCATGCAGGCCATCCTGGGCACCGACCGCAGAATCCAGGTGAAGGCTGCGGCCGACCCGGTGATTGCCTGGGGGAAGATGCAAAAAGATCCTCCCGACGTTGTCATCACGGATCTTGAAATGCCCCGAATGGATGGTCTGACATTCATTCAAAAAATCATGCAGCAAATGCCCACGCCGGTCGTAGTCTGCTCCGGCCTGGCGGCTCGTGGAACCGAGCTCGCGCTGCGCGCCCTCGAAGAAGGCGCTGTCGAGGTGATTACCAAGCCCAAAGTTGGGGTGCGCGAGTTCCTGCATGAATCGGCCGTAACTCTTCTGGATGCGGTCTGGAGCGCAGCCCAAGCCAAGGTCAGGCCCCGGCTGATGCCAGCGGCCCTAGCCGTGGTTCCTCGCTTCACCGCCGATGCCATTCTGCCTCGCAAGGGGCAGCCTCGCCCAGGGGAAATGCCCAACGGATTAATTGCCGTTGGCGCCTCCACCGGAGGAACCGAGGCCTTGCGCGTTTTCCTCGCAGCCTTGCCTCAGAGCTGCCCGCCGGTCGTGATTGTGCAGCACATGCCCGAAGGTTTCACCAAAGCTTTCGCCGAACGCCTGAACCGGGAGTGCGGAATCGAAGTCGAGGAGGGGCGCGACGGCGACCGGCTGCAAAACGGCAAAGCGGTGATCGCCCCCGGCAACCGCCACATGCTGGTCAAACGCAGCGACGACGCGTTGCTGGTTCAGATCATCGATGGGCCGCTGGTTTCTCGCCACCGTCCGAGCGTTGATGTACTTTTTCGCTCGGTCGCTATAGCCGTCGGCGCCAAGGCCGTTGGCGTCATCATGACCGGCATGGGCGACGACGGCGCTCAGGGCCTGCTTGAGATGAAAGAGGCTGGCTCCGTTACCATCGCTCAAGACGAAGCCAGTTGCATTGTGTTCGGCATGCCCAAAGAGGCGATCTCCCGCGGAGCCGTCGGTGTGGTCGTGCCCTTGGAGAGGATCGCCGCCGCGGCTCTTAACCCGCGGAGCATGGGAGCGGGGCAAAGTTGAAAAGATGGTAACCGGAAAAGCCGGTCGCGTCGTTTATTGGTGCCAGCCCAGGTATTCTTCGCGTCCTTCAAAAATCTCGTGCAGCAGACGAGTGACCCGCTGCTTGAGCGTTATCGGCTGGGCTTCCTGAGTCTCGGTCGGTTCGGTTTTCGTCTCGAATTTTGGGTCGAGGCCGGGTGCGGCGCCTGTAGCCATGAAAGCGTGCCTCCTGAGGAATTTGTGCTTTTCTTAGAGCGTGTCGCCAGCACGTAAGACAAAAGTCGCGCCAATCGTTTGAGAGGGAGGTGCTAACTGAGTTCAATTCTAAGGCTGTTTTAATGTGGGCGGGAGATCACCGACGGCATAGAACCACAGACTTCTCAATGCGCGGGAGCGCCAGCCAAGGGAAGCCGGACTTGAAAACGGGTGTCACCGGGTCGGGAAATGACCTGAATATTTCCCTGGTGCTTCTTCACAATTCGCTGGACCGTGTCCAAGCCAAGACCCGTGCCCTCCCCGACTCCTTTTGTCGTGAAAAAAGGCTCGAAGATATGCGGCTGCACCTCGTCGGGAATTCCGGGGCCGTTGTCGGCAATCTCAACTACGACGCAACCATCCTCGGGATAAGTGCGGATGCGAAGCTCGCCTTTGCCGTGCATGGCGTCGATAGCGTTGTCAATAATGTTGGTCCAGACCTGGTTGAGCTCGCTGCCGAACGAATTCACCAGCAGGGGAACGGGCTGGTAATTGCGCTGCACCGCCACTCCCTGTTTCAGCTTGTGATTCAGGATCGTGAGTGTGGTTTCCAGGCTCTTGACCACGTCGACATTCTGCACCGGGGCCTGGTCCATGTGGGTATATTCCTTGATGGCACCCACCAAATCCGATATTCGCGACGTGGCGCTCTCGATTTCGTGCAACAAGGTTGCAATCTCCACCGAAGCCGAGATCCTGACCAGGGCGGCTCGAGCTGTGCCTGCATCGAGCTTCGCGAACAAGGATTCGACGATCTCCGGCTTGACGTTGCGTCGCGCCAATCCCGCGGCCAGCAACCACAAGTCATTCTGTCCGTGGCTGCGCAACAGAGAATCGATCTGGTCTTCCAGGTCGCTGATGGTGAGCGCATCGGGTGGAACTACATCCTGCTGAGTGAACAAAGTCTCCAGGTTTTCGATCTCCGACTTCTGTGCCGGTGTAAGATCGCGCCGTCCCAGTTCCAGGCTGGCGTCCCTGATTTTTGTCAGCATATCGCGCAACTGGCTGGTGGCGCGCTGCGCGGCGGAAGCCGGATTGTTGAGTTCATGCGCCAGCCCCGCCGAAAGTTTTCCCAAAGACGCCAATCGGTCGCGCTGTTGTTCGAGCCGAGTAGTTTCGCGGATGCGGTCCGACATCAGGCCCACGAGACGCTGGGTCAGCACCGGCATTTTCTGAATCAGTTCCGGAAAAAGCGCAGCAGGAAATCGCAGGGCGCGGCTGGCTGCTTCAGCTCGCCCGCTTACGGTAAAAGTCTTCATCCTGGAAAAAGGCAGGACACCGGTCACGTCCCCCGGCTCGAGATTAAAGACGAAAGTTTCGCCGGCTCGTTCGGCTCGTCCTTGAAGCTGCCCCTCAAGAACGACAAACATCGCATCCGCCGGATCGCCCTGCCGGATATAAACGTCGCCCGCCTTGAGATTCATCTCTTGCGACTGGCTGATGAACCAGTCGAGCTGATCATCCGGCAAATCGGCGAAGACGGGCACGCGGCGTAGTTCGATTTTTTCGACCATTTACACCTTGCTCAGATATTGATGAATAAACTGTACCGCGACCGACCCCTCCCCGACTCCCGACGCCACGCGCTTGATGGAACCGTGGCGGACATCGCCTACGGCAAAAATGCCGGGAACATTGGTCTCAAGCAGAAACGGATCCCGGTCGAGCGCCCAACCTTTCGGCCGTAGGCCGTCCCGGATCAGGTCGGGGCCGGTCAGCAGAAAACCGCGCTCATCCCGCTCCACGACATCTGCCAGCCAATCGGTTCGCGGCGAGGCTCCTATGAAAATGAACATCGCACTTGCCGGAACGCGCTCAATCTTGTTGGTATCGGAGCAAAGGACAGAGATTTCTTCCAGATGAGTGTCTCCATGGGCCTCCGCTAAGCTGGCGTGGGTCCACAATTGAATGTTTTTCATCTCTTCAATCTGGTCAATCAGATATTGCGACATGGTGCTCGAGAGGGAATCGCCACGCACCAGAATAATGACGCGGTCAGCGTATTTCGCGAAATTCATCGCCGCCTGGCCCGCCGAGTTCGCACCGCCCACCACGTAGACGATCTCACCCTTACAGGACAAAGCCTCGGTGGCGCCGCCGCCATAGTAAATTCCCGCGCCCTGCAGCCTGTCAACGCCGGGAGCCGCCAGACGTCTCCACTGCACTCCAGTCGCGATCATGAGCGCATGGCACGAGATTTCATTTCCATCGGCGAGCTTGATGATGCGGTAGGGTCCCTCGGTTCGGATTCCGACTACCTCCTGCGGAGCCAGGATTTCCACTCCGAAACGCTGAGCCTGGACCACGGCCCGCCGCGCCAGATCGGCGCCGCTAAGCCCGGTGGGAAATCCCAGATAGTTTTCGATGCGAGAGCTCATGCCGGCCTGGCCGCCGGGCGCCTCCCGCTCAATCATGACCGTATGCAACCCCTCGGAGGCTCCGTAAACCGCGGCGGCCAAACCGGCAGGCCCTCCACCCACAATCGCCAAGTCATAGAAGCTGGTTTGAGCCCGCGTACGCAGCCCAACTTTTTGGGCTACGTCTGCGGGCACACCCTCCAGCAGCTTGGTGCCGTCGGGAAAAAGCACCACTGGAATATTGGCGGCCTCCGGGCCCAGAGCTTCCAGCAGGCGCTTGGTTTCCGGATCATTGGCGGAAAGTTCAACGTCAATCCACTGATAGGGAACGTGGTTGCGCGCCAGGAAGTCCCGCAACTCGTAGGATCGGGGCGACCAGCGTGTACCCAGCAACCGGATCCCCTGAAATGTTGGACGGAAAGACGCCTGCCAGTCATCGAGCAAATCGTCTAATTGAGGATAAAGGTGCTCTGTGGGAGGGTCCCAGGGCTTCAGGAAAAAATAGTTGATGCTGGCGTGATTGATCGCGCTGATTGCGGCATTGGTATCGGCGTAAGCGGTGAGCAGGGCCCGCTTCGCGGCAGGGAAAATTCCCATGGCCTGCTGCAGGAATTCCACCCCGTCCATGCGCGGCATGCGCTGGTCGGCCAGCAGCAGGGCCACACTGTCGTTGCGCACCTTCAACTGCTTCAGCAGATCGAGCGCGCCCTCAGGCGAATCACTCCCAATCACCCGGTATTCCGCCCCATACTGCGAACGAAGATCGCGCTCGATCGCCCGCAGAACGTCAGAGTCGTCATCCACGCTCAGCAAAATCGGTTTCGCCATTCTCGGTCTCGGTTTCGGGCAAGAAGATGATTACACACCACTGACTTAACCTGTCGAGTTGGTTAGATACAGAAAATCGCAATCGGTCGCGCAATTCCTGGGATGCGGCAGATCAGGCGCGCGATTGAGCCATCAATAATCTGAAGAATAAAGGTCGACAAGAGGCTAATGTCCGAGTCTGCTATTGTATGAAACGGCGGAAGAAGCTGTCTGGCTTCCATTCCGGACGATGCTCGGCGTCGGCGACCCGGAGCGCTAATTTTTCGAGAACGGCGTTAAACTGCGCCGCTGCCGCAAGGTCCACCGGTTGGCTCGCGTCATCTGACGGCGCATGATAGCGCTCGGCATACCAAGCCTTGAAGATCTTCTCCTCGGGTGAGCCCTGGATGTAACCAAACTTGAAAGCCAGCGCCGGGGCGCCCTTCTTGATGAAACTATATTGATCGCTGCGGATAAAGCGATTGTGCTCCGGCTCTTTATCCGCTTGCACCTGTACTCCGGCCTGCTCCGTCACAGCGCGAATGTCCTCGCCCAGCGTGGATTCATCCAGTCCTTGAACCTCCAGATACTTCAGTGGAAACAGCGGCAGGTACATATCCATATTCAGGTCCGCCACGATCTTGCCAGTAACGGTAGGATGCGCGACAAAGTATTGCGAGCCCAGCTCGCCCTTCTCTTCGCCGGTAACTGATAGGAACAGAATCGAGCGTTTGGGCCTGGCGCCGGACTCTTTCAGGGAGCGGGCGATTTCTATCAGAGAGGCATCCCCCGAAGCGTCATCCATGGCTCCGTTGTAGATGCGGTCGCCGTTGACGGGTTCACCGATCCCGAGATGGTCGAGGTGCGCGCTGATCACTACATACTCTTTCTTGAGTTTGGCATCGCTGCCGGGAAGAACACCCACCACGTTCTCGGATTTCGCTTCCGCGCGCGTCATTCCGACCCGCGCATGGATCTTGACCGCGAGCGGAAAGTGCGGCAAAGGCTTGCCCGCATTGAGCGCCGAGAGAACCTCCTCGAAGCTGTGCCCGCTCCCCGCAAAGAGCATCTCGGCGCTTGCGGGATTGAACGTTACACCCAGCGGAAGCGGCGGTGGAATATCTCGTCCAGGATCTCGCAATTCCATTCTCGGCTGGAAGCGTGCAGCCGCAACCCGCGACCACGGGACTTCGGTACTCTTGGGGTTCGGTATGACAATCGTACCGACCACTCCCGCCTTCAGAAGCGCCTTCCGACGCTCTTCGCTCGATTGATAGTGCGCTTTGATCGGTCCGGCAATCTCCGGCGGGCCGCCGCTAACGAAGACCACAATCTTGCCCTTCACGTCCACATCAGCTAAATCGTCATATTTCAATTCCGGGATGGTAAGGCCGTGGCCCACGAATACGGCGCTGGCGTTCAAGTTCTCCACCGCGTTCGAATTCACGCTGAGGACGGCATTCTCGCCCAGCTTCATGTGCTGAACTCTTCCGCCGAGGATCAAATCCAGCGAGCAACGAGCTTCGTCGATCCGCACCACGTTGAAATCCATGGGCTGGCGGTAACCATCACTGCCCGCTGGCTCCAGACCCGCGGCGCGGAACTGCGCGGCCACATAGTCGGCGGCTTTTTCGAAGCCACTGCTTCCGGTGTCGCGGCCTTCCAGGCTGTCATCCGCCAGAAACTGAATGTGGGTCCACCAGCGTTGGCCCAGCACATCCCAATTGGTGTTTTGTGCCTGGGTTGAGCCGGCAAGGGTTGAGCCGGCAAGTATTGAGCCAGTAAGACTCAGAGCAATGCAAACTAGACATCCAAACTCTTTCACCTGCACCTGCGAAGACCTCCCACGCGATAGTGATTGATTCTCGCACGACCCGGTGTTGAAGTGGGCGGTCGCATCGATCAATCCTGAGTCCGGGTTATGGTCAGGCCGCCGGATGACTAACGTGCAAACCTTAGCCTCTTGGTGGGGTGCCATAGCACGTGCGAGCCATTTACGATTCCATGGCTGTGGACTAATCTCGTTCTTGAGCAGCACTTGGGGGAGGGCTGATCAACAAGCGTCCCATGACTCAAACGAGTCTGGGGCGTTTTGTTTTGCGCGTAAAACGACTCACGGCCGCGCTTCGCGGTGCCTCAAACCCCTATCTTCCGGTTGGTCAGTAGCTCGACTGGCCATCCGGACCAGTAACCTCCCGGCGGTGACTATCGATTACCCTAGTCTTAGGTAACTCTTAGAGACCCTGTCGGGGCGTTGACAGGGGGAACCCAGTTTGCTACCTTCTTACCTGTCATTCACAAACCCTACGGTCGAGCTAAGTTCTGCAAGCCGTTTCAATTGCAGACAAAGAGGTTGAGTTCGCGAGACCTTTGGGTTCCGGTGGGCAGGTAGGGCGCGTTAGAAGTCTCCATTCCCAAGATGGGAAGCGCCCGAAGAGTCAGCCGACCGAACAGGCATTCTGCAACCTCAGAACCTTGCCTGGAGTTCCGGTCCTGACCTTAAATGCGGCAGATCAACGCGGCAGATTCACGCGGAAAAGGAAGGCATTTGCAGAAACGCTTTTACATACTTTTCGTGGCTCGCGGCGACGACGGGCAGCTACGCAAGATCTCCATTCCCCTTCATTATCTTTACGTATTCGTAGTCGGCGCAGCCATCGGCTTTCTCAGCCTCACCGGCATTGCCAGCTCTTACGCCCGCATGCTGATGAAGGTTTCCCGCTATAACGAGCTTCGCACAGAAAAAGAGCAACTGAAGGATCGTTATTCCCGCCTCGAAGAGGTCGCCAAAGAGCGCGACGTGCAAGTCGCCTCGCTCGGTTCGATTGCCAGCGAGGTTTCCGCACTGTATGGGTTGAAGTCGCAGCCCACCCTGGTCACGGCCTCCCAGCAGCAGATTCAGGACGCCGACGTCGCCTCGTCGCTCGACCAGCTGGGTGCCCTGCGGTCGTCCGCTCTGACCGGCGCCGCTTCCGTCGGCATCAGCCTGGGTATGACTCGCAATGCCACCACGGCCGACTGGTACCGCGCCAATTCTTCCCCGAATCTGTGGCCGATCGAAGGCCAGGTCACGGGCAGCTTCGGCGAGCGCATTGACCCGTTCAACGGCGAAGGCGCGTTTCACAGCGGCGTCGATATCAGCAGCAATTACGGCCACCCCGTGATCGCTCCAGCCGACGGTGTAATCACCTTCGCCGACTTCCTTGGCGGATACGGCAAAGCCATCATGATGGATCACGGCCACGGCATCTCCACCCGCTACGGCCATCTTTCCGGCTTCGCTGTCACCCCCGGCGAGCACGTCCACCGCGGCGATACAATCGGCTACGTTGGCCTCAGCGGTCGATCCACCGGTCCGCACCTTCACTATGAAGTTCGCATCAACGACACCCCGGTGAATCCCTATAAATACCTTCGCATCACAGTAGCGCACAGTGGCGGCTTCCAAACGGGAGGGTAGAACCGGTGGTCAATATGGCCACCTGCCCAGTCCTTTCGCCTCCGACCCTGAGAAGATGCAAACCGCGCCGGCGTGTTAACAATTTTGCACGAACAAAACTACTGGCTCTCAACCACCGAATTCCCCAGAGTTGAAGTCGGGCCGCTGCCCGAGCGGATTGACGTGGCCGTTATAGGCGCGGGCTTCACCGGGCTTTCGGCGGCGCGCACTCTAGCGAAGCACGGCGCCAAAGTCGCCGTGCTTGAATCCGAAACCATCGGCTGGGGCGCGAGCTCGCGCAATGGCGGCATGGTGCTCACCGGCATGAAGTTGGGGGTGAATGAGCTTATCTCGAAATATGGACGCGAACTCACTCGCCGGATGTATGCGGCGTCGCTTGAGACGATCGACTGCGTCGAGCAAATCATCCGCGAAGAGGCCATTGGCTGCGACTTTTCGCGTTGCGGACATCTTGAGGTCGCCTGCAAGCAGAAGCATTTCGACGACTACGCGCGCCAGGCGGACGTAATCGCGCGCGAGTTTAATCACAAGTTAAGAGTCGTGCAGAAGAATCAGCTGGGCGCAGAGATTGGATCGAACATCTACCACGGCGGCATGGTCGATGAGGTCAGCGCCGGTGTGAATCCCGCTCGATATGTGGCTGGACTCGGTCGCGCGGCTTTGCGAGCCGGCGCGGAAATCCTTGAGCACACGCGGGTAGAAGTAGTCCTGCGGGAACCGCAGCAGGGCGAATTGGGATGGAAGATTACGACCTCGAAGGGAAAGCTGTGGGCACGCGAAGTCTTTGTCGCCACCAGCGGTTATACGGGCGGAGCCACTCCAGCGTTGCAGAAGAAAATCATTCCGATCGGCTCGTTCATTATTACAACCGAGATTCTGCCCGAAGCGCTGGCCCATGAACTCAGCCCGCGCAACCGCATGATCTACGACTCGAAGAACTATCTCTACTACTACCGGCTCACGCCCGACCGCCGCATGCTGTTCGGCGGCCGCGCCGCCTTCTTCCCCGAGACCGACCAGACCATCCGCCGCAGCGCCGAAATCCTGCGCCGCGGCATGATCGACGTCTACCCGCAACTTCGCGACACCAAAATCGAATACGTCTGGGGAGGCACGCTCGACTTCGCCTTCGACATCATGCCCCACGCCGGCCGGCTCGATGGCATGTATTACGCCGTGGGTTATGCCGGGCATGGCGTGGCGATGGCGACTTATCAAGGCCAGAAGATGGCGGAGTTGATCTCGGGCGACAAGCCCGAGAATCCGTTCGTGGGGCTTCCGTTTCCTGGAGCCCCGTTGGGGTTATATGACGGGAGGCCGTGGTTTCTGCCCTTCGCGGGAGTTTGGTATAAGTTTCTCGATTGGGTGGGGTAAATCTACCACGGAGACACAGAGGCACGGAGAGAAAACCTTCTCATTTTATCGGTTGGAGGTAGCAGACTATGTCCGTGAGCGAACTAAAACTGATCAAACGGTGCGTCGAGTTTTGCGCCAAAACGGAAAGACGGAAGATACCCTGGAACACGCGCGGAATCTACGTCCTGCTCAACAAGAGTGGAAAGGACGTATACGATGTCGTGTATATCGGTATGGCACGGGGTCCGACGTCAGGAATGCGTGGGCGACTCAGCTCTCATGCCAGAGGAACGAAGAAAGGCGAATGGACGCATTTCTCGATCTTTGAGGTGTGGGACAACATTAGGGAAGAAGAGGTCGAGGAACTGGAAGGCTTACTGCGACATGTCTATCGAAGCGATGCCAGAGCCAATCCCCTGAACGAACAGCGGACGTTCAAGAAACTAACGAAAATGGGAAAGAAGAAGCTGGAGGAGTGGCACGTCAAGGAGAGCTAGGGTTCACCTGAACGGATTTCGAATCGCAAGTTGCTGATCGATGACCTGGCCATCCTCCAAGTCTTCCGAATAGAGCGTAGAGCACTTTGCTTCGAGCGCAGAGGCGGCGATCTGCGCATCATAGATGCCGAACCCGTATTGTCGCGCGATCTTCAGTGCCTCTTCGTGCGTGTCCAGCGTGATTGAAACCGGCGAAGGGAATAAGGTTCGAACTGCATCCAGCGCTTCGATTACTTCCCCCCAAGGCATGCCCATCTTGCGTCGTGCGACTGCGACGAATTCGTTCAAAACTTGAACGCTGATTACTCCGCCTTGCGCTATTAAGTGCTGAGCCCGCTCCCTGCGGGAATCCCCGCTCACCATCGCGTAGATCAGCACATTCGAGTCGAAGAACGCCTTAGCGCTCATCGCTCCCGCCTCCTCGTTCATGCGCTTCTTCGCGGTCGAAGACGAATCCGGGAGGGAACGGACGACGGAGCTTGCGCAGGGTCTCCAAAGCGCGCCGGCGACTTTCATCGCGGCTCACTTCGAACGCGTGACCACCCGCGACCCGAATCTCGATGTCGTCGCCTTCTTTCAGTTCCAGCGCCTTGACCACCGCCGCAGGCAGGCGAATCGCCAGACTGTTCCCCCACTTCGAAACCTGCATAGGCCTCCTTGGATATACATTGGCATTGTATATCTACGGAGCCTTGGAAGCAACAACCCGATACACCACGGGCCCCAACACCAGCGCGATCGCTCCGCCTAACAAGCCGAAGCGATCGCTGCCTAACAATGCTACCGTCGCCATCACTACCGGCGCCGCGACCACGTAGAGTAATCCCGTTCGACCGCCGGGGATGAGGAATGCTCGCTGCATTTCTGGCCGCGTGCGGCGAAGCTTCCACGCCGAAAGCACTGTCAACACCGTCGTGGCTGAGCGCAGCCAGATGTAGACCGAGATGAGTTGCGCGAGGCTCTGCCACGCCAGCAGGGCATAGATGACCGCCGATATAACAATCGCCAGCCAGGGCGTGCCATAGCGTGAATGTTGGCGCGTTAGTGCCGAGGGAAGGTAGCCATCTTCGGCCATCGCGAAGGGCATCCGCGTGGTGGTGAGGACCGTGCTGTTGAGCAGCGCAACGTTGCCGACCATCGCTGCGAGCGTCATCCACGTACCCAGCCAGCTTCCGCCGATCGAGCGCGCCACGTCGGAAAAGAAGCCGGTGTGCCAGTTTTGCCATTCTCCCGCCGACGCCAGCCCTGCAAGCGTAGGCAGAAAGTACGCCGCCATCGACAGCGGCACCACCAGAGCCAACGCTCTTGGGTAGGCTCGCTGCGGGTTCTCAACTTCTTCGGCTACGGTCGAGAGTTGTTCGTATCCGGAGTACAGCCAAAGTCCTAACGCCAAGCCCACACCGAAGATCTTGAACGTCGCCTGGTGCGGCGGGATTAGCGGCACGAACGGATTGTGATGCCAATGCGTGAATCCGATCACAATCATGGTCATGACTGGCAGGAAAATGAAAATCTCGAGAGCGGTCGCGACCTGCCCGACCATCTCGATGCCGCGCACGTTAATCCAGGTAATCAGGGCGATCAGCCCTATCGAGACCAGGTAGTGCTTCCATCCAGCTATGCCGGGAAAGTAATAGACCAGATAATCGGTAAAGAGGACGGCGTAGGCTCCGCCCAGCAGAAACGATGCTGACCAGTTCCACCAGCCTGCGAGAAATCCCCAGAAGTCGCCGAAGGCGGCGCGGGTCCAGCGGTAGAAGCCGCCTTCGACGGGCATTGCGGTCGTCAACTCCGCCGAGACCAGCGAGACCGGAATGCACCAGAAGAACGGCAGGACCAGCAGATAGATCAACGTCATTCCCGGACCGGAGGTCGTGACCATATCTTCGAGGCCGAATGGTCCGCCTGTGGTGTAGGAGAACATCACGAAGACCAGATAGAAGAGTCCGGCCTTGCGGAGAGCCGATGAGGTGCCGTTGGAGGAGGTCAAGGTTTTTGGCGGCTAAGCTGCCAGTATCCCAGTAAGCGCGCCTTCGAGTTCGAGGAGTTTGCGCTTTACGTCGAGGCCTCCACCGTAGCCGCATAGCGTGCCATCGGAAGCGATGACGCGATGGCAGGGGACGACGATCGCTATGGGATTGCGATTGTTGGCCATGCCGACGGCGCGAAATGCATTCGGCTTGCCTATGGCGCGGGCGATGTCGGCGTAGCTGCGCGTCTCACCGTAAGGGATTGCCAGCAGGGCGCGCCAGCAGGCCAGCTGAAAATCTGTGCCGCGCAGATCGAGGCCGAAAGTGAACTTGCGGCGCTTGCCCGAGAGATATTCTTCGAGTTCCCGCACGTAGGGTTGCATCACGCGCGGGTCTTCCTGGAATGTGAATCCCTTTTGCTCTTCACGAAGATCGCGGGGGTTGGAACGAATCGATTGCTGTCCCGGCAAGCGAGCGTCGAATTCAAGCGCAACCAGACCTCGGGCTGAAGCAGCCAGAAATAATGATGCGATTGCCGCATGCATCGTTGTGCAGTTCAGGGTTTCCATGGGAGCTGATTCCTCCGGCCGCAGACTACGATACCAGATGGCGGTAGTCCCAGCCGATGAACGGCGTTCCCCTAGAGAACTGAATAGCAGGAAGAGGTAGTGGATCAGTCTCAGACTGACCCACTGCCCGGAAGAGCCTGAGTTGACAGGAAGAAGCTTTTCGTCCAAAGTGTCTGCGGCGTGCTTATGGCTGTGCCTCAACCTTCTATTCCATCCCCTACGAAGAAAAACCTGCTCATCGCCTGCGCGGTGGTCTTGGCTCCGGTGCTGCTCGGGGTGGTGGTAGCGCGAGCGGCGGGGGACTGGCGGCAAGCCGGGGCGACCGCCGGGGGCGACCGGGTTTTGGTAAGTTCGGTGACGGCTCATAAGAACAGTCTCCGGACGGCCTGGATTCGAGTGGAGTACAAAGAACCTACCAAACTGCCGCAGGGCGGTCCTTTCGTGGAGTTGCGGGCGCGGGTGCGCTTCAACTGCTCGAGCGGCAGTGCGGTGCCGAATTCGATGTGGTTTTACTCCCGTGATCACAGCGGCCAACTGGTGGTCAGCAAGAAGGCCCGGCACGATGATCAGTTTGGGGAGGAGTCGGAGGGCGGCTTCGGGGAAGTGGCCAAAGATTTTGTTTGTAAGCAGTAATTATCGAAGGTTGAGTAGACTCTGCCGGTTTAGAGTCGATTTTAATCTTCTTACCGCGCGGCTAGAGGGCCGCACCCTTTCAATGCAGCCGAAACGGCTGGAGTTGGTGACCGGATTTCCACAGGTCGTACCTCGGTAACCGTCACACGTACTTCCACTCACGGCGCTTCCGTCATATCCTGATAACGAACCGCTGGCCGGCAGCAGGCCGGAATTGCGACTTCATCTCTTCTCTTTCGCTGCCATGGACTCTGTAAGTCTTTATTCGGTGGTGTTTGTAGGCGGCGCAGTGGCCGCCGGCACTTACGCGCTCTTGCGACGCAAGCCCAAGGGTCCAGCCGAGCTCGAGCGCGAGCGCCGCACTTGGCTCGACAACATTGGACGCATCACCGATGGCACCGTCATCGATGTGCAGGAGATGCCGCCGAGCAATGGCCATCACGCAGCCGTGCTGCTCATCTATAAGTACGACGTCGCGGGCGTTTCCTATGAGTGCTCACAGGACGTGACCTATCTGCGCCAGTGGATCAACCTGCACTCCTGCCGGCTAGGCCTGCCGACCTCGGTCAAGTACGATCCACATAATCCTGGAAACTCGCTGGTGGTTTCGGAGAGCTGGATGGGGTTGCGGCAGTAGGCAATATGCCGGGCTTCAAAGGGTCATGTTTCAAGGTTTCAAGGTTTCAAGGTTTCAAGGTTTCGAAGGCTTGAACTCCGGAACCTGTGGAAAGAAAAAAGGCCGCCTCTTCCCCGAGTGGCGGCCTTATCGAGTTCTATGGTGAAGCGTTTCGACTAGCGCGCGTCGCGGATCAGGTGTCCAACGAAACCGATGGTTGCGTTTGATGGACCGTAGAAGCCGACGATCTCGTCCAGATCGTTCGTGCCGTTGATAATCGTGCTGTTGACGCCATTCGGATCGTTTACCTGCTGGAAGGACTTTTTCGCGGTGTTGTAAATGAAACCGTGAACATTGCCGTTCTGATCGGTGTAGGTGCCTACCACGCGGTTCTCATTGTTCAAACCGAGCGCCATGGTGGAAGTGTCCCTGGGAAAATCGAGCGTGGTAAAGGACCCGCCAGCACCGGCCAGGAACCCATGGGTGAAGTTGTCGGCATCGATATAGAAGCCCGAGATCAGGCCCTGGTCGTTGATGCCGGTGGCTTGCGCGCTATTCCCGAGAGTGGTAACGATGGTGAATTCACCCGAGTTCAAGCCGGCGTAGATGTAGGGGTGAAAGAGGCCTGCGGCGTCCATATAGTAGCCGGCGGCCTGGCCAGCGTCGTTGATACCGAGAAGCTGATTGAAGGTGGTTCCGGGGTAGTCGACGGTGATGAAGGTGCCGTTGTTGTCGATGAACCCGTGGGTGACACCGTTAGTGTCGATGTAGAAGCCGTCGGAGACGCCGTGGTTGTTGATGCCGATGACCTGGGTCTGCATGGAGTCGGGGAAATTCTCGGTGCTGTAGCTCTCGGATAGGATCAGAGTGAAGCCCTGGTTGAGGTTGAAGTTGTGATAACCGGCGATAACGCCGTCGTTGTTGACGCCGAGCAGCTGGGTGAACGTGTCACCCGGGAAGTTGACGGTTTGGAATGAGTAGACAGCTTGAGCATTGGCGGACACGGCCAACGCGAGCAGCATAGCGATAGCGAGCATAAGTTTGAAGCGTTGCATGAGAGTTCTCCTAAGTCCCCTTGTGGGGCGAATTCTGATGGGGGCCGGGAGTCGGCAGCGTGGTGGATACTGGCTCGGCCGCCTAGTCGTTTTCCCCTTCAATTAGGAAAGCGACGTTTTTAGGCGAAAACTATCATGGGGAACGGAATTTGTTTCAAAGAAATAAAGCCTGTATGAAAGGTCTTGCGCCGGCGGCTAAGTGGGAGACTCCCCGGGCGGACCGGTTCACCGAACAATCTCGCCTTCGTCCCGACGAAATTCTCTGAGGGGTTCCACGTTGATTCCTGCTCGAAATAAATCTTTTGGCGAGCGCGTCGGGTCGGGGAGGCCGGCGTGAGCCTTGATGCCAAATTGTCGATTACCCCCCTCCCCCCTCTTTTGCATAATCTCTGGAATCATCACGCTACGGTGAAATTCTTCGTAAGATCGGGATGTCAAAGAACTTAGATACTAAGCTATAGACAACGAAGGGCCTTGCATCGCGACGGATTGGCGTGTACCAACCGTCACGGCCTCGACCATCATCGCGCTTGGGAGGGGCTGTGGACAAGGTTAGATGTCACAGTGGGGTGTGGAAATGGGAACTGGCCCGGCCTACCCCTGACACGACGCGGATGCCCCACCCGTGGCAGTTTCACGGGTGGGCTGCTGCGAACTCTCCCTGGCATGTTCATCGGTCACAGCGAAATCGTCGCGTTCCTGTTACATCGTTTCAATGCCGACAAACCTACACCGCTGCTACGGCACTTAGAGCTTCAACCGCAAAATCTCCTGATGCCATCGGCATCGCGGCCCACCCGTGAAACCGCCACGGGTGGGGCATCCGGCTCACGCTAGCTCGGACGAAAGTGCGTCGGCTGGGCCAGCCCCCGCCAGCGCAATTGTCTATTCAAATCTGATAGTCATCCTGAAACAGCTCCTGCGGGGAGATGTTGGGCGTCGAAGTTTCCT
>Ga0074045_10000889_pt1 | contig 29266 bp, 32 predicted proteins | sample BogForMeECP23OM2_FD_94442 | JGI IMG/M metagenome (GOLD analysis project Ga0074045, IMG submission 94442) | Bog forest soil microbial communities from Calvert Island, British Columbia, Canada - Bog Forest MetaG ECP23OM2 | ecosystem: Environmental > Terrestrial > Soil > Wetlands ...
ATAGATGTAGGACGAAGTTCCAGAAATCCTGCCCATCGGACTGCTGCTCAGAACTTTCTCAGGCGCAACGCTAGCCTGCACGCCGTTCCCCACCCGCCTGGGTCGATATTCCGGTGATGCGAAAGGAAATTCCGTGGTGTTCGCGGAGTTCTTGCTCGCGATCGCGGAGCAATTGAGCGAGCGTCCGGTTGACGTTGCCGAAGCCGAGAAAGCAAAGGTTGTAGGTGCGAATAGGATCCTCTGGAGCAAGCTGAGCGGCAGCCAACACTTGAAGGCCATCAGGGGCTGAAGCCCAAATTCGCGAAGTGTCTTTCGGCGCGGCTGAAGCTGCGCCCTTCAAATCAAAATCGAGGCCGCATCGTTCAGCCCATGACCTGGGTGTGCTCGGGCTTGATCTTGTAGATCACGCGGACTTCTCCGGGCTGGCCGTAAGGATATTTATCGACGCCGAGATATTTCTTGGCCATCTTGTCGATGTGGGCGCTGGCGCCTTCTTCGGTGATCTCGACGACACGGCCACGAATTTCGAGGTAGCGGTAGGGATTCTCCGGGTCGATCAGGGCGAGAGAGACGCGCGGGTCGCGGCGGACGTTGCGATCCTTCTGGCGTCCTTTGGCGGAGTTGAAGATTACGTGCTGGCCATCGAAATCGACCCACACAGGCGTGACCTGCGGACGGCCATCGGGCATGAGCGTGCCCAGGCTGGCGAAGGCGCGCTTCTGGAACAGATCGCGATATTTTTCCGGAATCACTTCAGACATAAAGACCTCCTTACGGTCGTGCTCTAGGATTGACAGCACATTATAGCGAGGCAGCGGCAATGCCGCAGGATTTGCCGCCTGTCGGCGAATCCGCGTATTCTTGCAGACCACAGATTAGAACTCAACCAGGAGAACCTGACCCTCATGCCCGTCTCATTTCGTCGCGCTGCGGTGGATCGGTTGAAGCCCGCATCCATTTCCATCTCCGCCGGCCCAGCTAAAGGCCGTTCCCTTCCCCTCCTACTCTTGGCGCTAATGATTGTGTGTTCGCCGCTGGCTGTGGGCCAGAGCGGAAAATATCCGCCCACCATCGTCTTCATGACCGACTTCGGAGTGGTGGATGATTCGGTCGCTCTCTGCCGCGGCGTGATGTATTCGACCATGCCAGATGTGCACATTGTCGACCTTACGCATCAGGTGACGCCGTTCTCCATTCGGGATGGAGCGCGCTTTCTGTTTGGCGCAACGCCGTACTTTCCAGCGGGCACCGTGTTCGTGGTGGTTATCGATCCCACGGTGGGGAGCACGCGCAAAGCCATCGTCGCGCGGTCGAAGCGGGGACAATATTTTGTGCTGCCCGATAACGGACTGCTCACGCTGGTGGAGCAGCGCGACGGCATTGAGGGCGTGCATGAAATCACGAACCCGGATTGGATGATCGGCACCAAGATGTCGTCGACGTTTCATGGGCGCGACATTTTCTCTCCCGCGGGGGCGCACGTGGCGCGGGGCGACGATTGGACCAAAGCGGGCCCGGAGGTGCCGGTTGCGTCTCTGGTGCGTCTGGAATTGAAGGCGGCGCGGCTCGAGGAGCGCGGCTTATCCGGGGAAGTGATCGCGACCGACGGTCCGTTCGGCAACCTGGTGACGAATGTGGATGCAGAGGATTTTCTGAAACTCGGCTACCAGCGCGGCCAGGAGGTTCCGGTGGAGCTGGGCGGGAAACAAATAAAGATAAAGTTCGTCAAGACATTCAGCGATGTCGCGCTCAAAGAGCCTCTGCTTTATATTGACTCGCGCGGGCGTTTTGCCTTGGCGGTGAATCAGGGGAGTTTTGCCGCGGCATACGGGGTGAAGCCGCCGGTGGAATTGTTTATTCCGCGGGCCGGGAAGTGAGTTTCGCACATGTCATCCCGAGCGAAGCGAGGGACGACAGTTTGGTAGGGAGGCTTGAGACGACAGTTTGGTAAGGAGGACTGACTTTACTGGTCCTGGCCGGGTGCCATTACTCCATGCGCGGAAGGACGGCGCGCAGTAGAGCTTCGAAGCTGGTCTTGACCCGCTCGCCGGTCTCGAGGACTTCCTGGTGCGAGAGTGGCTGATCGAGAATGCCGGCGGCCATATTAGTAACGCACGAGATGGCAAGCACTTTGATTTCCATGTGACGCGCGGCAATCACTTCGAGCACCGTCGACATTCCCACTAGGTCGGCACCGATGGTCCGCAAATAATTAATCTCGGCGGGGGTTTCGAAGCTGGGACCGAGCAGCGCGGCGTAAACGCCTTCGTGCAGCGCCATGCCTAGCTTGAGAGCTTCTTCATGCGCTATCGTGCGATAGTCTTTCGCGTAAGCATGGGTCATGTCGGGAAAGCGCGTCCCCAGTTGTTCGTCATTCGGACCGACGAGGGGATTCGTTCCCTGCAGGTTGATGTGGTCGCGAATGAGGACCAGCGCGCCCTGCTGGTAATTCAGGTTGATGCCGCCGGCGGCATTGGTCAGGATGACAGAACGAATTCCCATGCGGCTGAAGACGCGCATGGGGAAAGCGACTTCCTGAGCGGAATACGCTTCGTAAAGATGCACGCGGCCTTGCATCACGGCTACGGGGACGGCGCCCGATTTGCCAACCACCATCTGTCCGGCGTGGCCGATGGCGGTGGAGCGCGGGAAGGCCGGGATATCGGCGTAGGGGATTCGGGTCGCATCGGCCAAGGAATCGGCGAAGCCGCCGAGGCCGGAGCCGAGGACGAGACCGATCTGAGGACGTATGTTAGTCCGATGGAGAATGGCTTGCGCAGCGGTTTCGGCGAGGGTGAAATGATCAGCCATAAGAGTCGCGTCTAAAGTATCTCAGGGGCTAAAGCCCGTATCAGTTGTGGCCCTGAAAGGCGCGGCTGAAGCCGCGCCCCTTCAAAGCATTTAAGTCGCTCGCTAATACTTCTTCTCAAACTTCGCGAACTCGGCCTCCAGCTTCCATTGCATGCGGGCGCGTTCATTGGCTGCGAGAAAGGCCTCGCATGCCGCCGAGGGCTGCCCGACCGCCGACGCGTCAGCCGCGCAGGCGGGCGCCATGCGGAAGACCAGTTTCGTATCGCTCCACAGGCTTTGACCTGGCAGAAAGCTGTGCTCGAGACTCTGGCGCGTCATGCGCTTCAGATCCGAATACGAAAAGCGATAGGTCTCAACCCCGCGCAGGTATTCATGCGTCATGTCCGAACGGTTTACTCCCTCGTCGTCGGTAGCAAGCGCAACTGGGACGCCGTACTTCATATAAATCGGAAAGGGATGATCCTCAGCGCTCACTCCGAGGATCAGGTCCTTCGAGGTCAAAGAAATTTCTACAAGCACATTGCGATCCACCATCTCATGCAAGAGTCCGATGGGATCTTTTTCGTCCATCACCGAAACTCCGTGGCCGATGCGCTCGGCGTGCCCGCGTTCAATCGAGGCGCGAATGTGAAATGTGAGATCCTCCGGAGGCACCAGACCCATGGCCAGTTCTCCCGCATGCAGCGCGATGTGCACTTTAGGATAGACGCCGTGCAGGTAGTCGAGCATATCCATGTGCTCATTGAAATCGTGGATCGGAACATACCAATCCTCGGGCATGACCAGATTCAGCCCCACAAACCGCGGATCGGACGACACCAGTTCGAAACCCAGCAAAATCTGGGCAAACACAACTTCATGGGGAAAGCCGCGCAGCACCTGGTAAAGGTAGCGCACGCTCACGTCGCACCCCGGCGCCGCATCGGCGGTGCCGCACTTGAGAATTTCTTTGGCGCGGGCATCGTCGGCGGCAAGTTTCTTGCTGGTTTCTGCAGCAACGTCTTTTAAACCGCCACTGAGCAGTGCCTCCCGCATCTTGGCGTGGTCTGGAACCCATTCGAGCTTTCGTGCCAGTTGCGCCGCCGCGCCGCCATCGGCGGTGTGCATCAATTCCACGTATTGCAGATGGTCCATGCCGGCCCGGTCCATGGCCGCGGAAATTGATTCCGCGATGTGGTTATCGGCAGCGAGATTGAACTTGTCGAACGACGCGAAGAAATGATCGTGGCCGGATTCGTGGCCCGGCTTCCAATTGCGCATGGACCAGGCATCGATCATCTGGTTGTAAAGCGCCTGATCGCCGTAGGCGCACCGGGCCGCAGGCTTTGCGGTGTATTTTTCGCACGAGTCACAGGGCGGCGCCAGCAGGTGTGAGGTTGGACGGTCCACGCACAAGCCGTCGGAGGCTGCGAAATCTACCAGATCTTCGGCATAGATCGCTCCGGCGAGATGATTGTGCAGATCTCCGCCTTTGGGCAGATCGCGCAAGAATGCCAACATCAGGGGCGGCTGCTTGCGCACGGAATCGAGGTAGCGGGCAGTGCGCTGCTCGGCACTCTGGCCGGTGGCCAAGGCACTCAGCAGCAGGACCAGCAGACTCTGGTTCAGAATCTTTCGGATGATCGGTCGCGCCATTAAACCTCCGGGACCAGCGCTTGCCAACAGGAAAGGAATTGTAATCTGTCGCGGGCGCGATCTTCACGGAAAAGAGGAAGAAGAATTCGGCGGAGGGATGAAGAGATGAGAGAGAGTGCGGAGGTCAGCGCAGCCAGACCATCCCGGCGATGACGATGGCGATCACGAGCAGCGCTCCTACGATGTACTTATTCGCCGCGAGCCAGGATTGCGGCTGCGTAACTGAGCTTAGGAACGGGGCCGACTCCTCGTCGGCAGCAGCAAGTTCCGTTGATGCTTCAGGCGTGGAATCAGCTGAAGTCTGTGCCGGCAGAGATAGCGCTGCGATTGGCGCAGCGCGCCGAACGTGAATCGTAGTTACGGCAATCGCGGGGGCAGGCCCTGCCGGTTCGGCGGACAGGGCAGCCGCAGCCGAGCGGGAAGGAATCGTGATGGTTGAGCCTGACGGTTCCGGCACGTCCGAAACCTGAACTGTACCCCGCGTTTCGGGCGGTCTTTGCGCTTGTGACTGACGGGAATCTCTGGCTCCGGCTTGCGAAAGGCGCTGAGCGCGCCAGTGCTTCTCTTCGCATTCCACGCAGAAGGTGCGCCCCGGTGATACAGGAAAACCGCATACCTGGCACTTCTCCAGCCGTCTGAGTACTGGAGGCACAGCCAGGGACTCAGCCGCCGTTTCTTTTGCCTCGCCGGTAGGCCGGCCAGCGGCGCCCTGGGCGCGCAACGCAGCCGACCAGAACAGCGGCTTCTGGGAATCCGGCTGGGCTTTGAATTCTTTCTCGAGCGGGCGCTCTTGCAATGGCGGCCCGGCCGATGAGACGACTGGCGCCGCATTCGTCCTCACGGGCTGAGTTTGAGATCCAGGACGCGGAGTAGCGGCAGCCGGCGCTTGTTCTCCTACCCTCGCCTCTTGTCGATTGCTCGCCGACACAGGAACCTGCGGCAGCGCAGGAATGCCCTGGGCCGCGACGGCGTGCCTTACGGCGACTTCCACCATTTCACCCAGGCGCTGCAGTGCGGAAACATCGCGCTCATCAAAGGCGTGAGGCTTTCCGGAAAAGAGCTCGAAGACGCCAAACACCTGGCGCTCGCTCATGATCGGCATGATCACCACCGAGGCGATGCCCAGCTGGCGGCAACCCTCCTGGTTCACGCGGGGATCGTGCGCGGCATCATCGCAGCGCAGAGCCCGGCCGGTGCGCACGCTCTCCCCGGAGAGTCCATACTCCATGGAGAGCAGTGCTCCGAGTTCGGGCGCATTCAAACCCGAACTGGCACGGCAAAGCATGTCGGCGTGTTGGCCGCGGCGCAGGGCAATCGCGGCGCCGCTGGCGCCAGTGATGTACTGGGCGCGGTCGGCCAACAACTGGAGAGCGGCATCGAGATCCCTGCGGGCGATTTCGGCCAGCGAGCGCCCTTCGTCCTCACCGGGAAAGCGCGGCGTTCCGTCGGCAGGCAGCGTCAAGAGCAGGTTCGCGGCCGCAATCCCGGCGGAGACGCTGGCCAGCGCGGGCCGGTTCGGGTTGCCACTTCGCAAGTATCGCTCTGCGGCAGAGGTTGCGGAATTGGAGTCGAGAGTGGTTGGCGAATCCATGCTGGCGCTTGCAGATCCCTCAGATTGAGCCGTCAGCGGGCACATCAGCCCGCGAATAACTCACTCTATTTTCCACAGTGCAATACTTTGCAGTCTGACCCGCAGCGCGACCAGTGTCAAGATTCTGAAAACCCAAAAGTTGTAGTCCTTAGGTGTCAAGTAAGGTTCGGGCAGAGAGCTGTCAGCAGTGAGCTCTGGGGCGCAGGACGAGCAGTTGGCAATTAGCAATTTGCAGTTGGCCGCACAGCGACATGCTTGCGGTGCCGGAAGCTGTACGGCCAATTGCCAGAGGCGAATTGCTAACTGCTGAGCTAGACGATCCGCTCGCGCACAGCTGAATTGGCCAGGCGGTTCGCCTCAGCATTGCTCTCACGCGGGACGTGAGAGATGGAGAAGTTGAGGGCCCGCGCCAGCTTGCGGCAGGTCCAGTGCAGCGAGTAAAGGCGCGTGCTGCGGCAGATGTACTCGCCGCTCATCTGACGCACCACCACTTCGGAATCGGAGTAAACGTGCAGCGCCTTGGCTTTCAGCGTGAGAGCGCACTGCAAAGCCTCTAGCAGGGCGACGTATTCGGCAACGTTGTTATCCTGGTGGCCGATCCATTTGGCGATGCGGATGGGGCCGCTCTCGCAGCCATCGATGATCACCCCAATACCCGAGGGCCCGGGATTTCCCAGGCAACCACCGTCCACATAGGCCACGAGTTCAGACATCACAGCTGGTCCACTAACAGCAAGATGCGCGGAGAAGGTTGCGGAGTCAAGATGATTCTTGGATTCCTACCATGAATTTTGCGAATTAAGAACATGTGCAAGTCTTTGTGCAAAACGGGTACGAATTGGAAGCGCATATTAGTAAACACCCGTGCCGCAACAGGTTGCATTTCGGGATTTTCACAGGGTTGCACTGTCGCGGTGCACCAATAGTTTGCGTTGACATTTATGAATGCTCTGTTAAGGTTGCTCCCGTCGACGGTTGAAAGGGACAGCGAAATAAACCTTGCTGACCCGAAGTAGACTGGGTGATCAGCCAAGCGGGGCAACCTGCAGGGCAGCCAAACCTGAAAAAACCGACGGCGCTGCGAGGTGCAGTTGGGGTTTGGGACTGTGAAAACAGTGATCGCATCAAGGGGCTGTGACGGTACATGCGTCCACGCTGTTGGCTCCCTCGCAGGAGGCGGCGGCTAGAGCATAACCAATGTCACGGCCCTTTCAATTTTTTCCCGCCTGTTTTTACCTTCAATGAGATTCGCTTCCTGAGAATATCCCTGCTTGATCGAAACTGATGTGGCCTGGGGTTGTAGCCGGGAATGGGCCGTGATAGCCTTTGAGGCGAGCGCTGGCGGCTCGGTTACCTCCGGCAGTCTAATCTCCGAACGGAGCACTCCTATGAAGAAACAAATGGCCGTGACTCAATCGATTCTGTGGGCTGCGGCAATGATCGCGGCTGCAATCATGAAGGCGCCCGTGTTCTTTACGATCGTGCTGCTCCCGGTGCTTGCGGCGACCTCGCTGGTGGCAATCGACAGTATCTGCCGTCGATCGGCGGGTCGCGCGCTTGCTTGTAATTCGGGCTCGAAGACGTCGCTCTAGTTGTCGCACTATCCCTCGGTTAATTTTCCCACGCTTCTTCACGCCGCGATTTCGCCGGCGATCATCTCATCCACATAACACCATATCCAGTCTTCTCCCAGCTCGATCGAGCGCATCACAGGATGACTGGTGTGGTGAAAATGTTTGGTGGCGTGTTTGTTCTTCGAGGAATCGCAGCAGCCTATGTTGCCGCAGGATAAACACATGCGCAGGTGAACCCAGGTGTCGCCCATTTTTACGCACTCTTCGCAGACGTGCGTGTCGGTGGTCGTGATTTTGATCTGGTCCAGGTGCTTGCATTTCTTGGACATTTTGTATCTCCCTCGTATCGCCCCGTCGATATTTTACTGATTGCGCGGGACGGTATTGAGTGTGGCTCATTTTATCGCTTAAACCTGGTGGTGGTGCGGCGTGACTTTTCTGGAGACGGCGTCATCCTGAGCGTAGCCGTTTTTCAGGCGGAGCGAAGGATCTCCCACTCAACTGTCCTATCGCGTCATCCCACGGACGACTGTCTTTCCCCGCCGCGTTCCTTATAATGGCATTTCTCATGTCAACCTTCGCGCCGGTAGAGGAACAACTCACTTATCTCAAGAAGGGCTCGGCGGAAATCATCCGTGAGTCCGAGCTCCGCGCCAAGCTGGAGAAAGCGCGCGCCACGGGAAGGCCGCTGCGCGTGAAGCTGGGCATGGACCCCACCGCTCCCGACTTGCATCTAGGCCACACCGTGGTGCTGCGCAAGCTGAAGCACTTTCAGGATCTCGGCCACACTGCCATCTTCCTGATCGGCGACTTCACCGGCATGATCGGCGACCCTACGGGACGCTCGGCCACGCGCCCGCCGTTGACGCGCGAGCAGATCGAACAAAATGCCGAGACTTACAAGGCGCAAGTTTTCAAGATTCTTGACCCGCAGAAGACCGTGATCGACTTTAACCGCCGCTGGATGGGCCAGTTCTCCTCAGACGATTTCGTTCGCCTGATGGCGAAGTACACGGTCTCGCAACTGCTGGAACGCGAGGACTTCCACAAACGATTCAAAGACGAGAAGCCGATTTCCGTGCACGAACTGCTCTACCCGCTGGTGCAGGGCTACGACTCAGTCGCCCTTGAAGCGGATGTTGAACTCGGCGGCACCGACCAGAAATTTAATCTGCTGGTAGGACGCGAGTTGCAGCGCTCTTACGGACAGGAATCGCAAGTGGTGCTGACCACGCCGATTCTCGAAGGTTGGCGTGTCGGCGGCGAGAAGATGTCAAAGTCTCTGGATAACGCCATCGGTATCCACGAAAGTCCGATTGAAATGTACGGCAAGCTGATGGCGATCTCCGATGAGAAGATGTGGCGCTACTACGAACTGCTGACGGATGTGCAGGTCGCCGAAATCGAGAAGATGAAGCGGGAAACACATCCGATGGCGGCGAAGAAAGAGTTGGCCCGGAGGATTGTTGGGGATTTTCATTCGGCGGAAGCGGCTGCAGAGGCGGGGGAGGATTGGGCGAAGCAGTTTCAGAAGAATGAAACTCCAGCGGATGTCGTTCAGATGGACCTGACCTTGACGCCCGGGATTGCAAGGCAGATCGTGGACTCCGTGTCTCCTGACGACGAGGGTGATCCCGCAGCTGTGAAGTTCGACAAAGTCTACGTGAATAGCTCGGAGCCGGATGCTTTCTCCATAGGTTACTTCGACGTCGACATTCGAAACCGCCGAGACGATCCGAGTGCAAAGAACCTTTTCGCGGCAGCAATCAGAACAGATAAACTGCTCGTCCAGGCTGGACTGGTTGCTTCCGCGACTGAGGGGGAAAGAAAACGCAAAGAAAGGGCAGTTAGGATCAACGGTGAGGTCGTGTCCGCAACTCAGATTGCGAAATATGTCCCGGGGGAATTGCTGATTAGCGTAGGGCGCAAGCTCAAGAAGATCAAGATTATGGTGTGAGGCATCGGCTCCGAGGTTGAACCCTCGCCTTCTACGGCAGCAGCCCGAACACCCCCACGCCATTCGGAGTCCCCACAAACACTTTGCCGTTCACGATCATTGGGGTCATGAATTTGTTGCCGCTTCCGAACTGATCACGGTTGCCGCTGGCCTGGTTGCTGTTGTAGAGCTCATTCAGATTCGCTGCATTGTAGGCGTGCAGCACTGCCGGGTTGCTGTTCTCAACCGCCCATACGATTCCGTTGCTCGTTCCATTCGCGGAAACGCTGGGGGTCGCGCCGGGATAGCCAAAACTATTGGGCGTTTGCGCTGTCGCGCTGGTTGACAGTTTTGCATTTGTAAAGGTAAAAGCCTGGATCGGGCTTCCCACCGATCCGTAGTAGACCGTATTGTTGAAATACGCGGGCATGGCCCAGACGCCACCCGGCAGCGCACCCCCGAGCTCCTGATAAATGTTGTTGCTGCCGGAATTGAACTTGCCCATATTGTCGCGATTCACCAGGTAGAGATTGCTGTCTTTGCCCGCGCCGACTGCCAGATGCCACGTGTGTCCCGAACCGTCGCTGAGATCGGGTAGCACGATCATTCCGCCGGAACCCAAATCGGTGTCGCTGCCATTCTCGGATGCTTCGTTGTCCATTTCAAAGTAATCGGCTACGGCGAGACCGCTTGAAGTTGACAGCTTCATAAAAGCGTTGCCGTAGTCGCCGTCGCTGGGGAAGCCGCTGCCGCTCAAAGTGGTATCGAAGTCGCCGTTGGCATCCAGAAAATAAATGTTTCCTGAGCTGTCGGCCGCGAGTCCTGCGCCAGCCATCCAGATGGCGCCTTCATTGCCGTTGGGCGTCACATTCAGCACGCTGGTCTGCGCCAGCGTGGATTGGTTGTAGCCCATGATCCATCCTGTGTACGGACGGATGTCGCAATGCGAGGCCCAGCCGGTGTAGATGACTCCGTTCAGCAGGAGCAGCGCGGAGCGTTCCTTGTACTGCGCCGGATCGAAGACCACATTGCCGCCGCTGCTGTTGTCGCCGGTTCCCGGATAAGTCGCCTGAATATCGACGGGACCTCCGAACAATTCCGTGCCCAGCGCGAGATCGAGCGCGTGCAGGCGTTGGTGATAAGTAGAACCATTCTTCGACATGGCCACCACGTAAACCACGCCATTCGGACCTTTGCTGCGATCGATCACGGGAGTCGAGGTCACACCGATTTCAGGAGTCACCTGGCCGCAGCCACGGTCGCCCGAGGTGGTCTCGCCGGATTTCAGCATCGAAACCTGCCAGATGGTTGCTCCGGAATCCGCGTCGAAGGCGTAGACCGAGTCGTGCTCCGTGGGAACGATCAGAATATTGTGCGTGCCATTGCTGGGAACCGCAACGTTCGAGGCGTACAGCGGTTCGGCATCCACCAAGCCATCGACCGAATAAAAACCCAGCTTGCCAAACTTCGCCGAAGTTACGTTGCTGGTGGTCAGCGCGATTTCCGTCAGGTTTTGCCCGGTGCGGCCAATGTCGTTGTGATAGGTCAACACGTCGGTTGTGACGGTACCGGCGTTTACCGTAAGAGTGGCCAGGTTGCTGGTGGCATTGCCTTTTACATTGCTGACCACGACTTTATACTGCGTGCCACTATCAGCAGTTGTTGTCGGACCAGTTGTATAGCTTGCCGAGGTCGCGCCGGCAATCGCGGTCGTGCCCTTTTGCCATTGATAGCTCAAGGGAGCCGTTCCTGTGGCGGTTACCGAGAAAGTAGCAGTCTGCCCGGCAGTGACGGTTTGGTTCGAAGGCTGTTGCGTAATCGAGGGCGCGACCGGAGGACCATTTACCGTGAGCGTGGCCGCGCTGCTGGTGATGCTCCCGGCCGTATTACTAACCACCACGCTGAACTGCGAGCCGCTGTCGGCGGTTGTGGTAGCGGCGGTGGTGTAGCTGGCCGAGGTTGCCCCGTTGATCGCGGCTGTGCCCTTCTGCCACTGATAATTCAAGGGAGCGGTTCCGGTCGCCGCTACTGAGAAAGTTGCCGCCTGTCCGGCATTCACAGTCTGGTTCGCCGGCTGGGTCGAGATTGTGGGGGCCGTGGTGCTATCGGCGGGTTTCGACACACCTACCCCGCAGCCTGCGAGGCATAGGCTAACCAAAAAGAAACACAATGTATTCGGTAGCGTTTGCACTCTCATGCGCGGCCTCCAGGTAATAAACATTCCGCATTAATGATGCCAGCCGGATTCGGTTTTGAGGAGATGCCGAGAGGTTACGATCGTCGAAAATGGAATGAAATGGAGAAGCTCTTGAGGTGGCCGCTCGGACACGTCCTTGCGACCCTTGCGCGTGCGATCTGGCGCTCTGAGTTCCTTGAGTCTGTTACTCTCAACCGCGCACATGCGCGCCGCCGCCATTCTCGGCCTGGGATGTTCCGCGAAGAATCTCGAGCGCTTCCAACCCAGCGACGTCGCCTCCAACCGAAAAATCGAATGGCGGATCGGCTTGCCTTCGGCTGCGGACCAAGCCGACGTTATCCTGCTCTTCGGTGGCGACGGCACGATTCACCGCCACCTTAGCCCACTGGTGAAGCTCGGACTTCCGGTGCTGGTTGTGCCTGCCGGGAGCGGAAACGACTTTGCCCGTGCCTTGGGCTTGCGGCGGGTGCGCGATTCTCTCGCGGCGTGGCGGCAATTCTGTGCCGGAGAAAAAAACGTCCGGGCGATTGATCTGGGAGTGATCACGCCTCTGGAAATCGCGCGCGGGGCCCCTTCGGCTCTCGCTCAGGGCAGGTCCGCGCCAGGCGTGCCTGCTCCCAACCCATCACCCGGCTCCCGGAGTTATTTTTGCAGCGTAGCTGGAGTTGGACTCGACAGCGAAGTGGCCCGGCGGGCCAACCAATTGCCGCGCTGGCTGCGGGGACACGGCGGCTACGCTTTAGCGCTAGCGCCAACCATCTTTCGTTTCGCACCCCTATGCATGAAGGTTCTCACCCTCGACGAAGCCGGCTGGAGCATCCGCAGCGACCAACCCACAATTCTGACCGCCTTCGCCAACACTGCGATTTATGGTGGCGGCATGAGAATTGCGCCCCGCGCACGAGTGGATGACGGCCAACTCGATGTCTGTGTTATCGGCGGCATTGACCCCTTTAAACTGGCTTGCATGTTCCCTACGGTTTATTTTGGCCGGCATCTGCGTATCCGCGAAGTGAAATATTTCCGGGCTGCGCGCCTGCGCCTGGAAACCGAGACTCCGCTCGACCTCTACGCCGATGGCGAATACGTTTGCCGCCCCCCCGTCGAGATCGCTGTTGAACCGAGCGCGCTGAAGGTGGTAGTTCCCCATTCATAGATTGGGCTTTAGCCGGCCTGTATAGGTGGTCGCCCTGACGACAGGGCACGGCATGAGATGAGGACGGATCGCAACACAAAACGCCTCCGCGTTGGCCCTAATCCTGCCAACGGGAGGCGTTGAGAAGCTGACAACCCAAAGCACACTTCAAGTCAGGTTCAAGTAAAGCTAGTCACCCCATCCGCAGCTGCAAACACCGTGTTCGCTGCCGTCAAGCTGGACGCCGTAGCACTCACCCTGCAGACGCTTCACTTCGGCAGCGCTCAGCGTGGCGTCCTGAGAAGCTGTCTCGGTGATCGCGAAGTTGCTGTTCTGGATGTGAGTTGTCCACGAGCGCAGTCCGGCCGTCGGGTTAATGCTGATCGGAAGGTAAGCGCAAGTGCGAGCGCTCTTGGTTGGAGTGGAGACAACCTTGATCACGCCAGTGCTCAGGGTCACGCCGGTGAGCGGATTGCTGGTGAGGTCCGAGTTAACCGAGAGGGTACGCAGGCCATCGGGACTGACGTAGCACTCGCAGCACTCAGACAGTTCCTGAGCGGAATCGAAGACGTAAATGGCGGCGCAGAGGCTGCCACCGGCCGTCCCGGGATTCGTGATTCGGAATGTTCCGTCCGGAGCTCCAGCCGTGTTCGCGTTCGAGAAATAATCGACTTTAAGTGTATCGGCCGGGGGCGCCGTCTGTGCCGCAGCATACCCGGCACAGAGTGCCAAAGTCAGTGTACAGATAACGACCACTGTGATTCTACGCATTATTTATCCTCCTGGAGACCACCTGCCAAGCTGGGGAGGGGATAGCTCGGCTAATCTGGCGCATCGCCTAACTCGAATCGTAAATGGCAACGCAAGTCCCCAAACGCACTAACCCATTTGCACTAACCCTTTCAAAAGCCCTGCTGGACGCCGGATTCAGGCCGGTTAGTTCCGGATGGCGCCCCTAGTTTACTACCCAAGAGGAGGCAAAAGTTTTTTAGCGCTTGAGACCATTGCTAACTTTCTTCCCATCCCGGTGCTAAACTTTCCTTATGCCTGAGCGACGTTCCCGCACCTTACTGTGGATTCTGATTGGTGGAGGAGCCTTCTTCCTCTTTGTTCTGGCCGTGTTTTCACTGGTTTATCTGAGCCTGCATGCGGGCAGCAGTGAAAGCTCTTTTAGCGGCTTTGGTGACCGCATCGGAGTGGTGGATCTCGACGGTGTAATTGTCTCTCCCCAACCCGTGGTCGGCCAGCTCAAGAAATTCGGCGACGACTCTTCCATCAAAGCCATCATCCTGCACGTGAACTCACCCGGCGGGGGCGTGGCCGCGTCGGAAGAGATTTATCGCGAGGTCAAACGCATCCGCTCGGAGAAGAAGAAGCAGGTAGTCGTCTCCATCGAAACCGTGGGCGCGAGCGGGGCGTACTACATTGCATCAGCCTCGAACAAAATTTATGCCGACCAGGGCAGCATCGTCGGTTCCATCGGAGTGATCGCAGAATGGGTCAACTACGGCGATCTGCTGAAGTGGGCCAAGCTTAAGAGTATCGTCTTGAAGACCGGTGAATTTAAGGACACCGGCAATCCGGCACGCGACCTCACTCCCGCCGAGCAGGCCTACATGCAGTCGCTCATCGACAACATGTTTGGACAATTCGTCAAAGCGGTGGCCGATGGCCGCGGCATGAAATTCGACGACGTCAAAGCCATCGCCAACGGCAAGGTTTGGACCGGCGAGCAAGCCCTCTCCATGAAGTTGATCGATAACGTTGGCGACTTTGAAGCCGCGGTCAAGGACACGGCGAAATCGGTTGGCATCTCGGGCGAGCCCACGCTGGTGCGTCCGGACAAAGACCGCAAGACCTTGCTGGATCTCATGCTGGGCGATGTCTCGCAGTACTTGCCCAGCACCGAAAAAATGCTGGAGCAGCACATTGGTTTCTACTATTTGTGGAAATAAGGTGCAGCCTGGAGGCCAGGGCTCTTTGGGTGCAAAGCTCTAACTTGAGACGCTGGCCCAAACCCACGACTTGCATCCAACCCCTTAAATTTGAGAAGGTTAAGAAAAGCTTCCCGGAGCCAAGAGGGCATTTATGACAAAAGCCGATCTGATCGATGAAGTCTCGCACCTGGCGGAACTAACGCGCAAAGACAGCGAAGTGATCGTGGAAACCATCTTTGACAGCGTGGTGCGCTCGCTGCGCGCCGGAGACAAGATCGAGATTCGCGGATTTGGCAGCTTCCGCACCCGGCAGCGCAAGCCGCGCACGGGCCGCAATCCCAAGACCGGCGAAAAAGTCGAAGTGCCCGCCAAGAAAATTCCTTTCTTCAAGCCCAGCAAGGAGCTAAAGGATCTGGTGAACGAGGGAATCGGTGACGCAGCCGCTCCTCCGGCTGCGCCGACGGCTCCGGTTACGCCGTCGACGATGTAGGAACGCGATTGTGTGGCGACCTCAGCTCCACTGAAGCACCTGCCTCCGCCTGGAAGGAATGTTATGACCAAGAGCAAGCTTGAAACCGCCAAAGATCTGGCAAAGGCCCACTTTGCCAATGAACCAAGACTTCAACATGTCTATATTTTGGAGCCGCTTAATGAGACGGATCCACGGGAGCCAATAAAGCTCTTGGAGGTGGTAGAAGGGACGATAGAGCGAGGCGTCGAGCCCATTGCCTTTGCCGCGGATCGCGGGCTTGGCATTGACTATCCTGTGTGGATTGTCGAAGTTTCTCCGCGAGAGTATGGGGATGAACAAATCTCGCGCGCGCTGCGGAATCATGGCTGGAGAATAGCGGACGAATTGCCGGCGACTTAGCAAAGAGGATTTATGGGCACAAATCAGGATTGGGCCCGGGCGTTTGCAAGACAAGCTTTGTGCGACCTTGACGCCCGCGAGAAACTGACCCGCGCGGACGCGCACAAATGCCATCGGCTGCTTTTCTTGCAAATGGCGGCGGAAAAGGTATGTAAGGCATACCTTACTGTCGCCAACGGACATGAAAATGTCAGTAATACGCATGGTTACGTGGCCAAGCACCTCCCGCGTATAGCTGTGTATTTCTATGGTGTCACCGGCAACCGGATGGCAGAGTGGGAACGCCGCGCGATCGAATCCTTTGCCCGAGAAATTCAAGTCGCCGCCCCAGCCTGCAAGGATGACAATAGAGAGGACAATTGCGAATACCCTTGGGAGGATGGACAAGGAACGGTCCGAGTTCCGTGCGAGTACAACTTTCCCAAAATCGACGACAGTGCACAAAACAATGCGATTGTGAAGCTGATCCGGTTGATACGGGAAGCATCTCAATCATACGCGGCGTAGGCGCTTATTCTCCTTATCGGGTTGCTTGTATTCCTACCACTGCCATCATCCGCCCAGTCCTGCCGCCCTCGGCCCTATAAGAAAATAACAGGTCGGTGCGGCAGTTGGTGCACAGCGGCGAAGCATCGATGGCCTTCGCCGGAACGCCCACGGCCAGCAACTGCTGACGATTGGCTTCCACCAGGTCGAGAAAAATCTTCTTCGGCAGATCGCTGTGCCCGGGGGCCCGCGCAGTCAGAAACAACATAGGATATTTCTGACGCACGGGATCGGACTCCTCCACTTCGCGGAACAGCTTCGCCGCATACTCGAACTGCGATTCGAATTCTTCGCGCACTTCCCCGCCTACTTCATAGCAACAGCCGTGAATGCCGGGGCCAATTGCGGCCTTCAGATCGCGCGGCCGGCTGCCAAAGCACCGCCGCATTTCGCCCACACCTTTCTCGACAATGCGCTTCACGGTACCCCGCCAGCCCGCGTGGAACACGCCTACAGCGTGGCGTTTGTGGTCAACAAGAATGATGGGCAGGCAGTCGGCAGTCTGAACGCCGAGCAACAGGCCGGGAGTTTGCGTAATCAAGCCATCGCCCGCCAGCGGCGATTCCTGAGGCGAGTCCACCAGTCGGATGATGTCGGAGTGAACCTGGCGCAGCGTGACCAACGGCCAGAATCGGCGATTCTCCGCACATCCACCGGCCCGCTCACTGCCCGAGCCAAGTTCGTGAAGAAACGCAATCCGGTTGCGTTCGACAGCTGCTTTGGAGTCGTCCTTGGTGAATCCGAGGTTTAGAGCATTGGTTCCGTATGGGCGCGAGAATCCGCCCAGCCGGGTGGAAAATCCGTGGACCAGCCAGGGAAGCTCCCTCAAGTGCCGAGCATAAAGAACGTTGAGTTTGGCTGATTCGGCAACCCGCTTCTGCACCCCGATATGTTATCCGAAGCCGAAGCATCGAGCCTGGCAGCAAAACTTTGCGCCGTGATCACCGCGGCTGCGCCGGCGAGCCAAGCCGAGTCGCCCAGCGCTGCCTCATCCCGGCCAGAAATTTTTCCTTGTCGGCCTGCATTTGCCGCACCAGTGGCTGGTTGCCGGTCTTTTCGTGGGCCGCCGCCCACAACACCATTTCCGTAAGCACCGGAGCGAGATCGATTCCCTTCGCAGTCAGCGCATATAACACTTTGCGGCCGTCTGTGGGGTCGGGTTTCGTGGTGATAATCCCGCAGGCGACCAGCTTGCGCAGGCGATCCGCCAGGATGTTGGTTGCAATGCCTTCGTAACACTCCAGGAATTCCTTGTAGGTTTGGAATCCCCGCAGCATCATGTCCCGAATAATCAGCAGCGACCAGCGATCGCCCAGCATCTCCACCGAGGCGTTAAGTGGGCACCCAGACCGTCGCGCCATGCGCTTAGTCGCCATGCGCTAAGGTAAAATATTTACTTGCAATTTGCAAGTAACATTGCTAGTCTGCCGCTTCGTTGAGCGTTTATGCCTATGGCATTCGCAACCCCGGAGGAGGAATTGTGGTCAATCCGCAGACCGGCGAACGAAGGGCAAAATCAGTAGACCGAACAAATCTGATTGGCTGGAGACAAAGCCGTGCAAAAGATAAATCCGTTCTTGTGGTTCGACAACCAAGCCGAGGAAGCCGCGAATTTCTACGTCTCCATCTTCAAGAATTCAAAGATTGGGACTGTCAGCCGGTTCGGCGAAGCCGGGCCCGGTCCGAAAGGCAGCGTTATGACCGTGACCTTTCAACTTGAAGGACAGGAATTCATCGCATTAAATGGCGGCCCGCTGTACACATTTTCTCCGGCCATCTCCTTCCTGGTGAATTGCAAGACCCAGGAAGAAGTGGACGGACTGTGGGGGAAGCTCTCTGCCGGCGGAGGAGAAGTGCAATGTGGATGGGTGAGAGACAGATATGGCGTGTCGTGGCAAATTATTCCTACAGCCTTGTTTGAGCTGATGCAGGACAAAGATCCGGTGAAATCGCAAAGAGTTTTTAAAGCCATGCTGCAGATGACCAAGATCGACATCGAGGGTTTGCAGCGGGCCTATCGCGGAGAGTGATAGGACAAAGAAAAAACTCATGCGCCAAGTAATCGTTTCAAACCTGGTATCGCTCGACGGCTTCTTCGAAAGCTCTGCAAAGCAGTTGGATTGGGTCGTGCTGGATGAAGAATTTTTCCAATACGCGCGGGAAATGCTGCGGGCCGCGGACACCCTCCTGTTCGGACGCGCCACTTATCAGCATATGGCTGGTTACTGGCCATCCGCGCCCAAAGATGAAATTGCTGACAAGATGAACACTCTGCACAAGGTCGTCTTCTCCAGCAGCCTCGAAAAAGCCGATTGGAACAATTCGAGGCTGGTTAAGAGTAATGCGGCAGAGGAGATTGCAAAGCTGAAACAACAACCCGGCAAGGACATGGTGATTCTTGGCAGCGCCACTCTGGCATCGTTTCTTTTGCAACAGGGTCTGATCGACGAGTATCGAGTGATTCTCAATCCCGTTCTGATTGGAGCGGGCAACCCTCTGTTCAAGGGCATAACCCACAGACTTAGGCTGAAACTGGAACGAACCAGGTTGCTCGCTTCCGGGGTGATCGTGCTTTATTACGAAAAGGCTTGAGGGCGCGTAATATTTCTGTGAGGTTTGATAATTTCCACAGGGCGAGGCCGTCAATAGGGTAGTGTGCCGCAACTTTCGCGACGAGCCAACAAATTAAAGGAAATGAATCAATGGAAACAAAACCCACACACGAACAAGCACAACTTCATCTGCAGATCTACGAACAACGCCGGGAGGCGCGGTTGCGCCAGGCGCGCGATTGGTTCTTCAAGAACTATGTCGTCGAAAACGCCGACGACGCAATGCGCATCGCAGCTCCAGGAACAGAGGGAGGAACGTTCGCCATGATGGTGCTCAGCTATTGGGACCAGGCCTGTGCCTTCCTGAACTACGGTCTGCTTCACGAAGACCTGTTCTTTGAGACCAGTGGCGAGTTCTTTGGCGTATGGGAGAGCGCGAAGGCAGTGATTCCACAAATTAGGGATCGCTTTCAGAACCAGCACTTTCTGGGACATCTTGAGAAGGCCGCACAGCGCTACGAAGTCTGGATCGAGAAACGCTCACCCGGCCACATCGCCGCCATGCGCCAGATGATGAAGCAGATGCGCAGTCAGGCGCCCAAAGCCGCTTAAAAGAGGTGGTCGGTGGTTAGTGATCAGCGGCTACTGTCCGAGGCCGATTTTACTGACTGACCACTCATCACCGGCCCTTGACCCCTGCAAAGGAGAAATACATGAGCACAGTCCGGGTTCTCGCCGGCACACGCAAAGGCGCATTCATTCTTACCTCCGACGGCAAGCGCGAGCACTGGGAAGTCAGCGGCCCGCACTTCGCCGGCTGGGAGATCTACCATCTCAAGGGATCGCCCGCCGATCCCAACCGGCTTTACGCATCGCAGTCGAGCGGCTGGTTCGGGCAGATCATCCAGCGCTCCGATGACGGCGGCAAGACTTGGCACCAGCCCGGAACCCCAGCTGGCCAGGCGCCCGCCCCAGGTCCACCCCAAAGCGAAAGCAACAAGTTCGCCTACGACACGTCTTCCGAAGCGGGCAAGCCGCTCACCACACACCAGTTCTACGATGGCACGCAACATCCGTGGGAATTTAAGCGAGTCTGGCATCTCGAGCCATCGCTCACCGATCCTGACACGGTTTATGCCGGTGTAGAGGACGCCGCGTTATTCCGCTCGGCCGACGGGGGTAAGAATTGGCAGGAACTCCCCGGACTGCGCGGCCACGGCACGGGTCCCATGTGGCAGCCCGGGGCCGGCGGAATGTGCCTGCATACGATTATTCTCGACCCCAGCAACCCGGAACGAATTTTCATCGCCATCTCGGCGGCGGGCGCTTTCCGCACGGACGACGGCGGCAAATCGTGGAAGCCGATCAACAAAGGTCTCTATTCCAAATACATCCCAAACCCGACCGCCGAAGTCGGCCACTGCGTGCACCACATCGCGATGAATCCTTCGCGCCCCGGAGTGTTGTTCATGCAAAAGCATTGGGACGTGATGCGCAGCGACGACGCCGGCGACTCCTGGCAAAAAATCAGCGGTAACTTGCCCACCGATTTTGGCTTCGCGATCGATGTTCACGCGCATGAGCCCGAGACCGTCTACGTCGTGCCCATCAAGAGCGACTCCGAGCACTTTGTTCCAGATGGCAAGCTGCGCGTCTTCCGCAGCCGCACCGGCGGAAACGAGTGGGAGCCACTCACCAAGGGGCTGCCGCAGAAAGATTGCTACGTCAACGTGCTGCGCGACGCCATGGCCGTCGACTCTCTCGACAAATGCGGCATATATTTCGGCACCAGCGGCGGACAAGTCTACGCCTCAGCCGACGCCGGGGATAGCTGGAATCCGATTGTGCGCGATCTTCCGCCCGTGCTGTCCGTCGAGGTGCAGACGCTGGGGTGAAACGGCTGTCATGATCCGATTGATACTTCCGCAACATCTGCGAACCTTGGCGGGCTCCGGCCCTGAGGTGCGAATCGATATCGAGGGCGCGGCAACGCAGCGTTCAGTGCTCGACGCGCTCGAGACCCGTTATCCCATGCTGCGTGGGACAATCCGCGATCAAATAACGCAGCAGCGGCGGCCTTTCTTGCGCTTCTTCGCCTGCGAGGAGGATTTATCCCACGAGTCACCGGACGCTCCCCTGCCCGACGCCGTCGCGTCGGGGAAAGAACCGCTGCTCATCATCGGGGCAATTGCCGGAGGGTGAATTTGCCCGAGCCGTATCCCCTCCGCTATAGTTTTCTTAGCGATGTTTGAAGATTTCACCGCCACCGACCGCTGGACGAAGAAGCCAGTTCATTGCGTCTACCAGGCGCTGATCGTCGCCATTGCCACGCGCCACGCCGACGCCGTTGATGTGAAGTTTCTGGTTGACGGAAGAACCGTCTGGGTGGCCCTTCCTCATCCCGCCTGGGTCGAGTACAAAAAGCGCACCGGCAAGTCCATCACAGATTCTCTGGCGGTGGAGATCGCGGGTCATTACCTGAAATCCGCTCTGGAAGCTGGCGAAGGCCTGGGCCGCGAGATGTACTCCCTCACCGTCGAACAAACCCTGGCCCATCTGGAGGCGGTCGTCACCGAGATGCAGGCCCCAGCCCCAGCGTAACTCCTCACATTATTGCGGCTGCCTTCCTAGCGACTACTGCTGCTCCCGCGCACTGGCGTAATAGCCGGCGCGGCACTGGATCTTATAACTCTGCTTCGACTTGATTTCCAGCTTGCGATAGCTGCCGTCTTGTTTCGGATTGGTCGAGGTGTAACCCAGGCTGTACTGGCTGCGGAGCTCGGCGGCAATCTGGTCAAAGGCCTCTTTCAGTTTGTCGAATTTGTTTCCTACATTGATCACCCGGCCTCCGGTGCTCTCCGTCAGCTTGCGCATCTCGCCCTCGCCGGAGTAGCCCATGCCGAAAGATCCGTAGTAACCGCGATCGGCGCAGAGCAGCACGTAGACAATGGCATCGGCTCGCTGAGCGGCTTCAATGGCATCTTTGATTTTGAGCTGGCTGCCTTCGTCCTCGCCGTCCGTTAGCAGGATCATGGCCTTGCGCCCAACCTCCTTGGCCAGCATGTCGTGAGCCGAGAGATAGACTGCGTCGTAGAGCACGGTGCCAGCCGAGTGTGCGGTGGGCACAGGACCTCCTCCTGCCCCCGGCAGAGTCGGCATCGTAACCCCGGAGTTGATTTTGACTTTGTTCAGCGCGGCTTGCAGGCGGTGAACGTCGCGGGTGTAGTCCTGCACCAGTTCGGCGTCGATGTTGAAGTCGATGACGTAGGCCTCGTCTTTGTCGGTGAGAATCTGCCGCAGAAACGCCCCGCCGACTTCTTTCTCCATATCCAGAACTCGGATCTGGCTGCCGGAGGAATCAATCAGGATGCCCAGAGTCAGGGGCAGGTTCGCCTCCGCGGAAAAGTATTTGATGGTCTGCGGCTTGCCGTCTTCAAATACTTCGAAATCGTCTTTGGTCTGGTTAGGAATCAGCGCGCCGTGCTTGTCTTTAACATTGAAGAAGACTCCGACCACGTTGACCTTCAATTTCAGGGTTTCAGCGGGATTCTGATCGTCGGTCTTCGTGGCATCCTCCGATTTCGGCCCGGCCGGCTGCTGCGCACTCGTGGAATTGGAAGTTGCCGGAGCCGAAGCAGAGGGACTCTGTGCCCACGCGGGAGACGCGTCCGAGAAGGCCGCGATGGAGAGAAAAAGCGCGATAGCCGCGGCCGCCGGCGGCAAGAAGAATCTGCGGTCAGCGAATTGTTTCAGCATGCAAACATTCCCTCTTAGGTTTTTGTTAGTCTAGTCCTGAAAAGTTAGATGCACCAAATGGAGCAGCCCAGCATCCCAAGAGATTAAGAGATCAGGGCGGTTGAGTTTTAGTCGGATCGGCTCACTCACGGACGAACGGTCGGATGGTATTGATGAACCTATCGATGAACAATAAAACGATGAACTGGGTGGTGATTGCTCTGGTCGCAGCCTTGTTCAGCGTCAGCGTGCCGCAAATGGCCGCGCAGGCCTCCGGCAGCCAGGCCCAGGCCGGTCAAGGGCAGCCTTCTGCGGTTCAACCGCCGCAGACTGCCGACATTCCCGATGCTCCAACGGTGCAACCCCAGTCCGAAACTCCAGAACCTGCGCCCGTACCCAGGCCCGAAGAAAAGAAACCGGTGGAAAGGGACCCCTGGACGAACCAGCCGCTCAACAAGCCAGCGGCATCTGAGCCCGGCACCGGGCCCGCCGAAGAAGCGTCCGCACCGCCGGCGATGCCGCCGGTTAAAACCCTCCCGCCCGGAAGCTCGGCGAAACCCGGCCAGGCCGCTCAGGACCTCGGTTACACGATAAAGAACGTCAGTAACTTTGTGCAGCTCCCCGTCACCGTGAAAGATCGCGACGGCCGAATGGTCGACGGACTGCTGCCCAGCGACTTCAGCGTCATGGAAAATGGCACCAGGCAGAAGCTCAGCTTTTTCAGCAGCGATCCCTTCGCGCTCTCGGTAGCCATCGTTCTCGATCTGGGCATGCCTGACGCTGCCCTGCAGAAGGTAAACCAGACCTTTCCCGCGCTGTCGGGAGCATTTGCTCCCTACGACGAGGTGGCGCTTTATACCTACAGCAGCACCGTGAGCCAGGTCACCGATTTCATGGCCGTGACCCAGAAGCTGACCGCCCTGTTGAACGAAATGAAGACGGTGCGCGGACGCGAAAATGGCGTGCCCGTGACCAGTGGGCCGCTGGCGCCGAACGGGCCCATCATCAATGGAATGCCGGTCGGCCAGCCCACCCAGCCGGTCTACACGCCCCCAAAAGAGGCTCATGTGCTCAACGACGCCATCCTGCGGGCCGCGCTCGACATGCGCAAACGCGACCGCACCCGCCGCAAAATCATTTTTGTCATCAGCGACGGACGTGAGATCGGCAGCACTGCAGGCTTCAGTGATGTGCTGAAAGTATTGCTGTCGAATGAGATTCAGGTGAAGGCGATTGCGGTGGACAGCGGCGCCCTGCCCGTGTACGGCAAGATCGAAAGGCTCCATCTGCCCCACGAAGGTTACGGCGACATCCTGCCGAAATATGCGTCCGCAACCGGAGGCGGCCTTCCTTACAAGGAGCTTTCCCGCAACGCGATTGAAGACGCTTACGGCAAGGCTATGGGTGAGGCCCGCAATCAGTACACGCTAGGCTATACGCCCGCCAAGCCTAAAGTTCCCACTACCGCAGCTTATCGCAGCATTGAAGTGACGGTGGACCGGCCGGGGCTGAAGATTTACGCCAAGGATGGCTATTACCCTGCTCCAACTCCGGCGGCACGGTAGCTGAGAGATACAACCACCAATCCCGGCCAGGGGTCACCTGAGTAACCTGCGTTCCATCCGGCGCCTGTGATATAAAAACCCCAAGCCCCCATTGGGATATTTTTGCGCGCAAGCGGCCGCGAGGCGGTGCGGCCCGCGCCTTGAGGAAAGTTCTTGAGTTTCATCAACTTCGCAGCCCGCGAAATCAATTGCAAAATCGTGTACTACGGCGCCGGATTGGGCGGCAAAACCACGAATCTGCAAGTGATCTACCAGAAGACCGCGGAACAGCAGAAGGGTAAGATGATCTCGCTCGCCACCGAAACCGAGCGCACGTTGTTTTTCGATTTCCTTCCCCTCGATCTGGGCTCGGTGCGCGGCTTCAAGACCCGCATCCACCTTTACACCGTGCCCGGGCAGGTGTTCTACGATGCCAGCCGCAAGCTGATTCTGCGCGGCGTCGATGGCATCGTCTTCGTGGCCGACTCTCAGGAACAGCGCATGGACGCCAACGTCGAAGCGCTCGAAAACCTCATGTCGAATCTGAAAGAGCACGGCTACGACTTCAACAAAATTCCCTACGTGCTGCAGCTCAACAAGCGCGACCTGCCCAATATCCTGTCCGTAGAAGCCCTCACCAAAGAGCTGTGCAAGAAAAATGAGGCCGTTGTCGAAGCCGTCGCCTTCCAGGGCTCGGGCGTCTTCGAGACCCTGAAAGAAATCGCCAAGCAGGTGCTCACCGAACTGAAAGCCGGCGGGTAACATCTGCCGCGCGTGGGGCGGACACTCCTGTCCGCCTGCCTTTGACTCTGCTCTGCAATCTGCACCCCCTCAGAATCCCGAAACCCTACAATGCATCTAGAATGCGGTGACGACCGGTGGCAGAAGCAGCCCATGAACGATCCACACTCCGACGAAACCCCCGACTGGAAGCTCCACGGCCTGCGCATCATTCGCAGCGGAGAGCTCGACGGCAATACTCCGCAAACCCCCGGCATGACGCGGGCTGAAGCCATCTCTCATGCTCGGGTTGGGGCGCAAAAGCTCTGGGCGGGGACGGTAGTGGTACATCCCAACGCCAAGACTGGTCCGCATCATCATGGAGAACTCGAAACCGTGATCTATGTTGTGCGCGGCCGGGCTCGCTTTCGCTGGGGCAATCATCTGGAGTTCGTCGACGAAGCCGGTCCCGGAGATTTCGTCTACGTCCCTCCTTATGTTCCTCATCAGGAGTTGAATGCGCGCAAAGACGAGCCGGTGGAAGCAGTCATCGTGCGTAGCGGCCAGGAACCGATCGTCGTCAACCTGGACATTGCCAGTCCCGAAGACAGTCCGGACATTGGGCAAGATGATCCCTTTCACTCCTCGCCGGGAAAGCGCTGAGCTCAGCACTCCAGAGTGAACGCGAATGCAGCGTCAGGGGTTTAATAAAAAAGGCGCCGGAGGGTACCGGCGCCACGAGGGCTCGCGGGATGCGTTCCAGCGAGGGTTTCCTACCAAAAAGTGTTATTTGCTCTCCGCGATGGGGCTGGCCCCGAAGTCGCGGCGGTTGTTGACCGCGGTGCGGGCCGCGCGGGCAGCCGGCATATTAGCGGCGGCAGCTCCATAGCGCTCCAGCAAAACCGGCGCCATGGTTTTTTCGGCTTCTTTGACGAAGATCATTTGATTTTCAGAAGCCATATCCACGCGCACAAAATCTCCCAGCTCCACTTGAGCCGTTGCCACCAGGTTGGCCAGCGGAAAAACCAGATGCCGCTCAATGGCGCGCTTAAGGTGCCGCGCGCCATAACGCGGATCGGTGCCTTCCTTCAGCAAAAACTGCTTCGCGGTCGAGCTGCAATTGAATACGAACTGGTTCGTGCCCGCGGCCATGAGTACCCGCTGCTGCACCATGCCCAGCTCGATTTCAAGAATCTGCGCCAGATGCTCATCCCGCAGCGTCTTGAACACCACGGTCTTATCGATGCGGTTCATGAACTCCGGTGTAAACTTGCGGCGCGCCGCCTCCACCGCGGTGCGTTGAATCTTATCGTCGAAATTATTGTCGACCTCCACCACTCTCGGCGCAAATCCCAGGCCGCCATCCACCAGATCAGTCATTTCGCTGGCCCCCAGGTTCGAGGTCAGGATGATGATGCACTGGGAAAGATCGACGCGGCGATTGTCGCCCAGCGTAAGCGTGGCCTTGTCCAGAATGCCGAGCAGCAGTTGCCACAACGAGTCCGAAGCTTTTTCGATTTCATCGAAAAGAAGAATCGAGAGCTTCAGCTTCTCGGTGAACCACTGATTCAGCGCTTCCTGGGTCAGCAAAGGATGGGTCTCGCGATGCCCCAGGTATCCCGGAGGCGAACCGATCAGCTTGGCAATCTCGTGCGAATGTTGGAACTCGGCGCAATCGATCTTGATGCAGGCTCGCGAATCCCCGAACAGCGACTCCGCCATGGCTTCCACCACGCGCGTCTTTCCCGACCCCGTCGGTCCCAGAAACAGCAGGTTGCCCACCGGACGCCCCGGAGCATTCAACCCAGCCAGAAACATCTGGTAAATCTCGGCGACCTTTTCCACCGCCTGGTCCTGCCCGACGATACGGCGGCGCAGAGCGGCTTCAAACTCTCCAGCATCGTTGCTGCGGCGGTTCGGATCGAGTACGGTGGCAAGGTTGGTTCTCATAAAGTGGCTGTCCGCTTTCCTTTTCCCCGGGCCGCATTCCGCGACCTTTGCCCTACGTTTCCCTGGACCTTCCCGCCGGCTCCACATTCGACAGGTGACAAAATTTGTCAGCCAGAACCTGTCGCCTGCCAGAACCGATGGCGCGTCCGTGGTGTATGGGAATAAGCAAGCCTCGGGCCACGGATGGCCACTGCATCGAACCAGCAAAAACCCTGCATCGGCAGGAGTTAGATGGCAGGCGAAGATATTAGAACAGAAGCGAGTGGAAAGTTAAGCGTGAGGAAGAGAAATTGTTTGCGCATGAATAGAACCAGCGAAACCGAAGCCGGACGTGTCGCTCGTCAACAGGCCAGCGGTTCCGCAGCGTGCCCCAACCTCGGCAGCCAAACACCCACCAATCCATCCGGTCCAATTTCTCTAGTCCGCCGCATTGAACAGGCAATAATGGCGACCGACGCTGCATAGGACCAAAGGGGGAGATGACCGGGAGTAACTAGCGAGCCAAGTGGGTGCGGGATAGCATCCGATAGGTAGGTTGGCCTGGAGGATTTCTTGCGTCGCTCGTCGATTTTCAACCTGGCATTCGTCTGCACTCTTCTGTTCGCCGCCGCCGCGTGGCGCATGATGCCACGGCCTCTTTCAGCCTTGGCGGCCCAGTCTCAGTCACAAAATAGCGCCGCGCAACTGCACCCGGCAAGCACAACTCTTGCCGCCGGCGTGAAGCCCGCCGATATTCCACCGCTGCCATCGTCGGCTCCTCCGGCAGTTCAGCTTTACACCGCGAAGCGCGGAGAAACTATTACCGCGGTAGCGCACCAATACGTGCAGAAAACTTCCTACTTAACTTCTTCGGAATTGGCGGAAGCAATCCGCAAGGTGAATGGCAATCGCTCGAGCAACATCCTGAAACCTGGCGAGCAAATCACCATCCCCGGAATTCTTCCTGAGCCCATCGTGGAGAAAACTGTTCCCGTCGCCAAAGACTTTGAAGTCCGCGCCATCTACCTGACCGGCATCATGGCCGCCAGCGACCACGGACTCCGCATCATCCGCCACTGGCGCGAAGTCGGCGGCAACGCCGTAGTCTTCGATATCAAGGACTCCGACGGCAGCGTCAACATTCCCTTCGAACACCCGCTGCTCGGCAAGCATCAGGTCTACATCCATGACTTGCCGAAGTTCATCCACTTCCTGCACTCCGAGAACATGCACGCCATCGCCCGCATCGCCATCTTCCGCGACGAGCGCCTGGTGGTAGAGCATCCCGAACTGGCCGTGAAGTCCAAGCGCACCGGCCAACCCTGGCGCGAGAACGGCAAGCTGGTCTGGACCGATCCCTCGCAACCCAAAGTGCAGGACTATGACATCGCCCTGGCCAAGTTCGTAGCGCAATCCGGCGCCGACGAAATCCAATTCGACTACGTGCGCTTCCCCGCCGAAGGTGACCAGAAAGACGCCGGCTTCGTATTTCAGTCTGAGCACGCAGATTCAACGCCGAAGGCAACCAACGAATCCTGCGGAGACGGCAAAGGACTAAGTGGAGACAGCAAGCCGTGTGGAGACGGGCGCCCCGCCCGTCCCGCCGAAGCGAAGCAAAGCGGAACCACCACGGCTGATGATCCCGCGACAACTCCTGTAACCACCACCGAGAATTCAGATTCAAAATCCAAGGGTCACGCGGTGAAGCACGCTGCAATCGCGAAGCACAATGAGTCAGCCCCCACCGGTCCTCAGCGCTCCGACGTAATCACCGCCTTCCTGAAGAAGGCCTACGCCGAAATTCACCCCACCGGAGCCCTGTTCTCACTCGACGTTTTCGGCGTGATGGCGTGGCAGCGCCAGGTCGATCTCTCCCATACCGGACAAGACATCGTCGGCATGGCGAAATACTGCGACGTGCTCTCGCCCATGATCTATCCCTCGCACTTCTTCGGCATGGACAACATCGAGCATCCCGGCGACGCCCCCGAACACTTCATCGGCGAATCCATGGAGCGTTTCGAGCTGATTACCCACCCTGACGGAAATAGGTCCAGCGGCGTCGTGATTCGCCCGTGGTTGCAAGCCTTCCGCTGGCGCACCAAGACCTACTCGCCCGAATACATCAAGGTGCAGGTCGCCACCGCCAGAGAAAAAGGCGGCATCGGATTCTTGTTCTGGAACGCCGCCAACGACTACTCGAAGCCGTACGCCGCCATGCCGGAAATGAAAGCCGCCGATTCAAAAGCTGCGTCATCAAAAGAAGGATCGAAAGCACCCAAATACTTCCGCGGCGACGAACCGCCAAATGTGACAGCCCGCGCCGCCTTAACTCCTGCAAACTAGTCGCTTTGTCATTTCGAACCGGGCGCCGATCCCCGTGAGAAGCCTGCTGTTCGGTCGATCACCACAGCTAATATGCTTTTGGGGGGACCGAAGTTGCGGCGCTATCAGCGGACCCACTCGTGCCAAGGGCATCGTGTCCCACCCGCCGAAAACCGCGGCGGGATGGGGCAGCCTCATCCGTAGTGGCGCACGGGTGGGCCAGCCCCC
>Ga0074045_10000890_pt1 | contig 29258 bp, 29 predicted proteins | sample BogForMeECP23OM2_FD_94442 | JGI IMG/M metagenome (GOLD analysis project Ga0074045, IMG submission 94442) | Bog forest soil microbial communities from Calvert Island, British Columbia, Canada - Bog Forest MetaG ECP23OM2 | ecosystem: Environmental > Terrestrial > Soil > Wetlands ...
GCAAGGAACATCGAGCAAAAGGCCTTCTCCAAGATCCGTAGTAACAAGGTAGGGCCGGTTCGGCCCGAACTGCAGGAGTGATCCTGCAAACACCTGTGGAGACAGGAGCCTCTGCCGCGCCATTCTCATGCGGTAAGCCTTGTCGTTGAATCAGGAAGTCCCGACTGAAAGCAAAGCGCCAGTCGCGGGTAGTTCACACAGATACCGAGCAGCCGCATTCTGCTTCCTGGATCTGCAAGGTGAGGGGGGAGCGAGGCGGTTAATTACCCGAAGGATCGGTTCCTGATGTAGTTCTTGATAATTTCAAGAGGAGCTCCTCCAGCTGAGATGAAGCAATAGTAAGAAGGCCAGAAACAGTGTTTCCAATAAAGTCGGGCCACATGCTCATGGTAATACCTTAGCGTCATGCGGGACGCCACCGTCTTAAAGTTGTTCACGAAATCGAAGAGCTTGACGTTTGGATGCGCACTTATTAGTAGATGCACGTAGTCGCGCTCTCCGATAAATTCTCTGAATTCACCAACAAAGTTGTCTATGGGGAGTAAGCAGTATTAAGGATCTCGAATCCTCCAAGGAGAGGATTAACTTTGTAGAGCATCTGCTGCATGGTGCAGCCAAAAAGACTGTCAACCATACGAAGTTGGACAACCGACTTTACACGTTCGCGAGCTACTTCCGAAGGGCCATGATCTCGATGGCGCTCGATCATGTGTCAAGTAATATGACCTTATTTGACGACTAAGAAGGAAAGCCCAAGGGCAGGGCCCCACAATTTCAAGCTCGTTGCGATTCATTCCCTGTCTTTCACCGTTACAATATGCTTAGATGTGTTTAAAACGGGAAAGTGGCACTCCAACTTTATACGGGCAAGGACTGAATATGGGTTATCCTGGCGTTTGCCCCTCTGGGCGCAATAAGAGTTCCTTCTTCCGAGGGGTGGGAGCGCCAGATCCCGATGCTTGTGTTCAAAGGAAAAGAGATGGTCCCTGCACTTCCCGTTTGAAAGGAGGTGCGTCAGCTGACCGATGAGATAGCCCATCAGTGCTCGGCAAGACTGGTAGCCATTGCCAAGGAGTTTGGCTGTCAGAGTATCGTCGTTGAGCATCTGGGCAACCTCAGGGTGCCGAAGAACTGCTAAGGGGCCGCATGCCTGAGGAGAAAGTTCTGCTACCGGCTTCAGGGCAGGATCTATCACTGCACCCGATATAAGGCCCGAAATGAGGGGATACGCTTCAGGAGGGTGGATTGGACAGGGGGATCTCTACAGAGGCGTTTGACGGCAGCGGTAAGGTGCGGAGGGTGGGGAACAGACAGATGGCGTTATTTAAAAATGATAAATGCTACAACTGCGATCTATCGGCGTCCAACAATATTGGAGCACGATAATGGACTCGTGAGCTTATCAATTACGCAAAAAGCTTTACTGGAAACAGAGAGGTCGCCGAGTGCGGCCAACTGCCTGACCCGGTTGATCGACATCAGCAGACCCTGGCTTTGTTAATAGCCCCGTCTGGTTGCTCCAAAGAGGAGCGCTCTGGATTTGTGCCGTATTCACGTCGAGGCTCAACGCTTTTACAGGAAGCGTACACTATAGCTGCTGCTTAGCGGTTGGCTGATGTCACTATTTCAATAGTAAGAAAAGAAGTGGCAATACGATGGTCTGGAAGTAGTGGTTATTATGCTACATAAGAACATATTTTTGGACTATGAATAACCTGTGGTAAAATAATCAATGCCCAAGATAAACATCTTGTCTATCAACCTACGCAATCAAATAGCAGCGGGCGAAGTGGTCGAAAGACCGGCCTCTGTCGTTAAGGAACTCATCGAAAACTCAATCGACGCTGGAAGTTATAGGATTCATATAGAAATAGTTAGAGCGGGAAAGAAACTCATCAAGGTCTCAGATAATGGTGAAGGTATGGATAGGGAAGACGCAATCCTTGCAGTCGAGCGATATGCTACAAGCAAAATAAGGGAAGAGAGAGATCTTTCAACCATATCGACTATGGGATTTCGTGGGGAGGCTCTTTCTTCCATTGCAGCAGTTTCAAAAATGAGAATGGTTACCGCACTGAAAGATGCAAGACCATCAACTGATGCTATGGCCCTAGGTCAGTTTCACTCCATGGTGGGGACGTGCATTGAAATGATCGGGGGTGAGATAATAGCGGTAAAGGACTGTCCTTCAATAGGGACTTCACTCGAAGTGCGGGAACTTTTTTTTAATACGCCTGCGAGGCGCAAGTTTCTTAAGTCTGATACCACTGAAAATAACCACATAATTGATGTCGTGACACGAGAAGCCTTATCACATTACGCGATAGCCTTTATCTTGCAGGTAGATAACGATGAGATATTGAATCTTCCGGATGCAAAAACTCTTAAGGAACGGCTGGTGCAAATATACGGACTCGAATTTGTTCAAGAGTTAATTGAAACCAGAGCGGAGAGCCACCATATGGTGATTTGGGCTTTTTTGGGGAAACCCACGAATGTGAGAAATAACAGAAGTAATCAATATCTGTATATCAACAGAAGACCTGTTAGAGACCAGACGATCACTCATGCCGTTTATAAGGCATATGAGGAGTTTATTCCAAGAGAAAAGCATCCGGTCTATTTCATTTTTTTGGAGGTAGACCCAGCAAAGATTGATGTGAATATCCATCCTACAAAGAGAGAGGTCAGATTTGAGGATGCTAGGAGCGTGTTTAACTTTGTCTATCAGGCGGTGACATCAACAGTCGGAAATCGACTCTCAGGGATACACAATAAGGATAGAACAATAATCGGGGGATCTGAAGGTAAAAGATTGGGAGAACCGGAAAGCGAAAATTTGATATCCACAGTGCCCGATCGCTTTGCCGAAGGATCACTACAGCAAATCTCCGAAACTATGTCCACCTATATGGAAGGGATCCCTTTTTCCTATTTAGGGGACACCTTTGTGGCGATAAGTGCTAACAATGGCCTTACTCTAATTGATTACCACGCAGCGCATGAACGGATTAACTATGAGAGATTCTTGAACAGAGCTAATCTATCTTCCAATAAACTCCTTTTTCCGCAACAGGTGACATTGCCGATTAATGAGTACAAGTTGATTCTTGAGAATACTGAACTCATAGATGAATTTGGAATGGAAGTCGAGGACTTTGGCCAGGGAACCCTTATCATAAGGAGCATCCCTGACATTCTAAAGACCGCCGATCTGCGAATCATCATGAGCGATATGGCGGCATCTCTTGCCAATAGGGATCTTGGGAACGATCGTGGATCAAGGATCACGGCTCCTGACAATAAGGAACTCAACGTTAAGCTTGACACTGCAGAAGAAATCGTCCCGATTGCAGCTGACCCATTAATTGCCACAAGAAAGATTATTGCAGCAAAATTGGCATGTCACGCCTCTATCAGGGGTAAGGAGATTCCTGACAGTGCGAGGCTTGCATCACTCATTAGGGATCTTGACAGCACAGACTATCCAGACTATTGTCCCCACGGTCGACCCACAAGGATATTTATTTCAGTGGATGATTTGCGAAAAATGTTTAAGAAGTGAGGTTTGGTTTTTTTTACGGGGGGGCTCGCGAAAATCTTTCCAGTCATTCACAAGCCTGCAGTCAGATTAATCCATGCATTATATTGCACAAAAACGGATCACAAGCTGGCAAGAAAGATCAAAGTTGGCAGGGAATCTGAGAGATCGTACAAGGTACAGGAAACATCTTGTCAATTGATTGCGATGCTCAGTTTCTCCATCTGAAACAAGCTATCATAGGGATAAGATTTAAGATATGAGAGGAATTCATCGGAGGCAGGTGACATTACTGCGTTCGTGCACTTTATAAGAGAAAACTGCCTCATGATCCTTCCTTCTTTTGGAGCAATGGATTTCAAGCTGCCACATCTCACTTCTTTTCTCACTGTCCATTTCGAGACAACTGAAACCCCAATTCCGCCCTCAACAGCCTCCTTGATTGACAAACTACTCCCTAGGACCGCCGCAATATGCAACTTATCGATAGCAATTCCATGAGTTGAAAGGTATGCCTCTAATATTTGCCTTGTTCCAGAACCTTCTTCCCTTATAATGAACGGTTCTTTTATCACATCGTAGATCGAAACGACCTTTTTTTTAGCCCACGGATGCAAGGGCGAAACGATAATTGTAAGTTCATCGGAGATGAGAGGTTCCACTTTCATTTTATTTTTCGACGCTGCCTCTCCAACGATGCCCAGATCTATGATACCCGAATTTAACAGGTCAGTGATTCTTTTTGTATTACCAATCAACACCTGAATCTTGATTTTTGGATGGGTTCTTTTGAAATCTACTACCACACTTGGCAAAATATAGTTGCCTGTGGTTGTCCCCGCTCCGATTTTGACGCTTCCCTTGATCAATCCTGTGATTCTTCCTATCTCTTTACCGGCTTCAGCGTAAAGATTTAGTATATCTTTTGCGTATTTATATAAGATTTCACCGGAAAGTGTGAGATTGATTGAGTTGCTTGACCTATCAAAGAGTTTGGTCTCATATAACTCTTCAAGTGCCTGAATTTGCAGGCTTACCGCAGGTTGGGTTAAATGAATAATTTCCGAGGTTTTGGAAAAACTTTTAGTCTCTGCAACAGTGCAAAAGACTTTTAGTTTGTGGTCTTCGATTCCCATTATTTTAATGATATCATAAAATAAGTTTATAAGTAAAATAAAAAATATTCAAAATTGACAAAACGTCAGCAGCTCTTTGTCATTTTTTTTTGTTGATTGCGTGTTTAGCAAGAACATCTGCTTTCTGGTTTTTTTCCCTGGGGATATGTACGATGGTAACCTTTTTAAAATCTTTTAACAAGGAAACCGCTTCTTCATGAAGGCTTATCAGATTTGAGCTTTTCACTTTATAGTGTCCTTTGATCTGCTTGACCATCAGTTCTGAATCTGTATATATATCTATAATCGTCACACCAAATTGTCTTGCCTCTTGAATGCCCCTTATCAGTGCTCTGTACTCCGCAATGTTATTTGTGGAGGGACCTATGTATTCAGAGATTGCAACATCCTGATCGCCGACAGTGAGCAATATGCCAATTCCGGAATCTCCCGGATTTCCGCTCGATGCGCCATCACAAAAGAGTATTGCCTTTTTTGGATCGTTTAAGTCTTGTGACATAAGTGTCTACGGTTAACTACATGTTTTGCTCACCAACGGTAAGGTCTTGGCTTTGAGTTGTTGGTGCCTGAGTGTTGCTCTCGGGTTTAAGATAATAGAGTATTCGTCTGCATTGGGGACACTGCATTATTTCATCGGTGCTCTTTAATTCGACAAATAATTGAGGAGGAATATGGATATTACAGCCCTGGCAGATCTCATTGTTTGCTTCGACTACGGCAAGTCCGCGTGCCGTTCTGAGAATATTCATATATTGATTGTATAAAGAGCTTTCAATTGATTCGACAAGGGTTTTCCGATCCTCCATTTGTGTTTTTAAGTTTTCCTTATAACGACTAATTTCTCCTTCATACTCTTTTCTGAGTGCTTCTATTCTCGCCTTTTCATTAGCCAGATAAATTCCTTCCTTGTCCAACATTCTTTCTGATTCCTCTAATGACATCAGCACGTAGAGCAACTCGTCCTCTGCTGCCTTCATGTCAATTTCCACCTTCTCAATCTCTTTCAAGTGCGCTTGATATTCTTTATTTGTTTTGATTTCACCAACCCTCTGCTTCAATTTGTTTATTTTGGCGTTAATATCATCAAGTTCTTGTTCTTTATCTTTCTTCTTCTTGTCAAGGGCAGCATGACTTTTCGCAGCTTTATCATGGACATCCTGAGCGGCTTTGAGGGGAGCTTCATCTGAGGAAATCCTCGCAGGGACCTCCTCTATTTGAATCCGCGTAGAAAGAATGCTAGAATCGAGCTTCTGCAACTCTATTAAAAATTTGAGTTGTTCATTCACGAGGACCTCCGTCCTTGATATTAGTCATTGTGTCGCAGTCCAGAGTTATCCGAAATCAGTAAATCACCTAGTAGTTCATGACTGTCGATAGAGGGTTTTTCGATTCAAGAAAAGTCCTGGTGGGCCCACCAGGACTCGAACCTGGGACCAACCGGTTATGAGCCGGTAGCTCTACCAGCTGAGCTATGGGCCCTTAAAACAACAGTTATGAGCAAACGTCTTATGGAATGTACGATATTAAAAAGGTCATTCCTTTATCATAACTAATTACTATAAACCCGTTTCTCATTTTTAGTCAAGGGTTTACAAGAAAATCCCTTAGCCACTTGCATCTGGAAGGATGCTTCAATTTCTTGATTGCCTTTACTTCGATCTGCCTAATCCGCTCCCGCGTGACCTCAAACTTCTGACCGACCTCTTCAAGAGTCTGCGGACTATCCTCTCCAAGGCCGAATCGTTTTCTTATTACCATTGCTTCCTTGGATGACAGCGTCGATAGGACCCTGTCAATATTTGTTTTCAGATCTTCGCGTATCACAAAATCTAAAGGGGAGAGATTCGTCTTATCCTCGATGAAGTCTTTTAACATCAGATCATCCTCTTCTCCAACAGGGGTCTCTATGGATATCGTATCCTTGGTTATCTTCAAGATATTCTTTACCCTCTCCAGGGACATTTTAGAACGCCTTGATATCTCCTCGGGGCTCGGTTCCACACCGATCTCTTGAATGAGCTCTTTGATCGTCTTGTTCACTTTATTTATATTTTCTATCATGTGAACCGGGATCCGTATGGTCCTCGATTGGTCTGCGACAGCCCTGCTGATTGCTTGACGAATCCACCACGTGGCATAAGTGCTAAATTTATAGCCTCGCTTGTATTCGAACTTATCAACAGCTCGAATTAGTCCTATGTTGCCTTCCTGGATGAGGTCACTGAGACTCAGCCCCTTCCCAATATATCTCTTTGCGATGCTTATCACGAGCCTCAAATTTGATTCTACCAGGTGTCTCTTTGCACCACCTACTGTGAGCTCTGCTTTATTAACTGCCCTTACAATCTTTCCTATTTCTGAAGCTGGCAATTCCACACTTGTTTCCATTTGCGCTATCTTGTCCATCAGGTTTCTGATAGTCTCAGGTTTGCTCTTTCTTGTTCTTGCTTTTCTCAGTCTTGCTGTCAGATACATTAGTTGACGGTTGAATTTCTTCAATTCTTCTGAAAACGCATCTATGACGTCCTCCCTTAAATGAAGGGCTTCAATTTTTTGAAAGATCTGATCCTGGTTCTGATGCAACAAAGTATACAACGAGAAATATTTTACAGATGAAGGTTTCCGATGTCGAGAAAGGGCATCATTTTGAAGTGAGAGTCTTTTTATCTTTTTGACCAGGGGATTTAACGCCTCGGTAATCTTCGAAAATAACTCCTTTTCTTCAAGCAAATCATCATCAGACAAATCTTCTCCATCCTGAATTAGCTCTACCAGGGGGGCCTCTCCTTTTTCAACAAGCTTGCCGATCTGCATGAGCTTGTTCAGCACAAAAGGGACCAAGAATATTTGGCTGCCTATCTTGAATCTTCCTTCCTCAATTTTTTTTGCAATCTCGATCTCTCCTTCTCTGTTAAGGAGGGGGATCGAACTGATCCTCTTGAGGTAGGCCTTTAAAGGATCATACTCCAACTCGATGGATTCAGTAACTATGGATTGGTCAAGAATGTCTGCATTGTCCTGCAGAGAAATACCGTCAAGACGGCTGTCAAGGAGATCGTTGACCTCTCTATCGAATTCCCGGCCACCATCATTGAATGGCTTTCTCAAGATTCCCCCTTTGGCATCCTTGCGCCCCAAGTTCGGGCCGTTTTTTTTATGAGCAGTTTATTTTTTTCAAAAAGGAGAGTGTGAAGAAGTTTTTCGTCTCCACCCTGCTCCGTTGATTTAATTTTATTTTCAATCCCTCTGATGGCGATAGTACTCAAACAGTCCTCAATATTCTTATCGATGGTTTCGTGATCCATCTCAGGTCTGATTAGCAGTTTTGTGACAAGGCTCTGCTCTTCAGCATCACAAGCCTTCAGTAAGCGTTCTAACAATAAGCGATCATCTGCAACTGTTGCTATGATCCCCTTTATTTTCTTAAGAAGACCGCGCATGAAAGGAGATTCTATATTGTCGATGTCAATACTGCTCACTATAAAAGAGGCCTTTCCCGGTACCGAAAGAGCGATGTTTAAAAGTATTCGTTCCTCTCTTCTGGCTTCAATTGGACCAATGGACGTTTCTTTCACTTCATTGACCTGCTGCGCATTTGTAGGTTTCCTGAACTTTGATTTTTTTTCAGCTAGGTTGCTGAGTTCTTCACGGAGCACCAACTCACTTATTTTTGAGCTTTCTGATAGTTCACTTATAGTCTCTTCTCTGAGCAATAAATCGGGACATGATAATAATAGAGATAATGTATATCTTACCGCATCAAGTTTATCCTTACCAAATGATTTGAGCAAGAATTTTACCGGTGTGGTCGCCTTACTCACGAATCGTTTAAAATATTCAGGCCCTTGCTTTCTTATAAAACTGTCAGGATCCTCATCCTCTGGCAGCACAAGTATTTTTGCGGCGAGGCCTTCCGAATAAATAATTTCAAGTGACCTCTTTGTCGCTGCCATACCCGCAGCATCGCCGTCAAATATGAGAAGAAGTTTACCGGAAAGCTTCCGAAGTTTTTTAACGTGACCGAACGTTAAAGCAGTTCCAAGAGGAGCTACCGTATTATTAAATCCATATTGATGGCACATAATTGCATCAAGATAGCCCTCGACAATAACAGTATAGCCCTTTCGAGTGATTGCGGCCTTAGCGATGTTAAGTGCGTACAACGACTCACCTTTCTTAAATATGGCACTCTCCGGAGAGTTCAAATACTTCGGGGCGGATTTTATCGGGGACAGTAGCCTGCCTCCGTAAGCTATAACGCGTCCCTGCAGGTCAGCTATCGGGAACATTATTCTATCCCTGAAAAAATCATGCTGACCATTTTCCCCAAAGTAGACAAGGCCTGACGCCCTGATGAGTTCCAGAGAATATCCCCGGTTCTTAAGATGAGTGAAAAGGCTTTCTCTTTCGTTTTTACTATAACCAATCGAAAACATTTCCAAAGTGTCTTGATTGAGTCCCCTCTCCTTGAGATAGGCAGATGCCTGTCGAGAAAGTTCCAGATTCTTTTTAAACAAAGATAGAGCCTCTAGCTGAATAGAAAAAAGACTATCTTTGAAGGTCCTGCTTATTGATGAAACATCTCCGGACTGTTCGATCCTCACTCCCGCCTTACGTGAAAGATAAACAAGTGCTTCCTGAAAGGTCATATTGTCATAATTCATCATGAAGGTGAAAATGTCACCCCCCTTATGGCAACCGAAACAGTGGAATATCTGTTTTGATGGATTGATCATGAAAGATGGCGTCTTTTCATGATGAAACGGACAAAGACCTCTGAAATTCTGTCCAGCCCTCTTCAGATCAAGATGCTCTGCGATAAGGTCGACTATGTCTATTCTTGATTTTATCTCCTCTGTTATTTGATCTGACTTTGTTTTTTTGTCAATCATTAGATAAGCGAACGGATGAATGTTAGAACAGGCACCGGAGAACATGGCTCGAATTTGCTGAACATTTCAACTTATACCTATGATCCTTATGCCCTTGCTACCCTCTTGAAGCCTGAACACTCAACTATTTCCAACGTCTCCTGTGTCATTATTCTATCCAGAAGCAGGTTCATTCCTAGGGTGTCACTCGCGATATGTCCAGCTATGGCCACATTGATGTGGTTCTTTTGAGCTTCCTGTCTGTGTTCTTCACTGAGATGCATACCCACAATGGTATTTATCCCACTTGATGAGAGACTCTGATAAATTTCTTTGGAACCTTCGGTCCCTCCTGTCATATCAACAAATATCTTCCCCGCCCTTCTTTTCTTGGCACCCAATAAAATCATGGGCCCTGCATTGTTTTTTTCAGCAGTCCTATACTCGGGCATCTCCATGAGTAATTCAATGATGTCTTCGATAGTATACGGCTGTTTGTCATTTAACCATTGTTGCAAGAATGTGGCTACCATGTTATCAGCAGCTGTGTGCATACAAATAAGAGGGATATTGAGGAGTTTTGCGGCATCAACGGTTCTTGTATGGTTGACAGGCATAAGTTTCCGTTCAACCTCTTTAATCCTGCTTTCCATGACATCTTCCGCTATGTTTATTGGGACACCGAATTTATATAGGATATCAGACTGCATGTGCATAACAGAGTACAAGCTGGCGAATGCGAGTCCGCCAGGATGATGTGAAAGCATGAGGTCAATAGGAGTATTCTTATTGCGCAAGGTCTCTGCCAGCAGAACCTCAGCTACCTCTATGTCTATTCCGACGAGGATTGTTTTTAAAATTTCATCGCCGTTTCCGACAAGTATTCTTGAATCAGCGTAAGGGTTTTCAAGACTCTCCATATCAAATCTAGCCTGTTCTTTGGAAGAAAGGTTCTCATAGTCGCGTTTTCTCGACTCTAATTCACGCAGAACGAGATTCTTGCCCCTAGGATCATTTTCGATGGCTGCAGCCAGCGCCTTCTTATAAAAGTCAGTGAGATTCATAATGCATTCGCTGTGATGACCATGGAGTCAGAGAAGCTAAAAAATTAAGCTTAAGCACTAAGAAGTTCCCTAACCCGCTGATTCACAAGCTTGCCGTCAGCGAGGCCTCGTGTCTTAGGCATGACAAGTTTCATAACCTTCCCTATTTCATCGGTAGATTTAGCGTCGCTTTCCTTTATTGCTCCTTCAATGATGGCATCAAGTTCCTTCGCAGAAAGTTGTTGAGGGAGGTACGACGTGATTATCTCGAGTTCCTTTTCTTCCTTCTGGGCAAGATCAAGTCTTCGCCCGGAAATAAAATGGTCGATTGATTCTTTCCGTTGTTTAGCGCAAGCTGAAAGTACTGAGAGTATTTCTGGATCGCTTAGAGGAGCTCTCTTTTCTATGGCCTTATTCTTTAAGGAGGCCTTGAGCATCCTGATGACTGAGAGTCTCAGCTCATCTCTGGATTTCAAGGCCTCCTTGAGTTCTGAGTCAAGCCGTTCAAGGAAAGTCACTCTTACCTCGTTGAGACAAATCTCGATCGTTTGATCGCTTTCTTACGAGCCGCCAAGATTTTTTTCTTTTTCTTAACGCTTGGTTTCTCGTAATGCTCCCTCTTCTTTACGTCTGAAAGTATACCTTCACGCTCACACTGCTTCTTAAAATTCTTAAGAGCAGACTCTAAAGATTCGGTATCTCTTACCTTTATAGAGGGCATCCATATTCACCCCTCTCTATATAAAATTTTTAGCAGATTAATCTAGCAGTTAAAGGAGCTATCTGTCAAGGAAAACGGAGCAAAGTACTTAAAAAGGCCAGTGCCGACAAATCTCGTTGACTCTTGACAGTTGTATGTTAATAAGAAGTCGTATGAAAATTGTCTGTCTGCTTGGGGTTGTTTCGCTTTGGTCCGTCTGCGCATGAGTCTCACATCACCCTGGCTTCGTTAGCTTTGTCCGGTCGCTCCCCTGTGCTGTGCTCCGGACTTGCGTCGTATTTATGTCAGGGTTCAACGCTTTCAATGGAACTCGCCACCATAGTCACGTTCAGTGGTCGGAGGATGTCACATTGGCTGATTAGAGCTTGAAACGTGATCATTGTTCATAAGGAACTTCTGGAAGAAATCGATAATTCACGGGTCATTCAGGATTGAGAACCAAAGTTCTTTATGATAGCTGATGGCGGCCATGATGAAAGGGGAGCCGCCAGATGCCTTTTTGAGGAACGGTCTTTGCGACGGCCAGCCGGTTATATTAGGTGACGTCAAAGCCTCTCAGGCATCAGTCTCTGGATTGTGGTCCTAATCCAGCTGCCTTGCGTCAGGATTGCCTCATTCGGTGTTCCGGCGAATTGCCGAAAAGCTGATCTTGTAAGAAAAGGCGAGCATAAACATAATGAAATTTAACATGACAATCACTGCACCAGTCGGGAGGTTGACCACAAGAGAGATCACCGTCCCTGCAACGACGGAAACTATTGCCGTGCTTGAGGCAAAGAGCATTGTTCTCTTAAAACCCCTCGCGATTTGAAGAGCGGTAACCGCGGGCATGATCAGGAGGGCTGAGGTCAGCATTATTCCCACGACCTTCATGGTGAGGACAACGGTAACCGAAGTCAACAGAGCGAGTATGGTATTTATTTTTTCCGTGTTTATTCCTGATGCCTTTGCAAATTCCTCGTCAAAGGAGGCAGAAAGAAACTCATCATAAAAAACTGAGATGGTGATAAGTACTGTGATGGAAAGAACTATAGAAGTGATGACCTCTGACTCGCTAATGGAAAGTATATTGCCGAAGAGATAGCTGAAGAGGTCAATATTAAACCCGCCTGCGCTGCTCGCCAGAAGAACACCCACGGCGATTCCCAAAGCGGATATCATCCCTATAGCGGCATCACCGTAAACTCGAGCCCTTTCCGCCAATTTCAATATAGCAAGGGAGCCTAACATGACAACAGGGATGGAGACAAAGACAGGGTTCTGCCTTAAAAGCAGGCCGAGGGCGACACTCCCAAAAGTCACATGGGCAAGTCCATCGCCGATCAGCGAGAGCCTTCTCAATAAAAGCAACACTCCTAACGTGGAACAGAGCAAGGCGATAAAAACGCCGGCCACCAATGCCCGCTGAATGAAGCCGTATTTCAGAAAATCAGTGAATTCCATTCAGCCAATCCTCTTGTAATCATGTCTGTGGCATATAAGGTGTTGGGAGAATTCACCAAAATAACTCGACATATCTTCAGATAGACAAAACTCATTGAAGCTTCCAAAGAATATTATTCTCTTGTCAAGGTAGAGCAGTTTGGATGCATATTTGCCAACGCTCCCAATATCATGAGTCACAAGAATGATGGTCATCTTCTTCTCCCAATTAAGCTCCTGCAAGAAATGGAAAAAATTGTCCCTTGTCTCCGGATCGAGAGCTGTTGTCGGTTCATCGAGAATTAGCAAGTCGGGTTCATTTACGATTGCCCTAGCTAGGAGGACTCTTTGCTGTTGACCCCCGGAAAGGGCGCCTATAAGGTTCCCTTTTATATCGTCTATATCCATTAATTTCAGCGCTCGTTCGACCGCTTCTTTGTCAGACCTGAAAATAGGAGTCGATAGCTTTCTTCGTGAGATGAGCCCCAACGCGACGATCTCATCGACAGTGGCAGGGAAAAAAGGATTTAGAGAAGCAATTCTCTGCGGGAGATAGCCTACCCTGTGCCATTCATTCAAGATCGCTGGGTTTTTACCAAAGAGAGTGACCTCGCCCCCTGATGGTTTAGCCAGGTTGAGGATGGTCTTGATTAGTGTTGTTTTGCCAGATCCATTCGGACCTACGAGTCCGATGTAATCACCGCAGACTGCACTGAAAGAAATGTCGCTCAGTACCTCAACGGAGTTATATCTGAAACTGACTTTTTTGACTGATAGGCAGTCTACTGGCATTGCAGACCGATCTTGAGGTTCTTAAGATTCTGGCGCATGATGGACAAGAAAGTGGCCCCTCCGTCCAACTCCGCCTTGGTTATATTATGAGCGCCATGTAACATCAGCAACTTTGTTCCTGTCTCTTTTGCGATGGTTTCCGCGACACGTGGTGTTAACAGTTCTTCATAATAGACATAGCTTACTCCGTACATCTTTACTTTATTAATAATTTCGGCCAAGTCTCGCGGCGAAGGTTCCGAGTTGGGGGAACCCTTGTAGACTGCTATGTAGGTGAGATGATACCTTGTGGCAAGGTAATTAAAGGCAAAATGACCGCCATGTAAAAAAACATTTTTTCTGCAATGAGAGAGAGAGTCTCTGAATTCCTGATCAAGAGCAAGCAGTTTAGCCTTATACTCGGCTGCATTCTGCAGATAGAAATCCTTATTCGCAGGGTCCTTTATGAGGAACCCATTCAGGATTGTGTCGACCATTTGTTGTGCGTAAGATAGATCGAGCCATATATGGGGATCCATGTCACCATGCTCATTATCTTCATCATGGTGGCCTGCTTCAGCTTCTTTATTGAGGGTGATGCCTTGGCTCGCATCGATCACGAGAAGATTTTCGTTCATCAGTGCGTTCAAGACATCTTGAACCCATGGTTCCATGTATTTTCCGGTGTAAACGAAGATATCTGCTCTGTTAATTGTTACGATGTCCAACGGTTTGGGCTCGAAGCTGTGGGGTTCAATACCCGGCGGCAAAAGGAGACTGATCTCCGCCTTTTCCCTTCCGATATTTCTAGAGAAGTCATAAAGAGGGAAAAGAGTGGTGACGACTTTAAGTTTCTTTTCTCCTGAGGTTTTGTCAACTTTTTTCTCACACGAAACTGCAACAAGTGTGAGGCTTAACAACAGGATGAAAGGTAATAGGACGGCAGATTTCACTGGTGGCTTCCCTTACGACAAGTGCATTTCTTGCAAAAACCATTAACCTGTAGAATATGAGAAATGACCTGGCCCTGTATTTTTCTTGTCACTTCTTCTTCTATCTCCTTTTCCCCACAAAAATTTATGTCTTCCACTTTGTGACACGATATGCAGATAAAGTGGTGATGATGATCTCTGTTACGGCAGAGATAGTAATAAAGCTGACGGTTGGGATGGATTACTTTAGAGATTATGTTTCTCTCTGATAAATCTTCAAGGTTTCGATAGACCGTGGGAAGGCCGATCTTCTTAAACCGATCCTTCAGCCTCCTCCAGATTTCCTCTGGACTTAGATAAGCAGATTCGGTTGCTAATACACGAAGAATAGCCAACCTTTTTGGAGTCGCTTTCAACTTGAGATTTTTCAGAGCTAGAAAATGATCATCTTCCATGTCATTCAGCTTCATAAATTCATTAAATAGAAACCATTTTTATTTATCCATATTAACCTGCCGATTGTCAAGTCATTAACCATCTGAAATGGAAAAAATGAAATGATGATGAGAAACATTTATACAGGGTCCATTGAATGTCGACATCATCCATAAAAAAACGACAAATAAAAAACTTGACAAACCTCCAATAAGTGGTATCATTTAGCTATAGATAAAAGGTATCTTAAAAGATGTAATGATAGAAAAAAGTGATAATAGCGCAGAAAGGGGGTGAAAAGCATGAAGAGACCTATGAGCAAAAGGGCACTTGAGAGGGAAGCTTCCTTCTGGGGTAACATTAAAAAGATGACTAAGGCAAATCCCGGCAAGACATGCCACAAGTGAAAGAGCTGAAAAAGCTAAAGTTGCTGGTCAAGCAACGAATTCAAGCCGTCCAGATATGGCAGACTGCATATGGCAATCATGTGTTTCTGCCGTATCTTTTTTAGAGGTGGTCCCCTACCTGACCTGGATTACTCCCTTAGGCTCGCGTATTACTTCTCCCACTATTTTGGCTGTTGGTGTGTTTTTTTCCAGGAGTTTTTTTCGCATAAGGTCAGCCTTTTCTCTGGGAACAGATATCAAAAGCCCGCCTGATGTCTGTGCGTCTGACAAGAGGTCCATGAACAGCGGATCTAATCCAGAAGCTATATCCACATACTGGGAACAAAATTTCCGATTGCGGACGCTGCCTGCGGGAGTTATACCCATAGACGCGAACGCAAATGCCTCAGGTATAATTGGCACCTCTTCCGCATGAAGCCTGATGCCTACTTTACTTGCCTTGGCCATTTCCAGTGCGTGGCCCAAGAGCCCGAAACCAGTAACATCTGTGGCGGCATTCACGCCAACCTCCATCATCGCCTCGGCTGCTCCTTGGTTTAATGTTGCCATCAATTCAGTGAGTTCTGCCGTAAGCTTTTCATTCAGCCTGCCACCTTTAAGCGCGGTCGTGAGAATACCCGTACCAAGAGATTTGGTTAAAAACAGAACATCTCCTTCCTTGGCATTGTCGTTGGTCAAAAAATGCTCGGGATGACAAATTCCTGTTACTGAGAGGCCATATTTCATTTCAGGATCCTCTATACTATGCCCTCCGGCCATAACAGCCCCTGCCTGATGCACGACTTCTAGGCCTCCTTTGAGGATAGACCGCAGGATTGCCTTGTCCATCTCTTTGACGGGGAAACAGACGATATTCATAGCAGTCAAGGGCCTGCCGCCCATTGCATAGATGTCGCTTAAAGCGTTGGCTGCAGCAATACGACCGAAGTCAAAGGGGTTATTCACAATTGGTGTAAAAAAATCCAGAGTCTGAACGAGCGCTATCTCGGATGTAAGACGATAGATTACTGCATCGGTCCAGTTTTCAGGTCCCACAAGGAGGTTAGGATTATTCTCCTTCGGCAAACCTCTGAGTATTTCCTCTAAGTCGCCCGGACTTATTTTTGCCGCTCACCCAGCCGCTCTGACTTTCTCCATAAGGTTGGGAATTTTTTTCAGATTATCCACCATGGCATTCTCCAGATCGATACATCATTTTATAATAGCGACTCCTTTTCTTCTCGAAAGTTGCCTGCGTTTAAAAAAGCCAAACACTATTATGCGTCATATTATTTAGTTTACCTGTAAACGCGTGCAGGCGCAATCTTAAACTGGGTATCTTATTTTCTAAATATTTTGAGATGCTGGGGCTAGCGTCCGTGAAAGAACGTATACTATAGAGGCTTTCTATATTAAAGCCCTCTTCGATAATGAATTCCTATTTGTTTTATTGGACAAATTCATAAACAATATAAAGTATGGATAAGGTGAAGTTATTCCATCTGTGAACGTTTATGACGGTATACGCAATTATTACGTTTCATACAACACATTTTTCCTTGAAAGCAAAAAAAGTGTTAGAAAAAAGCGGGATGCAGTTTGAAACAATCCCGGTGCCAAGGAAATTCAGTGCTGACTGTGGTTTCTGCTGCAAGGTGCTTTGGGAGGCGAAGGAAGAAGTGGAAAAGATTCTTGATGAGCATAACGTTCAGATCGATTCCATTTATCGGTGGAAAATAGACGAGGATAGGGAAAAGAAGAAGAAATTCACATTTGTTTAGTTCCGAAAGTATTTCTGTCTTCGTCATTAATATTAACGTAAATCTGTCAATAGGAGGTTAGGAAATGTGCATGAAAGTGGATGTGAGAGGATTGCCGTGCCCTCAGCCTGTGATTAAGACAAAGGAAGCACTCGAGAATGCCAAAGGGGAACCTCTGTTGGTAATTGCCAGCAACGAGGAATCGACGGAGAATATAAAAAGATTTCTCAACTATTCAGGAGTCCAAATTGATAAGATTGAAGAGGAAAATGGGGAATTTTATATTTATACGAAGGAATACTCTTTAACCCCGGACAAGGATTTAGAACCACAGGCTTCTATCTGCCCCCCTCCCCAGACAAGAACTGGAACGACAATCTTTATCAATAAGGATCGCCTGGGACATGGCAGCGATGAACTCGGTAAGACCCTCATCAATGCCTTTATTGCGACAATCAAGGATCTCTCAGTCCAACCTAGAACAATCTGTTTCATGAATACGGGGGTAAAGTTAACAATAGAAGGAGCGGAAACACAGCCTTATTTGAGGGAACTCGAAGAAAAGGGAATTGAACTGCTCGTTTGCGGGACCTGTTTGGGGTACTTCAATCTAAAAGAAAAGTTAGGTGCTGGTAAGATATCCAATATGTACGACATCTCTGAAACCATGCTTAAATCTTCGAAAGTGATTACGATCTAAGAAAAAAATGTTTGTTATCTGCGGACAACATATGGATTTACAATAGGTGCTTATCTAATGAACAAAAAGGGCATCTATTTTGATCACGCGGCCACATCGGGAATAAAACCTGAAACAGTATGTGAGGCGATTTGCGACTGTTTAAAAAATGCGAATGCGAATCCCGGAAGATCCGGTCATTCGTTGTCTATTAAGGCAGCAGAAATTATTTATGGCACCCGTGAGATGATCGGCGAGTTTTTTCATTACCGCAACACAGAAAACATTATCCTCACAAAGAATGCCACTGAAGCGTTAAATATCGTAATTTACGGAACATTGCAATCGGGGGGAGAGGTAATTACAACATCGATGGAACATAATTCTGTGCTGAGGCCGCTGAATTACCTTCTACATAAAGGTGTGATAGAGCTAAAGATTCTGAAAGCAGATGAAAACGGCGTCGTATCTGCTCAACAAATCGAAGAAGCGATAACTGATAAAACGAAGCTCCTGATTATTACCGCTGCCTCAAATGTAACCGGAACAAAACTGGATCTGGAAGGAATATACAAAAGATCAAATGCGGCGGGAGTGAAGATTCTGGTCGATGCAGCTCAAGGCGCAGGCGCCATGAAAATAGACTTGCAAAGGACACCCTTTGACTTCTTTGCACTTACGGGGCACAAGCACCTGCTTGGTCCACAGGGCACCGGAGCACTTATTATCAAGGATCCAGACGAGCTGCCTTCTTTTATGCGTGGAGGAACGGGCAGTTTATCAGAACAGACTGTGCATCCTGACTTCCCTCCGGACAAATTTGAGGCAGGGACATTAAATACCCCGGGGTATGCTGGTCTTACGGCAGGCATGCGATTTCTTTTAGATCAGGGCATCGAGAATATCATTGAGCGTGAAAAACAACTTGTGCAATATCTTATCAAGGAACTTTGGGAGATCGATGGTGTGGTAATTTATTGTCCTGATGCAGACCGGGTCGCAACAGTCTCGTTCAATATAAGAGGGGCGACGCCATCGGACATCTCTCATTATCTTGATGCAAACTGGGGCATATGTTCCAGACCGGGCCTGCACTGTGCACCGGAAGCACATAAAACTTTGAACACGTTCCCTCATGGTACCGTCCGATTCTCTCTTTCCTTCTTCAATACCTTTCAGGAAATAGATACAGCCATTACAGCTTTAAAATCCTACCTGATTCTTCTTTAACATCTTAGGGCAAGAAGTCCCCTTCCGGCAGGCTTGCCTGCAAGGTGGGGGATGAATTGCCTGAGTTTGAGGTAATATAACCTTATGGCGAGGTCCAAGAATAAACCTATCCACACTACAAAGGACGTAGTGCAGATAGCTTACAGATATCGGGCGTATCCTAATCAACACTCATGTGACGGGGGACCGCTATGTTCTCAAGTCTCTGCAATGACAGTTCCTCCAGCATCCCCTTGTCGATCCGATATACCTTTTCGTCATCCAGTCCTAACAACCATCCTGCCTCCGTGTTTGTAGTGATGGACGTCAGCTTATATATGTGCTCCGCAAACCGACGGGTTACTCTTCCCCTCAGGCATTCAAGTTCTTCAGTCCTGATACGGTCATCTTCAAGACAGAGTGCCCGCCGCTTCGGCACGTGCAGGAAGACTCTCTTGCCGCTTATTGACAGATCCTCGACGATAATACTATCGATACTGTGTACAGCCGTCTTGTGAACCTTCCCGCATCCTGAGCAGACGCAAGGCGTCTCCTCTATCCGCCTTAATACAAAATCTACCCTCTTTCTGCTGTGATGCACCATATATGCTACGCGATAATTTGCAATTCCCAACAGTTCCGTGACACTATCTAATTGCATCGAATTTCTCCTCCTGGTATCTTTTCTTTCCCAGAAAAACTATACCAGACACGGTAGACATTCGATGCACTCCTTTTTATAGGTTCCAGTCCTCCCTTTTCCTACCTTCCTGTCCTCATTTCAACTTTTTTACGAATGAACCCTTAATATTATCCTATGTAAAAGCAATATCGTCGCATCGAATTGTTAACTGTTCTCAACCCTTCACTCATCCCCTTTTTTGCAGGTTTCACAAGGAAGATAAACATAATAGCAGGGTTTCTTAATCCTGCCATATGAGGATATTGTCCATTTGAAGACCGCCGGTATTCACTGCTACAGACAGCATTACTATGTGCTGGGACTCTGACAATGCCACGTATACCATTCAGTCAGGGGGGCCTCGTGGTGAGATTCATATGTCTGCTCAGGCAGAAGGACTGAAAACATAAGGATCAGGAATGTGCTTGTCTGTATAAGGTTTTAGCTGTGAAGAACAAGAAGAAGTCACTCAAAACAAGTCCTCCTGGCATAGGCAAGACCACTCTTATTGGGAAACTTTGCGAGCTATTGAAGAGAGTAGGGATAAGGAGGCTGAACAGGTGATTGAGATGGTAAAACTTGGCGCTTCACGTTCCCTCAATATAAAAATATGCACGTACTTAGCTTGCTAAGGGACATATAGCTATTAGCTTATTGCTCATCGATTACCGACCGCTCTCTGAGGCACGGGAGGCTCTAAAAGATATTCTCGAGCATCAGCTAAACGTGATTTCTCAGCATTAGTTCTACTAGATGAGGATGCAGATAGTATTGGCTCTTCAAATACGGCTGATCATATTTGCGGACATAATGCATAATCAGCACTATTGGAATGATGAGAGGTATGAGCTCTTGATGATAGTTTTGAATAACCTCGGTTAATTCTTTTTTTTCATCTACCGATAATAGTTTCTTAAAGTATCCGGCGATGTGGATGAGCACATTAGTGTTCTTCTTGCACGTTGCCAGAAGGCGGAGTCCTTCCATAAGAGTCTTAAGATAGTGAGCCTGAAGATCTTCGGGCTGATATTTCTTGGCATTTGCCACAAGATTTCCGAGTGCGGTGTAATGTCTCGGGCTATGTGAGAGGATCTGTAACTTATGGTTGGTATGAAATGTAACTAAATCCTTGAGGCAGCCGCCTCTCTGGTCGAATTCCTTCCATCGTTTGTAGACGAAGATCCTCTCTACGAAGTTTTCACGCAACTGAGGATTCTGGAGACGACTATCGTCTTCCATCGGCAAGAAAGGGAATTTGTCCATAACGGCTTTGGCAAAAATGCCAACCCCTCGAGTACTTGGGATACCCGAGAGATTATAGACTTTTACGCCTTTCATGCCTGAACTTGGAGATCTACTCTTAAATACGAAACCGCAGAGCTTTTTTTGTCCAAGTTCCTGAACCTTTTTCTTTGTCCATCGGACCATGATGTCTGTATAATCAACGCCTGCTCGATTCGTTAAAAGGCGCGGTGACTCAGGTGTCCCGACTAAGCGCATCGCTTCCCTCGGAACGGTCAGGCCAATTTCAACTTCGGGACAGACCGGCACCCATTGGACAAAGGGGCCGAGCGTGTTTTTTAGGTAATGGTCCAATTTGTGACCACCGTCATAACGGACCTTTTCACCTAAAAGACAAGAGCTTATCCCGAGTCTCATCTCTTTTTTCGCCGGTTGCGTATTGAGTGTCAGGATCATCTATCCCTGCGTCAATAGATCTATCATGCTTGTTACTATTATGGCATAATTGTAATCAGCGTCAAAGCTTCTTTCATCGATACTTAGGTACGTCCTGTTACCAGTGGAAAGACGTTCTCTTTTATAAAAGCGGTCATCCTTTCCACTTCTTTTATCATTGGCCATTGTCTTACGCTCTCTTTGGCATAGATCTTGTCTCTTAGCGTCCTTCTCTTGAACTTTATCTCCTATGAAGCACCAAGGTAAGCCTCTCTAACTAGAGGATTCCCCGCCAACTCACTGCCCGTGCCAGACAGAGTGATAGTGCCCGCTTCAAGTACATAACCGCGTGACGCTACGTTGAGAGCCATGGTGGCATTTTGCTCAACCAGGAGAATAGTGGTATTTTCCTGGTTGATTCTGGAGAGTATATGAAAGATTTCTATGACCATTAATGGTGACAAACCCATTGATGGCTCGTCTAGCAGAAGCATCTTCCCTTTGCTCATTAAGGCCCGCGCGACTGCCAGCATCTGTTGTTCTCCGCCTGACAAGGTGCCGCCCAATTGCTTTCTGCGTTCCTTAAGACGAGGGAAAAGATCCAATACATAATCGTAATCCCTCTGAATCTCTATGGCATCTTTTCGTTGCCATGAAGCTAATAGTAAGTTTTCTTTTACTGTCAGGTTTCCAAAAATCCCACGTCCTTCCGGTACGTGGGCAATACCTTTAGCTACAATGGTATGAGACGGTATGGTACGCAGATCTTCTCCCTGAAAAATGACCTTACCGTTATATGGAATCATGCCAGAAATTGCCCGTAGAATCGATGTCTTGCCGGCGCCGTTGGCGCCAATCAATGTGACGATTTCGCCGTTATATACGTGAAATGAAACATCGCTGACTACGGTGATCCTTCCGTAGGACACCGAGACGTTTTGCAATTGAAGTAGCACATCTCTGGAAATCATTCTACAATCTTCCTTCCCAAGTAGGCGACAAGTACCTTTGCGTTGTTCTGTATTTCGCGAGGAGTTCCTTCAGCAATGGTTGTTCCGAAATCAAGCACCTTGAGCCGTTCGCAGATGTCCATTACCAATCTCATCTGGTGCTCTATCAAAATAATAGTAAGATGAAATTCTTTTCTGATCCATTGGATCAATTCCTTCAGCTGGTCAATTTCTCTCGGATTTATTCCTGCAGCTGGCTCGTCCAGGAGTAAGATTTGAGGGTCGCTGGCAAGTGCCCTCACGATTTCGAGCCGCCGCTGCAGACCATAGGGCAGGTTTTTTGAGAGTTCCAGGGCAAAACTGTCCAGCTGGAAGAGGGCCAGCAATTGCATAGAATTCTGTCTGATATTTGCCTCTTCGGCACTGAATCGTCCAATATGGAAGAGCGCCTCGACAGGGTGGTATTTGACCTTGGAATAATGGGCGATGCGAATATTATCAAGCACCGTGAGATCGTTGAAGAGGCGAATGTTCTGAAAAGTCCGCGCTATGCCCATGGCGGCTATACGGTCAGGTGTTTTGCCAATAAGTTCCTTGCCATTAAATGTGATACTGCCCTCTGAAGGGCGGTATATGCCTGTCATAATATTGAAAAGAGTCGTTTTGCCAGCTCCATTTGGGCCGATTATTCCTATGAGCTCTCCGTGCCTAAGACTGAGGTTAAATTCAGACACGGCGCAGAGCCCGCCAAAAAAGTGGCTGACATTGCTTGCTTTTAACAGCGCCCCGTGCTCCATGGATCGATGATCTTTAGTAACTCTCAAGGTCACTTCCTTTTGTCTTATCGGGACTCCTCTCTTAATGCATACAGGGAACCTTATTTTGTCTGAATGATCGAGCCTTCAACTAGGTCAGTTTTAGGTATAAACCATGATGACTCCCGTAATCCGCTTATGCCACGTGGTCGAAAGAGCATCAGAAGTATAAGTAATAGTGGCATGAGTACCATCCGCCACACTTCTAGAGGCCTGAGCAGTTCAAGTAGAATCGTATATATGCTGGCGCCAAGAATAGAACCGATAATGGAGCCGATTCCGCCCAAATAGACCATGATCAGGATGTCTGTTGACTTTATAATATCAAACATGCGCGGATTAATATATTGAAGCAGGTGTGCAAAAAGGGCTCCGGCAATTCCCGCAAAAAAAGAAGAAATCACAAAGGAAAGTAGCTTTACATGACGCGTATTGACGGTCATAAGATCACTCGCGACTTCATCCTCTCGGATGGAGAGCATACCTCGGCCATAATTCGAGTAGATAATGTTTCTTATAACCCATATGGCCAATACAGTCCAGAAGAAGGTCCACGGCAGGGTGGTAAGCTTGTCCATTCCTAGGAATCCTCTCGCACCGCCGACGGCATCAATGTTTTCGAGAGCTGACTTGACAATCATATTGAAAGCGAGGGTTACAATGGCGAGGTAATCGCCCCTTGTCCTGAACGATGGAATGGCCACGACAAGACCAAGGATCGCGGCACCTGTACCTCCTGCGATAACTGCTAAAGGGAAAAGCCATACCGCAGTCGCTGATGAAAATAGTTTTACAGTGAAGATTGAAGAAATGTAAGCTCCGGCCGACATGAACGCTGCATGACCAACGGAGAACTCTCCCATGTAACCGTTGACAAGATTCAGGCTTAAGGCAAGAATTATATTTATGCCGACGTACATAAGTATGAGCTGAATATATTGATCGAGGAGACCATAGTATGGGATGGCAAAGGAGAGCAAAAAGCCGATAGTAACGACAAAAGGCAGCCGCAGACGGGCATTCACAACGGGCATCTTTGGATCATAAGGGACTCTCTGCTGCGACCTCGATACCTTCATTGTATCAAACCTTTTGAGATCTTGGCTTTCCCATAATGCCATGCGGCCTGAAAATTAGCAAGACAAGTAGTAGAGAAAATGCCACAAAGTCACGGTAGGTAGAGGGTAAAAACGCTGCAACGAATATCTCCGTGGAGCCTAAAATATAAGCTCCTATCATTGCGCCGCGAATGTTGCCGATTCCGCCGACTACGGCTGATATAAATGCTTTCCAGCCAATAAGGATACCCATATAAGGGTCGATGATCGGATAAGCCATACCATACATTACGCCAGCGGCCCCGCCGAGGCCGCCTCCCAATGCAAATGTGATAGAAATTATTCGGTTAACAGGAACTCCCATAAGGGGCACGATATTCTTGTCCCATGAGATCGCACGCATCGCCATACCCACTTTGGTATGTTGGACTATAAAATGCAAAAGCGCCATCAGTAATACCGATAAGACTATAATGATGACCTGAAGGGATGAAAGGGTGACACCCCTCACTGTCCAATTTGTCATAGAAACAACGGGTGGGATGTGTTTCGGATATGGGCTAAGGGCAAGCGTGAAATTTTCAAGGAATATCCCTACACCGAGGGCTGTAATGATGGCTGAAACACGCGGCGCCTGGCGCAGGGGTTTGTATGCAACCCGTTCAACGAAGACGCTTAACAGTGATACGCCTGCCATGGAAATAAGGAGCGCTGGAATAAAGGGAAGTTTCATAAATGTGACAACGACAAAACAGAGAAACGCCCCTACCATGAAAAAATCGCCGTGTGCAAAATTGATCATCGTGAGGATGCCATACACCATCGTATACCCAAGGGCAATAAGGGCATAGATACTGCCCAATTGAAGGGCATTGAGTGCCTGCTGAAGCAGGTAAGTCAAGCCCTGTACCCCAGGGTCGAAACTTCTCTGAAGAGAGGTCCCAGAGCCTGTGCCTTCGCGGTTGCTTTTTTCATGATGACGTTAGGGTTGAGCATTTGCAAACCAGATAAATTTGTCGCCCTTAATCTGAAGAATTACCGCGCTTTTGATAGGGTCTCCTGATCCCTCCCGGAACTGCATCTTCCCGGTGACCCCTTCGTAGCCAGTGAGTCTCGTCAACGCATTTCGAACTGCCTCCCGGTCTATTTTCCCAGCATTTTCTAATGCCTGGCGAAGAAGGCCGAAGGCGTCATAAGTTAACGCCGCCACGTCATCAGGCGTAGTTCCATAAATAGATGTGTAAGACTGAATAAACTTCCTCGCAACTGGTGACGCTGAGTCCGCGGAATAGTGCGTGCTGAAATAATAACCTTCACAATCCTTCCCGCAAAGCTTCATCAGCTCCTGGCTTCCCCAGGAATCACTGCCTATGAAAGGAGCTTTGATGCCGAGCCTATGGGCCTGCTGAACCTGTAACGGAACATCGTTATAGTAATTAGGCAGAAATATCACGTCAGGAGCAGCATCTTTTATCTTGGTCAGTTGTGCTGAAAAATCCCTGTCATTCGTCGTATATGACTCAAAGGCGACAACTCTCCCACCTCCCTCCTCAAAGGTCTTCTTAAAGTATTCTGCGATTCCCTTGTTATAATCCGAAGCGACATCATAAAGCACTGCTGCTTTTTTTGCTTTCATGTTGTCCAAAGCAAATTTTGCTACAACTCTTCCCTGAAAAGGATCTATGAATGCGGCCCGGAAGACGTACTTCTTTGGTGCTCCGCTCTTCGCATCGAGAGTGGTTTTAGGGTTTGTTGACCAAGGCGTGATCAGCGGGACTTTTGAACTTTCTGCAATCTCAGAAGCAGGGATGGCGTTGCTGCTCGAATTAGGGCCTATGATAGCTATGACATTTTTTTGAGTGATCAGTTTCTGGGTGGATGATGCTGCCTGGTCCGGCTTGTTTGCACTGTCTTCAGTTAAAAGCACCACTTTGTATTTTTTCCCCGCGACTTCAATGCCGCCTGCTTCGTTCATTTCCTTAACCGCCATTTGGGCGGCGTTCCTACATGAGGCGCCAACGGCAGGGATGTCACCGGTCAACTCTGCTATCAAGCCAACATTGATGGTGGGTTCGCTCCCCTTAGTGCACCCGGAAATGGTCATTCCTACAAGCATAATGAAGCTTGTAACGCACAATATCCCCCTCATGGTAGTACCTCCTCATTGGGCATGTGGCATATTCTCACTGATGAATATAGATAAATCTACGGTAACATTGTTGTCTCTTTACTTGATCAAATATCTTTGTCATCCATGCACTGGTTAACGATAGCTAACGGTCATTTTTTCTAAACATCTCTGCCAGGGCAGAAAAAATCTCATCTGCACTCAACTGGTCAAGGGTGCGTGATATTTTATGCCTCCAACTTGGATAAGTATCCAGTATGCCCGGCATATTCTGTTGGTTCAGTGTGCCTATCACATCATCCAAACTGACAGAAAGCAGCTTGCACGGTGTTCTTGCAAGATATTCATAGAGTGCAATGCACAGTTCCCTAGACATGTCAGGGACCATTGCAGGGTCCGAGGGAGCATCATTTGGAATGATTCCCTGGGACTTTAACGCATCAAGGATAAGAAACCTGTCCCGCGCCCTGTCATTGAGATGCCTCTGCAACATGATATCATCCTGATACATGCCCAGTTCTCTCTTTACCTCTATGTCTTTTCCTGTCCAGTAGCCGTGTAATGTGGGTAAATCGTGGGTTGTTATTGCGCATAAAGCTGTGGCTGGATATCTGTCAGGCGTTGTAAAAGAAGGGTCGGGATAGTTTCGTTCAAAATATAACAATCTGTAAGAGAGCATATTAAATCTGGACAGCTTTGAGCGGGCATCCCCTGTTATCGTCCCAAGATCTTCGGCAATGACCATCGTTTTGTTTCTGACACTCTCGAGGGAGATGATCCTCAGAAGGTCTTCCGATGGGTAGGTCACATACGCGCCTTCTTTGGCAGCCAGTCCGCGCGGTATCCAAAAGAGCCTGAACATGCCGAGTGCATGGTCTATCCTAAGGGCACCGAAGTATTTCATGTTCTTTCTTATGGTCTGGATGAAGAAGTCATAACCTGTTTCGCGGATTCTCTCAGGGATCAAAGGCGGGAATCCCCAGTTTTGACCATCCGGATTAAAATCATCTGGAGGTGCACCTACCTCTATCCCCGCAGCGACGATATTTTGATAATTCCATGCATCGCTGCCATCGGCGACGGAGCCGAAGGCAAGGTCGTGATATAAGCCAACTGGCATTGCAAGACGACTGATTTGCTGAGCAACCTCTTTAAGCTGACAGTCGATAAGCCACTGAATATATTTATAAAAAAGTATCAAATCATCATGTTCCTTTTTAAAGCTCTGTATGGCGTCTGTCAGAGGACTCATATATTCCGCCGGCCATTCCAACCAACAGCGTAATTTTTGTTCGTGTAATAGGTAATCGCGCAGGGCCAAAAAAAGTGAAAAAGATTCGAGCATCTCACCTTCTTCTGCCACGAAACGCTCGAAGTCCGTCCCGCGACGGGAATCAGACTTGTAATGTTTCTCGTAAAATAAGTCGAAGGCCTGTCTTAATACCATCTCCTTCATGACGGCAATCTGATCATAATCGATCAGGTCTTGGTCCCTAAGGTCATTTAAGGATTGCTTAAAGCCTTCAGATGCAAGAATGGATTGTGCCTTTCCCGACTCCATGACCTCCGGGATACCGCTGATATCAAGGTAGATAAAGTTTCTATAAAGCCTGCTTATGGGTGAGTAGGGGCTCACGCCGTAAGGTCTGCAATTTGTTGTAGCATGCAACGGGTTGATTCCCACAAAGCCACCATCCAGTCCCGCTATCCATGTGACGGTTTGTTTGAGATCCGTGAGATCGCCAATACCCCAGTTGCGGGATGAGCGAACCGAATAGAGATTGACAGACAGTCCCCATGTTTTGCCCGCGGCCAATTCAGGGGGCATGTAGGCCCTGTCAGGAGCAATGATGACTTTGGATGTGCCGCTATGATTTCTCAGCCCAGCGTCGTCAGCGGTATAATCGCATGAAACCTCCGCTGTGTAATAACCAATATCTCTGCTGCACCGGTCATTTAGGTCCACCTTAATGTACCTGCTACCATCGATCCATTGCCGGTCCGATATGGTTATTCCATCTCCTGAAAGTACAAATGCATGCTTTATGCCTTGCTCATCTTCGATTGACCATGCCACCGAAAGACTTCTCTCTGCGCCTTCAGGTGCCGGTATATATATGGAAAGTTTGAGCGGCTGCTCAGTGACCGAGATGACGGTGACTGGTTCCATGAATCTTTTCCAAGCCCCCAGCTTGTGAAAGATGATCTCGTTACTCACACCCTCAGGAAAATCGATCTTGAGCCCCATTGACCTGAGGATAGCCTTTTTGGTCTCCAAAGACGTTATATGAAGGGTTCCGAAGATATCCCAATACTCAGGGATGATCCCACATATATCTGAAAGCTCGTTGATCAATGCTTCGTCAGTTTGCATAATGAAGACTATTTACAAAAATGTTGATTGAGGCAGGCCGTCTTGCCTGCCCTGGCACAGAACGGATGATAAGTAATGTCATCAGATGAGATTGACAGATGAAATATCGATTGAGGAGCTGCTGCAGCGGACATGTTTGCTGCCATCGGACTGGCAAACGCCGAAAACGTCCTCCCCAAACAAAAAAATCATGCTCCGTCCTCTTTCCAAGAGTTCTTGCGATATTTATTACTTTACGTATACTTTATCATAGTTCATACATTTATTTTTTCACGGTTAGGCCATGTCGACGCCATCTGCAAATACTTGGCAGTATTGTCTGATTTTTAACATCTTAGGGCAAGAAGTCCCCTTCCGGCAGGCTTGCCTACAAGGTGGGGGATGAATTGCCTAGCTTAGTGGTAATATAACCTTATGGCAAGATCCAAGAAGAAGCCTTTCCACACTGTAAAGGACGTAGTACGGATAGCGTACCGATACCTTGCATATCCTACAGACCTTCAGGTATTGAGCATGGAGAACTGGATGGGCTCTTTGTGCCACTTAAGCAATGAGGCTATCCCCGTTTCAAGCGAGCTGACCGGTACAAATCGTTCACCTTCCCGCAAGTCTGGATGGCCGTCAAGGGCAAGCGGCTGGAAATCGTGAAGTTCAGGCCGGTTGCGCCA
>Ga0074045_10000891_pt1 | contig 29255 bp, 20 predicted proteins | sample BogForMeECP23OM2_FD_94442 | JGI IMG/M metagenome (GOLD analysis project Ga0074045, IMG submission 94442) | Bog forest soil microbial communities from Calvert Island, British Columbia, Canada - Bog Forest MetaG ECP23OM2 | ecosystem: Environmental > Terrestrial > Soil > Wetlands ...
GAGTTCGGATATGACCGGAGCTAGGAGGCTCCGATCGTCCCCACGGCAATCAGGTATGGGCCGGCTGCTCGGTCCCTGAAGTCTGCCGCCTCTAGGACGGCTCTGGCAAAGAACAAGACTGGGTGCGTGCCGCCGAGTCGCGGAGTGACGCGAAAGGATGTTCCGAAAATCTGCCCGCAATGGCTATTGGGAACCTCCTGGATGACAATTCCGCTCCGTCTGGGATATTCCTTCCTGAGTGCTTCTTTGGTGCCGGGGGCCACGCCCGTATTAGAACTGCTTGATGCGGCCTGCAAACAGGATTTCTGTCAGGAATGTGACAAGAATATCCTGAATCTTACCTAACCTGCTGATCTAGAATGGTGCGAGTGCCGGGAGTCGAACCCGGATCGACGGCTTCGGAGGCCGCTACACTATCCATTGTGCTACACCCGCAAAGTGAGCTTCAGGGGGCGAATAGAACCGTCCGACAACCGAGGCGTCAAGCCGTCGCGAGGAACCGGTTGATCCGCCGGATGACCCGTTCGCGGCCGAGCACCCGGATCATCCCGTAAAAGCTCGGACCGACGCCGGTGCCGGACACGGCGAGACGCGCCGGGTGGATGTAGTCGCCCGTTCCCACGCCGTGCTGCGCCGATAGGCCGACGACAAAGGCCTCGAGCGCCGTGTCGCTCGAATAGTCGGCCGACGGGAGCGCGCCGACGAACTCGCCAAGGCGCGTCCTCGGGTCCCCCTTTGAGAAGACCTTCTCCCTCGCCTTGGGGTCGGTCGCGTACTCCTCGCTGAAGAAGTAGCCTATGAAGCCGGGCAGGTCCTCGATTGCGCGCACCTTCGGCTGGCAGAGCGCGATCACCTCGCGCAGGTAGGCCTCGTCGGGAAGTCCGCCCGCGAAGAAGCCCCGCCCCTGCAGGAAGTCGCGCGCGAGCGCGAAGCAGCGCTCGGGCGCCATCTCGTGCAGGTAGACCATGTTCATGTGCGCGAGCTTCTTCTCGTCAAACCGCGCATTGCTCTGGTTGACGCCCGGCAGGTCGAACAGCCTCACGATCTCCTCCAGCGGCAGCTTCTCACGGTCGTCCTTCGGCGACCAGCCGAGGAGGCTCAGGAAATTGACGAGGGCCTCCGGCAGAAACGCCCGCTTCCGGTACTCCTCGACGAGGGCGCCCTGGTCCCGCTTCGACATCTTGCCGGGGCCGTTCTGCTTAAGGATGAGCGGGATGTGAGCGTAGACCGGGATCGGCGCCCCGAACGCCTTGAAGAGCTCCGTGTGCTTGCTAGTGTTCGAGAGGTGGTCCTCGCCGCGGATGACGTGGCTCACGCGCATGGCGATGTCGTCGACGACGTTGACGAAATGGAAGACCGGCTTGCCGCCCGACCGGAAGATCACGAAGTCCTTCTCCTCCGTCCGCGCCACCCTGCCCCGTATCGCGTCCTCGATCACCTGCGGCTCCCCCGAGATCCTGAAGAACACCGCGCCGTCCTTCTCATAGGTCCGGCCCGCGGCATTCAGGCGGCCGAGGTACTCCGCGTAGACGGCCGCCCGCTCGCTCTGGAGATACGGGCCGAACTCGCCCCCGACCTGGGGCCCCTCGTCCCAGTCGAGGCCCAGCCAGCGCAGGCTGTCGTAGATCAGGTTCAGGAACTCCTCGCTGTTGCGCGACTCGTCCGTGTCCTCCACGCGCAGGATGAACACGCCGCCGGTGTGCCGCGCATACAGCCAGTTGAACAGCGCGGTCCTCGCGCTCCCGATGTGGAAGAAACCGGTCGGACTGGGGGCAAATCGGACTCGGACCTGCGTCATGGGGCGGGGGTTGGATTGCTGCTTGTGATTCGGGCGGGGGACCAGCAAGAACCATCGTGTGTCCACTGTCAAAGCCTCACCCGTAGATCCCCTCGCTCTCGCCGCGCAGTTCGAAGGCGCGGGCGCGAAGGCCGGCTTCACGAGCGAGACCTTCGGCGTCGTCGGCGGCATTCCCCTTCTGGCCCTCACCAAGCGCACCGCGGGGCCGAGGCCGCGAGTCTACCTCTCGGCTGGAATCCACGGGGACGAGCCCGCCCCGCCCTTTGCGCTCCTCTCGCTGATCGAGTCCGGCGAATTCGACGCACGGGCCGTGTGGTTCATCTGCCCGATGCTCAACCCCGAGGGCCTAGCGCGGGCGACGCGCGAGAACGCCTCCGGCACGGACCTGAACCGCGACTACCGCCACCCGGCCTCCCCCGAGGTCCGCGCCCACGTCGGATGGCTCGAGGGGCAGCCGAACTTTGACCTGGCCGTGTGCGTCCACGAGGACTGGGAGTCGACCGGCTTCTATCTCTACGAGCTGAACCCGGACGGGCGCCCCAGCCTCGCGGGGCCGATGCTCGCCGCCGTTTCGGCCGTCTGCCCTATCGACCCGAGACCGCTTATCGAGGGGCGCGAGGCAAGGGGGGGGATCATCCGGCCGCCCCTGAACCCTCTCGAGCGCGAGAAGTGGCCGGAGTCGATCTACCTCCAGGTGCACCACACGAGGCTCTCCTACACGATCGAGACGCCATCGTCCCTGCCGCTTGCCACTCGGATCGAGGCGCTGCGCGCGGCCCTGGGAGCCGCGCTTTCCGCCACGTTTTCCGGCTGACCGAACCCGGCGGGGCTTCCGGGAACCTACGGCTGGCCAGGCGCCGCCTTCGGAGCGGGCCCGGCCGTCCTCAGGGCCGGGAACCTGGGCGACGGGCTTACATCCATCTCGAGGATGCGGTATGAAAGCGCGCGCGGATCCTGGCCCAGGCCGCACGACCTTGGGCTCGCCGCCCCGTCCTCGCTCCGCAGCCGGATGACGTGGCGCCCGGGGCCCGGGACCTCGATCGAGAGCGGGGTCGATTCCTTGCCCAGCGCGATGGGGCGCTCATCGCCCCCGTCGACGGCCGCCCGCAGCGCACCGGCCCCCTTTACCCCCTCAAACCGTTCGCCGACGCGCACGTTCAGCCACGCCCGTCCCGTCGCCTCGACGGATATCTCGAGGACGGCGTCCATCCACCCGAAATCCTTCTCCCAGCCGTGGAACCCGCGCAGCCCGTCGATCGCGAGGGCCGGAGCCCAGCCCGTGTCGCCGGAGGGCTCCCAGGCCGCGTACAGCGGGGCGCCGTCGACGGATATGCGTCCGAACTGGAACGACAGGTCGCGGTCGTCGGCGGCTCCGCCGCCCTGCACGGGCTTTCGGGTCCCGGCCGGGCTGGAGAGCCGGACGATGCCCAGGCCGTCGTCGCCGAGCGGAAGCGAGAACCCCTTGGCGGGTCCCACGAGTCCGATCTCCCCGTGGCGGCCCGCAAATTCCACGCTGAGGCGGGCGTGGGCCGGAAGCAGGTAAATGCGCTCGCGGACCTCCGCGTTCAGCCACGATCCCCGCCGCCCGTTGACGAGGAGCCAGCCTTCGCCCGGCAGCCAGGACAGGCCGGACTCGTCCCTCCCAAATCCGACCAGGACGACGTCCGGCGGGCCGGCCGGCGGATCGTAGTCGGCAGGCGTGGTCCCCTGGCTGAAGGGCCCCCACCGAAGCGCCTGGAGGCGCGCCACCTTGCCCGCCAGGAGGGCGTACTTCCCGCGCGGGAATATCTCGAAGTTCGCCGAGCGGGTCGCCTCCTCGACGTCGTGGACCACCGAGAAGCGCCAGAGCCATGCAAGCTTCCCGTTTCGGATGAGGTTCGTCTCGTACAGCGCCTCGCGCGGCAGGCCCCAGGTCCCGATCCGGCCGCCGGTCGCGACGAGGTCGCGGTAGGGTATGAGCGCGAGCAGCCACATTGCCGCGAGGCCGGCCCGCCGGGGGACGGTGCCGGGCCACATGCGCACCATAAGGAAGATGCCGAGCAAAAGCGGAACGAGCAGTGCGCCGTAGCGCGACGACATGCCCGCCGCGACGCCGAGGTGGACCCTCCCGACCGCGGCGTAGCATGCGTAGAGCAAGCTGGTGCCGGCGAGCAGCGCCACCACCGAGTCGGGCGCCGAGCGACCCTTCTTGCGAAGCAGGCGCAGCGCCGAATGCAGGCATGCGGCCGCGCCGGCGCCCAGCACGATCCCTCCCACCACGGCGGCCGTCGCCGTGGGCGCCCGGAACCCGCAGCGCGCGGCCACCATCCAGGCGAGGAACTTTCCGTAGTCCCACACGGGAGAATGCGGAAACGCGTAGCCCGGGCTCGCTGGGTCGAACCGGTAGTCCCGCAGGAAGGCGAGCCATCCGGCGGCCATGACGGCGATTGCGGCGGCAGCCGGTCGCCGGCAGCCGGCGTCCCCGGCCGCGGCCGCGGCCGCCCCGAGCGCCGCGTAGATCGACAGGCACAGGGCGCCGAAGATGCCGAAGCCCGTGAACAGAAGCGCGAGAGCCAGCGCCGCGGCGCACGGCCAGCGCAGCCATGCGCGCTCGATCAGGAGGGCGTGCGCGGCGAGAAGAAGGAGGACGAGCGGGCCGATGCTGTGCGAAAGGTTGGGCGTCGTCGTGATCGTCTCGTTGTGGATCAGCGACAGGCACCATGCGGCCGGCAGGACGTCGGCGGCGCCCCAGCTGCCCGTCATCCGCCGCGGCAACAGGAAGGCGAGCGCCGCGGCCACCACCAACCAGGCCGCGATCATCTCGCTTTCGCACCGGATGTCTCCATGGGTCCAGCGAAGCAGGGCGGCCGTGAGGGGGAAGAAGACACCCTGGCGGTGCGGACCGTACTGGAAGTCGACAAGCGCCCAGGCGGGCGCGTTGCTCCAGACAAGCTCGTGCAGCGTCAGCTGGTCGGAGAACGGCAGGTTGACCGCGTTCTGGCGCACGAACGCCACAAGATTTGCGACGAGCAGACCCCACGTGAGGGCATAGAAGATCCACAGGCGCGGCCGGCCGGCCGGCCCGGGCGCGGCTGGGGATGTGGCGGCGCCGTTCAAGGCTGGGGGGGAACCCGCGTTTGGAGGTTCACACGATTGACCGTTTAGAGGATGGGGCCCTGCCCGATGCCTAGCGAACGCCGGCCCCGGCCCGCCCGGCCTCCAGTCCGTGGCGGTCGCAGAATCCGCGCATGTCGTCGGGCAAAGGCGCCTCGAAGACGCAAGGCGCCCCGTCGACATCGATCTCAATCCTGGCGCAGTGGAGCGCCTGGCGCGCCAGCAGGAGCCGCGCCTCCAGCCCGGGCGTCCATCCGCCGTCGATGAAGTCGAGGTAGAGCCGGGCGTCGGGGCCGTAGATCTTGTCGCCCACGACGGGGTGGCCCAGCCACTGGGCGTGGGCGCGGATCTGGTGCTTGCGGCCCGTCTCGGTCGTCACCCTGGCGAGGGTGAAGCCCGCCGAGCGCGAGAGGGCCTCGAACCGGGTGACGGCCGGCTGCCCGTCCGCCCGGACGGCCGACTTGATGAAGATCGGGCTCGCCATGTCGTCGCCCAGGGGCTGGTCGACCGTGCGCGCGCCGTCGAACTCGCCGGTCAGGATCGCCAGGTACGTCTTTCCCACCCTGCGCTCCTGCATCGCCGTCTGCAGCCGGGCCGCCAGCGCCGGGTTCTTCGCCAGGACCACGACCCCGCTCGTCTCCCGGTCGAGCCTGAAGACGAGGTGGATCGTGCCGAGCCCCGTGTGCTCGCGCGCTGCCCCCACAAGGCTCGACCAGGGGCCGTGCTTGGACGGGTGGCACACGACATCGCCCGGCTTGTTCACGACGAGCAGCCTGTCGTCGTCGCGGATGATCCAAGACCGCAGCTCCTCGGGCCCGATGATCCTGGCGGGGCCCTGGGCGAGGCGCCTCGGCCACGCCGACGCCCTGGGCCCGCGTTGGCCGGGCTCGCTCACGGCTTGAGCCGGCTCAAGCGCCACCGCGCCATGACGCGCGCCGTCATCCTCGCGGCAAGCGGCTTCGGCAGCTTCGTCACGATGGCCGCGGCGATCTTGTTCGTCCATCCGCTCACCACCATGGGCTTCCCGGCCGCCAGGGCCCGCAGGGAGGCCATGACCACCCTCTCGGGCGTCTCCGTGAACGCGTCCGGCACCGTGCCCTCGTCGAGCCCCGCCCGCCGGAAGAACTCGGTCGACGTCGGCCCGGGGCAGACCACGAGCGCCCGGACCCCGGTCCCGCGGAGCTCCTCGTTGAGCGCGAGGCTCCAGTGGAGCACGAAGGCCTTGGCCGCCGCGTACGTGCCGAGGTAGGCGGTGGGCTGGAACGCGGCCGTCGAGGCCACGCTGATTATCGCGCCCCCGCGCGACCGGATGGCCGGCAGGAGCCCGCCCGTCAGGTGGACGACGGCGCGCACGTCCACGTCCACCATCTCGAGCTGGCGTTCGACCCCGGACTCATCGAACCGGCCGTAGACCCCGAATCCGCTGTTGTTGACCAGGAGGATCCGGCCGGTGGGAGCCTGATTTGTCAAAAAACCCTGAATATTCCGCAGCGCCTGCTCCGCCTGATCCGGCCTCGAGAGGTCGCACGCGACATGGCGCAGGTTAAGCTTGGGACCGCTTATGACAGGCTCCCGGCGAGAGAGGTTGCAAAACGCGAGTTCCGGACGCATCTTCCCGCATAGCTCGATGAATGATTTTCCAATCCCGGAAGATCCGCCCGTGACGATCACCGTGGAGAAGTCTTTTAGAGCGGCACCGGGGCTTGGCATTGGGAGGGGCGCTTTATTTTTCCGCGATCGGACCATCGTGCGACCGCGCGCAGCCAAACAAGCATCAAACGAACAACCATGAACAGACAAAACAATCCGGAATTGATCGTCTCGGGCATTCACCTGGAACTCACACCGTCGCTAAAAACGTTTGTTCAGGAGAAATCGGACCGACTCTTCCGGCATGAGGAACGCATCCTCCGTCTGCGCGTGGAACTGGAGTACGACCCGAAGCAGGACGTTGGCGCGCGGTTCACGGCGAAGGGGCACCTCACGATCAACGGCCCGGCGATGAACGCCTGCGTCGAGTCCGACGAGTGCCACAAGGCCGTGTCGCTCCTGGCGGACAAGCTTGACCGGATGCTCAACAGGCGCGCGCAGCTCTACCGCGTGAGGCGCCACCAGCTCCACGCGGTCGAGCTTGGCGCGCCCCTGCCGAAGACGATCTAGGCGCCGGGGCCGGCGTCACCACTTGACCTCGTCCGCGAGGCCGAGCCTCTCGACGAGGTCGGCGGGCGGGCCGTCGAAGCGCGCAAGGGGCACGTTGCCCACGTACCCGATGTCCTTCATGCCGACCGGCGTCGTGTAGAATCCGCCCGCTACCAGGCTCCTGAAGCGCCTGAAGAACTCCGCGGCGCCCTTCAGGCCGGCGCCCGCCGGGGCCTCGTGAGCGATGTCCTCGCAGAGGGCGGCACGCTGGGCCTCGGACGCCTCGGCGAACGCAGCTCCGTAGCGCCTCGTCGACTCGCCGTCGAGCCACGCGAGGCCGTCGAGGATCATCCTGGCGTCCCTGACGTTGTCGGGATACGGGGCGCTGACGAACTCGTCGATGAAGTCGGTCACGCCAACCTGCGACGCGCTGGGCGAGCGCTCGTCGGCCGGTATCACGACGTCGCACAGGGCCGCGACCTCGCGCCGCTGCGAGGCGCTGAAGGTCAGCGGCCAGAGGTCGCCCGGCTTGTACGCCTTGAGGAGGTCGGGGTCCAGGCCGTAGCCCGACGCCGGCGCGCCCCGGGGGCTCTTCGGGGCCTCAGTCGCTGCCGCCCCGAAGGATGGCGCCCGCGCGAGCATCGCGCCCGCGCTGGCCGTCAGCATCCATCTTATCGCGACGCGCCTGTCTATGCGGATTGGGTCCGGGGTTCTCATAGGGTTCTCCATGCTCCTGGCCTCCTAGATGCCGCCCTTGCGCATCTCGTCGAGGACGCGGTCGGCTGTGCGCCACGCAAGCGCCATGATCGTGAGTGTCGGGTTCTTGTCGGCGTTCGACGCGAACACCCCGCCGTCGGCGACGAAGAGGTTCTTGACGTCCCAGGTCTGCGACCAGGGGTTCGTGACCGAGCTCGACGGGGAGCTTCCCATGATCGTCCCGCCGACCTCGTGGATGATGGCGCCGCCGGCATGAATCGCCCGGCGGCCGTCCGGGTCCGGGGCCTTGGTGTTGGCGCCGCCCATCGCCTCGATCCAGTCGGCAAACGTCCGCTGCATGTGGGCGGCTTGCCTGATCTCGTGCTCGGACCACCTCCAGTGGAAACGCAGCGCCGGTATCCCCCACTTGTCGACGACCGCGGGGTCGATCTCGCAGAACGAGTCGCGGTTGGGGATCATCTCGCCGCGGCCCGTGAAGGACACGTAGGAGCCGTAGTACCGGCGGGCGTCCTCCTTGAGACGGAGGCCGAAGCTCGTCCGGCCCCCCGCGTCGGGCAGGTAGGGGCCGTCGGCGCCGGGCATCATCTTTCCCGTTCCGAACTCGACGTGATAGCCGCGCGCGAACCCGAGCCTCCCCTGCCTCTGCTCCTTGTAGAGCCACCAGGGCACGTAGACGTGGCCGCCGCCCGCCCCGTCCTCGTTGTGCGGGGGGAGGCCCTCCAGGAGGGGCACCTGCCCGCCCCACTCCGCGCCGACCGTGTCCATGATGTACTTGCCAACGAGGCCGCTCGAGTTCGCCAGGCCGTCGGGGAAGCTGCGCGACTTCGAATTGAGCAGCAGCCGGACCGTCTCGCAGGCGCTTGCGGCCAGGACGACGGCGCGCGCCGAGGCGCGGTGCTCCAGGCCCGTGGTCTTGTCGACGTAGGCGACTCCCGATGCCCTGCCCCTCGCGTCCAGGAGGACCTCCCGGGCCATCGCGTTCGCCAGGATGTCGAGGTTACCGGTCGCCAGGGCCGGCGGGAGGTGCACGGTCGTCGCCTGGTAGTTGGCGCGGATCGAGCAGCCGCGGCCGCAAGGGGTGGCCCAGAAGCAGGCCGCCCGGTTCTGCATGTCCTCGGCCAGTATCCGCTGGGCCCGAGCGTTGCCCGGATGGAGCTTCGCCGGGACGGCCCGATGGTCGAGCGCGCGGGTGAGGACCGCCCTGTGGATCGGGATGACAGGGATGCCCAGCCTGCGCCCCCGCTGGCGGGCGAGGAGCTCGCCTATCCTGGCCCTCGGGGGCGGAAGGAGAACGCCCGGCGGGGAGCCGGGCGTGTTCTCGAGGCCCTCGTTCGAACCGAAGACCCCGATCAGCATCTCGACCTTGTCGTAGTACGGCGCCACGTCCTCGTAGGAGATCGGCCAGTCGAATCCGAGCCCGTCCCGGCTGTACGGCCTGAAGTCGTAGGGCCCGTTGCGCAGCGCGATCCGCCCCCAGTGGTTCGTGCGGCCCCCGAGCATCCTCGCGCGCCACCAGGTGAACTGGCGTCCCTCCTCGTCCGACGCGTTCGTGTAGGGCTCGCCGGGCACGGTCCAGCCCCCGCCCACCGTCGCGTCGTGGAACCCGAAGTACTTGTCGGGCGTCCCCGCGCCGCGCAGGGGCGCCGAGTCGTTCGTCTGGAACATGGGCGTCTCCGACACCGGGTCGTAGCGGCGCCCCGCCTCGATCATCAGCACCCGCGCGCCCTCCATCGCGAGCGTGTAGGCCGCCTGGCCGCCGGCGGCGCCGGAACCGACCACGATCACGTCGTATTTGTCCGCAACGGATGCCGGGGAGACTGACGCCATGGGATCTGCGCTAAGGCACGAAAAGAGAGCCTTTCTTGGCGCCGATGTCCAACGGGAACGCCGGAAGCCGCGCGACGCGGCTTGCCTCCGTCCGGGAAGCATGATGAGTCGCCGCGGTGCGCCTCATCCGAGAACTCGCCGTGCTCCTTGCCGCGCCTGCCGCCCTCGCGCAGGTCGAGACCCTGGACCCGATGACCGTCAGCGCCACTCGGGCGCCCGAGCCCGCCTCGCAGGTGCCGTTCACCGTCCAGGTCATCCCGGGCGAGGCGTTCAGCTCCGGGGCCTACCTGACCGTTGACGACGCGCTCCGGGGCGCCGCGGACTTCAGCCTCTTCCGCAGGAACGACAGCCTGACGGCCAACCCGACCTCCCAGGGCGTCTCGCTGCGGGGCCTCGGGCCGAGCGGGGCCAGCCGCTCGCTCGTGCTCCTGGACGGTGTGCCGCTCAACGACCCCTTCGGGGGCTGGGTGCCGTGGAGCCTCCTGTCGGCCGGCTCGATCTCTCACGCGGAGATCGTCCCCGGGGGCGGCGCCACGGCGTGGGGCAACGCCTCTCTCGCGGGCGTCATCCAGCTCCTAACGGCGCAGCCCCAGCCGGCCTCCGGCTACGCGCTCGCCCGGTGGGGAGACTTCGACACGCGCAGCGCCGAGCTCGCGCAGGCCGTGGCGCTGGGTCCGGGGGTCCTCGAGCTCCGCGGACTGGACTTTGCGACAAGCGGGACGAACCTCGTCGCCCCCGGGGACCGCGGGCCGGTGGACGTCGACGCGGCCAGCCGGCACGACTCGGTCTCGGCGCGCTGGAGGGGCTCGCTCGGCGCCGGCGTGTCCGCCGCGGTGACGCTGCGCAGCTTCGACGAGTGGAGGGACAACGGCACCCCGTACCAGCAGAACCGCACGCGGCTCGAATTCGGGTCGGTCAACCTGTCCGGAGAAGCCCTTCCCGGCGAGTCGTGGACCGCGACCGCCTACCTCCAGGGCCAGTCGTCCTCGCAGACATTCAGCTCGGTCAACGCCTCCCGCACCGCGGAGACCCCGGCAAGCGACCAGTTCGCCGTCCCGGTGACGGCCGCGGGACTCGCCGGATCCTCCACCTGGTCAGGCGCCTGCGGGGCGGCAACGACGGTCGGCGTCGACGCCAGGGACATTAGGGGAGAGACGCGCGAGGACTTCTCATACGCGAACGGCGGTTACGCCGAGCAGCGCTTCGCCGGCGGGCGCCAGACCTTCGCCGGCCTCTTCGCCGAGCGCAGCCAGCCCCTTGGCCCCTCGCTCGCCGCCCTGGCCGGCGTGCGCCTCGACAGGTGGGAGGACAGCGACGGGCACCTGAGGAACACGAGCCTCGCGACCGGCGCGCTCCTTCTCGAGGACTTCTATCCGACCCGAGCCGGGACCGAGTTCAGCCCGAGCGCGGGGCTCACCTGGAAGGCTTCGGGTTCGCTGGAGCTCCATGTCGCCGCGCAGAGGGCGTTCCGCCAGCCGACGCTGAACGAGCTCTACAGGCCGTTTCGCGTCGGATCGACGGTCACCCTGGCCGATCCCGGCCTGTCGACCGAGCACGCCGAGAGCGGCGAGATCGGCGCGACCTGGAACCGGGGCCGGCTGCGCGTGGCGGCGGAGGGCTTCGCGGCGCGCCTCGACGATCCCGTGGAAAACGTGACGCTTGTCCAGGGGCCCGGGACCTTCCCCGGGTTTGGCGCCCTTCCGGCCGGCGGCGTGGGCCAGCAGCGGCTGAACCTGGGCCGGATCGACACGAGCGGCGTGCAGCTCGACGCCACCTGGAGGCAGACCGACTCCTGGGCCCTCGACCTTTCGGTCCTTGGCGAGGACGCCTCGGTCGCCTCCGCACCCGTTGCCCCCGGGCTGGTCGGCCTCTCGCTCCCGGAGGTCCCGCGCTGGAACGCGTCGCTGGGGCTGACGTGGCAACCCGAGAGGCGGCTTCACCTGACGGCGCGCGTCCGCAGGACCGGCTCCCAGTTCGACGACGACCTGAATCGCCTGCCTCTCGCCCCCGCCACGGTCGCCGACGCCTCGCTGCGAATCAGGCTGTCGAGCAACGCCGAGGCCTTCGTGAGCGCCGAGAACCTGGGAAACTCCCGGGTGGAGACGGCGCACAGCGCCGCCGGCGTCTTCAGCGTCGCGCCGCCGCGCACGGCGGGCGCGGGCGCCCGGGTCGACTGGTGAGCGGCCCCCCGAGGGTGGCCCAGGCCCGCCGCCCCCCGGGAGCGCGAGGCCTCAATCAATGATTGCCCGTCTTGCCCGGGCGGCAATGCTTTCAGGCGTGACCGCACCGGAGAGGCCCGACCCTGACGCGCTGCTCGCGTCGCTCAAGCGCGACGAGGCGCGAGCCCGCCGGGGCCGGCTGAAGGTCTTCTTCGGCATGTGCCCGGGAGTCGGCAAGACCTACGCGATGCTGCGCGCCGCGCAGCAGGAGCTCGCCGACCGCGTCGACCTCGTCGTCGGCGTGGTCGAGACCCACGGCCGCCCCGAGACCGAGGCCCTGCTCGTCGGCCTTCCCGTGATTCCGCGCAAGGTGATAGCCTACAAGAACATCGAGCTCACGGAGATGGACTTGGAGGCCATTCTGGCGCGCAAGCCGCGGCTCGTCCTCGTCGACGAGTTCGCGCACACCAACGCCCCGGGCTCGCGCCACCCGAAGCGCTATCAGGACGTCATCGAGCTTCTCGACGCCAATATCGACGTGTACACGACGCTAAACGTCCAGCACATCGAGAGCCGGTCGGACGCCGTGCGCCAGATCACGGGCGCGACCGTGCGCGAGACGGTGCCCGACTCGGTCTTCGGGCTCGCGGACCAGATCGAGCTTGTCGACATAACGCCCGAGGCGCTGCGCGAGCGCCTGAGCGAGGGCAAGGTCTACATGGAGGGCCGGGCCGCCGCCGCCGCGGAGAACTTCTTCAAGGACACCCACCTCACGGCCCTTCGCGAGCTCGCCCTGCGCTTCGTGGCCGAGCACGTCGACAAGCGCCTGCGCGAGCTGCGCTCCGCGAGCGCGCTCAAGACGGTCTGGCGCTCGGGCGAGCGGCTTCTCGTCGCCGTCGGCCCCAGCCCCTCCTCGACTCAGCTCGTGCGCTGGACGCGCCGGATGGCGGCGTCCCAGGGCGCCTCATGGATCGCGGTCAGCGTCGAGCCGTCCCACCCGCTCGAGAAGGACGCCCAGCGCCGCCTTGAGCAGAACCTGGCGCTCGCGAGGGAGCTGGGCGCCGAGATCGTCGTGACCCATGACAACGACGTCCCCAACGCCCTGGTTCGCGTCGCCCTCCAGAACAACGCCACGCAGATCGTCGTCGGAAAGTCCCTGAGGCCGCGCTGGCTCGACGCGCTTCGCGGGGGCAACCTCGTCGACCGGCTCCTGCGAATAGGCGGGGCGATCGACATCTACGTCGTCCCGGCCGAGCGCTCCGGCGAGAAGCCGCCCCAATGGATAGAGTGGCACGCGATTGAGCCTTCGCCCGCCCGCGAATACGGCGAGGTCCTCGCCGTGATCGCGTCCATCACGGTCGTGGGCTGGCTGGTGGTGCGCCAGGCCGGCTACCCCGCCGTGGGGCTCCTGTACCTGCTCGCGGTGATCGGCCTCAGCCTTCGCGTCGGGCGCGGCCCCATATTCGCCGCCGGGGTCGTCAGCGCGGTCGTCTGGGACTTCCTGTTCATCCCCCCGGTCTTCACCTTCGTCATCGGGCTCTTGCAGGACCGGCTGATGTTCGGCACCTACTTTGTCGTCGCCCTCATCACGGGCCACCTCGCCTCGCGCATCCGCTCCCAGGAGCGCAACGAGCGCATGCGCGAGGACCGCGCGACGGCCCTGCTCCACCTCACGCAGGCGATCAGCTCGGCCCGGACCCTCGACGACGCCGTGTTCGCGGCGCTGCGCCAGGCCGACGCCTACTTCGGCGCCAAGACGGCCCTGCTTCTCGACGACGGAAACGGCTCCTCCCTGATGCCCCACTTCGCAGGTTCCTTCACCGTCACGGACAAGGAGCGCGGAGTGGCCGACTGGGCCTGGCGCAACCGCAGGAAGGCCGGGCGCTTCACCGACACCCTGCCCTCCGCGGAGGGATTCCACGTGCCGCTTGTGCGCGAGGACACCGCGGTCGGCGTCCTGATCCTGCGCCTGCCGCCGGACGCGATCCTCACCCTGGCCCAGCGGGACCTCGCCGAGAGCTTCGCCACCCAGCTGGCGCAGCTGGTCGAGCGCGAGCAGCTGCGCGCCGCCGGGGAGCGCGAGAAGCTCCTGGCGGAGTCCGAGAAGCTCCACCGCACCCTGCTCGACGGCGTCTCCCACGAGCTAAAGACGCCGCTTGCGGTCCTGAGCGCCGCAGCCGAGAACCTGGCGGCCGCCGACGAATCCACCCGCGCCAGCCTCGCCAACGAGATCCGAACGGCCTCGCGCCGCCTGAACCGCCTCGTGAACAACCTCCTCGACCAGACGCGCCTTGAATCAGGGGCGCTAAAGCCCCGGCTCGACTGGTGCGACGGGCACGACCTGGTCAACGCGGCGATCGAGGGCGTGAGCGACGCCCTCGAGGGCCACCCGTTCGAGACCGACATCCCGAAGGATCTGCCCCTGTTCCGCGCCGACGCCGCGCTGATGGAGCAGGTGATAGCGAACCTTCTCCTCAACTCGGCGCTTCACACGCCCGCCGGGACGTCCATCTTCCTCGCCGCCGGCATCGACAACGCCAAGGGCCAGGTGTTCTTCACGGTGGCCGACCAGGGCCCCGGCCTGCCGGCGGCGATGCGCGAGCGCCTTTTCCAGAAGTTCCAGCGGGGCGACGCGGCAAAGGCGGGCGGGCTGGGACTCGGGCTTTCCATCATCCGGGGCTTCGTGACGGCCCAGGGCGGCGACGTCGTCGCGGGCGAGAACCCCGGCGGAGGCGCCGTGCTGACCGTCTACCTGCCCTTCAAGCCGCACGGGGAGGTGCCCGAGGAATGAACGCGCAATCCGCAGCGCAAACCGTCCTCGTCATCGACGACGAGGTGCAGATCCGCCGGCTGCTAAGGATCACGCTCGAGGCCGCCGGCTACTCGGTCGTCGAAGCCGAGGCCGGCAGGCTCGGGCTCGAGGAGGCCGCGCGGCGCCAGCCGGACGCCATCGTCCTCGACCTGGGCCTACCCGACCTGGCCGGCCTCGAGGTCCTCCGCCAGCTGCGCGAGTGGTCGCGCGCCCCCGTCCTCGTGCTGACCGTGCTCGCCGAAGAGGCCGACAAGGTCGCGGCCCTGGACAGCGGCGCGGACGACTACCTCACCAAGCCCTTCGGGGCCGCCGAGCTGACGGCCAGGCTGCGCGCGATCCTGAGGCGCGCCCCCGGCGAGAACGAGCCCTCCGTCGTCGCGTTCGGCGACATCGAGATCGACCTTGCCGCGCGCATCGTGCGCCGCTGCGGGGCCGAGGTCCGGCTGACGGCGAAGGAGTACGCCATGCTGCGCCTCCTCGTTCAGCACCGCGGAAAGGTGGTGACCCACGGCCAGATGCTGCGCGAACTGTGGGGCCCCAAGGCGGAGGGATACACGCACTACCTGCGCGTGCACATGACGCACATCCGCCAGAAGCTCGAGGCCGAGCCGCACAGGCCCCGCCACCTCAAGACCGAGTCGGGGATCGGCTACAGGCTGGTCACGGACTGACCGGCCCCTGGGCCCGGACGCCGGAGGGAGGCCGCCCCCTCGCCGCTGCGACGCCCGCCGGCGCGGCCCGATTCTCTTTCCCGTCGCGCGCAGGGCCGATAGGTGCCTAATCCACCCTGATGCCCTCACCCGACCACCCGGCCGGCGACCTGCCCGGCGACCCCATCCCGGCGGATCTTGCCGAGGCCGGCGCGTATGCGACGGCGGCCGAGGGCTTCGACCACGGGCTGGTCGTTCTCGCCATGGGGCGAGCCTACTGGCTTGTCCCGGCCGGCGCAGGCTTCCTGCTTCTCGTCGAGCAGGATGCGCTTGACGGCGTCCGCGCGGAGCTCGCCTGCTACGACCGGGAGAGCGCGGGATGGCCGCCCCGGCCCCCCGCGGCGGGGCCGGCGCGCAGCGCCGAGCTCGCGACGCCGCTCCTGTGGGCGCTGCTGGTCATGGCGGCCTTCTACTGCCAGGGCCTTTGGCCCGGGCGCCTCGAGGCCCGGGGCGCCCTGGACTCGGAGCGCGTCTTCGACGGCGGCGAGTGGTGGCGGCTCGCCACCGCGCTCTTTCTCCACGCGGACCTCGGGCACCTCGTCTCGAACGTGCTCAGCGGCGTCTTCACCTTCTGCGCGGTCCTGACGACCGTCGGGGTCAGGCGCGGCTGGCTCCTCGTGGCCCTCGCCTCGGTCACGGGGAACCTGGCCGTCGCCGCGCTGAACTACCCCGGGCCCTACCGCTCGCTCGGCGCCTCCACGGCCATATTTGCCGGCCTCGGGCTCCTCGCGGGCCGCGCGATACGCGCAGTCCCGTGGGACGGCCGTCCGCAGCGCTGGCGGGGCGTCCTGGCGCCCCTAGCCGCGGGACTCGCTCTCCTCGGCCTGTTCGGCGCCGGGGGGATCCACATCGACGTCGGCGCTCACGCCACCGGGTTCGCGGCCGGGCTCCCGTGGGGCTTCGGCGCCTCGCGCCGCGACGGGGCGCGACAGGCCTGAGTTCGGCACGCGGCGCCGGCCGGGCGTTTCGCCCCGCCGCGGGGCCACCCGGCCCCAAAACTGTTTGCTCCCCTGCCGCTACCAGGCAGCTTCACCCGCATGATTCTCACCGGGGGAACAATCCTGCGGGTCTCGTGGACGCTGCGGTTGGGCGTGGCGCTGGAGTTTCTCGGACACGGCGCCCTGGGCTTCCTCCGCCCGCCCGCATGGATCCGGTACTTCGCCCTGGCGGGGATAGGGGGCGGCGACGCGCTCCGGCTGATGCCGTTCGTCGGCTCCTTCGACATCGCACTTGCGCTGGTCGCTCTGCTTTGGCCGGTCCCCGGCGCCGTGCTGTACATGGCGCTCTGGGGCCTAGGTACCGCGCTGCTTCGCCCGCTGGCCGGGGAAGGGGCCTGGGAGGCGCTCGAGCGGGCGGGCAATTTCGGCGCGCCCCTGGCCCTCTTCCTCATGGCCAGAGGCGGCGGGAACCCATGGTTCCGGTTCAGGGGCTTCGGTGCGCTGGACGCGAGTGCGCGCGCCCGGGTCCATTGGGTCCTGCGCCTGACGACGGCCGGCCTGCTCCTCGGCCATGGCGCGCTGGGCCTGCTTGCCAGGAAGTCGCTCCTGGGCGCCCACTACGCGGCCGTCGGGCTTCCCGGTGCGCGCGTCGAGCCCTTTGTCGGGGCGTTCGAGTGCGCGCTCGCCCTCGCGGTCCTCCTGCGGCCGGGCGCCGCTATGCTGGTCCTCGTGGCGGCGTGGAAGCTCGCCACCGAGGCCCTGGCGCCCATGGCGGGCTCCTCCCTCTGGGTGTTCGTCGAGCACGGCGGCAGCTACGCGGCGCCTCTCGCCCTTGCGCTGCTCGGCCGCCCCCAGACCGGGGCGGCCCCCCGACCCCCGGGCCGCACGGCGCCCGGGGCCGTCCCGGAGCGCGCAGCGGCCGCGCCTACTGCTGGCTCCTGACGAATTCCAGCATCCGCAGCGCCGAGGGATCACCCGGGCGCAGCTGGAGCACCCGTTCGTACTCGGCGATCGCCTCGTCGCGCCGGCCGGCCTGGAGGAGCGCAGCCCCCCTCGCGAAATGCGCCTGCGCGAAGTCCGGCATGATCCGGATCGCGGCCTCGATGCGCTCCATCCCCTCGCGGGCCCGTCCCATCCGGCATAGGATCATCCCGAGGTTGTTGCTCGCCTCGGCCATGCCGGGGTCGATCCGCAGCGCCTCCTCGTAGTGCTGGATCGCCTCGGGGATGCGCCCGGTCTGCGCCAGGGCGTTTGCCAGGTAGAAGTGGGCGGCCGAGTAGTCCGGCTTCAGGCGCAGCGCCTCCTCGTACTGGGCCACCGCGTCGCCGAGCCGCCCGGGCATCTGCGACCATGCGAGCCCCAGGTTGGTGTGCGTCTCGGCGATGTCCGGCTTCAGGCGCAGCGCCTCCTCGTACTGGGCCACCGCGTCGCCAAGGCGCCCGGGCACCTTCGACCAGGCGAGGCCCAGGTTGTTGTGCGCCATCCAGGAGCCGGGATTGCGGGCCAGCGTCGTCAGGTAGAGCGTCTGGTTGTCGTGGAACATCGCGCAGTGGTTCCACGTGAGCGCGCCGAGCAGCAGGGCGAGCGCCGGCGCAAGCGCTGGTCCCAGCCAGCGCAGCCGCGGCCCCGCCATCCGCAGGCCCGACACCAGGCCGGCGGCGCCGAGGGCGATCGGGCCCAGATCGGGGAGGTACTGCCAGTGGTCCCAGACCCACGAATAGCGCTCCCCGTACAGGTTCACGAAGCCGAGCGCCGGGAGGAGCGAGCCCGCGAAGAAGAGGAGCGCGGCCAAGGGGCCGCGGGACCGCCGCCGCAGCGCCCAGAGGGCCGCCCCGGCCGCGACCGCCGCGAGGGGGAACAGCCATTGCCACCAGACCGCAGCGTCCACCGTCCAGCGCGGGTAGATGAAGTTGAGGCCGGACGGCCACGCGAGGCTTCCCGCGTAGAACCAGAGGGCCCGGCCCGCGACCAGGACGCGCGCGGCGGCCGGCACCGCGAAGTCCCGTCCCTCCGCGCCGACGTACTCACGCTCGACCCAGCTGCTGAAGAGCCCCGCCGCCGCGCCCAACGCAAGCCAGGGCAGAAGCGGCACGACGTCGCGCCTCCACCCGAGCCGGCCGCGCTTCCACCAGAGGACCACCAGCAGGGCCGCCGGAAGCGTTGCCGTCACCGTCTTGCACAGGAGCGAGCACACGAAGAGGGCCAGCGCGGCGACATAGGCCCCCGGGCGGCGGGCCGCGTCAAACCTCAGGTACGCCAGGGCCGCTCCAAGGTAGAAGGCAAGAGAGAGCGTGTTCTTCTGCTCCGCAATCCAGGCGACCGACTCGACATGGACCGGGTGCAGCGCGAAGAGGAGCGCCGCCAGCCATCCGGCCCCAAGGTACGCACCCTGAATGGAGCCCTCCGGCTTCGCCGGCTCGTCCGCGAGCAGCCGGCGCAGCACGAGACCAAACAGCACGGCCGAGCCGGCGTGCAGAAGCAGCGTGAAGACGTGGTAGCCGAGCGGGTGGTCGCCCCAGAGCCGGTGCTGCAGCCAGAACGCGCTGTGCAGGAGCGGGTAGTACTGCTGGGTCGCCCCGGGCTCGGTCCAGATTCGGGCCAGGCCATGGAGCGAGCGCAGCGCCGGCGAGGTCACATAGTCGATGTCGTTCCAGATGAACTCGCCGGAGAGGGCGGGCAGGTATGCCGCGATGGTAGCGCAAACCACCAGCGCCCCGGGCCCAAGGCCAGCGAGGATGCAGGGCCTGGGGCTCGCCGTCACGGATGGGACCGCTCTTGCCATCCGAGGACACGAGCAAATCTTCGCGCGTTCGGCAACCGGCATAGTCGCACGGCACGGCGCGCGTCGTTCGCGCGGGCGCAGGGACGCGCCCGGGTCACCCGCCAGGATCCGTCAGGGCAGCAGCGCCAGGCTGAAGGCGCGGGCCTTGGGCACGGCGGAGCGCGACCTGTCGGTCTGGTTCGCCTCGTCATACGACGCGAGGGTCTCGGCCGCCTGCGCCATCGCCGGGGTCTTCGCGCCGTGCGCCATCATGCCCCTGCGCACGACCTCGGCCTGTTGGCTTCCCTCGGAGCCCCAGAGAACCGGGAACGCCTGTGCGCGCATCGGCGTTCCGTAGCGGGCAAGATTCACCCCGGCCTCCAGCTCGGACCTCGAGAACCTCCCGACCACATCCCCGTCGATCCGCAGCTCGTAGGACCCCTTTGCGAGCCCCGTCACCCGCAGGGGCTCGAGGTCGAGCGACTCCAGGTCGGCCTGGGATTCGCTTGCAAGGTCCACGCCGGCGTCCTGGAAGTTGAGCGGAAGGGGCAGGGCGCGGTCCAGCTGGGTCCACGCGAGCTTGCCCCCGTCCCCGGTGACGGCGCTGACCTCGGTGTTCTCAGCGGCCTCGGCCGACTGCGAGCGCGCGTTGATCGCGACGCGGGTCACCAGGGACGGCGCATGCCACGCGCGCAGCAGAGCGGCGCCCAGGACGAGGTGGCCCGCGGGGCTCGGGTGGACGCGGTCCGGAAGCAGGGTCCGGGCAAGCTCGGGATCCTTCTGGGCGACCTTTGCGATCGCGGCGTTGAGGGGCGCGCCGAAGTCGACCGTCTGCAGGTGATCCTCCAGGGCGATGGCCGCGACGCTTTCGCCGAGCTTGCGCAGGACCCTGTCGTAGCCGCGGTCAAACTGCGGCGGCCGCGAGATGTCGTCGAATGGGGAAGGCAGGATGAGGTAAAGGCGGACCCCCGGGATCTCGCGCAGCAGCTGGGCCACGATCGCCCGGTATCCTGCCGCGAAATGCTCCAGGGTCGCAGGCTCAAGCTTGCGGTAGCCCCCGTCATTCATCCCCAGCATGATGGTCACCACGGTCGGATGGAGCGATACGACGTCCCTCTCAAGGCGCGTCGCGATGTCCCCGGCCCCTCCCCCGTCCACCCTGTCGCCGCCGACCCCGGCGTTGAAGAACCTCAGGTCCCATCGGGGGAACCTCGTGCGCACGTAGGCCTCGACGAGCCGGCAGTAGCCGCCGTCCTGCGTGATGCTGTCTCCGTAGAAGACAATGCGGTCCCCATCGTGGATCGGGAAGTGGTCGGCCTGCGCCCCGTGGAGGGCTCCGACGGGCGCGATCAGCCCGATTGCGGCTATGAGCGTGAGTTTTGACATGGAAAGGTGCGGATGGGGCCGGCGGCCTGCCTGGGGGTTGGGCCGCCGGATGCTGCGGATGCCCATTGGGAGGGAAAGCGCGCGGATGGCAACGGTGCGCGAGCTCAGCCCGAAGGGCGCCGACCCGCGGCCGCCAAGCCCTTCTCCCGCACGGCATCGGAAACCGCCCCCGCCAAGGCCCAGCATGAGCCGTTTAGGGCCAGGGCGACAAACAGCATGGTCCACTGGAGCCGGCTCGAGGGCGACGCCGCGACCCCGGGGGCGTGAAGCAGGAGGACGAAACAGCTTATCATGGCCGCCTCGAGGGCCGCCGCCAGGCGCGGGGCGACCGAAAGCAGGAGGCCTACGCCGGCCGCGATGTGCCCGGCGCCCGTCAGGTAGGCGAAGCCGGTGTGGTGCGGAAGCCACGCCGGAACCATTGAGGCCGTCCCCTCGGTGTACACGAAGTGGGAAAGGCCGATGACGGGCAGCGAGGCGGCGTACAGGAAGCGGGCGACGCGCAGGGGCCCGGCGCCCGCGGCGAACCCCAGGACCGGCCGCGTGCCGCGCCTGGACAGCGAGGCGACGATCGCCCATCCGCCGGCCACGAGCAGCATGTTCTCGCAGAAGCCGAGCCACATGCCCTCGTTCCCGGGGTTCGCCGCGACGCGCGGCACCTGGAGCAGCAGCAGCCAGCTCAGCACGAAAAGAGTCAGGACGAGCGCCGACACTGCCGCCGAGCGCTTCAGGAGCAAGCCCACGCCGCCCGCGAGAAGGAGGGCGCCGGATGCGTAGGCAAGAGTCTCCCTCATCGGGACGCCCGGGGGAACGGGCTGCCAGACCATTGCGAAGTCGCCGAAGACGAGGCCGAGGACACCGAGCCCCGCCATGCCGACCGCGAAAAGCAGGTGCCCGAGCTTTTTCACGAGGCTAGCCGTTATGCGCCCGGCGGGCCGCGCCTCAAGGCAAATGGGAGGCGCCCCTTCCGGGCGCCGGAGCGTGAAACGGCGCCGCGGCGACAGGCCTCCGCGCGATGCGTGAAGGGCGCCGGCCGCGACTGGTGTTATGCATGGCAACCCAACTATCCCATGAACAATCCCAGAATCACGTTCCTCTGCGCCGCCTCCCTGCTGCTCGCGCTCCCGCTCTCAGCCGAGGTCGGCATCCCCGACTACGTCCCGGTTAAGATAAACCAGACCGTGGACCCCGTGTACCCCCGAAGTCTGGTCGAAGGCGGCATAAGGAGCGGCATCGCCTGCGTCGCGGTCTCGATCGACGACACCGGCAGGCTGGCGGACTACCTTGTGACGGGCTACTCCCACCCGCGATTCGCCGAAAACGCCGTGGCGGCCCTGAAGAAGTGGACGTTCGAGCCGGCGCAGCTGCACGGCTCGCCCCGCAACTGCGAGGCGGACCTCACGTTCCGCTTCGAGGTCGAAGGCGTCGTGGTCGTGTCGCTCACCCCCTTCAGCGCCAATGAGCTGTTCCGCTACATGATCGTCCCGAATTCCGCGGCCTACAGTGCCGCCTCGCCGAGGCAGCTGGACCGCACCCCGACGCCCACGAAGATCGTAAACCCGGTCTACCCGACGGAGCTCGCGCGCGACAGCCGGGGCGGGCACGTGTCGGTCGACTTCTACATCGACGAGGAGGGCCATGTCAGGATGCCCTCCGTGAGCCTCGAGACCAACGAGGCCAATGAGAACCTCGCAGCGATCGCGGTGACCACCATCGGCCAGTGGGAATTCGCGCCCCCGACGTCGAAGGGCCGGCCGGTCGTGATGCTGGCGCGCCAGGACTTCGAGTTCAGGCCGGCGAAGCTCTGACGCCGCCCGGCGCGGACCGGATCGGGGCCGATGCAGCGACCGGTCCGGCGCCGCATCTTCCCCGGGCTCAGTTTCTCCCGGGCTGGGTTATCGCCCCAAGAACCTTGCCCAGGAATTGGTCGAGTGACTTCCCCTGTATCCAGCGCACGACGACGACAAGGTCGTTGTCCCAATCAATGTAGACGATGTTGGTCCCGTTGCCGCGGAAGGTGACGCTGTCCTCCGGCGCCGAGGGCAGGTCCCTCCTCCCGGGGTTGAGGTACCAGTTGGCGAATCCATACCCTGGATTGGCCGCGCCTGGCGTCCGCGCGAGGGAGATCCACTTTTCCGGGACGATTTCTTTCCCGGCCCACCGGCCGTGCTCGAGGAAGAGGTAGCCGAAGCGGGCCATGTCCCAGGAGCTGATGAACATGCCGCCGCCATAGTGGCCGCCGCCCGTCACCGACTGGATCCGGCGCCCGTCAATCTCCACCCATGAGTTGCCGTAGCCCTCCCAGTGCCAGGTGTCCGATGCCCCGATGGGGTCCATGACCCGTTCGCGGAGCACCTCCGGCAGCGGCCGCCTCCAGACATAGAGGGTGGCGAGCGCGAGGAGGTTGACCCGGACGTCGTTGTACTTGAAAAACGCGCCCGGCTCGTGCATCGGGCGGTGCGGATGGTCGGCTGGAGTGGCGCCCACCGGGCGGTCCGCCCAGTCGGGCATTCCCCAGAGCGTTCCCGACCAGTCGCTCGTCTGGCGAAGCATGTTGTCCCAGGTGATCGGCGCGTTGTGCTCCGACGCGAACAGGTCGGAGGGGGGAAGATAGTCCTTCACGCGGTCGGAGAGGTCGCGGATGAGGCCCCGCTGCCACGCGAGCCCGACGACCGTCGTCAGGAACGTCTTGGTTACGCTGTGGGTCATGTCGACCCGCGCGGGATCGCCCCACTCGGCGACGACGTAGCCGTGGCGGATGATGAGGCCCGTCATCCCGCCCCGGGTCTGGGTGGGGCCGAGCAGCCTCCACATCGGCTCGCGGGCGCCGAAGCCCTGCTGAAGGTCGAGCGCGACATCCCTGGGCCCCTGGCTCTCGTGGGCGTTCGAGAAATCGATGGCCTCCCGGATCCGGGCGGCGTCCATGCCGGCCTGCTCAGGAGGGCGATGCTCCCAGCCGCCTAGCGGCGGGAAATAGGCCGCCACCTGCGCTGACGACGGAAGCGGCGCGAGGCAGAGCGCCAGAATGGCGCCAGGAAACGGGGTCCGCCAGGCGAACCGCTCGAAGGGGGAGTTCACGGCTCATGCGGGGGGCGCCGGCGGCCGATGGCAACAAAAACATGAGGGCCGTCCTGTGTGGCGGCCGTTTGCGTCCCGTCGGGAAGCGCAGTCCCCGGGACCCTCACTGCCTCTTCGATTGTGGAAATCGAGATGCCCAAGATTCAAGAGGTAGGCCAAGAGGTTCCGCTTGTCTGGCGATTGGAAAACCTGTCTAAATTGAGTTGCTCATCCCGACCGGCCGGCGCAATCCCGCCCCCCTCTGGACCCATCCAAGAAGTTCATGCGCTCCGCCGATCCCCGTGCTCCAAGGCTTACTCGCTTTCTTGTCAGGATGCGCCGGGGCGCCCAATGCCTTCTCGGAGTTCTCGGGCTTCATCTGGCCACGGCTTGTGCGACCCATCTGTCGCCTCCAAAGCCTGCGCCGGCGCCGGTACCCGCGCCAACGCCGGCGGCGGCCGAGGCGGACCGGATGGAGTGGTTCCGGGACGCAAAGCTCGGGATCTTCATCCATTGGGGAATCTACTCGGAGGGAATAGGGAGCGAGTCCTGGGCCTTCCACAACGGGGATACGACCTACGAGGCCTACATGGCGCAGGCCGCCACCTTCACCGCTTCCGATTACCACCCTGATGAATGGGCCGCCCTTTTTGCCCAGGCGGGCGCGCGCTACGCGGTCCTGACCAGCAAGCACCATGATGGCTTCGCCCTCTGGGACACCAAGTATTCGAAGCTGAATGCGAAGGACGGAGCGCCCGCGGGCCGGGACCTCGTCGGGCCCTACTGCGAAGCGCTGCGCCGACAGGGCCTTAAGGTGGGCCTGTATTTCTCGCACCTGGACTGGTCGCATCCGGACTACGCCAGCGTTCTACCCGAAGGGGCGGCCCGGGACTCCAATCCGGAGTTCAAGAACCGGTTCGGCTACCCCCAGGGCCCCGAGAACCCTGAGGCGTGGAGGCGCTTCCTTGCGTTCCATGACGGACAGCTGAAGGAGCTGTGCGAGCGGTTTCATCCCGATCTACTCTGGTTTGACGGCGACTGGGAGCGGTCGGACAAGCAGTGGCATTTCCGGGAGCTGCGCCAGGAGATCTCCGAATGGGATCCAGATGTGATCGTGAACGGACGGATCGGGAAGTTTGGGGACTACGACACCCCGGAGCAGTACATCCCGCTTGTCCCGCTCAAGTCGGCCTGGGAACTGTGCGCGACCATCAACGACTCCTGGGGCTACCAAAGGAAGGACCGGAATTTCAAGACGGTGCGCCAGTGCATCCGCATGCTCGCGGAATGCTCCGCGATGGGGGGCAACCTCCTGCTCGACGTCGGGCCGAGGAGCGACGGCACGATCACCGAAGAGGAGGCCGCCGTGCTGCGCGGGCTTGGGCGCTGGACCCACAGGTTCGGCGAGGCGATCTACGGGTCCGTGGCGGGGCTTCCCGGCGGCTACTTCTACGGGGCCTCGACGCTGAACAAGGCGAGGGACACGCTGTACCTCATCTGCTTCGACCGGCCGAACGGCTCGATTGCGGTCAAGGGGATCCGAAACCAGGTGGTGCGGGTCAGCGTCGTCGGCGGCCCCGAGCTTTCCTCCAAGAAGATCGGGGGCGCCGCGTGGGTGAACATGCCCGGGGTCCTTTGGATCGACGTGCCGGACTCGGTGCAGGATCCTGACGCGACCGTGATCAAGGTCGAGCTCAAGGGTCCGCTCGACTTGGCGTCCGCGCCGCCGATTCGCTAGGCGCCGAATCATCAGAGAGGCGGGCGATTGCCGCCCGGCCAAAAGGATGCCGCGACCGCGGACGCAAGGGCCGTGAAGATTGGCCCACCCTCGAGGGCGCCATTGCGTTCGGGGCTGAAATGGCCGGCGGCCATGAACCAGTGGGTCTGCGGCGTTCCCCGAGGCTCGTTGAGCGGGTTCTAGTGGATTTGGACGCCGATGCACCTGCGCCTCCCGCGGGCCTCCGGGCCCTGTTCGGCGGGGACTCCCGGCGCCCGGCCGGGGGCGGCCGCGACGATTGCGCTTGAACGGTGCCATTCGCGCTGGGAAAACAGCTCGTGCGCCGAGTCAAGCCAAGCGAGATGCGTGCCGTCATGGCGGTCGCGTGCGTCCTTATCGCCGCGTCGCCGGCAAGGTCGCAGACGGTGGTCTGGACGGGGGGCGGGACCAACACGAATTTCAGCACCGGCGCAAACTGGGCGGGCGGCGCGGCTCCCCCGAACGACGGATCCGACACCGTCGATCTCAGCATTTCATCGTACGCGCTTGTCGGGATCGACACCGCGGCCAATGTCGCGGGGCTCGTCTTCCTTGGTTCCTCGGGCTATTCGGAATACAACCTCGTCCAGGTGGGAAGCGGATCCCTGACGATCGGCAGCGGCGGGATCTCGACCCCTGGCGGAATCTATTCGTATCTCTATGCAGGGGCTCCCGTCATCCTGTCCGCGAATCAGAATTGGAACGCCGGCCTAGGCTTCGTCTGGATCTACGGCCCGATTTCAGAGTCCGGGGGCCCCCGCACGCTGACGACCGCCGGGTCGGCGTATTTCTTTGGGAACAACACGTTCAGCGGGGGCCTGAACGTCGCGTCTGGGACCTTTTTCGCGGGATCGAACACGGCCGCGGGCACAGGGCCCATCACCCTGGAGGCCGGCTCGGCAATGGAATCGTATTACAGCCCGGTGACGCTTTCGAATCCGGTCACGCTCAATAACAACGTGACGCTCGGGAGCAACGAGTCCACGGGTTCGACCGCACCCTTGACCCTCGCCGGTCCGGCCACGCTCCCGAATGCCAGCACCACGCTGTATCTTGACTACGGGGCGTCGGTATTCATGGCGGGTTCCATCGCGGGGCCACCGTCCACCAGTCTCACCATCTCGGGGGTCAGCGCCGCGGAGCCCATCGACGGCGGATCCCAGCTGGTGATCCAAGGCGCCCTCAGCAACGTGACCGCCGTGGGCGTGACGGGCGCCCAGCTGATCCTGGCCCCGACGGGCAATCCCGGGACGTCCTTCATGAGCGTGTCCTCGTCCGGATTGCAGGTCACCAATTCAGGCTACCTGGGCCTCGACGGGACGTTTGTCACGCCCGGGGCGGTGGCGACCTTCCTGTCCACGTACGGACCGACGCTCGGTCCCAACATCTACGGCACCCTCGGCTTCGACACGGTGGCGAATCCCTCCACCCCGAATGTCTTCGCCGATCCGATCGACCTGGCCAATTTTACAAACGAGGGCTTCCTCGGCCTGGGCTCAGCGACCGCCGCCGTGCTAACCGGGACGATCACGCCGGCGGCCGCCGGCTATGTGTTCGGCGGAGGAGGAGGCACGCTCACGGTCCAGAGCAATCTCCAGGACGTGTACTTCACCCCCCTGGTCATGAGCAATGCGCCGTCCCCGGTCACCGTGATCCTCCAGGGCAGCAACACCTATATGGGGGGAACCAATTCGTACGGCGGCGCGCTGATCTTCGATTCCCCCGTGCCTTCCGGCACGATCTTCCTTTACGGCGGCTACGTTGGGTACACCGAGCTGGCGACAAACATCGCGAACGCCCAGCAGTTTGTCGACGCCGTCAGCCCGTTTGCCGGACGCGGGGTGATCGGCTTTGATTCCGCGATCACGGGGAGTCCCCGGACGATCGCCGACTCGATCGACCTCTCGGCCTTCAACGGCGACAACGTCCCGTTCATCGGGACGGCGACCTCAGTCACGCTGACGGGGACGATCACGCCCGCCAGCAACCAGTACCAGTTCACCGGGGTGAAGGGGGGCCAGCTGACGGTCGCCTCGAACCTCACCGACGGGACCGGCTCGTCCCTGACGATCGGCCTCGAGAACCCGATCGAGTCCAACGCAAGCGTCTCGACGGTTACCTTGACCGGCGACAACACGTTCACCCTCGGGACGACCTTCAACAGCGGCATGCTCCTGATCAACAACGCCAACGCGCTGGGAACGGGTCCGATCACGGTGCCGGACACGGCCTCGACGAACATCATTCCCTATCTCGCCCCCTTCGGCGGGAACGTGACGCTCGCGAATCCGATCTCGGTCGGATCTATCCAGGGCGGCCCGGGCGTCATCCTCGGAAACAGCGCGACGTCAGACGTGCTGGTTCTGAACGGCGCCATCAGCGATTATGGCGGACCCGGGCAGATTGCTATCGACGGTTCGGTCACCCTCGGGGGAGTCAACACGTACTCGGGCGGGACGACGCTTGAGGGAAACGCCATCGTCCTGGTCACCAATCCGAGCTCCCTGGGCACCGGCCCGGTGACGGTCGATTCCTCAGCCGTGATCGCTCCCAGCGGCGCCGACGTGACGCTCGCCAATCCCGTCAATCTCTACAACCCGCTCACGCTGGGGCAGAGCGGGAACCCAAACACGCTGACCATGAGCGGGGTCATCAGCAGCGGGGACAACCTCGTGATCGACAGCAATGTGGTCCTCAACGGCAGCAACTCGTATTCCGGCGGCACCGCCATCAACGACGCGGACGTGGCGGTCGGCAACGATGCCGGCCTGGGAACGGGCCCGGTGCAGATGGTGAACTCGATCCTGACTTTCACGCCGGCGGCCACGGCCCCGACGGTCCTGGACCTGACCGGCGACCCGGCCAGCACGGTCGTCCTGGCCCCCGCCTCGATTCTGACGCTCGACACCGACGGCCAGTATGTCTCGTCGCCTGCGTATTACAACGGGGCGATCCAGGGCGACGCGGCGACCCAGCTGGTGAAGGTCGACGTGGGAGCGGAGTACCTCGGCGGGAACTCGACCTATGGCGGCGGGACGAGCGTGAACGGCGGCACCCTGATCGCGGGGGCGTCCGGCTCGCTCGGCACGGGCCCGGTCTCGGTGGCGGGCGGCGCGCAGCTCGGCGTCGATTCCGCGGCCACTCTCACCAATGCGCTCGTTCTTTCCGCGGGCGCCACGCTGAGCGGAAGCGGCACATATTCACCGCCGGGCGGCGTCACGTTCGCGGGCGCCACCACGGTGCTCCCCGGCAACCAATTTGGCGGCCAGTATGTCTCCGCCCTTTCCTTCGGGACTCCGGTGACCTTTGGGTCGGGCGGCATCTACGGCTTCAGCGTCGCGAACGCCTCCGGATCTGCGGGGATCGACTACTCCACCCTCAACCTGGCGGGTTCATTGACGCTCAGCTCGACCCCGGCCTCGCCGTTCATCATTTCGTTGATCTCGATCAACCCGGGGAGCGGCACCCCGGGCCTGGCGAATTTCAACCCGTCGCAGGCCTACTCGTGGACGCTGGTGACGGCGGGATCCATCGCCGGGGTGTTCAACTCGGCCGACTTCCTTGTGACCACCGCCAGCTTCCAGAACCCCCTCGGCGGGGGCGGCTTCGTCGTGGGAGAGGTCGGCAACATGCTCACCCTTGATTTCGCGCCCGTTCCCGAACCGTCGACTTGGATGCTCATGATGGCAGGCCTGGCGGCGGCGGGCGCCCGCTTGCTGTTTCGCAAGGTGCGCCGGCCGGCCGGGATTGTACGCGGCGGGCCCTAGCCGGCGGACCGCGAAGGGGTCCCATCCCCGACGGCGCCGCCCACCTCCGTGAGGAGCTGCAGCTGGGCCTTCTTCCGGCCGTTACTGGGGCATTTTCCATCGTACCCTCGCGGCAGACCGGACTTCCCGGGGGTGCAAACAGACTGGACACCCTATAGGGACAGCGCGTGGGCGATCGAAGAGCGCGGCTGCAGCCGGGCCCGCCAAAGCGCCTTCTGGCAGTTCATCCACTCCAACGGGATTCCCCACATCCGCGTCGGCCGGCGAAAAACCATGTTCAGCGAGCCGCAGCTTCGGGACTGGCTGGCCCGCCGCAGCTCGACGGGCGAGGCCCGATC
>Ga0074045_10000892_pt1 | contig 29252 bp, 30 predicted proteins | sample BogForMeECP23OM2_FD_94442 | JGI IMG/M metagenome (GOLD analysis project Ga0074045, IMG submission 94442) | Bog forest soil microbial communities from Calvert Island, British Columbia, Canada - Bog Forest MetaG ECP23OM2 | ecosystem: Environmental > Terrestrial > Soil > Wetlands ...
CTGGGGAACCTTGATTAGATTCGTTGCCTACAAGAGTGTAATGCTCAGAGGTAATGAGATTGAGAGGGTGAACCCTGCGTACAGCAGTGAGGATTGTTCAGGTTGTGGATACAGGGTGCCTAAGACTCTCGCTGACAGAGTGCATAGCTGCCCTCAGTGTGGCCTTGTTTTGTGCCGGGACACCAATTCAGCGAGGGTTATTGAGCAAAGGGCTTTTGGTAAGGGGACGAAAAAAGCTGAACCGGTCGTCAGTACAAACACAGTAGGGACGGAATGCTCCGAACTGGTCCCTGATCAACGGGACAAAACGCCTGTGGAGACAAGGGCCTCTGCTGCACCAGCCTTATGCGGTAAGTCCTGTCGTTGAAGCATGGAAGCCCCGACTGAAGCTTTATCTCAGTCGCTGGTAGTTCACTTAAGATGCTCAGTCTTAGTATTTATCGATGTACTGAATAAAAATGAAAAATGTGGAATTGACAAGAGTCGGCGGCTTAAAAGGAGAAGTATTCCCGCCCCCTGATAAATCTATCTCTCACAGAGCGGTGATGCTTGCGTCCATTGCAGAAGGCAAGAGTGTGGTTAGGAATTTCCTCAGAGCAGAAGATCCTATAAGCACTTTGGAGGCCTTCAAAATGCTCGGCATTAAGATTGATGAATCAGGGAGTGGGGTCTTGGTAATTCAAGGGGAAGGGTTATACGGGCTTAGGGAGTCCACTGATGTGATAAACTGCGGGAATTCTGGCACAACCATCAGACTCATGTCCGGTATTCTTTCAGGTAATCCTTTCCTGTCTATCCTCACTGGAGATGAGTCTTTAAGACAAAGACCGATGGAAAGGGTAATAAGTCCATTGAGGAAAATGGGTGCGGTGATTTCGGGAAGGGATAATGACAGATTCCCCCCCATGGCCATTAAAGGACAGAGGCTTACTGCGGTGAACTATGCAATGCCATTAGCGTCTGCACAGCTGAAGTCATGTCTGTTGTTGGCAGCTCTTTATGCATGTGGAGCAACTTCCGTCACGGAGCCCTTCAAATCCCGCGACCACACCGAGAGAATGCTCGGTGCCATGGGGGCATCTATCTCGGTAGACGGTCTCAACATTACAATGCAAGGAGGTTCAAGGCTCCATGCTTTTGATCTGACAGTGCCTAGTGATTTTTCATCGGCGGCTTTCTTTCTCGTAGCGGCCCTTATAGTACCGAATTCTGAGATAATAATCAAAGGTGTCGGCATCAACCCGACAAGAACCGGGTTGTTGAATGTCATGAGAGAAATGGGTGCTTGCATTGAACTCAGCAATATGAGAGAAGTATCCGGAGAGCCCGTTGCGGATATATACTGCAAGAGTACCAAACATCTCAAGGCGGTAAAAATAGAAAAAGAGATTATCCCTTCTCTCATCGATGAATTCCCTGCTCTCTGTGTCCTCGCGACCCAAGCAGATGGAGTAACAGAAATAAGAGGTGCTGAAGATCTGAGGGTCAAGGAATCAGACAGGATAAAGTCGATGGCTTCCGAGCTGAAAAAATTCGGGGTTCATCTTGAAGAGTACCCCGATGGGATAGCCATAAGAGGTAAGAGTGCCTTGAAAGGGGGTGCTGTTGAGAGTTATGGCGATCACAGAATTGCAATGTCCCTCTCTATAGCTGCCCTCATCTCCGATGAGATCACAACGGTTATCAATGCATCATGTGTTGATATATCATTTCCACATTTTTTCAAAACATTACGGGAGTTAATAAAGAATGCATGATATATGCACGAAAAGACTTACCTCTCATTTGAATGTCTTAAAAACGCCCTTTATGCGGTCTAAGCTCCTCAAAAGCAGGATTAAGGACTCACCATGATGGGCAAAGTAATCGCAATTGATGGTCCCTCCGGGGCTGGCAAGAGCACAGTTTCCAGACTCATAGCGGAAAGGATCGGCTTTAAGTTTCTCGATACGGGAGCCCTATACCGAGCCGTTGCATTATGGCTGGCGAAGAAGGATATCGCTCCTGAGAACAATGATTTTGAAATCTCCAGTGCTCTCCGTGGTCTGATCATATCATTCAAGGACGTTTCCGTTCTCTTGAACGGTAAAGATGTGTCAGACCTGATAAGAACTACTGAGGTGGGGGCAGCCGCTTCGGAATTCTCTGCAAGGAAACCAGTAAGGGATTTTCTTCTCCAGATACAGAGGGATGCGGCCCACAATGCTGATATTGTCGCAGAAGGAAGGGATATGACAACGGTCGTATTCCCTGATGCGTGGAAGAAATTCTTTATTGACGCTTCTGAGCAAGAGAGAGCGAGAAGACGCTATTTCCAGTGGAAGGAGAAGGGGAAAGATATAACAATGGATGAGGCTCTGCGGGACGTAAAGGAAAGGGACAGGCGAGACAGAAACCGTGAGATTGCACCATTAAGGAAGGCAGCTGATGCTATTTATATAGATACTTCACAGATGAGTCTAGAAACAGTGATCACAAGAATCTTGGCCGGGATAAGGTGCTGACATTTTTCTATTTTTCTGGTAAAGCTGTGCTATGGCTGTTATTCAAAGTGTTGTTCAGACTAAAGGTACATAATGCGGCAATGGTACCTCGCAAAGGAGGGGTCATCATTGCTGCCAACCATGCTAGCTATCTTGACCCGCCTATACTGTGTGCGGCCTTAGAAAGAAAGGCCACCTATATGGCCATGCAGGAACTGTTTGATGTGCCGTTAATCGGGTCGTTGGTGCCCTCATACTGTATCCCCGTCGACAGGAAAAAAACTCGACCGACAACCATTAAAGAAGCTGTCAGGAGGCTGAGGAACGGCGAGGTCATTGTCATATTCCCTGAAGGGGGAATAAATATAGAGGACCGTACTCTGACTGCAAAGCGTGGTATCGGGCTCATTGCTTCAATGAGCGGTGCTCCTGTGGTCCCCGCACTTATTGAAGGTACGCAACGGGCTTTGCCTGTTGGCGCAAAGCTCCCTCGACTGTCTAAGATAGAAGTCTTTTTTGGCGGTGCATTAGTGCCGGGAGAGTTTGAAGAGGCCCGAGGTTTTAGGGAGCGGGTGTGGCGGGATGTGATGGAGAGAATAAAGGATTTGAAAGAGGCAAATAGTATGTCCTTGAATCATCTATCTAATATCCTGTATTCTAATAATTGATCACTATGGCTGCTCCTTTGAAAAAAAATATAGAAGTAATAACGGCCAAGCGGGCGGGGTTTTGCTTTGGAGTAAAAAGGGCCGTTGATATCGCCTTTAAAGCAGCCAAGAAGAGCACGGGAGTTTATACCCTTGGTCCCATAATACATAACCCCCAAGTAGTGGAACAATTGAAGGAAGAAGGCGTGCTGCCTATTGACTCCATAGATGACCGTCGAATAAAGACTCTCATAATAAGAACCCATGGTGTTCCCCGTGAAATAACAGAAGAGTTAGCTAATAAGAGATATGAAATAATCGATGCCACGTGCCCTTTTGTAAAAAAGGCCCAGCAATATGCTAAACTTCTAAAGGATGACGGGTACCAGGTGGTCATTATTGGTGACAGAGAACACCCTGAAGTTAAAGGGTTGATGAGTTACGCCGGGAATGATGTCGTAATCGTGAGAGGCGACAATAAGTTGCCGAAACTAAAGAGCAGGGTCGGTGTCGTGGTGCAGACGACGCAGCCGGTGAACATACTGACAAAATTTATTTCGGATGCGGTGCAGCATGTTATTGAACTTAAAGTGTTTAATACTATATGTAACTCTACTGGCCTGAGACTTAAAGACACGAGGGGAATTGCTAAAGAACTGGATCTAATCGTAGTGGTGGGGGGCAAAAACAGTGCCAATACAACACAACTCGCGAATTTGTGTTTCTCCTTGGGAATCCAGACTCACCATATCGAAACATCTCTAGAGTTGAGGGAAGAATGGTTCTCAGACGTGCACAAAGTCGGGATTACTGCAGGTGCTTCCACACCCGATTGGATCATAAAAGAAGTCGAAAGAAGCATTAGGGATATAGGAGGAAGGGGCTAGCAATGGATATGCAATCCAAGGAAGAAACAAAGGATTTCGAAAAATTTTATGCTAATGCAGTGCATAAAATAGAAAGGGGGGATATAACAAAGGGGAAGATTGTTGCATTAAAGAATGATGGTGTAGTTGTGGATATCGGATACAAATCAGAAGGCACCATTTCCCTTTCTGAATTCACAGAAGAAGAACTTGCCGAACTTCATGAGGGCAATGAGATGGAGGTATACATTGAAAGAATAAATGACCACGAAGGGGTGATAACTCTTTCAAAAGACAAGGCATCAAAGATTAGGGCGTGGGAAGTTCTAAGTTCTGCCCATGAAAATAATTCCGTGATTCAGGGAAAGGTCACCGATAAAACGAAGGGAGGCCTGCTTGTCGATGTCTTGGGGATAAAGGCATTCCTTCCCGTGTCACAAATTGATGTTAAAGGACTAAAAGAAATCGATTCCTATGTCGGGGAGAACATTCCTTTAAAAATACTGAAGTTGATACCTCCAAAACCCCAATCTGATTTTTATGGGGGTAAAACCTCCACCACATCTCTTGTGGTCTCAAGAAGGGCTGTCATAGAAGATGAGAGGAGCAAAAAAAAGATCGAGACCCTTAAAACTCTGACGGCAGACGCCATTTTAAAAGGTGTAGTAAAAAATATAACCGACTATGGTGTCTTTGTTGACCTTGGCGGCATCGATGGATTGCTCCATATCTCTGACATATCTTGGGGAAGGGTTAATCACCCGTCGGAGTTTTTTTCCTTGGGTGACGAAAAAGAGTTCATCGTAATCAAGTATGAACCTGCCACTGAAAAAATCACCCTGGGATACAAACAAAAGAAACCGGATCCCTGGCTCTCCGTAGGCGATAGATACAGACAGGGGATGAAGCTGAAGGGAAAAGTTGTTACGATAACAGACTATGGAGTTTTCATAGAAATCGAGGAAGGACTGGAAGGACTTATCCATATCTCTGAAATAGACTGGGCTCCCCGGCCAAAACATCCCTCAAAATACTTTTCGGTGGGCGATGAGGTAGAGGCGATGGTGTTGAATGTGAATAAAGATGAGAGGAGATTATCCCTCAGTATCAACCAGCTCAAACCAAAACCCTGGGAACTTGTGGGACAAAGGTATGCCGTTGGCCAAAAGGTCAAGGGAAGGGTTAAGACATTGACTGATTTTGGGGCATTCATAAGGCTTCAGGAGGGTGTCGACGGTCTTGTACATATCTCAGACCTCTCCTGGACAAAACACGTAAAGCATCCGTCGGATGTGTTAAGCAAGGGGCAGCGTATTGAGGCGCTTGTTCTAAGCCTTGAGCCTGAGAAAGAAAGGATAGCCCTCGGCATTAAACAGCTTGTGTCGGATCCATGGAAGGACGAAATTCCTGCAAAGTTCAGGCTTGGAGACGAACTGCAAGGCAAGGTGTTAAGGATAACGGATTTCGGCATATTCGTTGAGCTGGAAGGCGGTGTTGAAGGACTTGTGTATTCTTCGGAGGTCGACCCTTCTAAGACTGTGCAAGAGGGAGACGAAATAAAGGTTAAGATTATTAAAGTTAACGCGGAAGAGAGAAAAATAGGTCTCAGCATGAAGAATCTAAGGTTACATGAAGATTAAGAAACCTGTTGTCTTTCTAGTTTTTTTTCTGTTGGCACTCGCCATAGTGAGTGCGATAATAGCCCTTTTGCAGAGGGACTTTCCACTTAAGGACAAAGTGGCTCTTATAAGGATTGAAGGTCCTATTTTGACGTCAAGAGCAATAGTGGAAGAGATCAAAGGGTATGTAACTGACAAGTCAATTAAAGCAATCGTTTTACGGGTTGATAGTCCAGGAGGTGGGGTTGTTCCTTCCCAAGAAATTTACGGGGAGGTGAAAAAGGCGGCAGCTAAGAAAAAGCTTATTGTGTCAATGGGGTCGCTTGCAGCTTCGGGAGGTTACTATATATCTTGTCCTGCGACCAAAATTATTGCTAATCCGGGAACAATCACCGGGTCTATTGGCGTGATCATGGAAGTACCAAACATTAAGGGGCTTATGGATAAGTTGGGGATCAAAACAGAAGTCATAAAGAGCGGAAAACACAAAGATCTTGTATCCTCATTCAGAGATATAGGAAAGGAAGAAAGGGAGATCCTTCAGGGAGTCATGGATGATGTCCATGACCAGTTTATTCAAGCAGTAGCCGAAGGGAGAAAAATCCCGTTTGAGGAAGTCAAGAAAATAGCGGATGGCAGGATTTTTTCAGGCAGGCAGGCAAAGACTGTCGGCTTGGTGGACGATCTTGGAGACCTCGAATATGCCATTGCCGAGGCAGCAAAAATGGTAGGAATAAAAGGGGAACCAGAGGTGGTTACTAAAAAAGAACGCTCCCTATTCATGGAACTGTTGAGTGGCAAGATTTATGAACGAATAATAGGGGTTATCCCTGATATAAAGCTTAATTACATGTATAATCCGTTTTAAGCCAGCAGATTATTATGAACATTCATCGTCATGCCGATAACTGAACGGCAGACGGTACAGGATTAGCGATAAACTAAGATTTATTTAAAGGGAGGGCAGTTATGACGAAATCAGTCTTGATCGAGGACGTGACAGAGAGGGTGCATGGGCTCACAAAAAAACAAGTTGAAGCTATCATTAATACCGTCTTTGACGGTATGAAGGACGCGCTTGTGCGGGGTGAAAAAATAGAGATAAGAGGGTTTGGCAATTTCAGGATCAAACAGAGAAATGCAAAATCGGGCAGAAATCCCAAAACAGGAGAAACGGTGCAAGTACCGCCCAAGAAGGTAATTCATTTTAAAATCGGCAAACCCTTTCACAATACGCTTAATTCCCTGAATGAATGACTATGATCGTTGCAGAGAATGTACCGAATAAAAGGGAAGAGCTTGTTTAATCACTTTTTCAGCCTATAAACAAACCTATACCATTGCCCATCTGCCTGTTAACGTGAAATGGAGCGCAAAGATTTTCTTAAGAAGGTAGTAAAGTTTTTTTTCTCTCTTCTTACTGTTGCGATTATCTCTACACTGATCTATGTCTATCCCTCAGCAATTAGAAAAAGAAAAATACTCTATGTATATCTCATGAACGACGATGACCTGCCTAAGAGGGGGGTCAGAATAGTTAATTATCAATATACAATAGAAGACAGGGTAATGGTTAATCGGGCGTTTCTTGCTGTGTCTGAAAAAGGGTTGGCTTGTTTTTCGCCTATCTGCACCCATCTTGGCTGTTTCGTCAACTGGAACAGCTACCAGAATGAATTCATCTGTCCGTGTCATGGCGGGAAATATAATATAAGTGGAGAGGTGATCTCCGGCCCCCCGCCAAGATCCCTCACAAAATTGCCGTTAAAGATTATAAAGGGGAAAGTATACATAGGGATCACCATATAATGGGAAAAGTTTTTGACTGGCTCGATGTTCGCTTTGAATTGCGCAAACCACACCGAAGGTTTTTCAAGAGGTATGTCCCGGAGGACCTCGATTATACTTATTGTTTCGGGGGGATAGCCTTTGCCTTTTTTCTTGCCTTGGCAAGCACGGGTCTTTTGTTGTCGCTTTATTATGTACCATCAGAAAAGGAGGCCTACAAGAGCATCGTGATGATCACAGACGAGGTCGCTATCGGATGGTTTATACGCAGTCTTCATAAATGGTCGGCAACCTTTTTTATTGTTTCAATAATCCTTCACACAATTAGGGTCTTCATTTCAGGGGCTTACAGATCTCCGAGGGAACTTAACTGGATGGCTGGTGTCTTTTCCTTTGTCATCGCTATGGCATCAGGCTTTACAGGATATCTCCTGCCATGGGACCAAAAAGCCTACTGGGCTACAGAGGTAGGCACCTCAATGATCCAGACCGTCCCTTTCATTGGAGAGTATCTAATGTTTTTGGTCCGAGGTGGTCCTGCAGTCAGTGGCGCAACCCTCATCCGTTTTTACAGCGTCCATGTCCTCTATCTTCCCCTGGCGATGTTTTTGCTATTAGGAGGGCACTTCCACATGGTCAAAAGGCAGGGCATTGCGAAGAGTCTTTAATTGAGTTAAGAAAGGCTGCCAAGAGGCAGGCCGCGCGAATGAACAGTGAGAACCAAAATCCAACGATAATGAAAAAAAAGAAGTTCTACCCTGACTATCTTTCCGAGGTGATTGTCACCATACTCATTTGTTATGAAATTCTCATCATTATAGCATTGCTTTATCCTCCATCATTGGGAAGACAGATCGACTTGACCAAGCAGTTCCAGCCAAGACCTGAGTGGTATTTCTTATGGCTCTTTGAACTTGTAGGCTACTTCCCGGGGAAAATTGCGTTTGTCGGTACAGTTATCATACCAGTCTCATTCGTTCTGTTGTTTATGTTAATACCCACCATAGACAAAGGGGCGATGGGGAGATTAAAGGCAAGTGTCGTAGCTAATTTCCTTCTATTGATGTTTATCATCCTGACCTTGATAAACATATTCAAGTAGTTATGAACCAATAAAGCCAGATGTGCTGAGGACCAAGCCGTAGCTAAAGGTGTTGAAATCGACATTCAAAAAAAGCGTATAAACAGTTAATTACGAGGGAGTAGAGACCATTCCTTTCGCAAGAGATATCTTCCGAGATAAAGACACCTTGACGTTAATCGGACCGTTTTATCTACAGACTTTGCATGCGCGATTTGAAGAAAAAAAGCATCTCCCGCCACTGTTGGTAATACTATAGGGATCTCGGTTTCGTTTTGTCGCGATGGGGCCTCTTGGTTGGTACTGTGTACTTTCTGGAACGCTAAAGTTAGGACATTTTGGATTCTTGCAGAAATTGACCTGGATACCTTCAACTGCAGGTGTGATGCGCGTTTCGTTGATAAGCTCGTGTATAATCGTGGAGAGATCCTTCTTTCTCGGATAAATCAATCTTATTACTTTAAGCAGTTAGACCATTTCATGACATCGAGCAGTTCTCTTTCCGCATTCAGTAGGGGAACTGACAAAGGAGATTATCAGGAGTTCGATTTTAGGGTGATAACTCTTTTAATTTCAAATAATCTGTCTTCGATCTCTAATGAAGGCAGGTATTGACAACATACAGGGTAAAGCCATATCATGCTGAATATGTCTTTTCCACTGCTTAATATAAATGGTCTGTCAATATCATTCAATACGGAAAGAGGGCCTCTCCAGGTCGTATCCAAGATCTCTTTGACCATAAGGAATGCAGAAGTCTTTGGCCTTGTGGGCGAAAGCGGATGTGGCAAAAGTCTCACAGCGCTGTCAATTTTAAGGATACTCCCCAATAACGCATATACTGAGGGCGAAATTTTTTTTAACAATGAAAATCTTCTCTCACTCCCCGACGACCAAATGAGAAAGATACGGGGCAAAGATATTTCGATGGTGTTTCAGGAGCCGATGACCTCCCTTAATCCTGTACTGACTATAGGATATCAGATAGCAGAAGCCTTACGCACCCACTACAAGCTGTCCAAAGGGGCGGCAATGGACAGGACAATCGATCTGCTACGGGCAGTAAAAATGCCCTCAGCAGAGTTAAGGGTGAAGGATTATCCGCATCAGTTGTCAGGCGGCATGAGACAGAGGGTACTGATAGCCATGGCAATATCATGCAACCCTGCGTTATTGATCGCAGATGAGCCCACAACCGCTCTCGATGTCACTGTGCAGGCACAGATACTCGAGCTTCTTCAAGAATTAAGGAGGCAGAGAAACATGGCCATCATGCTGATCACTCACGACCTGGGTATCATCTCGGAGCAGGCTGAGAGGGTTGCTATAATGTATGCAGGTAGGATTATGGAAGTTGCCGATGTGGACGAACTTTTTCAGAATCCCCTCCATCCCTACACTATCTGTCTGCTTGAGTCACTTCCCCGTGCTAAGGGGACCGCCTTGAAGCCAATACCTGGCTTCGTGCCTTCTCCCAACCAACTTCCGAAAGGATGCAAGTTTTCGGATAGATGCCGTTGGGCAACTGATGAGAGTAAATCAAAGGAGCCTGAACTCTTGGAAGTTTCAAGAAATCATTATGTGAGATGCATAAATTGGAACAGAATTCAGAGAGAACGCTTTTAGTTGTAGAATCAATAAAAAAGTACTTCAGCACAAAGGGCGGTTTATTCAAGCCTGACAAGTGGCTGAAGGCCGTTGATGGGGTGAGTTTTGACGTCAAAAATGACAGTGTTTTCGCGCTAGTAGGGGAGAGTGGCTGTGGGAAGTCAACATTGGCAAGACTTATACTAAAGCTTCTTTTCCTGACTGAAGGAAGAATTCTTTTTAAGGGTGAAGACATATCGGGCATGACCGGTGAAAGTCTCCGTAGATTCAGGCGATCTGTCCAGATAGTATTTCAGGATCCCTTTGCATCACTAAACCCAAGGATGAGGGTCATAGATACACTGTCCGAGCCACTGAGGATTCATAAGTTGGTTGCAAGGCGAGAAACTAGAGAAAAAGTCGTTCAACTGTTGGAGAAAGTGGGTCTTAACCAGAGTATACTGAACAAGTACCCTCACGAGTTTAGCGGAGGGCAGCGGCAGAGGATCTGCATTGCAAGGGCACTCTCCGTTTCACCGCAACTCATTGTCGCTGATGAGCCCCTTTCAGCACTTGATGTATCCATCCAGGCGCAAATACTAAATCTCTTGCAAGATCTGAAAAAAGAGACGGCCATCTCCCTTATTTTAATAAGTCACGACCTCAATGTCGTGCATTACCTGAGTGATGAGGTTGCGGTCATGTATCTAGGGAAAATAGTGGAGAAGGCGAAAACAGAGGACATGTTTCGATCCCCCAAGCACCCATATACAGAACTCCTCCTCTCTTCTGTTCCCAAGATAAACTTCCGGGGACATGAATCGAGATTGGCCAGCTCCAAGCCCACTGTAAAACAGGGCTACGACGTCTCCAAGCCTGGATCTGAACCTGATTCTGATGCGCCCAGTCCTCTTAATATTCCTCCCGGTTGCCCGTTCCATCCGCGGTGTCCCAAGCGATTTGATGTGTGCGATAAAGTAGTGCCTACGCTCAAGGTGAGTGGAGACAGTCTCGTGTCCTGCCACCTATATTAGAGGGATGCCCGCCGGTAAGCCGTTCAATGTGATTTGTAGTCATCTTTTCCTTATACAAAAAGACCATTTTTGTGATTTGATTCTGTGAAATTCGTGGATGAGGTGCTACTTTGTTATCTTATCACCTTCATGCTCAGGACAGACTTCATTATAAACAGGACAGACTTCATTATAAAAATGACTCTATCTTCTTGACTATCGCCGAATCTGTCCAGTCTTGCTCACCAAAATATTTGTCGACAACAACGCCTCTTTTGTCAATTATAAAAGTCAACGGGGACATAAATGCCTTATAAGACCTTGAGATAGTCTGCTTGCTATCAACAACCACTATAAAACTGACAGGGTTTTTTTTAATGAAAGACTTCACAGTAGAAACCGATCCATCCATTGAAACGCCAATAATCATAAGCCCTCTGTTCTTGAAGGATTGATAAAGTCGATCCATTGAAGGCATCTCGGCAGCACATGGAGGACACCATGTTGCCCAGAAGTTGAGCAGAATTACCTTGCCCTTGAGAGAAGAGATTGATACAAGATTTCCGTTGATGTCTTTAACACTAAATTCCGGTGCCTTCTGTCCCACGAGCATATCAAGGTCAAAAGGCGACGGAGGGCTCGCATGAACAGAGCAAAAGGGCCAGAACGTTGAGGACAGAAAGAACACTAAGGACAGCAAAAGAAATGCGAGCGTTCTCAGTGTCACTGTTCTGTCCTCCATTGCGTCCAGTTCTTCTTAAATGATGCCTTCAGTGGCCAGAATACCCCGCAACTTTTCCTTATTTGTCTGGGACATCTCGCAAAGGGGGAGCTTGAATTCCTCGTTGATCTTTCCCATCAAAGCAAGAGCTGTCTTCACAGGGATCGGGTTTGTTTCGATAAACATGGCAGCGTTCAACGGCTCAAGTTTGTAATGTAACTGCCTGGCCTTCCCGATATCTCCCCTTCCCCATGCATTGCACATCTCCGCGACATCGCGAGGCGCAATATTCCCTGTAACAGAGATTACACCTTTCCCTCCTAAGGCCAGGAGCGCAAGCGTGGTGAAATCGTCGCCAGAAATTACGGTTATTCTGTCTCCGCAGAGCCTTATCAATTCGCTCACCTGCTTCATATCCCCCGTTGCCTCTTTTATCGCCACGATATTCCTTATCTCAGCCAAACGTGCCACTGTTGATGGAAGCATATTCACCGCGGTCCTTCCAGGAACATTGTAAAGTACCAATGGGATATCAACAGCCTCAGCGATAGCCTTATAATGACGATAGAGGCCTTCCTGCGTCGGCTTGTTGTAGTATGGGGTCACGAGCAATGCGCCGTCTGCACCAAGTTTTTTAGCCTTCTGTGTCAGACTCATTGCCTCATCAGTTGCATTCGCACCTGTTCCAGCAACGATAGGTATGCGTTTATTTGCAACCTTCACTGCCACTTCGATAACCCTGTGATGCTCTTCAAAGTCGAGAGTTGATGCCTCACCTGTAGTTCCGCACGGAACAAGGCCGTGTGTCCCCTGGCCAATGTGCCATTCGATTAGATTACTAAACGCCTTTTCATCAAACCTTCCTTCTTTGAATGGAGTCACAATTGCGACTAAAGAACCTTCAAACATTTTGACCTCCCTTTTATGTGGTAAGTACGAAGGGTTGGAAATTACCTACTTCCTCACCGTTTGCTTACAATCATCCACATTTTATTGTTTATTGTCTTATTACTCCTTCAAACACTTCAACAGAAGCACCCGCCATATAGACATGATTATCTTCCGGCCACTCAATGACGAGGTCTCCGCCAAGGAGGTGAATGACCACCTTCCGCTCAGTCATCCCCTTGATCATTGCAGCCACACTGGAAGCCGATGCCCCAGTTCCACACGCCATCGTCTCACCAGCACCCCTCTCCCAGACCCTCATAGTCAATTCGCTCCTGTTGTTCACATTCACAAACTCAACATTGGTTCGCCTGGGGAAAAATGGGTGGTGCTCCACCTCAGGACCATAAAGCGACAATGGGAATCTTCCCACATCGTCATCCAAAAAAATCACCGCATGAGGATTACCCATAGAGACAAAAGTAGCCCTAAACTCCCTGTCCTTAATCTGCAACGGATAATCAATTATTGGGGCGGTAGCCTTAATCAGTACAGGGATTTTGTCTGCTTGAAAAACAGGCTCCCCCATGTCGACTCTTATCAGGTTGCCCATGCGTTCAGCACGTCTGATCCCCGCCCTTGTCTCAATCCCGATAACTTCTTTCGTTGAGAGTTCCCTATCCCATATATATTTGGCAAGGCATCTTATACCGTTACCGCACATTTCAACCTCACTGCCGTCGGCATTAAATATGAGCATCTTAAAATCAGCGGCAAAGGAAGGATAGAGCAACAGGAGTTGATCGGCACCGATCCCGAAGCGCCTGTGACAAAATTTGACAGCAAAAGCTGCGGGATCAGAAAGCTGCTTCTCCCGGCAGTCCACCAAGATGAAGTCGTTACCGAGACCATGCATTTTTGTAAAAGCTGTATCCATATCAGATAAACTCTGGCACTGATTCCCCCCGTATGAGGTCTTCGTAAGTCTCTCTTTTTCTAATCAATGCGTATCTGTTTCCTTTGACCATCACCTCAACCACCCTCAAACGGCTGTTATAATTTGAGGACATCGTAAAGCCGTATGCGCCGGCACTCATCACCGCTAGATATTCACCCTGCTTAACTTTCTGGATCTCCCTTTCCTTCGCGAGGAAATCTCCTGACTCACATATTGGTCCCACAATATCAGCAATAATCTTATGTCTTCGATTCTTTATCATCGGCTGTATATGATGGTAAGCACCATAGAGGGTCGGCCTCAAGAGATCGTTCATGCCCGCATCCACAATAACAAAGTGCTTTCCCTCCCCCTCTTTAAGATAGAGAGTTTTGGTAACGAGAATCCCGGCATTCCCCACGATAGACCTGCCCGGCTCAAGGATAAGAGTTATCGCCCTACCTTTCAATATCGGCAGGATGTGCTTCGCCAGGTGGGATGGAAGAGGTGGCCTTTCATCCTTGTAAGTGATCCCGAGCCCGCCACCTATATCAAGATACTTAATCGTTATGCCCTGCCGTGTGAGTTCGTCTATGAGTATAATGAGCCTTCTCAGCGCATCAACAAATGGTGATACCCTTGTTAGCTGAGAGCCTATGTGTTTGTGTATACCCACAATGACAACATTCTTAAGCCTGTCTGCAAGCGCATAATATTCAAGGGCATTCTCAATGGGTATCCCGAATTTATGCTTTCTTAATCCCGTTGAGATGTACGGGTGAGTCTGAGGATCAATATCCGGATTGATTCTAAGGGCAACGGGCGCTTTTGTTTTCATATCTCCCGCAACTTTGTCTATCTGCTTTAACTCATCTGCTGACTCCACATTAAACATAAGTATTCTGCTTCTTAGTGCGTCCCGCATTTCCTGCTCTGTCTTGCCAACACCTGCGTATACAATCTTGCTAGGTGGAATTCCTGCCTTTATCGCCCTGAAGAGCTCTCCTCCTGAGACGACGTCAGCACCCCCGCCCTGGCCTGCAAAGAGTCGCAGAATAGCAGAGTTTGAGTTTGCCTTAAGTGCGTAGCAGATGATATGGGGCATGCGCTGAAATGCCCTTTCATATGCCACGAAGTGCCTCAAAAGAGTGTTATAGCTATAAATGTAAACGGGAGTGCCTGTCTGGGAAACGATTTCCCCCACTGCCACGCCCTCAGCATACAATTGTCCATTCTTGTGCTTAAAAAAATGCACCTTCACCTCTTATTGTTTGATTTTTTGTACTTTTTTTTAACATAATAACAAAAAAAAGTCAAAAGACCCAGATAAGAGACTAGCACGAAGCGATGAGCCCGGATAGTCTGTCGGTCACATTGCTGACACCCTCTAAGTGTCTTTATGCATTTCATATCAGGTCGTTATGAGAGGAGATCATGCGGAAAGGCGTAGTTGAGAAGATATTGGAGCACCACAGAGCTTATGGGGGCATTACCACTGGAGAACTTATAGGAATCACGGTTGATCAAGTGTATACGCAAGATGCTACAGGCACCATGACCTGGCTTGAGTTTGAAGCCATGGGAATAGACAGGATAAGGGTTCCCCTAGCTGTCTCGTATGTTGATCATAACATGCTCCAGTCAAATTTTATGAATGCAGATGACCACCTCTTCCTGCAAACAGCCGCTGCCAAATTTGGAGCTTATTTTTCAAAACCCGGAAACGGCATCTGTCACCAGGTTCACCTGGAACGATTCGCCGCACCTGGCAAGGTTACTCTTGGAACAGATAGTCACACGCCAACAGGGGGGGGCATGGGGATGATTTCCATTGGAGTCGGTGGGCTCGAAGCGGCCACTGTTATGGCCGGTTCGCCCTTTGAGATAACCATGCCGCAAGTGGTTCTCATTAGGCTTACAGGGCGATTACAGAGACCTTGGGTCACTGCGATGGATGTCATTCTCACCCTCCTCAAAGATCTTTCTGTCAAGGGTGGGGTCGGGAAGATTCTGGAATATGGGGGGCCGGGAGTTGCAGACCTTAATGTGACAGAAAGAGCTACAATAGCCAATATGGGGGCTGAGTTAGGTGCAACGACGTCCATATTCCCCAGTGATGACAATACCCTTTCCTATCTGAAAGCTCAGGGACGAGAGGCGGACTGGATGGAGCTCAGAGCTGATGTCCATGCTAACTATGCAGCGGTTGTCGAGATAGACCTAAACAAGGTAGAGCCCATGATTGCACAACCCCACAGCCCTGATAACGTTGTCCGCATAAATGATGTCGCAGGCAAAAAGGTTCATCAGGTCTGCATCGGGAGTTGTACGAACTCATCCTATCAGGCGATGAAGGCAGTTGCATCGATTCTAAGAGGCAGAACCATCCCAGATTGGGTCAATCTTCTGATAAATCCAGGCTCAAGGCAGGTCTATGAGATGCTCTCTAGGGAAGGCCTAATCGCTGATATGGTAAATGCTGGCGCCAGGATGCTCGAGATCTCCTGTGGTCCATGCATAGGCATGGGAGGAGCTCCAGGGACAGGTCAGATATCTGTCAGATCTTACAACAGGAACTTCGCGGGACGATCCGGAACCAAAGACGCCTTTGTCTTCCTCACAAACCCAATTGCGTGCGCAGTAATTGCAATCAAGGGTGAGATCACCGACCCCAGAGGTGCAGGGCTCAACACCGATAACGTGAAAGAACCTGAGAGGTTTATCATCAATGACAGTCTCATCATACCCCCCAAAGAAAACAGACAGGACATCCCAATTATTAAGGGGCCAAACATAAGAGAAGTGCCGGTAAAAGAGCCTTTAAAAGATACCTTAGAGGCTGAAGTCCTGTTAAAACTAGGGCATAATATAACAACTGATGACATAATGCCCGCGGGTTCACAGGTCCTCCCTTTCAGATCGAATATCCCTGCCATTTCTGATTTTGTTTTCAAAAATATTGACAATACTTTCAGCAAACGGGCTAAGGACGCGCAGGAAAAGGGCGGAGGGATAATTGTGGGGGGTGAGAACTACGGGCAGGGATCTTCTCGGGAGCATGCCGCTATGGCGCCGATGTTTCTCGGGTTGCAGGCGGTCATTGCAAAATCATTTGCAAGAATACACAGGGCTAATCTTATAAATTTTGGAATTCTGCCCCTTGTCTTCATCGAGCAGGACGACTATGAGAAAGTTGATCAGGGAGACAGGCTCGTCATCAGAGATATCGTTGATGCCATCAAGGGTGCGCAACGCTTTACAGTTGAGAATAAGACAAAACATTGCACACTGCTCGTGTCTTCAAATCTTAATGGCCGGGAAAGAGAATTACTCTTAAAGGGCGGCCTTTTGCCTTTTACAAAAGCGCGCTCATTGACAAAAGGCTCAAGCAGTCTGTAAATTAGTTATCTTAATTTTTGTCAATCGACCTCTCAAGAGGTTAGTATTATTCTATGGATAGCCGGCTTGCCTGGCAAATATCGTGTATTGTAAGGGCCGCTAGCTCAGTTGGTAGAGCAACGCCCTTTTAAGGCGTGGGTCGTTGGTTCGAATCCAACGCGGCTCATGTCCCTATCGTCTAGCCCGGCCTAGGACATCGCCCTTTCAAGGCGGTAACGCGGGTTCGAATCCCGCTGGGGACGCCAATGCAGTCAAGGGGTTACCTCAGTGACCCCTCTTTTTTATCCCCCGGTTCCCGCTGACTGTCGCAGAATTGTAGCGGTCCCTTTCCCTTCGATGAGATTTACGACATTCCTATTTTCCTCGAGGAGATGCGCATATCTGGCAGCCATCCTGGGGTCTCTCTGAGAGAGGGCGTGTTGCACCTGATACAGTGAGCCCCCATTGTTGATTACGGTGCTGGCGAAGTCATGCCGGAGGTCGTGAAATCTGAGGTGCGTAATGCCAGCCCTCTTGCAGGCTCGCCCAAATGCCATGGATACAGCCTCACGTCTGTAAGGTTGACCGCTTTTATCGAGAAAGATATAGTCGCTCTTAAATTTTCTGTGCTTCAGGGCGCTGAGGATTGTAGATTTTACCTCGGCGGTCATCTTGCAGGAAAAGGGCTCCCCATTCTTCATCTCCTTGCCAGGGAGATTGATCCTGCCGTTGTCGAAATCGCAGTGTTTAGTCTTGAGGTTGACGATATTGCTTTCCCTGAGGCCGGTGTCGCATCCGACAACGGCAATGTCTAACAGATGTTTGAGTCTGGATCCAACGAGAGAATTAGCAAGATCCTTGGCCTCCGCAGGCGTGACGTAGCGCTCCCGCACTTGGTCCTTGAGATCTTTGATGACCTTCTTGACAGGATTGGCAAAATAGTCACTGAAATAGCCGTTCCAATCCTCCGAAGAGTCCCATACATCCATCGCTTTGTTTAGAACCTGCCTCAGGAAACTGAGCTCTTTTCTTACTGTTGAATCCCCAGCTTTTCGCCCTTTCCCACGCCCGTAGATTATTTCACCTTTGAGCCTCTTGGACTTATACTCTGTTAACTTCGACTTTGTCACTTCAGCAACGAGACAGTTCCCCAAGAAATCATATAGGTGCGCAGCGATTTCCTGACTCCGCTTATGACTCTTCTTGGTTGGAGATATGTCTAACATATACTTCTCGATGACCTCTCTCATTGTAGGTACTGGCTGCGCGCCAAGCGCTCCAAGACTTTCCGGGTTCCCCGGTGTCAGTCTCGTCTCTTCTGATTTTTTATAAGTTCCTTTACGAATCTGTTCGAGTTTCTCCTCGTAGTCCTCCTGGGCTTTTTTCTTATTGCGGGTTCCGAGGGACTCTTCAAACCTTCTCCCCTTCCAAATCTTTTTGAACCAATAGAGGTTGCCTTTCTTATATATGCCCATTCTAATTCTTGCCTCCTTCCCGGACACTGGCAACGCTTTGGGCTGTTCTATTATAATTCAGCAGCGGCCCTTTTTTGCAGGTCTCGAGCCAAATCGCGATAGCCTTAGGGTTGAATCTCACACTCCCGTTTATTTTGAGATGCGGAATCTGATTAAGTTCTACCCATTGGTATACAGTCTTATCGCTGACAGTTAATAGTTGGGCAATCTCTGCCGCAACAAGCAACCTTGCAACTAAAGCTAAGGACTCTAAAGACAACATATTTCATCCCGCCTGAGTTGATAATTCAGAAGGTCATATACAAGGATGAAACAATCACCTTTGACCTTGAAAGCGTTAATTTTCCTCTCACTGCAGACGTATTGCACATCTTTCACGCCAACTCTCAGAACTACTGCGGCCTTCTTAAGAGACATCGGCTGAGGAGGAGGGCCAAGTATTTGGCTATAAACAGGGGTCCTCTCGATAATTTGAAGAGCGCAACATACCCGCCCAAAAAAATATTCTTGACTTAGCGTTTCTTCATGAGCATGTCCTGTCACGTCTTTAACATTCATCAGGGAACTCCGAGGAGTCCTCCTGGAAGCCCTCCAGCGCCTCTTCCAAGTTGTCCCAGAGGTAGCCTATGACCTGGCCCGACTCGTCACATGGCGCCATCTCCAGGCAGACCCTCGCGACCCAGCTTGTCGTGATGATCAGGGCCCGCAGGACAAACAGGCTCGTGACCAAACGGTTTGCCGACAGATCAGAAATCATCGTCTTCATAAATCTCTCCTCGATCAGTTGATGTCCATATGTGGTCATAGAGAATTCTCGTTAAAAGTCAACTGAAATGAGCCCAAAAAAATTATTTTTTTCGTCGGCCCAACTGCTCGCCCTCAATGGCAGGGCAATCCTACTACTACGCAGTCTCGTGAGGGGGCCCTTACTCTTGTCTAATTCAAGTCGTTAATGGTCGAAAAACGCATGAGAGGCTGCTCTAGGACAATGCGCGCAGTGTCGCTGTGAAAGGTGTTGCTGGTGGGTGCCGGTTGCGTTAACACATATTAACGGCCTGACTGCCCGCAAACGAAATGCTGCCTTTTTTTTTGCGACATGGCCATTTGGGTTTTACGGTTGCCTATCAAATCCTCTGAAAAGGTTGTTCTTTCGACGCCCTCATATACCCAGATGGCTACCTAGGAGTCTTACCAATGTGTTGTCACAATTGGATATTCAGCCATTTAAAAAAACCATTTGGTGGCCATCGAGCCACTATAAGTATAAATTTGTCGTTATAGCTAAATATTTGGTGTAATATTGTTTCTGTCATACTTTTTTCAAACGCCTATATCAACAGAAAAGTCGCGATAAAAAAAGAATAGAAACCTTTGCAAATGAGAGGGAGAATTTGATAAGGTAAAATTCTCTTATGAGTTCCTCTCGTTGTGATTTAGTTTTTCAAATTATAGAGATGGAGGACATAGTAATGAACAGGAAATATGACAGAGTGTATCAATTCAAGATAACATTAATAAGGATCAAACCCCCTATTTGGCGTCGCATACAGGTCCCTGAGATTTATACATTTTGGGATTTACACGTAGCTATACAGGATTCCATGGGATGGACAGATACCCATTTACATCATTTTTGGATCAAGAATCCCGCGACAGCGATCAGAGAAGAAGTTGGGATCCCGGATGAAGATTTAATTGACATGGCAATTCTGCCTGGGTGGAAAAGGAAGATAGCCAATTATTTTTCAAGTCAGAATGACAAGGCTGAATATATTTACGATTACGGCGACGACTGGAGACATAGCATAAAGTTAGAAAAGATACTCGAACGAAGTGAAGGCATCGATTATCCCATATGTACTAGGGGGGCGAGGGCATGTCCGCCAGAAGATTGCGGTGGAATCTGGGGATATCAGAATTTTTTAGAAGCGATAATGGATTCTAGGAATCCACAACATGAAGAGTTGCTGGATTGGGTCGGAGGAGATTTTAATTCCGAATTTTTTGACGTAAAAGATGTTATTTTTGATGATCCTAAAAAGAGATTGCAATATGCACTGCACGAGTAATTCATATTTCTTGATGAAGAATGCGCAATGACTCAAAACGAGAGTCTCAAGAAATGATACAGTACACCAAAGAAATAGAAATCTGATAAACTAAAGATAGTAGTGAGGTAGACCATGAGCAAGAAGGAAATACTGATCCAAGAGATCGATGAGGTACCCGAGTCGTATCTTGATGAGCTGCTCGATTTTGTCCACTTCCTAAAGTCTAAGATCGTTAGTGAAAAACCTGACACTGCCATTGCCAGCGAATCGTCACTGAAGAAAGACTGGCTCTTACCCGAAGAGGACGAGGCGTGGCAAAGTTTGTGAAGGGTGATGTCGTTGTTGTGCCATTCCCTTTCTCCGATCTTACCCAAGCCAAGCGCCGTCCAGCCTTAGTCATCACAACCCTCGAAGGCGACGATGTCGTTCTTTGCCAGATAACCAGCAAAATTGTCCAGGATGTGTATTCTCTTCCCCTTGATGAGAGTGACTTTGAGGCTGGGAGTCTCAAGCAGCCGAGTAATATAAGACCAAATCGCATCTTTACCGCTGATAGCCATGTTATTCTTTACCGAGTCGGCAACTTGAAACAGGGGAAAGTTCGTGAGGTGATTGATAGAGTTGTTGAGATAGTTCTCGGGAAAACATAACAGCCAGTCCCCTGCATATGCAGAGAGCGCTTGTGGCAACAATCTCAACAGTTCTCGTTGACTTTGACACTACGAACACTGGCGACGCAGACGTTGTGACCCCGTTAGATCAGACGGCAAATGGTCCCGTTTCCCCGGCGTGAAATACTGGGAGTATCATACTATCTGCGAGATCCCAAAAAGTGACGGAGCATTTGAGGCAGGTTTTTTTAGCGGTTCCACCGACGACTCTTCACTATGGTCATTCCGCTACAGTAATTTTTACCGTTTCTAACCCTCGCATCAAGGTCATCATTGAATCTGCGGTGTCCATGTTGTACTCTGGATCATTGCTGTGGCCCACGGAGCATGAAAGTACCACTTGAAAAGAGGTCTTATATATTTGGTATGCTAAGGCACTATGACCACGGAAATAGTTTTCGATACAAGCGAAGGCGATTCGGGGCAGCGGCTTTGACACATGCAAACACCGAATGAAATCATGCAGACTGAATTGGAAGAACGATTAAGATTCGAGACGCTTCTAGCCGAAATCTCATCGCACTTTGTTAACCTGCCGGCCGACCGGATAGAGAGTGAGATTGAAGACGCTCAGCGCCGCATCTGCCACCTCCTCGATCTTGACCGCTCCTCACTTTGGCAAGTCCCTGCACAAGAGCCCTGCAGTCTGCTACTGACACATCTTCATCAGCCTCCGGGAAGTCAGTCACCCCCTGAGCGGATGAATGGAAGGGATTTTTTCCCATGGACGGTTCAGAAGGTTCTGGGCGGTGAGACAGTCATCATTTCGAAAATGACAGACCTTCCGCCGGAAGCAGATAAGGACCGAGAGAGTTTTGGGGTGTTCGGCGCCAAGTCCAATGTGTCAGTTCCGCTATCAACTGGAGGAGGGCCAATCTTTGGCGTGTTGACCTTCGCTGCCTTGAACAACGAGAGAAGCTGGCCGGAAATGGTCGTGAAGGGGTTCAAGCTTGTCGCGCAAGTGTTTGCCAATGCGCTGGCTCGCAAGCAAATGGAGGAGCAGCTCAAAGAACAGCTCAACGAGATCGAGGTGCTCAAGCAACGACTCGAAAGAGAGAATATCTATCTGCAGGAGGAGGTCAGACTCCTGGTTGAGCATAAGGACATCGTGGGGCAAAGCGTTGCGATGAAGAGGGTCCTGAGCCAGGCGGAACAGGTCGCCCAAACAGACTCTACGGTTCTCCTCTTGGGTGAAACCGGAACGGGAAAAGAACTGCTGGCCCGGTCCATCCACAGCATGAGTATGCGGAAGGACCGACCGCTGGTAACGGTCAACTGCGCCTCGCTTCCGCCCATGTTGATCGAAAACGAGCTGTTTGGTCGAGAGAAGGGCGCTTACACTGGTGCCATGACCAAGATGATCGGTCGTTTCGAAATTGCCGACGGGTCGACACTCTTTCTCGATGAGATCGGAGAGCTTTCTCTTGACCTGCAGAGCAAGCTGCTCCGTGTCCTTGAGGAAGGCGCCTTCGAGCGGTTAGGTTCGACAAAGCCCTTGCACGTCGATGTCCGCATCATTGCGGCCACCAACCGGGACATTGAGCAGGAGGTGAGGGAAGGCAAATTCAGGCAGGACCTCTTTTATCGGCTAAATGTGTTTCCCATTGTGATTCCACCTCTCCGTAAGCGTGCTGAAGATATTCCTCAGCTGGTCCGGGCGTTTGTCAAGGAATTTCAGAAGAAGATGGGAAAAGAGATAGAAAGCATTTCGAAGAAAACCATGCAAGCCCTGCAATCCTATTCCTGGCCTGGCAATGTAAGGGAGCTGCGGAATGTAATTGAACATGCCATGATCTTGAGCAAGGACAAAACGCTGGACGTTCATGTGCCTAAGTGTGCATCTCTGGAAACAGACGCTACTGGTAACCTCAACGATCTGGAGCGCAGGCATATTGCGGCGGCGCTAGAGAAGACCGGCTGGCGCATCGCTGGAAAGGGCGGCGCTGCCGAGGTTCTTGGTCTAAAGAGAACAACCCTTCAGGCGAGAATGAAGAAATTAGGGATCAAGCGTTCCAACAAGCCAATGCCGAACTAACGTCTGTTGCCAATATATTGGCACATCATCTCGCCCATTTTGTTTTGACAATCATGCCCCTTTTCATCAAACTTTCTATAATAACAACGACTTACCAATAGAATCTCTCTCCGACTTTTCCTTGGCACGTTTCTGGCAATCTTCTTTACATGACGTTGGAAACAGCCTTCAATCATTCTGGACAACGGTTCGAGCATTCTTGTAACGAGAATAAGTACCGGTGATCCGTCAGCAGAGTCACGAAAAGGAGAAGCACATGATTCAATCGACCATAAGGATGATGATACCCCCTCAAAAGAAAGATGAGGTATTGAAAATCGTCAGGTCAATCGCTGAGCAATGCGGGGACTCTCCTGGCTGTCTCAGTTGCCACGTCTACGAGGACCTACAGGAAATCGAAGTCCTTATGTTGGAAGAAGTTTGGAGGTCCGAGGAAGATATGAATCTTCATCTTCGCTCAGACGAATACCTCAACCTACTCCTGGTCTTGGAGATGGCACGCAAACAGCCCGAGATCAGGTTCCGCGCGATCTCGAGTTCGACGGGTATTGAGACCATCGAAAAGGCAAGAAGCCACGCGAAATGAATATTTGAATATAACGCCTTCCCCGATGGCTTTTAAACATTTTTTACTTTGGAGAAAAGCTTATGAAAGCTATTACAGTAGAACCTCGAAAGTCGGGGACAGCCCGGTATGAAGATTTTCCAGAGCCTGATGTGCATGAGGGTTCGGTCCTCGTGGAGGCAGTGGCCGTCGGGGTCTGTGGGACCGACGTTGAGATCGTCGAAGGGAAATACGGCTGGGCGCCTCCGGGAAAGACACGTCTGGTGCTGGGACATGAATCTCTCGGCCGTGTCATTGATCCAGGTCCACGCAGTTTTCTCAAAAAGGGTGACCTGGTGGTGGGGATTGTCCGGCGTCCGGACCCGGTTCCCTGCCCAAACTGTGCGGTAGGTGAATGGGACATGTGCCGCAATGGCCAGTATACCGAGCGCGGGATTAAGGAGATCCAGGGATTTATGTCGGAACGCTGGCGCATCGAGCCCGAATACGCCATTAAAATTGATCCCACTCTCGGGCTTCTTGGTGTGTTGCTTGAGCCGACAACTGTCGTGACAAAGGCATGGGCACATGTTATTTCGGCCGGTGTTCGGACCTTTTGGGAACCGCGGACCGTTCTAGTCACAGGGGCAGGACCGATTGGCCTTCTCGCTGCTCTCATTGGCAGGCAGCGGGGACTGGATGTTCATGTCGTTGACAGGATCACAACTGGGACGAAGCCCGAACTTGTCCGCGCCCTGGGGGCGACGTATCACTCATGCGCTGTGTCTAGCCTCGGTTTCGAGCCGGACATTATTATTGAATGTACGGGTGTCGGTCAGGTGATTTTCGAATCGATCCAGGCCATTTCTTCAGGTGGAATTCTTTGTCTCACCGGCGTTGGTCACGGAGGCGGTGCTAGTAAAGCTTCGACGGCCGATATCGCAGCTTCAGCTGTACTTAAGAACATCGTTATTATCGGTAGTGTGAATGCCAACAAGCGGCACTGGTACAGGGCAGGCGATATCTTGGGTCGCGCTGACAAAGAGTGGTTGAGCCGCCTGATCACGCGCCGAGAAAAACCGGAGAATTTCAAAGAGGCTCTCGAGAGAAAACCTGATGACATCAAGGTCGTCATCCAGTTTTCAGAGATCTGATGGAAGATTCGCCTGTTTCGCCCATGGCCAGATCCGGGTTGCAACAAGGAATGAATACATATACACATAGTGGAACTAGGCAAAACTAGCAAAATTAAGGAGGAAAGACAGTGAAGGTCATCATTGTTGGAGGAGTGGCTGGCGGGGCGTCGTGTGCGGCGCGTCTGCGTAGGTTGGATGAAAAAGCGGAAATCCTTATGGTGGAACGCGGGCCGTATGTCTCGTACGCAAATTGTGGGCTGCCCTATCATGTCGGGGGCGTAATTGAAAAAGAGTCAAGCCTCTTAGTGTCCAGTGAAGCGATGTTTCGCGCGATGTTTGCAATCGATGTGCGGACCAACTGCGAGGCCATTAAGATATCACCGGAGAAGAAAACTGTTGAACTGCGCAATGTCGCAACCGGCGACGTAACGACCGAGTCCTACAACAAGCTTGTCCTTTCGCCCGGAGCGGAGTCGGTCCGCCCACCCCTTCCCGGGATCGATCTCCCGGGGATCTTTGAGGTCAGGACCGTGCCTGACGCAAAGGCGATCCGCGAATGGATCGAACGAGGTTCCTCATTCTTAGCCGGGATGTACAAATACTCGGGCTTCCAGGCGGTGAGGCCCAAGATCCGTGCGGTGGTCATAGGCGGCGGATTCATAGGCATCGAAACTGCTGAGAACCTCGTCCATCGCAAGTTCGATGTAACCCTCGTCGAGATGTTCGACCAGGTACTGGCACCGCTCGATCGGGAAATGGCTCGCATTGTAGAGGGTTACGTGCAGCATCATGGTATCCGCCTGGCGCTTAATGACGGGGTGGCCGAATTCAAGCAGGCCACAAACGGCTCACTCGAAGTTCTCACTAAGTCAGGTAAAGTGTATCCAGCAGACATCGTGATCCTTTCACTCGGCGTTCGCCCGGCGATCGCACTGGCTAAAACAGCTGGCCTAGAGATAGGGGAACGCGGAGGTATCCGGGTTGACGAACAGATGCAGACCAGCAATCCGGACATCTTTGCTGTCGGAGATGCTGTGGAAGTAAAGGATTTCGTAACCGGCCAGTGGAGCCTCATCGCTCTTGCGGGTCCGGCAAACCGGCAGGGCAGAATCGCAGCCGATGTGATCGCAGGACGCGACTCTCGCTTCCGCGGTACTCAGGGCACCTCGATCATCGGACTTTTCGAGGCTGCGGCTGCCTGGACTGGCGCCAGCGAAAAAACGCTCAACCGGATCGGCGACAAGGATTTCGAGAAGATCTATTTCTACCCTAATTCACACGCTGGGTACTACCCGGGTGCCAAGCCGATTGCTATTAAGGTTATGTTCAGGAAATCCGACGGACGCCTCCTCGGTGCACAGGCGCTCGGCCTAGATGGCGTGGACAAGCGTATCGACGCTCTTGCCATGGCGATCCAGATGGGTGCGACAATTTATGATCTTGAGGAGGCCGAGCTGTGCTATGCGCCCCAGTTTGGAAGCGCGAAGGATCCGATCAACTTCGCGGGGATGATCGCAGCTGACGTCCTTCGTGGTGACATGCCGATTAGCCACTGGGATTCAGCCAGAAAGGGATTTCTACTGGACGTGCGTGAGCCGATGGAACTCGCCGTGGAGGATGCAGAGGGCGCTGTCAATATTCCGCTGGGTCAACTTCGGACACGGCTCAATGAACTGCCCCGAGATCAGGAGGTCCTCGTCATCTGCCGTTCCGGTGGACGCGCGTACTACGCCACTCGCATCCTTCTGCAGAACGGGTTTAAAGCACGAACCCTCTCTGGAGGTCTGCTGTCGCGTACTCATTGTAATACCTTTTGGGAAAGTTGAAGTAATATGAGGATCGTGCTGATGGATTCACAAGCACTACTGACGACACGAGCAATGGCAACGATTTCTGGCGAGAGGGGGTTTAGATTATGAGCAGCCCTGATAAGAAAAAGAAGAGCCTAAAGGAAAAGATATTTCATGAGATGGTCGAATACTGGATAAATGTCTGTTATCTTACTCTCGTGTTCGCCGCCTTTACGCAGTACCGGAGATTCATTCTGGCTGCCCATGATATCACGTACACGAATTACTGGTTTGCCGTGATCGAAGCGTTGATTCTTGCCAAAGTCATCATGGTCGGAGCTGTGCTACGCCTCGGTCGCGGCCTTGAACAGAAGCCATTGATTTATCCCACCCTTTACAAAACTCTTGTCTTCACTGTCTTTGTAGCTCTCTTTACCCTCGGCGAGCATGCGATCAAGGGCATTTGGAAGGGGATGGGAGTGATGGGAGGTCTCGATGAATTTATTGGGAAAGGACACCATGAATTGCTCGCCAATAGTCTGGTCGTTTTTGTTGCTTTTATCCCCTTCTTCGGCGTTAAGGAATTAGGGCAGGTGTTGGGAGAAGAAAAAATACGGGCCCTCTTTTTCCGGAGAAGAACCGATCAGGATACAAAGCGGGATTAAGAGGTGTGAAATGACCAACGGCTCAGATACTACCTTGGTAAGTTTGCCCGTACTCTGCGGCAACAATAGATGAACAAATAAAGAAAGGATTAATGCATGAGTATGACGAGTAAGTTTCAATGGCCCACGATGTTTTCAGGTTTACATGGAATGACGTGGGCCAATTTGCCCCGCGAGATCTCTGCCGGCATCACCTTGGCTGCGTTGATCATCCCCCTCAATATAGGATATGCCCAGGTGGCTGGGTTACCCCCTGTGCTTGGCCTTTATGCCGGCATCATTCCGCTTGCGACATTTGCCCTTTTCACCAGCTCGCGCCATGTCGTGGGAAGTCCGGATGCCCCTATTTCGGCGATTATGGGGGCAATGCTTATTGGTTTTGCGCCGATAGGAGACCCGCTGCGAGTGCAGTATGCCTTGGCTCTTGCTGTGATGTGCGGCCTGCTGTTTTTTGTGTTTTGGCTTTTTCGTTTGGCGTTTCTCGCTAATTTTCTATCCCGCGCGGTGTTGGCCGGCTTCATCACAGGTCTTGGGATCGAGGTGTTGACCAACCAGGTCAGAAGGATCCTTGGGGCTGTTCATGTGGGAGGGTCGGGACTGGAAGCATTTGTTCAGCAACTCCATGGTGCTATTGCAACTTCCGTTGACACCACGGGCTATTTTGTGGAAGTCATCGCCCTGTTTGAATCCATACCTCATGCGAATCTTTACTCCGTTGCGATCGGGTTGGGCGCTTTTGTTATTGTGCGCTTAATGAAAAGATATGCACCCAAGGTACCGGCAGCGTTGATAGCATTGGTCCTGACAACGGTCACCGTGGCAGTGTTAGGCTTGGACCAAAGGGGGGTTAAGGTGCTGGGTTCAATGCCATCGGGACTGCCATCCCTGACGATACCCAATATACCGATAGCGGACTACTTACGCTTGCTGCCCGGTGCCATGGCGGTGGTTGGCATCACTCTGTGCGAGGCATTGCTGCTCGTACGCAGTTGCAGCCGAAAGCGCAACACCAAGGCGGATGGTAACCAGGTGTTATTTGCTTACGGCATGGCCAGTGTAGCCAGCGGATTCACCGGTTCGTTGGTCTCTGGTCCCAGTGCCTCGCGCACCGCGGCAATGGACGCCGCGGGGTCCCGCACTCAGCTCTCAAGTCTGGTGGCGGCAGCAACGGTCGCCCTGGTAATGGTTTTCTTTACGGATAAATTGGCGTACCTGCCTACTGCGGCGTTGGCCGGGGTTGTCGCCAGCGCTGTGTTGAATCTGATTGAAGTCGAGGAGCTTCGGGAACTGTGGCAGATGCGCCGGTCAGAATTCTGGGTTGCTGCCGTCTGCCTGCTCAGTGTCCTGGTGCTTGGGCCGTTGCAGGCTGTCATCATTGCCTTTCTGCTTGCCACGATTGATTTGCTCCGTCGGGCGTCCCGGCCTGGAACTTGGGTGTTAAAGGAGGCACCGGACGGCAGTCATTTTGTCCCTGAGGAAACAGACCATGTCCCTGATACTTCCGGGATAGTCATCTATCGTTTTGGCGCACCACTGTATTTCGCCAACGCCACTTTATTTGAGGAAGAGATAGAGAGACTGGTCACGCAAGCCGCAACACCCGTCAAATGGTTTGTGCTGGATGCGGAAGCCATGGTTGATATTGACACCTCCGGCGAGCAAGTATTGCATCAAGTTCTGTCGAGTCTAGCCAAACGTGGCGTGACCGTTGCCCTGAGCCGTGCCAATCAGTCAACCTCTGCTTTGTTGGCAAATTATCATCTGCTTAAATTAATTGAGGAAAACCGGTTGTATCCGACCAACCGCCATGCCATCGCAGCATTTCGCAAGGAAATGGGGCAAGTGGCGCCGATATCAGGAAAATGAGAATATCTGGC
>Ga0074045_10000893_pt1 | contig 29223 bp, 24 predicted proteins | sample BogForMeECP23OM2_FD_94442 | JGI IMG/M metagenome (GOLD analysis project Ga0074045, IMG submission 94442) | Bog forest soil microbial communities from Calvert Island, British Columbia, Canada - Bog Forest MetaG ECP23OM2 | ecosystem: Environmental > Terrestrial > Soil > Wetlands ...
CTGGTCTCTGTCCGACCCCCGCGCTGCCGCAGCCGCCGAGAAGATGCGCATCGGCAGGAAGGCTGCAACCCTCGTGGAAAAGAACGACATCGTGATCATCGACTCTGGCTCCACCACCGAATGGCTGGCGCGGAGCCTTTCCTCCGACCTGCCCGTCACGATCCTCTGTTTCGCGTTGAATATCCTCCTGGGCGCAGGCAAGGGCAGAGAGCGCACCATCGTGCTGGCAGGCGGAGTCATGCAGCAGGAACGGCTGGTCTTTTCAAGCCCCGAAGGGGTCGACCTTGTCCGCCGCTACAGGGCGCACAAGGCTTTTCTCTCCGCTGACGGCGCGAACCTCACCCTCGGCGTGACGTGCGCGGACGGAGCCGAGGCAGAGCTGAAAAAAGCCGCCATTGCCTCTTCCCAGTCACGGATCCTCCTGGCTGATTCCCGCAAGCTCGGCAGGGTGAGCCCGTCGTGGTTCGCGGACCTGAAGGACTTCGACGCGGTCATCACGGATACGGGCATCACCCTCGAATACGTGGAGATCTTCCGCACGCTGGGAGTCACGCTGCACGTGGTGTGAAGACTCGTTGGACGGGCATCAGCCGTTCAATGCGGCATGGATGATCTGCGCCTGGGTGCGGAGGTCCTCGGTTTCCTTCATCCAGAACGCCTCGCTTCCCCATTCCGGGAAGCTTTCACGGAACCAGTAGTCCGCGCGCTGGCGCGCGCGCCAGGCCAGGAAGTAGATCATGCGCATGAATCGAAGCGGCTCGATCAGCTTCAGCGTCTCCCAATCAAAAGGGGCGAACTGCTCGTAGCCTTCCAGCAGCGCCGCGAGCTCACGCCTGCTTTCCGAGGCATAGCCGGGGAGCACGAGCCAGATATCCTGCACCGGCGGCCCTCTCATCATATCGTCGAAATCGATGAGGACAAGGCCCTGCCCGGCCCGGTCGATGATGTTGCCGCGGTGGCAGTCCCCGTGGATCCTGCGCGAGACAAGGCCGTCGAAAAGGGGCGCGGCGACCTGGAGGGTGGTGTCGCAGACAGTTTTGAACTCATCCCGGCACTCAGGATGCACGAGGTCATCGGCAAGGAGCTCCTCCACGAACGCTGCGGTGAGGTCCTGCGGCGTGCAGAGCACGCGATGCAGTGCCTCCTTGCCCGCGGCAACGGCATGGCACCTTCCCAGGAGCGTGCCGAGCCGGCGCAGGTCCTCGTCAGACTCAGGCTCGTAGGTGCGGCCGCCTGTGCGGGGAAAGAGCGCGAATTGGAATGACTGCTCCTCCGTCTGCTCCGGCGTCGTCTCATGGAGCGTGCCGCCGTCCGGGGCAGGGAGGGGCGCGATGACAGGGACTTCCGCCTCCGCGCAGTCCAGCAGGAACCTGTGCTCGTCCAGAACCGCATCCCGGGTCCAGCGGCCGGGGCGGTAGAACTTGGCCACGTAGCGCGCGCCGTCCTCCCCGCGTATTCCATACACGCGGTTGACGTAGCTGGGGTATGCCTCCAGGGTGCCGTCCAGGGGCAGGGCGTACGCATCTTCCACCGCGCGCACCACGGCGCCCGGGGAAAGGGACTCGAACGAGCCCGTGACCATCTCTCACCTCCTGCCCGGGGACTCTATCAGCCCGCGCATCACGAGGATAGGGCCGGCAAATCCATCGGCTGCGGCGGCGGGGGCCCTTGCATATCAGGCGATATTCTGCCAGAACGTGTGCACCGTGATTACTGTCGCCAATCTCGTTCTCTCCTTCGGCAACCGTTTCCTTTTCAAGGACGTCAATCTCAAGTTCACCCCGGGCAACTGTTATGGGATCATCGGGGCGAACGGGTCCGGCAAGTCCTCGTTTCTCAAGATCCTCTCCGGCGAGCTGGAGCAGGACAAGGGGGAAATCAGCGTGGGCGCGGGAAAGCGGATGTCCGTCCTGAGCCAGGACCATTTCGCCTTCGAGGAATACAAGGTGCTGGACACCGTCATCATGGGCTCCCCGCGGCTGCACGAGGTCGGGCGGGAGCGGGAAGCGCTGTACGCAAAGGCGGACTTCACCGATGCGGACGGCATGCGCGCAAGCGAGCTGGAAGCGGAGTTCGGCGAGCTGGGCGGGTGGGAGGCGGAGGCCCAGGCCGCGACCCTCATGGCAGGGCTGGGTGTGCCGGAGGCGTTCCACCAGAAGCTCATGCAGGAGGTGGACGAAGGGGTGAAAGTCCGCGTGCTCCTGGCACAGGCGCTCTTCGGAAACCCCGACATCCTGCTCCTGGACGAGCCCACGAACGGCCTGGACCTCGCGTCGATCTCCTGGCTGGAAGAGTTCCTCATCGAGTTCCCCAACATCGTCATCGTGGTCTCCCATGACCGGCACTTCCTCAACGCGGTCTGCACGCACACGTGCGACATAGACTTCGGACAGGTGCGCATGTACGCCGGCAACTACGACTTCTGGTTCCGGATCAACCAGATCCTCGCCATGCAGCAGAAGGACGAACGGAAGAGGCGGGAGGAGAAAGTCAAGGATCTCAAGGAGTTCATCCAGCGCTTTGCCGCCAATGTCTCCAAGAGCAGGCAGGCCACCTCGCGGAAGAAGATTCTGGAAAAGCTCGAGGTGGACGACTACGTGCCGTCCAGCCGGCGTTTTCCCTACGTTGCCTTCAAGCCGGGCCGGGATGTGGGCAACAATGTCCTGGAGATTGCCGGTCTCTCCAAGGTCCTGGAGGGCAAGCCGGTGCTGGCCGGCCTTGACCTCACTGTCAACAAGGGGGACAAGATCGCCTTTGTCGGCCACGAGCACCTCGCCAAGACGGCCCTTTTCAGGGTCATCACGGGGGAAGAAAAGCCCGACGCGGGCAGTTTTACCTGGGGCCAGACCATTGCGTGGTCGTATTTTCCCCGGGAAAACGCCGTTCTGTTCGACTCCGATTTCTCTCTCCTGAACTGGCTCGGGCAGTACACCAACAACGATGATGCGACCTTCCTCCGCTCATTCCTCGGCCGCATGCTTTTCTCGGGTGACGAGGCGTTGAAGCCCGTGCGCGTTCTCTCGGGCGGCGAGCGCGTGCGGTGCGTTCTCGCGCGGCTGATGCTTTCCGGTGCCAACTGCCTGATCCTGGACGAGCCTACGAACCACCTGGACCTGGAGGCCATCGAGGCGCTCAACGACGGCCTGGTGGACTTCACCGGCGTCATGCTTTTCACCAGTCACGATCACCAGTTCGTCACGTCCATCGCGAACCGCATCATCGAGATCTGCCCGGGAGGCGTGATCGATCGCCGAATGGGTTTCGACGACTACCTGGAGGACAAGAAGATCTCCGCTCTTCGCGACAGTTACTATCACGGCCACGTCATTGCCGAAATCTGACAATAAAACATGAACCTGTCGAAGCCTGTCACACAGATCATCCCGCAGCGCTTTTCCTGCCGGACATATCTCCCGTCTCCCATCGAAGAGGCGCAGCGGAAGATTCTTGCAGAGGCCGCTGAGTCCATGCGCGCGGGGCCGCGGGGCACCGCGGTGCGCTTACGACTCGTGGCTTCCACGCCCTCTGATACGGGGGCGCTCCGAGGCTTGGGAACGTATGGGTTCGTCAGGGGCGCGAGCGGATTCATCGTGGGAGCGGCCACTGTCGGCGAAGGCTGGCTGGAAGACTACGGTTACGCCATGGAAGAGCTGGTGCTCCTGGCCACCGACCTCGGCGTGGGCACGTGCTGGCTGGGCGGCTCTTTCACCAGGAGCTCTTTCTCCCGTGTCATCGGCGCGGGCGCCGCGGAGCGGGTGCCCGCGGCGCCCGCGCTTGGCGTGGTGTCCGACCCGGAGGCTGCCCGAAACGGGGTCATCCGCAGGCGTGTGGGAGGTGACCGGCGGCTGCCGTGGGAGAGCCTCTTTTCAAGCGAAAGGTTCGGGGTGCCCCTGACACCGGAGGCAGCGGGACCCTTTTCCACGCCCCTGGAGATGGTGCGCCTTGGTCCTTCGGCATCCAACAAGCAGCCGTGGCGGATAGTCCGGGACGGCCGCTGCTGGCACTTCTTTCTCCAGCGCACCCCGGGATACTCAGGAGGCCTGGCCGGCAGGCTCCTCAAAGTGGAAGATATCCAGCGCGTGGATATCGGCATCGCGATGTGTCACTTCGAGCTTGCTGCGCGGGAGTTCGGCCTCCCCGGAGCCTGGGCGGTCCGCGCACCGCACATCGGGACAACGGATCCGCTGGTCGAATACGCCGTCACCTGGGAGCCGCTTTCCGGGGCCTGATTCTCGTCCGGCCTGCGCGTTGACTGTTGCCGTGGAAATATCCACCTTTGTTTTTATCGCTTCAAATGAAATATGGTCGTCCGTGTATCGTCCCTGAGGGATAGGAGAACGCATGTTTAAGCTTTTTAGAAACCTCAAGCCTTATACATTCGCCATCGTGCTCGTGGCGGTCCTCGTGGCCGGACAGACCATTTCCGAGCTGTTCCTCCCGACGCTGATGTCGGACATCGTGGACAGCGGAATCGTGAAAGGGGACATCCCCTACATTCTCAGGGTAGGCGGGCTCATGCTTCTCGTGGCCCTGGCCGGGATGATATTCGCGCTCATCTCCACGCTGTTCTCCTCGCGGGCCAGCATGGGATTCGGCAGGGACCTCCGGAAAAAGGTCTTTACCCGCGTTGAAGGGTTTTCCCTGCACGAGTTCGACATCATCGGCACCCCCTCCCTGATCACCCGGACCACCAATGACATCACCCAGGTGCAGATGTTCACCATGATGCTGATGCGGATGATGATCATGTCTCCCCTCATGGCAGTCGGCGGCGTCATCATGGCGCTGCGGAAGGACCCCCGCCTGTCGTGGGTGATCGTGGCCGCCATCCCTGTTCTTGTCGCGGTGATCACCCTCATCGCGGGCAGGGCATTACCCCTGTTCAGGGCAATCCAGGCCAAGATCGACAAGATCAACCAGGTGCTGAGGGAGGGACTGACCGGCGTGCGCGTCATCCGGGCTTTCAACAGGATAGAGCACGAGAAGGAACGCTTCGACGCGGCGAACCTCGACCTCACCGACACCTCGATCACGGTCAACAAGCTCATGGCGTTCATGATGCCGTCCATGATGCTGATCATGAACCTGACCGCTGTTGCCCTCATCTGGTTCGGTGCGCAGCGGATCGCCATCGGGGAAATGCAGATCGGCAGCCTCATGGCATTCATCCAGTATGCCATGCAGATCCTCTTCTCCCTGCTCATGGTCTCCATACTGTTCATCATGCTGCCGCGCGCCTCGGCGTCCGCGGGCAGGATCAACGAGGTGCTCGCCATGACGCCGGGGATCAAGGATACGGACACCCCCCGCAAAGCGGAAAAGGAGCACGGGTACATCGAGTTCAGGAATGTCACCTTCAGCTACCCCGGAGCCGAGGAGCCCGCCATTCGGGACGTTTCTTTCAGCGCCCGGCCGGGTGAAGTAACGGCGATCATCGGCGGAACGGGCGCCGGCAAGTCCACGCTGGTGAACCTTGTTCCCCGGTTCTACGACGTTGCAGAGGGAAGCATACTCGTGGATGACGTGGATATCCGGGAAATGGCACAGGAGGACCTGCGCCAGAGACTCGGTTTCGTTCCCCAGAAGGCAGTCCTGTTCAACGACACAATCGCGAACAACATACGCTACGGCAGGGAGGATGCCACCGACGCGGAGGTGGCGCACGCGGCGGAGACCGCCCAGGCGCTCGAGTTCATCCTGGCCATGCCGGACGGCTTCCAGTCGGTCATCGCCCAGGGAGGAACGAACGTGTCCGGCGGACAGAGACAGCGGCTGGCAATAGCCCGGGCCCTGGTGAGAAAGCCGGAGATCTACATATTCGACGACACATTCTCTGCGCTGGATTTCAGGACCGACGCGCGGCTGCGCGCCGCGCTGAGGAATGAGACCGCGGAGTCCACCGTGATCATCGTCGCGCAGAGGGTCACCACGGTCATGGACGCGGACAGGATCATCGTGGTGGACGATGGACGGGTGGCCGGCATGGGCACGCACCGGGAGCTCATCCGTACGTGCGAGGTATACCGTGAGATCGTTTCCTCGCAGCTCTCCGAGGAGGAATTGGCATGAGCGACGGCCGCATGATCGGACAGAAACCCGGGTCAGGCGCGCCCGCGGGCGCACGGCAGCCGGGAGCGGCGCCCGGGCCCGGAGGCCATGGACGGGGAGGCCCGATGGGGGGCGGACCAATGGGGGGGTTCGGGACTCCCGTGGAAAAGCCGAAGAACTTCAAGGGCTCCCTTCGAAGGCTCCTCCGCTATCTCACGCCGCGCATGGGGTCGCTCGTTGTCGTGTTCCTGTTGGCCATCCTGAGCACGCTGTTTGCCATGTTCGCCCCGAAAATCATGGGCATTGCCATCACGAAGATTTCCGAAGGTCCGAGGGCCGTGCTGACCCACGCGCCCGGCGCCGGGATAGACTTCGGCTTCATCGGCGGGATCGTCGTGCTTCTCATCGGCCTGTACACCGTCAGCGCGCTCTTCATGTACCTGCAGCAATTCATCATGGCGGGGGTTGCGCAGAAAACCGTCTACGACATGCGGCGGGATGTCAAGGACAAGCTCACCCGGCTGCCGTTGAAGTTTTATGACGGCCGTACGCACGGGGAGATCATGAGCCGGTTCACGAACGACATGGACAATATCGCCACGACCCTGCAGCAGAGCATGACGCAGCTGATCACCTCCGCCGTGACGATTGTCGGTGTCATCATCATGATGTTCACGATCAGCCCCCTGCTGACGCTCATCACGCTCGTGGTTCTTCCCCTGAGCTTCATCATGACGCGGATCGTTGCGCCCCGGTCCCAGACGCACTTCAAGGAACAGTGGAAGCACCTGGGCAGCCTCAACGGCCACGTGGAGGAGATGTACACCGGTCACAGCATCGTCAAGGCGTTCGGCCGTGAACGCAGATCGATTGAGAAATTCAACGATACCAACGAAAAGCTCTACCAGGCAAGCTGGCGGGCGCAGTTCATCTCCGGTCTCCTGTACCCGCTCATGACGTTCATCAACAACATCGGCTACGTGGCCGTGTCTGTGGCGGGCGGCATCATGGTGGCCCAGAAGGCCATCCCCATCGGGGATATCCTGGCCTTCATCCAGTATTCGCGGCAGTTCAGCATGCCCATCGCCCAGGTGGCCAATATCGCGAATGTCCTTCAAAGCACGGTGGCGTCCGCCGAGCGCGTCTTCGAGCTCTTGGACGAGCAGGAAGAGACGCCGGACGCGCCCGACGCCCGGGTGCTCTCCTCGCCGCGAGGGGAAGTCAGGTTCGAGAATGTGCGCTTCAGCTACAAGGAGGACGTGCCCCTGATCGAAGGCATGAATCTCGAAGTCAGGGAGGGTGAGACGGTCGCCATCGTGGGTCCCACCGGCGCGGGCAAGACCACCCTGGTGAACCTCCTCATGCGCTTCTATGACATCCAGGGGGGCAGGATCACCGTGGACGGCCGGGACATTCGCGACATTCCGCGCGGGAATCTGCGCCGGACTTTCGGGATGGTGCTGCAGGATACGTGGCTGTTCAATGGAAGCATCAGGGACAACATCGCGTACGGCCGCGACGAGGTCAGCGACGAGGAGGTCCGGCAGGCGGCAATCGCGGCCCACGCGGACCACTTCATCCGCACCCTCCCTGAAGGCTACCAGACGGTGCTGAACGAGGAAGCGTCCAACATTTCCCAGGGCCAGAGACAGCTCCTGACCATTGCCCGCGCCGTGCTGATCGACCCGGCGATCCTCATCCTGGACGAGGCCACCAGCTCCGTGGACACGCGGACCGAGGTGCTGATCCAGAAAGCAATGGCCACCCTGATGAAGGGGCGCACGAGCTTCGTCATAGCGCACCGGCTCTCGACGATCCGTGATGCGAAGCTCATCCTCGTGATGAATCACGGCGCGATCATCGAGACCGGCACGCACAAGGAGCTCCTGGCGCGCGGCGGCTTCTACGCTGAGCTCTACAACAGCCAGTTCACCGGGGCGAACCTGGAAGCGGAGGCGGTCTAGGGCGGCAAAATGCCCTAACAGGCTTGCTCAGGCCCTCGATCTGCTCAGAGAACGGGGTGTCTGTCGCGGAAACTATGAGCTGCCTGATAGAGATCCGCGAGACGAAGGACCGTCGGTTCATCCCAATGCTTTCCAACAATCTGCAGACCCACGGGTAGGCCCTTCGTATCGAAACCGCATGGAACGGTCATCGCCGGCAAACCGTAGTAGTTGGCAAACAAGGTGTTTTCTGCCGAGAGAGCCTGGGCGTTGCGGCCAACTTCCCTGATGGTTGGAGTATTTGCGACGGTGGTCGGCAATACTAGAACGTCAACGTCCTTAAAGTGCGATTCAGATATTGCGTTTCGGTCAGCTTCGATTCTGCGGACATCAAATCCCGGGTTGTCAAACGGTGCTTTTACCTGGCGCATCACGCAGCCGAAGCCCTGGATGGCCTTGACTGCCACATCGAAGGCCAAGGTTACATCTCGACTCGCTTTGAAGTTGGTGACCACGCCGACGCGGAGCGTTTGATTCCTTTGAAGCGCCGCAAGGTATTCCGGAGCCTTTCCTCCTCTCGGTTCCGCTAGGACATCCAGGACAAGAGCCGTATCTTCGACACAGCGAGTCGTGATGGCGGCATGGGCCAGCCAGAGAATGGCATCATCGAACGTCTCACCCTCCAGGATGCCCCTGTTGTTGATGAGGCCGTAGGTTCCCTTGAAGCCAACGACTCCGCAGCACGAGGCTGGCAGGCGACAGGAGCCAACGGCGTCAGTGTCAAGGGTTGCATAGCACATGCCAGCTGAGACTGCTGCCGCTGAACCGCCCGATGATCCTCCGGTGATATAGTCTGTATCCCACGGGTTATGGACCGGCCCGAAGCAGCTGATCGCCGAGGTCGTGCCCATGGCAAGTTCGTGCATGTTCATCTTGCCGATGAGGATCGCGCCTGCTTTCTTCAGCTTGGTCACAGCAACCGCATCCTTTGATGGCACGCGATCTCTCAAGGGTTCAAATGCCGCCGTAGTCCTGATGCCGGCGGTGTCATACATGTCCTTGATGCCGACCGGAATACCATGCATGGGACCGCGCCAGGTCCCGCTTCGTATTTCGACTTCGGCAAGCTTTGCCTGCTCCATGGCCGTCTCCTTAAGGACGGTAATGAACGCATTCAATTTGTTGTCGAGCTTCTCGATCCGCATGAGACATTCACTGACCAACTCCACGGGAGAGATGCGCTTCTCCTTGATATGATCACTTGCCTCTTTCATGCTCATATATGAGTGAGCGGACTTGAGGTCAGTTTTGGCCATCATTTCCTCCTATCTGCCTAAATATATTAGCGGTAAATAGTCTTCGGGGAGGGGCAAATCCGACGATTGTGAAGGTTGACTGGGACTTCTTGGGTCTAAGCGCGCGGCAGCGAATGTCGCAAGGTCGCGGCCGCGGAGTTGACAGCGCCCAGGATGGCGGGTACTTTCAGGCCACCATGAAGAGCACGAGGGACATCATCATCAGGGCGCGCGCGCTCGGCGTGGGCCTGCCCGCGTTCAACATTGCGCATCTGCCCATGACGGAGCCGGTCATTCGCGCCGTGCGGGACCAGGATTCGTTTGCCCTCGTGGAGGTGTCGCGGATCGACTGGGTCAAGTTCGGCGCAAAGAGCCTTGCCGCCGTCATGAGTGAATATCGCAAGTGGGACGACCCCCGGCACGTCCGCATTCACCTGGACCACGTGCCCGTGATCGATGAGGACCATCAGAATGTCGACTATCGCGCGATCATCGAGGAGGCGCTCTCCCTCGGCTACCAATCCGTGATGATCGACGCCTCGCGCCTTTCCCTGGAAGATAATATCAGGACCACCCGCGAAGTCGCTGATCTTGCCCATGCATCCGGTATTCCCGTGGAAGCGGAGCTGGGCGCCGTGCTGGGTCACGAGGACGGGCCGCTGCCTCCTTACGACGAGCTTTTCAAATCAGGCCGCGGCTTTACGCGCAAGGAAGAGGCGGAACGATTCGTGCGTGAATCCGGCTGTGACTGGCTTTCCGTGGCCATCGGCAACATACACGGCGCTGTCGGTGAAGCGACAAAGGATCAGAAGAAGCCGGAGGCCAGGCTCTCATTGTCCCACCTGGAGACACTTGCCGGCATCACCGGCATTCCCCTTGTGCTGCACGGCGGCAGCGGGATCAAGCAGGCGGACATGCTGGCCTCCATGAAGAAAGGTATTGCAAAGGTCAACGTAGGCACGGAAATCCGCCAGGCCTACGAGCAGGGGCTGAAGGACGGGGGCAGCGTGAGCGCAGCCCAGGATGCTGTCTACGCGCGTACCGTGTCTCTCATCAGGGACTGGTTCGGCCTGAGCGGCATCAGGGCACGCATCCTCGACTGACCTGCGTCAGCCCGGCGCGGTACTCCGCGCATTTGCGCCTTTCAGGTAATCCTTCATGAGGGGCCAGAGCTGGCGGTAGCGGCCATGCCTTTCCTGGTAGAAACTCCGGCTGCCCGGCTCCGGCTCGAACCTCTCTCCCAGGCTCACCATTGCGCCCACTCCTTCGGCCAGGGATGGAAACGTTTCGATCCCCGCGCCGGCCAGGATGGCAGCGCCCAGGCAGCCCGCTTCCGAAACCTTCGCGCGCACCACGGGCTTGCCCAGGATGTCGGCCGTGATCTGCAGCCACGCGTCCGACTTGCTGCCGCCGCCCACCGCGCGCAGCTCCCGCATGGTGATGCCGGTCTCCGCGATTGAGTCCACGAGCTCCTTGTGGTAGAAGACGATCCCCTCCATGATCCCTTTCAGGACGTCCCCGCGCGTGGTGTCCAGCTTCAGCCCCACGATCACCCCCGAGGACTCTGCGGTGAAATGGGGGGGACCCGTGACCGTGAAGTGGGGCAGGACGAGCACGCTGCTGGGCGCCGCCGGTATCTCTGAAATGAGCTGGGAGTACACGTCCCGGCCGGTCTTCCCGGCCTCTTCCTTGTCCGCCCGGGCAAAGTTGTCTCGGTACCACTTCAGGAGCAGGCCGCCCTGGTTGTAGATGAAACTTGCAAACCGGCCGGGCACAGCGTGGTGCTCGGTGTTCAGCCCCCACCGCATCATCACTTCCGGGGCCTTGCGCCCTGTGAAGACCGGCATGATGGTCAGGTAGGTCCCCATGCCGATCATGCCGAACCCCGCCTCGGTGACCCCGCAGCCGAGCGCATTGGCGCACTGGTCGTGCGTGCCGGCGATGATGGGCGTTCCCTCCGCCAGGCCGAGCTCGGACGCCATCCGGACCGAAACGCAGCCGATCCGCGTGCCGGCCTGCACCGGATCCGGGAGCTTGTCCAGGTCGATGCCCGCCGCACCTGCCACTTCCTTTGACCAGGCACATGTATCGACGTCGAAGAGGAGGGTCCGGTTGGCCAGGGAATAGTCCACCTTCGGCTCCGCGCCGAGCATGAAGGAGACGAACCCGCTCCAGAGAAGGAACTTCCACGTTTCCGCGTAGGTGCGCGGTGCGTTGTCCCTGATCCACATGAGCTTCGGCAGGCTGTACTGCGTTCCCAATATGTTGCCGTTGATGGCGTAGAGTTTCCGGGCGCCGATGGCGGTTTCCAGCAGGGGAAGATACTCTTCCCCCCGGCTGTCGATCATGAGAAGCGAAGGCCCGAGGATGCGCCGGTCCCTGGAAACCGGGACCATGGCCTCTCCCATCGAGGAAACGGAGAGCGCCTTCACCGGGTCCCCCGCTGCGCCGCTCACCGCGGTGCTGATTGACTTTCGCACCCGCGCCCACACTTCCGCTGGATCTAGCTCCGACCAGCCGGGCTGCGGACGCCGGATGTCGTACTCGTCATACGCGAATGAAAGCGGCCGCCCGGTCTCCGAAAATACGGTTGCTTTGCACCCCGTTGTCCCCACGTCAATGCCCAGGAAGCTCATGGCCTATAGCACTTCCCCTGCGGGGCGTTGTCAAGCGTCCGGGGAATACCTGTTGGCCGCTCTACACACGCGTCGAAGGAATGCGTACGATAACGCTTGACGAAATGATCCCCTTTTGTGAGCATTTCGGCATCAGCCAACAGTTCAAGGAGGCGGAGAGTTGACTGCGCAAATGCAAACGCGTGCGCGTGTGGAGAAGGCTCTCGCGGACGGGAAAGGCGTCCTTCGGCTCGAGCCGGCGTGGGTTGCCAGAGATATAGTTCCCCCCGGCCGCCGGCTGGGCCTGAAGGAGTCGGAGTACGAACTGGGGGAGCGCGGCGCAATCTGCGAGCGCTGGCTGGCCTCCACGACCAGGGCGGACAACAGGATAGGCCCTCCGGACGAGGGGTTGAGCTACCTGGCCCTTGACGGCGCACGGGTGACGCTGAGGGACGCTGTGGAGGCTGCCGGAGACCTTGTCATGGGCGCCGACTACGCGAAAACCCACAAGGGGCTGGGACGGCTGGCCAAGATATTCGATTATGCGGCGCGCCTCCCGTATCATATCCACCAACGCCAGGAGGACGTGGCAAAGCTGGGCCGCACCTCCAAGGAGGAGGCCTACTACTTCCCGGACGGCGTGGACATGGGTCCGCACCCCGAGACCTTCTTCGGCGTGCATCCCTCCATCGTGGACCGCAGGCAGTTCGACCTGCTTCTGCCCTACCTGGTGGAATGGAAAGACGACCTGATCCTTCGGTACGCGCGGGCGTACCTGCAGTGTCCCGATGAGGGGTTCCATCTGCCCTCGGGAGGCCTCCACGCACCGGGCAGCGCGCTCACCATCGAGCTGCAGCAGGACTCCGACGTATTTGCAATGCTCCAGGCGTTGAACGCCGGCAGGATCATCTCAAAGGACCTGCTCTTCAAGGACGTGCATCCGGATGATCGCGCGCGCATCGGGGAGCGGGCCGTTCTCAACCAGATCGACTGGGAGGTGAGCGGCGACCCCTTCTTCTACGAGAACCGCCACACCTCGCCCCAGCCGGTCAAGGGCGCACAGCAGCCCGGCGCGGAGGAATACTGGATCTACTACAACACGCACAAGTTCAGCGGAAAGAAGCTCGTGGTAAAGCCGGGCGCAAAGTGCACGAGCGTGGACAACGGCGTCTACAACATCCTGGTGTGGCGTGGGACCGGGCTCTTCGACGGCCATCCCATTGCAGCGGGTGACTTTACGCGTGACGAGCTGCTGGTAGCGCATGCCAAGGCCACCCAGCCGTGCACGGTGGAAAACACGGGCCGCCAAGAGTTCGTGATCATCAAGTTCTTCGGGCCGGACGTCAATCGCGAGGTCCCCATGATTCCCCGGTATGGAAACTGGCCGGGGCTGGCCACGTAGCGACGGCAAACCCATGATCACATACGGCATCAACACGTTCCTGTGGGCATCACCGTTCAGGACCCGGCACCTTTCCTTACTGGACAAGGCGAAATCCCTGGGCTTCGACCTGATGGAGATCCCGATCGAAGGGGAGCAGGACATCGACTACGCCAGGGCGGCGGAAGCTTACAAGCGCGCCGGCTTGAAGTGCTCTCTCTGCGCCGTCATGGGCGCGGGCCGCGACCCGTCTCACGAGGAGGAGGCAATCCAGAAAGGCGGGGTGGCATATCTGAAGCACTGTGTCGACGCGGCGGTCACTCTCAACGCCACTGCGCTCGTGGGTCCGCTGTACGCTTCGGTCGGCCGCACCTGGCAGGCAACCCCGGACCGGCGCACGCGGGACCTGGACCGCTGCGCGAAGAACCTGCAGATCGTGGCCCGCTACGCGGAAGACAAAGGCGTCACCCTTGCCATGGAGCCGCTGAACAGGTTCGAGACGAGCTTCATCAACCTCACCGAGCAGGCGCTGGAGCTGGTCAGGATGATCGGCAGCCCCCGGGTCAAGCTCATGATGGACACGTTCCATGCGAACATCGAGGAGAAGAGCATCGGCAAGGCGCTCGAGGCCGCGGGCGCGCTCACTGTGCATATCCACGCCAATGAAAACGACAGGGGCACCCCGGGCACGGGACACGTGGCGTGGAAAGAGATGGCGGCAGCCTTGAAGAAGGTGAAGTTCGACGGCTCCATGGTCATCGAATCCTTCTCCACCGAGGTGAAGGAGATTGCCCGGGCCGCAGCGGTCTGGCGGCCCCTTGCTCCCAGCCCGGACGGTCTTGCCAGAGACGGGTTGGCATTCCTGAGGAAGCTGATGAAATAGGGGCGGCCTTCGGCCGCCAAGACGGGGGCCGGCCTTCGGCCGCCAAGACGGGACGGTCTCCGCCCTGTGAGCCCGGCAGCCGGAGCGGCGGCATAGTGAGGGGCTAATCAGGGGATCCGACAACGCTTTCCTCAGGCAGCGCAATCCGCATCCGAAACCTGTAGACCACGCTTGGAATCTGCGTGATCTCCATCTCCGCATTGAGCTGCCGGGCCAGCGCGCGGATGATCTTGATCCCATTCCCTTCAGAAGTATCTTCGCCTTCCACAATTCCATGGCCATCGTCGCCGATCACCAGGGACATTGTGCGGCTTTCCGAATCGTAGTCTACATTTATGTCGATCCGGCCCGCCTCCCTCTGCGGGAACGCATGCGTGACCGAGTTCATGACGATCTCGTTGATGAGCACCCCAATGCTGACCGCGCGGTCACCGTCCATCTCGACCTTTGCACCCCTCCACTCGAAGGAAAACATGATTCTCCGGTCGAGGCTTTGGAACCGTTGAGTCAGCGAGGAAAGCAGCGCGCTCAACTCCACGAGGTAGAAGGCGTTGCGCCTGTACAAGAGCTGGTGGACAACCGATATCGCGGAGATGGTCCCCTTGATATCCTCGAGGGCTCGTGCGGGATCCCTGCCCGGACCGCCGCGCAGGCTGACGAGGCTCGCGATGACTTGCAGGTTGTTCTTTACCCTGTGTTCGATCTCTCTCAACATCATCTCGAGTGCCTCGCGGAGCTGCTTTTCCCCCGCGGCAGCCGTCGCGTACCCGCGGATGAGATAGTTCGCTGAAAACGAGAGAATGAGGCTTACAAGGATGAAATTCGCCGAGATGACGATCACTGATCCGGTGCCTTGCATCCATGGAAGGAAACCGAGGGCCGAGGCCACGGCAAAACCCACGTGGGTGAGAATCGCCAGGACGTTCGCCAGAATCATTTCCCGCACACCGCCGAACAGGGAAACGAGAAAGACGAATGCAAAAATGAACAGATGGCCGGCGCCGAAGGGGCCGGTAAAAATGATCAGCACGACCCCGAGAACGTAGGCAATGATGACCAGGGAGAGGACTCTCAATCGAAAGGGGAGTCGCGTGAAGAGAGCGAGGCAGATCGTATACAGGAAGGCGAATGTGTCGATGACAAGAACCAGCCAGAGTCTCTCCTTGATGGAGAGATAAGCGCTTGGCGCGTACGCCACAATCCCCACGCCTGCAACAACTTGGAGGAGCCTGGCCAGCATCCGCTCCCGCAGGTTCTGTGTCGGATCCGTTGCCACAGACAAGCCTGTCACGCGCGTGAGCGGGGTGTCAACGATGAGGCAGGCGCTGTCAGCCGCGGCTATTTCACGACGGGCACGTCGACCCTCTTTCCGCCTTTCATTGCGGACTCGTGCGCGCATATTCCCGCCATGGTCCAGTTGGCCGCCCTGCGCGCGTCAACCGCGGACTCCCTCTCTTCCACGATTGCCTTGATGAACTCGTGCGCGAGGTGCGGGTGCGATCCGCCGTGGCCCGCGCCCTGGATGAACGAGGTGTGCTCGTGCTGATCGTCATAGACCCCTTGGATGGTATACGGAGCAATCTCTTTGGGCAGGCGATGCCCGTAGTCCGGGACTTCCACCCGCCGTGCATCCTCGAAACCCGTATACAGCACCGGGCGCTCCCCGGCAAGCTGCTCCCACTCGAAGGAACCCTTCGTACCGTACACGTCGAAGCTCTCGCGGTACTGGCGTATCGTGTCGAAGAGCGAACGGGTCACTTCGCAAGCCAGGTCAGAGTCACGGAGCCTCATGAGCGCGGATTCAATAGCGAACGGCGAACCGTACTTCTTCGCGTACTCCTCCCGGATCGCTCCGGAGCCGAATGCCACCACGGACTCCACCTCCCTGCCCGCGAGCGACAGAAGCGGGCTCACCGCGTGGGTGGCGTAGTGCATGGGGGGAAACCCGTACCAGTAATCGGGCCAGCCGGGCAGGCTCATATTCTGCTGATGTGATCCGCGCAGGAACTGGATCCTGCCCAATTCTCCCTTGTCCGCCATTTCCTTGACGTAGAGAAACTCCCGAGTGTAGACGGCAGTCTCCATCATCATGTAGACCTTGCCGGATTTGCGGCGCGCCGCGGCCACCTGCAGGCATTCCTTGACCGTAGTTGCCATGGGAACGGTACTGCACGCGTGCTTGCCGGCCTGCAGGGCCGCCACGCACATGGGGGCGTGCGCGGCGATGGGGGTCACCACGTGGATGGCGTCGATCTCTTTGACTTTCAGGACGTCCTCGTACCGGGTGAACCTGCGCTCCACCTTGAACATGTCTCCGACCTGGTTGAGCTTCTTCTCGTCCCTCTGGCAGATGGCGTAGCATTCCGCGTCAGGGTGCTTCTGGTACAGGGGCACGAACTCCGCGCCAAAGCCGAGCCCCACGACCGCGACCTTCACCTTCTTTCCTGAAGCCATACGGAACCTCCTCGGATTGTGATAAGGCGGCGAAAAACTGTATACTGTTTTTCATGAGCCAGGAACAACCCCCCGAACAGCATCATGATGACCCGCATCTCCCGCGTCCTGCCTGGATCGTGGGCGGTGTCCTGATTCTTCTCGGCATCGTTTTCATAGTAAGAAATGTCGCCGGTCTTTCCCTGGGCAACTGGTGGGCGCTGTTTATCCTGATCCCCGCCATCGGGTCGCTCATGACTGCATTCCGAATGTACGAAAGGAACGGCAGGCGGTTCACTTCCGCATCCCGCGGACCTCTTGTCGGCGGGCTGGTGCTCCTGGCCATCACCGCGGTGTTTCTCTTCAACCTGGAATGGGCCAAGGTGTGGCCGCTGATCCTGATCCTCGTGGGACTGGGCCTGCTGCTCACCTCATTCGAGCGGAGATCCTGACACCCTCGGTCAGGCGCGGCAACTCTGCTCAGTCCCAACATCGACGTCTGCGTCTGGAGCTTGAACGGGGATGCTTGTATAGTGGTGGCGTGAACCATAGCGAAGTGGTGAGCTTTATCTGGGGTGTCGCGGACCTCATACGTGACACCTTCAAGCGGGGCAAGTATCAGGACGTAATCCTGCCGCTCACGGTACTTCGCCGACTCGATTGTGTGCTTGCGCCCACCAAGGAGAAGGTGCTCGCCAAGCAGGCCGAGCTTCGAAACAAGAAGCTCGAAAACCTCGATGGGATTCTTAGAACTGTATCAGGGTTCGCTTTCTACAATACTTCCCGTTACGATTTCGCCAGGCTTCTTCAGGATGCTCCCCACCTTGCTGCCAATCTTCGCAATAACATCGCGGGCTTCAGTCAGAACATGCAGGAAGTGCTGGAAAAGTTCGATTTTGACAATACCATCAGCAAGCTCGACGAGGCAGGGTTCCTATTCCAGGTTCTGGAGAGATTCAAGAACGTCGATCTGCATCCCGACAAGATCGACAACCCGACCATGGGCACGATCTTTGAAGAGCTGATCCGCAAGTTCAACGAAGCACTGACACCGGAATCGCCACTTATATCTGGGTAGTCACAAATCGGAAGAGGCCGAAGCGGCGCGGCATGGTTCAGCTCATCGACGCTTCGTCCTTTTGGGTGCAGAAGAGAAAGACCCTGGGAGACAAACGCCGCGAGATTCCTCTGGAGCGCACACAGGACATCTTGAGAATCCTGGCCGACTTCAAGGACGGTGACACACGCGGCGAGAACACCAGAGAGATCCTTGGTGTTCCGGTCCGGCTCACGTCGCCCGCGCGGACAGTAGTTGATTGCTTTCGCTACCGGTCAAAGCTCGGCATTGATATCGCGCTTGAGGCGCCGCGGGATGCCGTGCGTTCGCACAAGGCGACCACGGAAGAGATCGTCCGCGCCGCCGAGGTTTGTCGTGCCGGCAGCATTCTGCGCCCGTACCTGGAGGGTTTGGAAGCATGAAACGCCGCTCACCTTCAAACGTCGCGGTTTCTGTTCGAGCCCGGCTGCAACAGTACGGGGTGAAAACAGGTGAAGACTTTCAATTCGTTCTTCAACGATACGCCTCCGAGCGCTTCCTCTACAGGCTCGGCAAGTCAGCCCATCTTGGAATCCAGCACCGATGGAGACTTCTTCGTGAGGAGTGGACCCGGAACCGTCAAGCTTACTCCTGAGAGCGCAAAGGAATACATCAGGACCAGATTCGGATAGTCTCCCCCTTAGAAACTCAGGTTGTAGACCACCCCCACAGAAACCACCCAGGTGGAGAAGTACACCGGGTTGTACGGCATGCCGCCGTTCGCAGCGAACCCCGGGTCGTGGGAAGTACTCCAGGCAATTGTCTTGTAGGCCCCGCTCAGCTCGATTCCCAGGTCAGGAGTGGCATGCCAGAGCACGGTGAGGTAGGGATAGCTCTCATAGATCGTGGTGGCGCCGAAGTTCAGGGGGAAGTACGCGTCATAGCTCAAGGACACGTTCAGGATGGGGACCCTGTCCTGGACCCAGAACCACGTGAGGGAAGGCTCCGCCAGGATGGACATTTCGTTCTGGAACGTGTTGTAGATGTAGCGTCCCTTGAGCATGAACACCCAGTTCCGGCCCGGCAGGAAATCCAGGACGAACCGCGGGCTCGCATCCAGCATCAGGAGGTGCTCCAACCGGGTGTTCGTGTCTTTCCAACCCCAGGCAATCCCGGATGTGACGACCTTGTGCGTCCAGTCATCGTCGTGATGGTCCCCTGCCTGGAGCCGATAGAAGGCGCCGATCTTGAGGTTCTTCAGCAGGCGGTAGTATCCGCCGAGGGTCAGTGATTCAAAGGACTGGAGAGTCGGATCCACGTACTCCGTCCTGCCCAGCCCTTCCAGCAGAAGATCCACGGCTCCGATATTGGCGATTACCTGCGTGCGTCCCTGGAACTCGACCAGGCCTTTCGGGGCAACGGGCACGAACGCCTGCGCAAAGGCTCCCGCGGAGACAAGGACAAGAAAAGCGAATCCTGCCGCCTTCTTCACGGGACCTCCCTTTCTCAGTGATAGTCCTGATTGAGCAGGTCGCTGTACGCCTCGTCCAGGTTAGTCGTGTCCACGACTTTGCCCGCTGCGGCGTCCATGTTCCAGTTGAGCTGGCGCGTCCAGGGGTAGTTGCGCGGCGTGGTGAGCTTTGTCCCGGCCACGATATTGATTCCGAACCCTTCCTTGACCACCACGGACTGGCCGGTCCGGGGAAGGGAGACGTCGACGGCTCCCGAGTTGACGCAGAGCCACACATCCGGCAGCGCGTCCACGGTCCGGCCGTACGCAATGAAGAACTGGGTTCCCCGGACGCCTGCCACGGCGGTCTGTGTCTGCACGGAGAACTGGCCGGTCAGCTTCTTCAGCACGTGGGTGAACACGCCCCCGACGGTGAGCGTCACGGTGGTGGACTCCCCGATGGAATCAATGGCCAGCGTGGTTTTCGGCCTGAGCTTCAACGTGGTCGAATTGGCAAGGTCAATGACGGCAAGGGATTCCGCACCGGTGGAGATGACGTCCCCCGGGTTGAGCGGCTCGCCCAGGACCGCGTCGTGCGTCTGCGAACCGTTTCGGATCGAGACGTCCCCTTCCGTATAGACCACCTGGCCGCTCAGCGCGGAAAGGGCGGCGGGCATGAAACAAGCCAGAAGAACGCACACCAACACCGAGAGCCGCATCCTGCAAAAGTATGTACAAAGCCGGGCCCGGGCAACTACAGGAGGTAGCCCCAGGTCTGAAGGAGGTCTCCGTCCCTGTGCCACCGTTCGCCGATGTCGGTGCGGTAGAACATGTTGGGGATGATGATGTTCTTGACCCGGTTGTATGCCTCGCGGCGCGCATCATCCATGGTGGATCCTGACCCCGTGACCACCATGACATAGCCGGAGTTCCCGGTGAGGCGCCAGTCACCGTCCACCAGCCGGATGTCACAGGGATGGATGCCCTCATTCATCGGCTTGCGGAAGATGACCACCGCGTCCTCGCTGAACTTTCGGAATGCGTCCGAATCCAGGAAGGGGAACGGCGGAACTGCAATCACCACGCAGATCTGGAAGCCTTTCTTGGCCCGCATTGTCACGGGCTGCCCGCGCGCCATGGCGCCCAGGAGATCAGACCACCGGGACAGCACCCCTTCGATCTGGAGGTTGATGGTGGGGTAGCCGAACCTGCAGGTAAACTCCAGCGGGTAGATGCCCCGCGAGTTGGCAATGCAGTTGATGTCGATGTACCCGGTGTAGTGAACCGCTGCCAGGCGGTCTTTCATCCTGAGAAGGGTCTGCTGGAACAGCGTGCTGTTTCCGTGCCAGAAGCCCGAGGTCCCCATTTCTCCTGTCTGGGGGCCGATGTCCTCGTTGAACATCCGCTTGTGCTCGAAATTGACGAACACCGGATGCAGGAAATCCCTACCGTCGAAGAACGCCCCGACTGCCACCTCGACACCTGAGGCATACTTCTGAAGCTGGAAGCGCTTGATCTTCTTGCTCCAGCCCGCCTTGTAGTGTTCCAGCATGGTGAGGACGTCCAGGCCGTCCTCTTCCTGCCCCACGAAGGAAAGTACTTTCTCATTCTGCGCGGCGCCGCTCGGCTTGACCACGTAGCGCCCCGGCGTGGACTTGATGAAAGCGATGGCGGCATCGAAGGAGTCGAACTCCCAGCGCGGCAGGATGGTGAGGCCGGCCGCCCTCATCTCTTCCTGGCCGAACTCGCGGTCCATCTCCAGCCTGTCAGTATACGGGGTGCCGCCGACCACTGCCTTCCCTTCCGTGCGCAGCTTGTCGGCAAGCGGGCCGAACTCGCAGTCATCGAATACGACGACATCGGCCCAATCTTTACTGTCTTCCCAGCGGTCCACCTTCTCGACAAAACCCTCAGCTACTTCGCGTTCGGATTTCATCATGATGTGATAGCGGACCTCATGGCCCTCTTTCCGCACCTCCCAGGCCAGGTCATGGATAAGGCCCCACTTGGAGATGAAGAGGAACCGCTGCGGTCGGTGACCCGACGGCGCCGGAACCTGGATCGTCGTGCTTGCAGTCAGGGGCTGCGGCTCGGGGGCAACAGGCGGTACTGTGGGCTGTGGACCTGGCGGCGGCTCGGCAGGCGGTTCCGGCGCGGGAGGGGATGAGCCGGCGATGGGACCGTTTGTCCCGTTTTTTTTCCCGGCGCTCTTGTCCTCACCCGACATCGTGCAGGGAACATATCACCTTTGTCGGGCTGGCGGCAAGTGATTCTTTGTGTATATTGGGCGGGTGCAAGTGGCCGGACCGGAGAAACTGACTGAGACGCACGTTATCGCGAACTACGAGATCGCGCCGGGGATCCTCATGCTTTCTTTTCCGCGTGAGTTCGACTTCATTCCCGGTCAGTCGGTCTGGCTCACAGTGGATGCGGCCGTTCCGCCGCGGCTCTACAGCATCGCAAGCGGCAGCGGGGATCCCCGGGTGGAGATCCTGTACGACCTGGTGCCCGGAGGCCTCTTGACGCCGCGCCTAGCCGGGCTGCGTCAGGGCCAGACACTCCTGGTCTCGTCCGCTTTCGGTCCATTCAGGGACGAAGAGGGCCCTTCGTGCTGGGTGGCGGCGGGAACGGGCATCGCTCCCTTTGCATCGATGGTCCGCTCGGGTCAGAGCCGGGAGAAAACGCTGATCCACGGCAGCAGGACAATCGCGGGGCTTTTGCATCGCCGGCTCTTTGCCGATGTCCTGGGAGAGCAATACACGGCGTGCTGTACCAGGGAGATGGCCGCGGGAGTCTTTCACGGACGCCCCACCGAGTGGCTGACGCTGCAGCGGCTTCCCCTGGCGTCGCGCTATCTCCTTTGCGGCGGCAGCCGCATGGTGGTCGACTGCCGCGACATCATCATCGCAAAAGGAGTTCCCTTCGAGAACGTGATAGGAGAGATTTACTTCTGAGGTCGGCAATGAAGGAAAACCTGTTCGGCATGACTATTGCGCAGCTCGGAAAGGTTGCGGAAGCGGAAGGGATTCCCGCTTACGGGGCGCGGCAGATCAGCGACTGGCTCTACAGCAAGAATACGGGGGCCTTCACCGCCATGTCCAACCTGCCCCGCACCGTGCGGGAGAGCCTGGCCACGCGCTACACCATCGGCCGGGAGCCGCCCGTCAAGGCCACTGCATCCGCTGACGGCACCCGCAAGTATCTCTTTGGCGCCGAAAAGGGCGGCTTCGTGGAGGCCGCGTGGATCCCCGATGCGCGGCGCAGCACCCTGTGCCTTTCCGTGCAAGTGGGGTGCAAGATGGGGTGCCTGTTCTGCATGACGGGGAAGCAGGGCTTTCAGGGCCAGCTTTCGGCGGGGGAAATCCTCAACCAGTACCAGAGCCTCCCGGAGCGGAACGCGGTGACGAACATCGTGTACATGGGCATGGGGGAGCCGCTGGACAACCTGGCCAACGTGCTGGACAGCCTGGAGATTTTCTGCGCCGACTACGGCTTCGGCCTGAGCCCCACTCGGATCACCGTGTCCACCGTCGGCCTTGTCCCCGCAATGCGCACGTTCCTCGAACGGACCCGCTGTCACCTGGCCGTGAGCCTGCACACGCCGTTCGAAGAGGAGCGGCGGAGGCTCATGCCGGTGGAAAACGTGTACCCGCTGAAGGAGGTGCTTGCCGAGCTGCGCCGCAGCGCGGTCCACGGACAGCGACGGGTTTCTTTCGAGTACATCCTGTTCGACCGGCTGAACGACACTCCCCGTCACGCGCGGGAGCTGTCCCGGATTCTCAATGGGATCCGCTGCCGGGTCAACCTCATCGCGTTCCATCCGATCCCCGGCACGCCGCTGGCCCCCAGCCCGCGGGAGGCGATGGTTCAGTTCGAGGCGCATCTGCGCGAGCACGGGATCATGACCACCATCCGTCATTCCCGGGGCCAGGATATCTCGGCAGCCTGCGGCATGCTCTCCACCCGTGAGCTGGTCAGGATGAAAGAGGAGGGGGATCGATGAGGACCGTCCTCAGAACAGGAGCGGGATGACCCGCTTGCGCTCCTTCGGGTAGTCGGGGAACCTGGCGATGTACCATGCGCGGTTGGAATATGCCCGTGGAACCAGGTTGGCCACGGTGAACACGGCAAAGCCAAGCCCGGGTATGGACCACGCGGCCAGCGCAAAGCCGGTCCACTCCACGATCTCACCGAAATAGTTGGGGTTGGCAACGTACTCGAACAGCCCGCCGCGGGGAATCTTGTAGCCGCCCTCCCCCGGCGCGCGCAGGGCACGGAGGTTGTGGTCCGCCCGCACGTGGATGACGAATCCAGCGATGAAGAGGGCAATCCCGAGGCAGAGCCGCACGCGCGCGAACAGCCCGTCCGCGGGGAAGGGCGATGCATGCGAAAGGAACGTTCCGTTCGCATACCCGTTGAGGCTGTTGAAGATGGCGGCAAAAAGGATGAGCACGACAGGGAAACGCTTTCCGTTCTGCCTCATAAGGAAGGGGAAAAGGCAGGCCCGGTAAAGGTAGTGGATCTCCCAGAGCCCCAGGAGCAGAAGCGCCATCGGGCTGACTGCCCGGCCGCTGAAAAGAACCGTCGCCCCGATCACGAGGAGAGCAGGCAGCTCCATGAGGATCCAGCCCGCGCGCGGGGAGACGGACGGTCCCCATCCCTGGCGGAAGTGCCTTCCATACGGCGCCGTGAAAAAGAAGAGGGTCACGAACACGCACGGCGCTGATGCGAAGATGACAATGATTGCAATCGAGTACAGCATAGATGTCCTATGTACTGTACCAGATTATGCACGGGGGGGCAACCGCGCCCAGTTGGCTTGTTGGCCCGGCCGAGGGTGAAGGGCCATGGACCGGAGAAACCGGGCGCGGCGGACGCGGGCGCCTTCCGCATGAATGTTCCAAGTCTGATCCAAGAATGCTCCACGCCTGATCCAACATGGAGCGGATGGAACGCTTGCGGGACTATGTTCTCCTCTCTCCAAAATTGGGTCAGTATATGGATAACGCTATAAAGCGCCGCCCTGTAAAGAGCTGTGCAATATCACTTTCCAGAATGTCCATATAGGCCTTTCCTAATTATCTGGCACAATTCTTGCTTCCATATCCGTACCAGGAGGAGTCAATGAGAGGCATCAAGAACTTGAGGATAGGGGTCAAAGTTCAGATATCCACTGTCACGATCATCGTGCTTTTTGCCGTCATCAGTGTTGCCGCGATCACCTTGCGCACAATCCTGACGATGCAGGTCAGCACGACGGTCTCTGCAACGGAGGCCGCGCTGAAGGTCAACGGCCTGAGCAATCAGATCCAGCAGTATATGGCCGGCACCCGGTCTTTCGCAGCCCTCCAGCAGGACTATGACTCCTACCAGAACACGATGAAGACCGCCTACAGCGGGCTCTTGTCCCAGAAGCTGTCCATTCAGTCAGCCGCAAAGAGCTCGAACGCAACGACGGCATCACTGGGAGAGCACGTTTCCAACATTTGGCAGGAGATTGGACAAACAGAGTCCCTTATTCAACAGAACCTGAAGGTCGAGACCGACGTGGTCGCTCTGAGCAATGAATCCATCAGCAAGTCGAACGAGTATCTGAGCTCCATCTCTGAGAGGCTCTCTGATCCGATACAGCAGAAGAAGGTATCCGTACTCGAGCGCAAAGTGATCCAGGGGGCCAGCGTGAACACGAATTCGGGCTACAATATCCAGCTTCTTTTCAAGGACATGAAGCTCAACCTGGCGAACAGGGACAAGCTCTTTCAATTTCTCGACCAGGCGGAGCAGAACTCAACCGCCGACGTGGAGCGCCTTGCAGGAACGGATTTTGCCCAGCTGCCCAAGGATTCAGTGGCGGCAATAGGCAAGACGCGCGACCTCGCCACACAGTACGTGCAGAATGAAAGCTCACGGGAAGACATCGCCACGCAAGTGGCCGCGGACCTTACCGCCATTGTGAGCGCGCTGAACGGGCAGCTTGTTCAGGAAACCCGCGCGTCATTCTTCCGGATCGCGACGATCATCAACACGGCCATCATCATTTTCGCCATCTTCGTCGCTTTCGTCGTGGTTCTGCAGATTCTCATCTCCCGCTCCATTACCCGGCCGCTCTCCAAGGGCGTGGCCTTTGCACAGCTCGTGGCCAGCGGTGATTTCACGCACCAGCTCGACATCCGTCAGAAAGACGAAGTGGGAGTCCTGGCCACTGCGCTGAACGGCATGTCGACAAAGCTGAGGGACATGGTGGCAGTGGTCCAGGGGAACGCCGAACAGGTGGCCTCCTCCAGCGAGCAGATCACTGCCAGCGCCCAGAAGCTGGCTGAAGGCGCCCAGAGCCAGGCCTCCACGCTTGAAGAGACCAGCGCCTCGGTGGAAGAGCTGACCGCCTCGGTGGACCAGGTGGCGGGACACGCGCAGTCCCAGGCCTCCGCGGCCGAGCAGGGCACGGCATCCATGGCGCAGGTGCAGAAGTCCATCCAGGAAGTGTCCTCGAGCCTTACGGAGATTGCGGGTCTTGCAAACAAATCGGTGGAGAACGCAGTGGACGGGGCGCACGCGGTCCAGCAGGTCGTGGAAGGAATCAACCTGATTGCAGCCAGCTCGGAGAAAATCGGGGGGATCATCAACGTCATATCGGACATTGCCGACCAGACGAACCTCCTGGCCCTCAACGCCTCCATCGAGGCGGCGCGCGCGGGCGAGCATGGCCGCGGGTTCGCCGTGGTGGCGGACGAAGTGTCGAAGCTTGCCGAGAGGAGCGCATCGTCGACCAAGGAGATCGAGAACCTGATCAAGGAAAGCGTGAAGAACGTGACGCAGGGCGTGAAGACGGCCATGGGATCACAGACGGCCATGGAACAGATCCGCGATGCCTCTCGGAAGGTGAAGGACATGATCGGGGCCCTGTCAGAATCCATGGAGCAGCAGGTGACTGCGATACTCGAGCTGGCCAAGGCGCTCGCGAACGTGAGCGAAATGAGCCAGAGCATATCGGCGGCGACGGAAGAGCAGACCACGAACGCGAAGCAGGTGTCCCAGGCCGTGGAGAACGTGAACGAGCTTACGCAGAGTGCGGCCTCCGCCGCGGAGGAGATGTCGTCAGCAACAGAGCAGCTTGCCACCATGGCGCAGGAGCTGCAGCGGCAAATGGCACAGTTCAAGATCGGTGGAAGCGCGCAGATGACCACGGCCGTCGGCGTCAAGGGAGAGAATGGAAACGCGAATGGCCACGGCAGGAACGAGCGGCTGCTTGTAGCTGAGAGTGCGCGCCGCGCGGGATAGAGGAGAGTCCTGGTTCACAGAGCGCCGCTGCGGGGGGCAGTGCTCCCGCGTGCCGCGCTCTGTGTTCCCGTTTTACTCGCCCTGATCGCCGTTGGCTCTCGGGCTGCCCATCATGTGCCCGTCTTGACCCATCGGGCCTCCGGGACCGCCGCGAAGCATCCCCATGCCGCCGCGGCCTTCACCGCCCCTGTAGCTGCGCATGATGAACCTCGTATAGGCGGGGAAGTTATCGTCACCGATGATCTGGCGGATCTGAACACGCGCGCCCACGAACGCCTTCATGAGATCAGTACGCGTCTGTGCGATCTGGGTGATGTACCCGTTGACGTCCTGCATATTGGGCGTGACAGGCAGAAGAGCCTTTTCCATCTGGGCGCGCAGGAGCCGAAGCTGAACCGTGTCCTGCCTGATTGTCGCCCGTGTCTTGTCCTGGATGTCGAACACCTGGGCGATCTGCGAATCGTTGAGCCCGAAGCCTTTCAACATCGTGGTCTCCTGGGTTTTGGGGGCCTGCGCAAACAACGCCAGCGGCAGCCCAAGGAACAGAAGCGGAATAAGTCGTTTCATGTAGTCTCCTCTCATGCTGCTCAACGTATCCCCTGCCGCGCCCGCTTCCCATAGATACGGGGTAAACGGCCCATAAAACTCTGTTATACTGTGCCCAGCCTTTCTTCAGGCTGTGTGAAAGTTGCCGTCGGAAGGAGTGAGGCATTATGTCGATTCACAACAGGCAGTGGTTGTTGGTCAATAGACCCCAGGGTTGGGCACAGGAATCCAATTTCAAGCTGGTTGAAACAGAGCTCCCTCTGCTTCAAGATGGCCAGCTTGTTGTGAAAGTACAGTATTTGTCGCTCGATCCGTACATGCGCAGCAGAATGAACGAATCAAAGTCATATGCACCTGCCCAACCCCTGAACCAGGTGATGTCGGGCGGCTGCGTAGGCGAGATAGTCGAATCGAAAAATGTGAACTTCAGGACGGGTGAAATGGTCGTCGGAATGGGCGGATGGCAGGAGTATTTTGTCTCCCGCGGCGAGGGATTGATGAAAGTGGATACCCGTGCGCTGTCGCCGACGGTCTATCTTGGCTGCGTGGGGATGCCGGGAGTGACGGCATGGTATGGCCTCACACGGATCTGCCAGCCAAAAGCAGGGGATACGCTTGTCGTGTCAGCCGCAAGCGGCGCGGTAGGGAGTGTCGTTGGTCAGCTCGCCAGAATTCTGGGCTGCCGCGTGGTCGGTATCGCGGGCGGTCAGTCCAAGTGCTCTTTTGTCGTGACGGAGCTGGGTTTTGATCAATGCGTAGACTACAAGGCCGGGAGTTTTCTCGATGAATTCGAGAAAGCAACTCCGAGCGGAATTGACGTCTTGTTCGAGAACGTGGGCGGTGCACTGCTCGACGCGGCATTCGCCCGGATGAATGATTTTGGGCGCGTGGCTGTGTGTGGCCTCATTGCCGGGTATAACGGGCAGGACATCTCACTGAAGCACTTTGGCTCTGTTTTGACTCACCGCCTGAAGGTGAGAGGGTTCATCATCTCAGATCACATGGAGGTCTGGCCGCAGGCGCTGAAGGAATTGAGCGGCTATGTGATCCAGGGAAAGATCAAATATCACGACACAATAGCGCAGGGGATCGAAAGCGCAGCGCGCGCATTCATCGGACTGCTCAAGGGCGAGAATCTGGGCAAACAGCTGGTGAAGATGTAGCAGTCCCTAGAACAGCGCCAGCTGCCCTCCCGAGTCGAAAAGATTCTCCGTGGACAGCCCGATGTAAGGAGCAATGGATTCGACGATCGGTCTCACCTGCTTCTGCACGTAGTGCTCGTAGTCGGGACGCGCTGTGAGCCGGCTCTCCGGCTGTGGACCTTCGGTCGTCCATACGTAGCGGATGATGCCGGATCTCTCTTCAGGGGGCAGGAGGGCTGCCGCCCGCGCATGAGGCGGTGATGATTTCGTGTACGCCTCCACCGGCTTTCTCAGGGACTTGCGGTAGGCGAGCTTCCCGTCCAGCCTGCCCGCGCGCAGATCCTTCAACAGGTCGCGCAGACGCTGTTCGATCTCCTCCGCGCCCGCATCGTGAAAGACGCGGTCAAGAAGCTCCCGCTGCAGCTCCTGGGCCAGCGCGGTCCAGTCGTGACGGACCGCCTCCAGGCCGACGATCTCCAGCGCCTGGGTCTCAGTCCCCTCCCGGGCCGAGACGTGCAGACCTGCATAACCTTTTGCCCGGCCCCTGCCTTCGAAATCATCGTCCGCATCTTCGCCGGATGGACCGGCTGTCCTCATGGGCGGCAGGAAGAATTGTCGATATATCGCCTCGAACTCCAGCTCCAGCCGCGAGGCCACTCCGTAGGTGGATTGCAGGTAGTCTCCCAGCCGGCCGTTCAGGTAGAAAGCCAGGTCCGCGCCGACCCTGGCCATTTCCTCCACGCGCGCATCCCTGCCTGCGCCGCTAAGCACGAACAGCGAGTCCGTGTCCCCGTAGATGACCTCGTAGCCTTTTGCGCTGACCTGGTCGCGCGCCCAGTACAGGATATGCTGGCCGAAAGTCGTGATGGCCCCTGCAAGGGCAGAGGCGGCAAACCTGCACCCGGGTGTGCCCAGCACCCCATAGAACGAGTTCATCACGATCTTGTAGGCGTATACCGCCCGCCGATCTCCCTGCTGTCGCGCAGCCTCGCGGCTTTCGAAGAACCTGTCCAGGATGCCGGTGAGGATGCCGGGCTCCCGGCGAAAAGAGGCGCCATTCGGGGCCACTATGGGAGCCTCAGCCGGGACGCCGGCCCGCGCGTCGCTGCCCGCGGATAGCGGCCGCACCCTTGTCAGCGGGTCGATATTGAACGTGCGGATGATGGACGGGTA
>Ga0074045_10000894_pt1 | contig 29223 bp, 30 predicted proteins | sample BogForMeECP23OM2_FD_94442 | JGI IMG/M metagenome (GOLD analysis project Ga0074045, IMG submission 94442) | Bog forest soil microbial communities from Calvert Island, British Columbia, Canada - Bog Forest MetaG ECP23OM2 | ecosystem: Environmental > Terrestrial > Soil > Wetlands ...
CGCCGACGCTGGATGAGGTGGCGGCCGATTTCGGCCTCAGCAAAGACGACGTGCGGCGGGTGCGCAACGGAGAGTTGGTAAACACGACCACCAAGGAGACGTCCGATCGGGAACTCGCTGTGGTCATGGTGTTTCTGGTCAAGGCACCGGTGCAGAAGCTTGTCGCTTCCTTCAAGGGCAGCCCAAGCCCCCGTAACGATCCACAGGTCCAGTCGGTCACCGAAATCAACGCTGAGGGAACGTTCGCCGAATCGAAGTCGGTCGTGCTCCAACCGGGCGGCGACAAGGAAACGCAGCGCTATCTCAACGCGGCACCCGGCGACACTTTGAATCTTTCGATAGCGGAGATTGCCTCCTTTGCGGCACTCAAGGCCGCGGGGAGCACTGGGCAGACTCAGGTCGAAGACGCGGTGCGGCGGCTGCTCCTCGCCCGTTACCAGGCCTATCGCGACAAAGGGCTGGCCGGGATTGCGCCGTACGCCCGTGGTAAGGACACGGGAGCCCACCCCGCAGATGACCTGCGGCGCGGAACGGAAGCCGCCAAAGGGATCAAGAAATATGCACCGGCCTTCTACGAAGTCCTCATGAACTTTCCGCAGGGCATCCCGGCAGGGCTGATGCAGCACTTCTTCTGCATCCGCTACGCGATGAACGGCCGGCCCAACTTCGCCCTCCGCCAACGCCTCGCGATGCCAGTTGACCATGCTTTCGTGATCGCCGATCGCGACTTTTACGTGAGCTCCGGTTACAACGACACGCAAGCGGTGGCGGGTCTCCTTCCGATCAAAAACGGCACAGTGATCGTGTATCTGGCCCGCGCCACCACCGACCAACTCCGTGGCTTCGGCGCGTCTGCCAAGCAGTCGATCGGCCGCGGCATTATGGCAAAGCAAATTAGACAGATCTTCGAGAGGGCCCGCCCGAGCCTCGAAAGCCAGTGAGGCGTTTCCGGGCGAATCGGAAACCATTCAGAAATTCATAGTTGACGAATTTCAGACCTGCACGGACGACGGGCCGCAGCTGGGCGAGCGTGCTGGGTCATGTCTAGGTTTAGTGAGGTTTCGGAAATCCACGTCGCTCACGGCGCAGTTGTTGGCGCTAGAGGGGGCCAGAGAAGCCATCAAGTATCAGATGTAAACACCTCGAATCTCTGGTATCCGCAAGTACCGCGATCAAATGGTTGCCCTGAGATCGTCGCGCTCGCCCGCTTATGCCCGAGTACGGGTATGACGCTTGAAGCAGCCGCCAGCAGTCCGGGCCGCATGGGCAAAGCCGGCTGAATGCGGTCAAGGGCCTGAATCTGCGACTTTTCATCCGCGCACGGCGCCAGCGCCCGCTCCGGCGGGTGGAGATCCACGCATGCCAGCTTGGGATCGAAGTCCGAATCCGTGCTGAACCCGGTGCGGTTGGAGCCCGTACTTCTGCCAGATGCGGTACACCGTGGCCGGCGAAAGGCCGACCTCCTGGGCAGCCGGCCCACGCTCCAATGGGTGGCCGCCTCGGGCTTGCGCCGCGTCGTGCTAATCACCGCGCGCTCCTTGACCGTAGCGATTATTGGCGCGGCCGCCCGCCGCGTGGCTTGGTCCGCAGCCCTTCTCACCGCCCTTACGGTAGAGGGCACGGCAAGTCGCGACGATATTGGGCGAAACCCCCGAGCCCAGCGCTGCCCTGCACACGGTCATACCCCCTGCGCTACTTCGCTGGGAATACGAGACAGGCGGCAGAATCGCGCGAACGATGAATCATCGCTCAGGTAACTCAAGTGCTGGAGCTGCTCGTGACCGAATTCGATAGGAAGCTCTTGCTTGATCGCCTGCCACAACCGCCGTACCTTCAACCGTATCTTTGGGGCCTTCGCGTCGTTCTGAGTGGTATCCTGCCGCACTCCCGACGACGCGCCAGAGCCCTATTATCAGAGCGCGATTTAGCGATCCCGCGAACAAGCGAACGATTAGCGTCTTTCATGCGTCACGGCCCCGTGGCGCCGCATTTCGGTGAAAGGAAATGAAACCCGTGCCGACTCAAGAAAGAATGGTGGCCAAAATAGTGCTGGACCAGTGGGCTGCGGCCGAAGAACCTATAGCTGAATCCAAAGATGAATCGATGAGACAATGGGCGAGCGAAGTGCCTGAAATGGTCGGGCAGACATGAAGACTTTCGGCCAGGTTATCAGGGAGGCGCGCAAGAAGGCGGGACTAACGCAGAAGGAGGTTGCCGGGCGTTTGAAGCGAGAGGATGGACGTCTGGTCGATCCTCCATATCTGAATTCCCTTGAGCACGACCGACGCTACCCACCGTCCAATGACCTAATCGACCAGCTCGCGAAGATTATTGAGATCTCCGCCGACGTGTTGTATTTCTACGCGAACCGGTTGCCGGCGGACGTCAAGCGCGAGGCGGAGCATCAGGAAGTGGAAGCCGCGTACCAGGCGTTTCGCCAAGCACTGAAAGTCAAGAAACCGACGAAACGGGCGAAATGAGGAGTTCCGCGAACGGAGTGCGGATGGCCGATTCGGCAATCGTTTTGAAGAGATAAGTGCTCGGTTTGTATTTTCGTCCAAAGCGTACTGTGTGCATTAGGCGTCCAATGGTATTATGGTGTCGTGACACCTTGCTGTCCGGAGCTCGTGATGACGACGAGAAACGCCCCTAAAAGATGGGTCAAACCCAGACCACGCCTCACGGTCGACATAAGTCCGACGCTGAAGCGTCGCATCAAGGTTGCCGCTGCCGCGCAGGACGTGGCCGTATCGGTCTACATCGCCAATGTACTGGAGCGCATCGTGCCCATTACTGAGCCCGTTGCCAAAAGTTCCGACGGCATCATTGTTTCCCGCATGATTCGGCGCGCCAAGCGGCTTCGGGCTGAACAAAACCGGCCGTTTACTGAAGACTCGGCGGACTTGATTCGCGCGGCTCGGGAACAACGCCACGCTGAACAATGAGCGACGACGTTGTCGTCGATGCAAGTCTGGCGATCAAGTGGGTTCTGGAAGAACCCTACAGCGCCGAAGCCGGCGCTGTGTTGAATGGCTGGGCGGAAGCGGGCAACACGCTCCTCGCGCCGGCGCTTTTCGTTTACGAAGTTGCCAACGTCCTAACCAAACGTATTCAGCGTCAACAGCTGACGCTTGCTCAGGCGAAGGAGCGGTTGCGATTTTTTCTGGAAAGCGGACCGCTGCTTCGACAGATACCTGACGTTCATACGCGAGCACTCGAACTGGCCGATCACTTTCGCCTACCGACCTCATACGACGCGCACTATCTGGCGTTGGCGGAGTTGCAAAGCTGTGATTTCTGGACAGACGACGAAAGACTCTTCAATTCCGTCAAGCGTGAACTTAAGTGGGTTCACTGCCTCGACGGACGCCAGCGCTGAGCTGAACGCGCCGAGCTAACGCCGCCCCGTCTCTCTAGCAATAATGACGCGAGGGCAAGGTCACCAAAGGCCCAGATGTCGACAGAAACAAAAGAAACAAACCGGGTGCTGCCCCGGATTTTTAGTCAGAGATGAGGAATCGGCGCGGGGGGCGACATTTTGGGATGGCGATCACATGGGCCTTTACGGACCGATGCGGAAGGTGAAAATTATTGTCAAAATACTTTCTTGTGCAATTTGACAATAGCGCAGGAATTGTTCTAGGGTGAAATCGTCGAAGCTGATCGAGAGTCGCCTTTGGTGATTCACCTTCTGAATCGGAGATCACCGGCGACGGATCTTTACGTTCGAGAAAACCGGGCGCGAGTCCAAACAGAAAACGGCGCCGACGGTGATCAGCAGCAGTCACATGGATGCTCAAATCATACCCGACGAAACTTTGTTTCTGACGCCGCTGCAATGCGCGGCGCGGCTCCAACTCGCGCTGGACGATCTACCAGTGGATTGGCTACGGAAAACTCGCTGAGAGTCATGGCCTGCGACGCCTGGGAGGTCGATGGCTGATTGACTGGGCGATCTTGAAACGCGCCATCGACCGGGGCGAATTGGGCTAGAGCTATGCGTCTCACGCGGTTCGAGAGGAGTTCCCCCTATCGCGACACAGAGGGTGTCATTCGGCATCGCCTGCAAGTGGCATTCTCGTATCAAGGACCGGGAGACTCTAAACCGTTCCGGCGTCGCGAATCGACAGGGCTCGAGGACTCGCGCGATAACCGCCGCAAATGGAAGAAGCATCTCGATGAGCTTGAGCGCGAATTGATTCGGACGCGCTGGGGGAAATCGAGAGCTTGGACCTGCGTCGCTGGTTCCCACAGACTCGTTTGCGAAAGGCGCTCGCAGACGGGCGCCCTGAGTCCTTCGGCGATTTTGCGCAACACTGGTTGGAGCAATTGTCGGGCACGAACATTGGAGCGGCAACGCGCGAGCAGTACGCCTACATCTTCGGTGCTCATGTGTTCTCATCGAGCTTGGCCAAGATTCCGCTCTCGGAATTGAACGCCGGTCATATCAAGCTCTGGCTGGGCGAACTGCGGACCAAGAAGACTCGTAGCGGAGATCCTCTTGAGCCCAACACGGTCAACAAAATTCTGGCCCGTGTCCGTACCGTGGTTACCGAGGCCTGGAAGAGCGGTGAAATACCACGCCCGGTCAACCCCACGGAGCTGGTCGAAAACCTGCCGATGGAAGGACGTGAACCTGAGCCCTTTGTGCCCGAGGAGCTCCTAGCGCTTTTTTCGGTATGCGAGGGGTAGCAGCGAACTCTGTATATTTTGCTTGCATTGACTGGGCTGCGTCCTAGCGAAGCTCTCGGTCTCTGGTGGCAAGAGCATATCGACTACGAGAACGAGCGTGTCCTTGTGCGGCAGCAAGTAAGGGAAGATGGATCCGTCGACCGAAGACTCAAGACGCCGAGGTCGGAGCGAGATGTGTTCATGCTGGAGCCAGTAAGGACGGCGCTGTCACAGCTCGCTATCCAGAACCGGCTCCGATCACGATTCGTCTTCTGTAATCGCAAGAGTAGGCCACTGCTGGAAAGGACTCAGGGCGATAATCCGTGGCGGCGGGCGGTAAGGCGCGCCGCCCTCGACTACCGAACGCTCTACACACTTCGTCACACCTACACGTTCCTGATGTTGTCGGCCGGCAAGCCACTGCCGTGGGTTGCCGATCAGCTCGGTCACGTCGGCGTCAGGAAGATTGATGAGATCTATGGGCGGTGGACAAAGAAAACCCGACACAAATTGCTGGGCGAACAGCTCGACCTCAATCAGTTCTTCAAGGCCATTCGTTCATTACCCCCAAGAGCCGCCAAAAATCCACCAAACGAGCCGCAAATCGTCGGGAGAGAACCATGTGCTCTGAAAAACATCAGCACTTAGAAGGGTTTTTCGGCGTTGTGGTGCCCCGGCCGGGAATCGAACCCGGACTCGCGGCAGCCGCAAACGCTGACCATCCAGAACAAAGAAACGCAAATGAAATAAGGCTTTTGCGCGATCTCGATATGTTCCGTTTAGTACCGTTTTGCTCCGATTTGTGACAGCCGCTGCCAAACCCCAGCCAAACCGCCTTAACACGAATCGCCGTAGTAAAGTATTCGAGGAAGCGGCGGCCGGCGCTCTCGCCCACGACGCGACAATCGTCGGGAGCGCGGCTTCGATATCCCACAAGCGATTGCCCAGTGCACGCGGTCCCGGACGAGAGCACGATTGGCGTTCTCGCCACCTGCTTGAGCAGCACGGGTTGACCCAAAGCCTCTTCGCTGCGCTAGCGGGACTGTTGGAGGAACAACGGCTACTGCGGGGGGACGGGACGATCGTGGATGCGACGATCGTGGCGGCGCCGAGTTTCGACGAAAAACGCCACCGCGACGCGCGATCTCGAGATGAAGCAAACCCCCAAGGGCAAGAATTGGCGCTTCGGCATGAAGCTGCACATCGGCGCGGACCCGCGCGGCCTCGTCCACACGGTGCCCGCGACCAACGCCGCGACCGCCGATATCACCCAGCTGCTGGCGCTACTCCATGCGCGGGAGCGCGAAGTCTTCGGCGATCAGGCGTACGGGAAGGAAGCCGACCGGCAGGCCGTTGCGGCGCGCGAGGTGGGCGTCGTGTTGCGGGGGAACGGACCGCGGCCACCAGCTTCGACACCGACCAGGGCGATATCAAGCCCTTCTCGATGCCACTTCGCTGAACCCAATTCTTATGAATCCTGCGCTCAATCGCCGCTGTTTACCGACCTGTACAGAGCTTCCCTAGCAGGCAAAGAGCACCCTCCTTCGATTTCTATCGTTCGCCGCGATGGAGAATGCCGTCAGCTTCCAGCGCCACAATCTGCTCCGATGAATAACCTAGATAGTCGCGTAAGACCTCCGCATTATGCTGTCCTAGCGTCGGTGCGGGCTGCTGGACCTCCTCGGGAAACGCCGAAAAGCGCAGCGGGAAACCCGGTACGTCGAACTTGCCGATAAATTGATCCTCGATCTCGGTCACCGTGCCGCGCGCCCGCAGATGCGGATGGTTGATCGCTTCCTCGACCGACAGAACCGGCGCGTGCGGGACGCGATGCTCTTCCAATAGCGCCAATACCCCCTCGTCGGAGGGGGCCGCATCGATCCATCCTTGAACGATGCTGATAAGTTCGTCTCGATTCCGCGCGCGCCCGGCGATATCCTTGAAGCGATCATCCGTCGCGAGTTCCGGACGACCCATCGCGCGGCATAGCAGCGGAAACTGATGGTCCAGATGACCCAAAATCATGATGCCTCGCGTCTTGCCCTGAAAGATGCCCAAGGGAGACACGAGAAAATGATGTGAACCTGAGCGCTTGGGCCGCATTGCTCCACGACTCGCGCTGAAAGCATGCACGTTGAGATCGTGATAGCTGAAATAGGAATCGAGCAGCGACGCCTCGACGTGCTGTCCTTCCCCGGTGCGCTCGCGATATAGCAAGGCGGCTAGAATCGCGCCCATAGCATGAACGCCGGTGCTCACATCGCCGAGTCCAACCTGCGGAAAGACCGGCGCGCGATCGGCGAAGCCGGTCATATCGAGGACGCCGGCGTAGGCGGCACCAACATAATCATATCCGGGCAGGTTCGCGAGGCGCCCGGTGCGTCCGAGTGCGGAAATTGAACACATCACGATCTCGGGGTTCAGCCCGCGCACGGTTTCGTAATCAAGACCGATCCGCTCGATTACGCCCGGCGCAAAATTCTGAATCATTACATCCACCTTGGGGATAAGCCCTTTCAGGATCGCGAGTCCCGCGGGCTTTTTCGCGTCAAGACAAAGACTCTTCTTGCAGCGATTCTGCTGCACGTAGTAAGCGCTGCGCCCGTCGCGCATGAAGGGTACCGCGCGAGCTAAATCCCCGTTCGGTGCAAGTTCAACCTTGATCACCTCGGCACCCATCTGCGCGAGGTATCGAGTTGCGGTCGGACCAGCCAAAGCCTGGGTGAAATCGAGCACCTTGTAGCCTTCGAGCATCCGCGTCTTCATCGGCGCCTCCACTAAGGAGCTGGTTTAGCGAATTCGTACGGGCCTTTACAAATCAGACTTTAGTGGAGCAACTTAGGTTTCGAATCGAAGCAACAGCAACATCTGAGGGAATCCCGCTCAGTTGGCCCTGTTCATCTGAAGATTGGAGCGCAGAGGGAGGACAGCTAATGAGCACACCGACACCGAAAGGTTTTGTCAGCCGGCCACGTTTCGACGATTACCGCGAGAAATTCGCCTCGCACTTCAAGATGGAACGAAGCGACGGCATCCTGCAGGTGCAGATGCATAGCAATGGCGGCTCCGTAATGTACGGCATGCCGATGCACAATGCGTGGTCGCAGCTATGGATGGATGTGGGGAACGACCCAGAGAACGAAGTGCTGATCTTCGGTGGCAGCGGCGACCAATGGATCGCCGGGTTTGATCCCGAGATGGCGCGACAACCTTTCCATGAGATGTCCGGCGACGTCTTCTACGACCAGCTGTACCACGACGCGACTAAACTGCTCGAAGCCTTCATCTTCAATATCGAGATCCCGACTATCGCGTGTATCAACGGCCCCGGCCTGCACACGGAGTTCGCGTTGCTCTGCGATATCACGCTCTGTGCCGATCACGCTGAGCTGTTCGATCCGCATTTTCGTTTCAATCTCGTCCCGGGTGATGGGCAGGGCCTGACCTTCCAGGAGCTGATGGGTCCGAAGCGGGCTGCCTACTACCTTTACACGAGCGACAAAATAAATGCGCAGACGGCCAAGGAGCTTGGGCTCGTGAATGAAGTGGTAGCGCTCGAACGGTTGTACCCGCGCGCTCAAGAGATCGCCGCCAGGATTATGCAGAAGCCACGCAGCATCAGACGGTTGACGACTGCCGTGCTGAAACGGCAATGGAAGCGGCGCCTCGTGCAGGATCTCGGCTTCCACGTCACGCATGAGCTGCTCGGGATGCATTTGAGCAAACCGAGCCTGAAGTAGTTCGCGTCCAACCGTAGACGAATTGCGCCATTGGCGGCAGGAGGAGCCGGACGTGATCGTCGATACTCATGTACACGTTATCTCGGAAGACCAAACGAGGTATCCGAGGCGGCCAGGTCGGTTACCCGACTGGGTGCAAGATCTGTCAGCGAGTGAGCTTCTCCGGCTGAATCGCGAGGCAGGCATCGACCGGACCATCCTGGTGCAAGGGTTTGGGCCCTATCTATTCGACAACAGCTATGCGGCCGATTGCGCTGTCGCTCACCGCGATCAGTTCGCATCGGTTTGTATCGTCGATCAGCTCGCTCCAGATGCGCCTGATAAGTTGGTGTATTGGGTCGAGGAGCGTGGCGTTCGGGGCGTGCGGCTCTTCACGATCGAGGAACCCGAGCCGCTGATCGACGATCCGCGCACCCTGCCCCTATGGAAACGCGCCGCGGAACTGGCCATTCCAGTCTGCATCCTGATGCGACCGCATCAGCTGGAGCGCCTGCCCGCTTTGCTGGAGCGCTTCCCACATATCCCAGTCGCTCTCGATCACGTCGCGCTACCGCGTCTCCGCGACGGCGCTCCCTACCAAAACCTGAAGACGTTATTCGATTTAGCGCGCTTTCCGCATCTGTATTTGAAGTTCTCGACCGAGACGCTCTACGCAGCTAAACGTGGCAAGAGTACCTCGCGAGAGTTCTTCGGTCGTTTAGTCGATCAGTTCGGAGCGCAACGCATCATGTGGGGCTCGAACTATCCCGCTACTTACGATCGGAGTTTGAAGGATCAGCTATTCCTCGCAAGAGAAGAGCTTTCCTTCCTCTCGGACGAAGATCGGCGCTGGATGTTCGGCGAGACAGCGCTGCTGTTATGGTCGGAGTTGCGAAGTAAAATGGCAAGTGTCCCGCCCCAGCCAGGGCACTCGCCATAAACTTTGGGCTGCGGTAACGTTCTAGCGGATAGTACCCTCGAAGAAATAAATCATCGCCAACCCACGAACGTTCGTTAGTGCTCGACTGTCTCAGCTTTCATTTGTAAGACTCTCTCAGCGGGGGGTTCCGTCGCCTCCGGCTGACGAGATAGCACCGCCTCGAGATGATGAATTGTACGCCGGCGGCGGTGTTTATTCGTCGGCCGCCCGAACCCTGTGATGGCCCCGACATCCAGTAAAAACAGATTGCCCGCTGCGTAATCGGTGATGGCGTTATATGCGGTCAATCGCTCCACTTGTCCCAATGAATTACGCTGGCGATCGGCTTGCGCTTGACCTTGACGAAATCGTTCTGCGGCCAGCCAAGCGGGATCATCACGCCGAATTTTATCTCTTGGGGAATTCCCAGCAGCTCGCGGAGCTCGCTTTCCATAAACATGTGGAAAGTCGTGAAGGTTGTGCCCAAACCGAGTGAGCGCGCCGCTACTATCAAGTTCTGCGCCGCCGGGTAGAGCGCTGACCACACAAACTGTTCGATCGGTGCGTTGGGCGGATAAGCGACGGGACCGCAGACGAAGATGATGGCCGGAGCCTCATTCATCGTCTCCGCGAGATTCATGGCGCCGGCGATCATTTTACTCGGGGCACGGCCGGTCGTTGGCAATCCCACTGCCATCGCCTTGAACCGCGGCACGAGCAGGTCACGGATTTTCCGCTTTGTCTCTGGATTCCGTACAACGATGAAGTCCCACAGCTGGCTGTTGCCGGGACTCGAGGCGCGAGTGGCGGCGTAGATCACACGTTCAATCAAGTCCTGCGGCACCGGATCGGGCTTCAAGTAACGCGCCGCACTGCAGGTTTCCATCGCTTCGATGACATCCATGATCGCCTCCTATTGGATTGAGCAACTTGAACGGGTGGTTCGCATAAGAGATTAGTAGCTATCGGGCTGCGAGGAAAATCAACGCTGTGGAGTCCAATCGAGCGCTCGTCCTGGAACTCCCCAGGTCGGCCTCCTGCTGCATTAGCCAAGTAGACCGCGAACGTCTCCCTCTTTGTTTTAGACCTGCCGCTCGGCGTTGATATGGTTCCATGGTCATCGTCAGCTCCCGGTGTTCCGCGGAATCATCGAAAGTTTATAACTCGTACTCCGTCCGCCGGCGGGATTACGAACGAGAATGCCGCGATCAACGAGCGCCAAAATGTCGCGCAAGGCGGTATCCTGAGAACACTTGGCAAGCTTGGCGTATTTCGACGTCGTGAGCTTACCCTCAAAGCCGTCCAGCAAGCGGTTCAGCACGAGGCGCTGGCGTGCGTTGATTGCGACTCTAGCGATATCTTCCCAGAACCGCGCTTTTGCAAGAACAGCGCTGAGCGTGGTTTGCGCACCGTCGATAGCGCGGCCCATACAGCCGAGGAACCATTCCATCCAGGGCGTGACATCCAAGGTTCCTTTCTGCGTTTCTTCAAGAATGGTGTAGTACGCCGCGCGCTCCTGCTGAATTTGCGCGGACATGCTGTAAAAGCGTTGGGGGCTCTGTTCGGAGCGGGCGAGGGCCATATCTGCGATGGCGCGCGCAATGCGCCCGTTACCATCATCGAAAGGATGGATGGTGACAAACCAGAGATGCGCCAACCCGGCTTTCAGGACCGGAGCAGTGTCGGCAATTGCATTGAACCAGGTCAGAAATGCCGTCATTTCGCTGTCCAGCTGTTGTGCTGGCGGAGCTTGAAAATGAACTAGTTCCTTGCCGACTGGGCCGGAGACAACCTGCATCGGGCCAGTGTTGTCGTTGCGCCAGGCTCCAACTTGGATTTTGGTCATGCCGCTGCGCCCCGTCGGGAACAGGGAAGCATGCCATGCGAAGAGCCTCTCGACCGTCAGTGGTTGATCATACTGGCGTGTCGCATCGAGTATCATTTCGACGACGCCTTCAACGTGACGGTCTGTAGACTTCAGGGCGCCGATATCCATGCCGAGGCGGCGGGCGATCGAGGACCGGACCTGCTCAGCGTCGAGCTTCTCGCCCTCGATTTCGCTGCTTTTGAGAACATCGGCGGTGAGTGTTTGCAGCACGGCCTCTTGGCGCAGGCTGAAGCCGAGCGCCTCCATGTGGCCGATCAGACGACCTTGCCGGTGCCTTACCTCAGCAAGAAGTTCGGTGAGGCGTTGGCGGTTCCATTGGAACCGCGGCCAGTCGTGAAGCTCGTGGATGTACATTCACCGCAAACTCTGCGGATAATATAGCTGACATTCGCCGCGCGCCCAAGTATTCGCCGCATGTTCGCGGCAAATAGTTGAATAATTGAAGCAGGTTTACGGTGTCCGAGGGTGAGGGACTTGGCCGCCTGAAACGAAATATGCGCGTTTATCCCCGAAGCCTCGATCACGGCCTGCGCAGTTGCTCCCAACGGCTTGACGATCGTCGCCGGCGACGCCTCCAATCGAGTTCATTTGCTGAAGCTCAAGGGCTACCCACAGTCTTGATCCTGATCCGCGTTTACAACTTATGGACTCGACCACCGCTAGTGACGCACGAGGTTCCGGCGTCAATCCCATTTTGCGTGACGCAAAGAGCATCGTGACACGGCGCTAAGCCTGATAGGCTTAGGCAGCAGCGATTTCGATTACGACGAATGGACGACGATATCCATGTAGAAGGCGCGCCAGGTGCTTCGGAGGCGAACTCTGGTACCATTACTCCTCCTAATGCAACCGCGGACCTGAATGATCGACAGAAAGCGGCCCAGCGGCGCATCGCGGATCTGCGGCTCCGCTTATTGGATCTCTCCAACAGCAACCGTCTACTGAACTACAAGTTTAGCTCTCGCTCTCGTCGGCAGATTCGTCTCGTCGACGAGCTGCCTGATCAAATTCTGGAAGGGCTGACGGAAGGCAAGCGACTCGCTTTCAAATCGTTGCCCGAGCCGGGCGATTTGCCCGAGGACGAGAAGACCGACGAATTCCTGCTGGCGCTCGAACAGGAGAAGAGATCAGACGAAGAATATCTCACGGCGTTACAGAGGTTTGGTGAAGATGATCACGGGGAGGCCTCGCGGCGTCTCGAACGCTCTCTCAGGGATCGCTTGCGGAAGGCGCTCGGAATGCCTGATCGTCGCTTGCCCGACCAACCGAGCCGGGTTGAATGGGCAAGACGCAACGGCGTTGCCGCGAGCTTTGACCTTCCAGACCCGGATGAGGGATCGAAAGCATCCCATTTTGATAACGATATCCAGACCCTCCTGTTGCCCGAAGAGATGGAACGCGCGCTTTCGACGCTACGCGATCAAGCGCGCGGTGCTCTGCAGGAGACTGGGATCATTACGCTGTACCTCGCCCTGGGCTATCTTGAGTGGTACGAGACCGCTGATAGTCAGTCGCCTATGTACGCGCCGCTGTTGCTGCATCCGGTGGACATCGAGCGCAAGCTAGTAAAGGGCAAATATCGCTACTCAATTGGGAGCCTTGGCGAAGAGACAGAAGTTAATCTCACGCTTTCCGAGCGACTGCATCAGGATTTTCGACGGCGGCTTCCGACCTTCGAAGATGAAGACACGTCCGAGGAGTATTTTCGCAAGGTCGCCGAAGCGATTGACGGGATGCCTGGATGGCGCGTACGCCGCTTCGTCGTGTTGGGTCATTTCTCGTTCGCGCGGTTGGCCATGTTTCATGATCTCGAAGATTCAAACTGGCCGGTTGAAATCGGAATTCTCGGTAATTCAGTCATTTCGGAACTGTTTGCGGGCGCCGATGTTGGTACCGGAGGTTTCTTTGCCGACGAATATGAGGTCGACGATCCGACGATTGCGGTAAAGGTTCCGCTCCTCATCACTGACGCTGATTCATCGCAATTCAGCGCGATAGTTGACGTGATGGACGGGAAGGAATTTGGCGATCAAAGGCCCACCCGGCACAGGAAAGTCACAGACCATTACCAACATCATCGCGGCTGCTCTGGCGCGCGAGAAGTCGGTCCTTTTTGTTGCCGAGAAGATGGCAGCCCTCAACGTCGTTAAGGATCGACTGGAGAAAACTGAACTCGGTCATTTCTGCCTTGAACTTCATTCGACGAAAGCGCGCAAAAAGGAGCTTCTCGAATCGCTGGACCAGCGGATGAAGATGGGAAGTCGGTTCGGGCGCGCCGAAGATCTTGCGCTAGCAACCATAGAATTGGAACGCCACCGCGACCAGCTGGGACAATACGTCTCTACTATCAATCGGACTTTTGGTGCGTCAGGCGAGACGATTCATCAGATACTGTGGGCAGAGCAGCGGACGCGGAAAGATAGTGCCGGCCTTCCCAAAACTCTCGACAAGGTCGAGTTGGCGGATGTTCACAATCTAACGCGTCACGATCTAGCCAATCTGAAGGACAAGCTCGAGGTTTTGGCGAGCGCATATGCCGATGTCGCGAGCTCGCGAAAGCTGGAAGAGCATCCGTGGTTTGCGACTGGCAATGCGCACCTTGACTACATCGGTCGCGAAGACCTGATTTCCAGATTGAGCTCGTGTCGAGAGGCCTTGAATCAGCTCGAAAGCTTGCTCGCCGAGCTTGGTCAAACAGTCGGCCATAAATTTGTTGCAACCGTGGAGAGCGCTGAAAAGGTTACAGGGACCCTCGCTCGGTTACCCGAACCCACAACTGATCTGAGTATCGCGGAGCTGTATCCAAAGCTGGTTGATCCAAGTATAGCCGCGGTGCTCACAGCATTCTTGGAGGATCAGGCTGATTGGCTAAACGCCTGTCGCAGGCTGGCAGAGTTGGGTCTTGAGCCAGCGGAAGCCGTCAAGAGCGAGGGCGAGTTGCGGAAGCTCGCTCTGTTGGCCGCTGAAATTGCTGCGAATGGAAGTCCCGTGGGACTCGAAGAGGCGGTTGGCTTTCTTGAGGCAGACACGATGCGCTTCAAAGAAACCGTCGCCTTTATCGACCAACTAGTGTCATGTATCGGAAATAAGTTTAGCATGCCGGATAGAGCGTCGGATCTGTTTAGCGGTCTTGGTCCAGACGAAAGGCTTGGCGTCTTGATTCCAGCTGGCGACGAACCGCGTGATGGCTTGCTCCAGTTGGGCGACGCTGTCGAAACTGCCGCGCCGGATCGTCTGCTGGCTGATCACGCCAAACCAGCGCTCCACCAGATTGAGCCACGAGGCGCTGGTCGGAGTGAAGTGGAGCTGGCAGCGCGGATGCGCGGCCAGCCATTCCCGCACGGCCGGATGGTTATGAGTCCCATAGTTGTCGCAGATCAGATGAAGTTCCCGTCCGGGATAGCGGCGCGCCAGCGAATTGAGGAATTCGATGAACTCCTGGTGGCGATGGCGCCGATAGCAACGGCCGTGCACCTTGCCGCTGGCGACCTCCAGCGCGGCGAACAAGCTGGTGGTCCCGTGGCGCTGATAGTCGTGGGTCATCTGCGCCGGGAGGCCGGGCCGCAGCGGCAGCAACGGGGCGGTGCGATTGAGTGCCTGAATCTGCGACTTTTCGTCGACACACAACACCAACGCGCGTTCGGGCGGATCGAGGTAAAGTCCCACCACGTCCGCCAGCTTGCTGTCGAACTGCGGATCAGTGCTGAACTTGAAGTGCTCCACCCGGTGCGGTTGCAGCCCATACTTCTGCCAGATGCGATGCACGGTGGCGGGACTAAGGCCCACCTGCTTGGCCAGGCGCCGGGCACTCCAATGCGTCGCGGCCTGCGGGGGCCGCATGGTCGCGGCGACCACGGCGCGTTCCTGGGCGGAGCTGATACGCCGGCGCCGACCACTGCGCGCCTGGCTGCGCAGCCCTGCAAGGCCCTGCGCGCGATAGCGCCGGCGCCACAAACAGACGGTGGGCTGGCTCACCCCCAACCGCTCGGCCAATGCCCGGATACTCTCGCCGCCCGCGCTACCGAGCACGATGCGCGCCCTCATCGCCATAGCCTGAGGCAAGGTCTGCGCCCGCAGCCATGCTTCCAGCTCGACCCGATCGGCGTTGTTCACTTCCACCCAGCATCTCTTTACCGCCATGCTGCTTAGACGAACAATCCATAAACTTAATTCAGGAGACACAGCACTAGCAAAGGCTTTCGGTGTCTCCGAGGCAATAACGCCGCTGATCGCGCTGAAGCTGCTCGATGCCGCAGGGCACGCCGCAACTCTTCCACCTGAACGCGCCGCTTTCCGTCACGCGCGACTGGCAGAGGAAGAGTCCCCCGTGGTGCTTCGCCGCGCGCATGAGCGCACCGTTGAACTCCGCGCAAAAGTGAGTGCAATTGAGAAACGCTTCGCAATTCCTTTGGATCGGCCAGCACCGGAATTACGCGAACACGCGATTTGTTTGCGCAATACGAAATTTCCTTTTTCCTTATGGCGGAGCGATGTACGCTCCGCGAGACTGCGTTATCGCGAAATAAATCTTACATCCAAGAGCCCAAAGCGCGGCGAGATGGCGGCGGATTTCGAAGCCGTCGCCGAATGCAATGAGATAGCGACGGGCTTGGCGACTGACGAGCAGCTTCGTGAGTTCTGCGGCCAGCACTTCTGCGGTCACGAGACACCCTTCGAGCACCTCGTCGAGGTAGCTGAGTTTGCGGTCACCATCCGACGTATGTTTCACGCGGATCGGGGAATTGATCGGTTGGTCCGTGAGCTTCTTCTCGAAGGGGTAAACGAAGCGTTTTCGGAGTTGGTTGCCGCCGCTCGCGGCATGCCCGATGACAGGATCCGGATACTTATTGAGTCACTGGACCCTCAAGTCACTCTCGATGTTCAGCTGAACCGGCGCCGCGAGCTCTTAGGTAAGGCGGTAGATCTGAAAGACCGCGCACTGACGCTTGGGCTCAAGCCTGATACTCAACTCGGGATATTCCAGGAGTTGGTGGACGCAGTCGGATTGTATCTGAACGCCGAAACGAGAATAGCTGCCGACGATCAGGCTCGAGAGTTTCTTGGAGCCTACTGGAGCGGACCGCATAGCGACCGTTCTTCGATTAATGGCGCCTTGCAGGCTTCGTCCGCCGTGGAGGTCGCAGCACTGCCAGATTTCTTGCGGCGACACCTTTATCATGAGGATCGTGACGAACGAATCGTTGCACTGAAAGAGTTGCACGAACGACTAACTGAGGCGCTGAGCGCAGCACTGGAATCTTGGGATCAAGCCAAGAATATTGGCCATATCGATGAGAAGACCCTTTTAGGTTCACTCTTTCGGAGATGTTCACTACGAGATGCCGAAGCGCGAATTGACACTGCGCTCGCCCAGACCGATCAGCTGATGGTTTGGATTACGTTCCTTGCTGCTCGCGCTCAATGTTTCGAGAGTGGGTTGGGCGACATCGTTAATGCCTTCGGTGGAACGTCGCCAAACGCGGCTCAGCTCTCCCGCGCATTGGAACGAGCGTACCGGCGAAGCCTGGCCCGTGCAGCGCTCGCCAAGCATCCGATGCTTAGCCATATTCAAGGCTCTCAGCTCTCGAAATGCCGGGAACGCTTTCGTGAGTTGGACGAAGAAATAATCAAGCTGCAGCGCAAGCAGCTCGCGACCGAGCTCGGTCGACGACCCATAGATCCCGGCTACAAAGGCGCGACGGCCAAGGAGCACCGTGGCCTTGCCCTCATTTACCACGAACTTGGCAAGAGGAAGCGGCACATTCCGGTCCGTGAGCTACTTGATCGCGCTGGCCGATCGATCCTGCAGTTGAAGCCCTGCTTTCTGATGTCGCCGCTCTCAGTCGCACAATTTCTAAAGCCTCATGGCCTCCGCTTTGATCTGATCGTAATCGACGAAGCTTCTCAGATGCGGCCCGAAGAAGCCTTGGGCGCGATCGCCCGTGGCGGTCAATTGGTCGTCGTCGGCGACCCGATGCAGTTGCCCCCGACGTCTTTTTTTGACCGTACCGACCGGATTTTGGATGATGAAATCGACGAGGAAGAGATCGTCGATAATGAGTCGATCCTGGACTTGGCGCTCGCCGAGTTTCGGCCCGCTCGTTCCCTTCGTTGGCACTACCGTTCCCGCCACGAAAGCCTTATCGCCTTCTCGAATCGAGAATTCTACGACGACCTGATCGTTTTTCCGTCGCCGCTCGATCCTGATCGGGACCGGCGGGAACCAAAACTCGGGGTGTATCACCACTTCGTCGGCGGCAAATACAAAGGCCGCGTGAATATCGACGAGGCTCAGAAGGTGGCGAAGGCTGCGCTCGAGTTCATGTCGAGCGAGCCAGATCGATCCTTGGGTATCGTTACTCTCAATCAGACCCAGCGCGAGATTTTGTTAGAAGAGATCGAGCGCTTGGTTGCTCGCGATCCTAGTGCCCAGGCGTTCATAGAACGATGGGAGAACACCCTGGAACCTTTCTTTGTTAAAAACTTGGAAAATGTTCAGGGTGACGAGCGGGACGTCATATTCATCTCGACAGTATATGGTCCCGATCCCGCGACGGGCATCGTCAGGAATCAATTCGGGCCGATTAACGGGCGATTCGGGTTCCGACGCCTCAATGTTTTGTTCAGTCGCGCCAAACATCGCGTCGAAATCTTCACGTCGATGCGACCGGACGACATCCGGCCCGATGAGAAATCCCAGCGCGGCGTTCACGTGCTGAAGTCATATCTCGAATACGCGGAGACCGGCAGACTCGACGCTGGCCAAGCCAGCGGGCGCGAGCCCGACTCGGAATTCGAGCAACTCGTGCGGGAACGACTAAAGACCCATGGTTACGAGGCAGTCTCGCAAGTCGGGGTGGCCGGTTATTTTATCGATCTGGCGGTCAGGCATCCCCATCGAAGCGGCTATATTCTAGGAATCGAATGCGACGGTGCCGGTTATCATTCCAGCCGGTCGGCCCGCGACCGCGACCGTCTACGACAGCAGGTTCTGGAGCGGCTCCATTGGAATATCTACCGAATTTGGTCAACCGACTGGTTCCAGAACTCGGAAGCCGAATTTCGGCGTTTGTCGAAGCATCTCGATCAGTTGGTTCACGAGGGTCTCGCGTATCGGAACTGAGCGAGTCAGCGAGAGTTAAGTCCGGCCGGTGGAAATGGCCACGATTTCAACTGATGGTTCCAGTAGAACTGCGGCCGGTCGTGAAGCTCGTGATGCGCATTCACCGCAGACCCTGCGGATAATAAGAGTAATAATCGACGCATCACCGAGTATTTCGTCGCTAATCGTGCGAAGATTTAATCGACGCCAGCCTTGGACGTCCCCTCTTTCGTCCCTAAGGGCTCGCAAGGTCGGTGGCGTGCCCTCCGAAAAACCCCGCGAATTGCCGTAGAGTTCGTCACCAGAAGGAGACGGACAGAAGAAGGGGAGCCGATACAGCGAAGAACAAATCATCGGGATTTTGCGAGAGGCGGAGGCCGGGCTCAAAACTGCCGAAGTATGCCGCAGGCACGGGATCGCAGAAGCGACACTGTGCAAGTGGAAAGCGAAGTATGGCGGCATGGAAGTGGCCGATGCCAAGCGGCTTAAGGGGCTCGAAGACGAGAACCGGCGGCTGAAGAAGCTGCTGGCCGAGGCGATGCTGGATAATGCCGCACTCAAGGACATCTTAGGAAAAAACGGCTGAAGCCTGCGGCACGGCGAGCTCTGGTGGCATGGCTCTGCCAAGAGCACGGGCTCAGCCAGCGGCGCGCTTGCAGGCTGGCCGGGATCGATCATTCCACGTTGCGCTATCAAGCCCGGCGCGCGGACGATCAGCCCGTGCGCCAGCGCTTGCGTGAACTGGCCGCGCTACGCCGCCGCTTTGGCTATCGGCGCCTGGGCTGGTTGCTGGTGCCGGAGGGCTGCCGGATGAATCACAAGAAATTGTACCGGCTGTATCACGAAGAGAAGTTGATGGTGCGCCGCCGGGGCGGGCGTAAGCGGGCCTTGGGAACACGGGCGCCGATGCTGCCGCCCGAGCGGCTTAACCAGCGCTGGAGCCTCGACTTCATCGCCGATACGCTGAGCGACGGCCGGCGATTTCGGATCTTGTGCGTCGTCGATGACTTCAGCCGCGAATGCCTGGCCTGTGTCGCCGACACTTCATTGAGTGGCGTGCGCGTCGTCCGCGAACTCGAGCGCCTTACCGGCGAGCGTGCGACTCCCCAGGTTATAGTCAGCGACAACGGCAGCGAACTTACTAGTATAGCTATCCTGCGTTGGGTCCCAGGCCGGGTGGCTTGGCATTACATCGAACCGGGCAAGCCGGTCCAGAACGCTTTCATCGAGAGCTTCAACAGCCGCTTACGCGACGAGTGCCTGAACGAACACCTGTTCGACAGTCTGGCCGAAGCGCGGCGGATCATCGAAGCCTGGAGGCTTGACTATAATCATGCGCGGCCGCATTCGAGTCTCGGCACGCTGACGCCAAATGAGTTTGCCGAGCTGCAAAGGGACGCTCCGCCCGAGCCAGCTCCGGGCTCCGCGGCTCGCCACCTTGCTTCACCGCCCCGCTCGGGGCACAACATCAACTCCGGGCTCTACGCATGATCGCGGGTAAATCGGGGGGCACGCCATCGGGAATTCCGCCCGATTTAATTGCTTCAACGGGTTAGAGCCGGGGGGAATTGAAAACCCGGACTCGGGAGCTCCCGGTACGAAAAAGTAGTATTTTCAGGGGTTTTTCGCCTCAACATATCCCGCAACATACCGTGATTTACCGCTAGTTGTCCCCGAGGGACAGTGCTCTATCGTTCGCCAAGAGCGAAGGACCTTGCCCCCTGATTACTTGATAGGGCACGTGCATCCAGCCGAGAAGCTGTCTGTTTTCTGCAGGCCACGGTTCAAGAATCCGTGATTCCCAAGCGGGACGTCAAGGGTCCGATCCCCGTCGCCCGCTCCAAGACTCTCTGTTCCTCAATCACGCCGTTTGGTCCAGCTGGTGCTGACGGGGAAACGAACTCGCCCGGCGACTGACCTCGTTGAGATGGCCATCCCGACAGTGATGTGAAATTGGTGTACTCAGACTGCGTGAAGGCTTTGCAATACTTGCGCGCTCATGTGGACGAATGAAGCGCGCGTCGTACACACCAAAAGAACCTGAAAGGCCACGAGTTTCTTGCAGTTTTTGGGATTCGCAGTCGAAGGAGCGCCGATTGGCGATTATACTGGTGGTCCGCCCAGCGAACGCCTAATTGTTCGAGCGGTGGAAGAATTTCTCTTTGGAAGCGCACCGTATCTTCAAGATAGGAGAGAAAGACCAGCAGCATGCCGTCAAGACCACCCAGGTAAAGCTTGGCCAGTTTTTCGGCAACTTGCTCCCTCGTCCCGATTATCGGCATCGCGCCGGCGCCCAATGCGAGCATCTCGAGCGTGAAGTTGTCGTAGGAACCGCTACCAATTCCCATCGCACGAGCGAAATTTTCGACTCCTTCGCGATCCATCTGCTCCAGGATCTTCCGGCGCTCCTCCTACGCTTCGCGCTCGGTCGCCCGCCACAACACAAATGGGTAAGAAGCGCACCGTGTTGTGCGGTCGTGGCGGCGCGCCCGCCGCTTGAAATCTGCCGCGGTGGCCGCGCAGTCATCCGGTGATTGCGCGCCGACAAACGCCCGCCGCGCTTTGCCCCTGAAAGCCGGGCCGGCGAGTCTTATGGAGGGTCTGGGTCTCGGTCGTTTCAACTATATGATGCTCTCCCTGGAGCACCCGAGAGGCGGTTCGGCCCAGATGCCGATGGTAATGGCAGTACGCATTCGGCGCCCACTTCGCGAGAAACTGGATTAAGCCAGTGGCCCGATCAACGCTGGTGACTGCTTTCGAATAGTCGATCGGATAATCGAATTGCGGACCGCCCTCCAGGTGCTGCCACTCAAGATGGTTCGATTGGAAGCGGGAGATCTTGTCTGGAGAAAAGCCGTTCGGCTGTACCGTTCTGCGTGTTCGCTTGCTTCGCGTTGAGCCACTCTTCGGAAGGCTCAAAGTCAAAAAACAATTCCGACGCTCGCGATCGCTGAGTAACCGGAATAAATAGGGCCCAGTTTGTCCTCGACAGCGGTGCCCGCACGGCGCTAAAGGGTGAAGGTCTCGCACAAGGAGGCCGCAGCGATGGCGACCGAACAGCATATCCTCAACGGCTACCGCGTTCTGGATTTTACGCAGTACCTGGCGGGACCGACCACGACGCGTTTTCTCGCAGAGATGGGCGCCGAAGTAATCAAAATCGAGCTGGCTCCCGTTGGCGACTACGGCCGTTTCATCCCTTACGTCCACGACGGGCGCAGTGCGTTCTACGTTCAGCAGAACCGCGGAAAGAAGAGCCTCTGCATCGACGTTAAGGCGCCTGAAGGCCTGGCGCTGGTCAAGCAACTGATCGCGAAGGTCGATGTGATGGTCGAGAACTTCTCGCCGGGCGCGATCGGCCGGATGGGCCTGGGCTACGATATTGTCAGCGCGATCAATCCGCGAATCGTGATGTGCTCCCTCTCGACTTTGGGGCAGGGGGGCCCGCTCGCCAATCGCCCCGGGTTCGACATGATAGGCGCAGCCTACGCGGGCGTGCTCGATATGCTGGGCTACCGCGACCGCCCCCCGATTATTCCCCAGATGAGCCTCGGGGATATCAGCACAGGCGCGCACGCGGCGGCCGCGATCGGCTTTGCGCTGTTGCATCGCGAACGGACCGGCAAAGGTCAATACGTCGAGACCTCGCTGCTCGACTGCTATTTCAGCTACCACGATTCCGCAGTGCAGCTTCTGAGCGCGAGCCACGGTGCGATGCGACCGTATCGCAACGGCTCGCATCATTACCTGATCTGCCCGGTGGGAATCTTCAGTGGCAGACCGAACCCAGTTCTGATTATTGCGGGAGCCGATCGGCAATGGCCGTTGCTCTGCCAGGCGATGGGTAAGCCGGAGCTCGCAGAAGATGCGCGCTTTCGAGGACATATGGATCGGGTCACCAACGCCGATGAGATTAGAAAAATGGTGCAGGAGTGGCTCGATTCAATGCCCGACGACGAGCAGATCTATCGCACCCTGGAGGCGAGTCGCGTGCCTTATGCGCCGGTGCTTTCGGTCGAGCAAGCGATGCGCGAGCCTCACCTGCGCGAGCGCGAAATCGTGCGGACGGTTAATGATCGCTTTCTCGGTGAGCTGGAGCTACCGGGCTTTCCGTTACGATTTTCCGAGTTCCCGCGCCATCTCGAGCTCGAGGCCCCGACGCTAGGCGAGCACAACGAAGAGATCCTGCGCGAGCTGCTCGGCCTCGCTCCCGAACACGTCCACGAGTTGGAAACGACGGGCATCCTGGCGCGCGGCCCGCGCTAAAGAACCCCGGTCTTCTGTCATTCCGCGGGAGCTGCGACCGGAGAATCGCGGATCCTTTTCGTCGGTTGGTGCTGGTCCCAGTCAGCACAAGCTGGACAGAAAGGCATGATCGAGGAAGGGAGCGACTGTCTCTGAAGTCAAGTGTGCACCCGCTTTCCGTCACGATCGATGGGTCGTTGGGAGGGTAGCGGAAAAGTTCGCTTAACTGCCTTGCGGGGCGGCATGCTCGCTCCATGGGTACGTGTTTTGAGAATCGCATCGAGGATAATCAGCAGTTTGCGCATGGCGGCGATCAATGCGAGCTTGCGCGGCTTTCCGACCTGCAGCAGGCGTTGATAGAAAACCTTAAGGACCGGTTGTGCTGAACTGCGACCAGAGCCGTCAGTTTCAAGACGGCGCGCACCTACCGCGCCCGCCCCACACCATGTGCTCGGGCTACACGCGACCAGCGCCTTGAGCTCAAGCTCTTGCTCGGTAGGTAAGGGACGCAGTCCGGTATGAACCCGCCCGCCAAACCGCCCCAACATGCGCGCCTCGAGCGCGTCGGTCTTGACCAGCTGCCCCGTAGCGCGTGCGAAGTCCCGCATCTGCCATAAGTTGACCACGACCACGAACGGGCTTCACCCTGACTGCTTGGATAGGCGCGGCCAGCCGCAAAACTTGTCAGGCGAAGGCTTGGGAGTTGCGCCCAATGATAAACCCTCGCGCGATTGCTCGCATCGCAGGGTCATCGCGGCGAAGCGCGCAGGATGATCGCGACGATATACAACTGGTTCACCGACAGCTTCCACGCGGTAGATCTCAAAGACGCGAAGGGCGCTACTCGATCAGCTAGGCCAGCAGCCGCTGCATCCTAATCATGTGTGGAGCAACGATTCCGTGGTCGCCACGACTCACGTGGGTGCGGCTGAAGAGCGCCTGGCTCAAGGTAATTCGCGTTCGCCGAGATGGGCGCCGCTCGCGCGGTTGCATCCATCGTTCGACGCAGCCGGTTCCGGCTTGACGCATGGGCCCAAGTCTGACTACTACCAAATCCATCGCCACGGACAGATTCGAAACGGAGATTATCGGGAGGCCGCCCAAATGAGCGACAAATCTGAATTGCTTACTGCTACCGATGAAATGATCGATGACGCGGTAAAGTATGCTGACCCCATGGTGCTTCGCGGCCTCGTCTATCAGTTGACGGGCGACGAGAGCATTGCCGCGACGCAGGCAACGACGGCGGAAATCAAACATTCCGAAGCAGGTAACGCCTCGAAGGAGTTAGCCATCGTTCAGTCCAAAGCTGACGTCTCGGATCCAGCCGACGTCGCGATGATTCAAGCGAAAGCGGCCGCCTTTCTAAAGGCCTATCGAGATCAGGGCGCGCCGAAGGTTTCTTGCGGTGCACCTGAGCGTCTTGCGCGCAGCCTTAGTCTGGCGGCCGGAGCGGACATTCCAGCTTCCGAACTGGAAATGTGGGTTGAGCAGCTGGCCCTCGATCCGTGGGCGCGAGCACTGGTTTGGCCCGATCCACTTGCGTCGCAGGATTTGCAGAACTTCGTCGTGGCAGTCATTGGCGCCGGTATGGGCGGTCTGAACGCGGCGGTTCAACTGAAGCACGCAGGCATCCCTTACTTCGTGATCGAAAAGAACGACGAAGTCGGTGGTACCTGGTACGAAAATCAGTACCCCGGGGCGCGCGTCGATTCGCCGAGCCGCACCTACACCCATATCTACGGCGTTGATTTCGAATATCCGAACGCGTTTTGCCCGCAACGCGAAAACTTAAGGTACTTCCGATGGGTGGCGGACAATTTCGATATTCGCAAAGACATTACCTTTAAGACCGAGGTCAAAGCGATCGTTTGGGACGAGACTACCAAGCTATGGGAGATCCGGACCAAGGGTCCCGATGGGCCGCGCGTCTGGCATGCCAACGCGGTTATCGCGAGCGTTGGCTTTCTGTCGCGCCCGAACATGCCGGACATCGAAGGGATGGAAAGCTTTGAGGGCAAGGCGTTTCATACGGCTCGATGGCCAAAAGGCCTCGAGTTAAAAGGCACGCGGGTCGCGGTGATTGGTACCGGGGCAACCGGCTATCAGATGGTTCCTGAGCTGGCGAAACTGACCGATCACACATTCGTTTTTCAGCGAACGCCGAATTGGTGCTTCGATACGAAGAGTTATCTTGGGCCTTTTCCAGCGCAGGTGAACTGGCTGGATCGCAACTTCCCCTATATCAGGAATTTCATCCGCTTCCGCCTCAGCTGGCTCGCGGGGCCGGAAACTTTCGCGCCGATCATGCGTATCGATCCTCAGTTCGAGGATCAGCACGCCCGGAGCGCGATGAACAAGAAGATCCGAGAACAGCAGCTGTCATTCATTCAGAAAAAGCTGGCGAGCCGCCCGGATCTCATCGAGAAAATGACGCCGGTTGCGCCGCCCTATTCAGCGCGACCCATCATCATCGATACGGATTACTCAATCTATGATGCGTTGCTGCGTGACGATGTAACCCTGGTCACCGAGCCGATTCTGAAGATCACGCCAAATGGGATCGAGGTAAAAGGCGGCGTCGAGTACCCGGTTGATATCATCGTCTATGCGACCGGGTTCAAGGCCAACGACTTCCTCTGGCCCATGGAGATTCGAGGGAGGGAGGGCAAGCGCGTCGAGGAACTCTGGCAAAAGGACGGCGCCCGTGCCTACCTCGGCACGATGCTCCCGGGGTTCCCGAACTTCTTTATGATCTACGGGCCCAACACCAATAACTTCGGCGGGCTGCAAATTGTCGATTTCGAAGAAATGGTCACGAGATTCGCACTTCAATGCATCGGTGGCTTGATTAGCCAGAACAAGCGAACCGTCGACGTCTCGCTCGATGCCTATTGGCGGTATAATGACGAAGTCGATCGGGCCGAAGCATTGATGATTTACAAAGATCCGCGTGCCCATAACTACTACAAGAACGACAGCGGGCGGTCGGCGGCCAATAACCCCATCGATATAAGAAAGATCTGGACCTGGCTGCGTGACCCACTCGATGGCAAGGTTAACGGCGAACGAACCGGCGATCCCGAGGCGTTGGCCAATCCCGCCGTGCGGCCATACTTGAAGGAAGATCTGCTCGTGGAGTAAAGGAACTCAACCGATTGATCCGCTGTTGCTCTCAATCGATCCGGCTCCAGCGGTTTGAATCCGTGGGAGCGGCACGCTATTGACTGTGTCTGCGAACCAGCACGAATTCAGAAGACCGTTTCGGACTCGAGCCATTTCCCTCGCCACCACCAGACTTATCGCGATGGATTGGACCCGAGCCGTAGCGTAATGCCAATGACTCAACTTGCATCTGAGGCCGTTTCTGTTCCTGTGAGAGCACATATTGTGGAATGCTCGGATCACTCCGTCTTTACCACGGACGACTAGAATCGACGTATTGCAGATCGCGAGTTCCTTTACGAAATAATCCCCCGGACCAGGGATCTGTTCTACTCGCCCAACGTGGAGCCACACCCCACTGAAAATCCGCGCACGCTCTTTCTCGAAATATTCGCGCGAGACAATATGGCTGAATCGAGATTGGTCCCGTGCCAAGTTCCGGATACAGGTCGTGCCACTTCGTTTCGCTCGCGCTCTGTACACTGGAAGAACTCATCGTTCACTACCTTTCGCCCATCAATCGTGGACAGGAATAAATCGGAAAAAGTCATATCCGTCGAGGACTGCGGGTTGGCCAAAGTTTTCGATGGCCGGAGTAATCTCAGCCAGAGACAACGTCATTAGAAAGAGCCGATTAACGTCTGCAGGAATGCCGTGCAGTAAGAATCCATTCAGAAACTCGAGTATGTCTGGCATCCGCGGGATCATTGCGTCGTAAAACGCTCGGAGCTCGGCCATGCTGCCGGTATGGCGCTTGGCGCTCCGTTCGCGCTCCGAAGACAATGCCCAACTCAGCAACGGTTCCAGATCTCGGAACTGCTCTGGTAATAGTGACCGCTCGTCCATTTTCATCTCTGCACAGCGACCGGTCCGCTCCTATCTATACTAACTAGATCAATCACCTTTCGCTGACCGTCCAAAGACTCGAGAATGGCTCCTCACGCGAATTCGACCCCCAGGCATGGATTTTTGCAAGCCGCCTGAAATCCCCACTGGGCAAAGGGTGAAACCCGGATTCATCGGCTTAACCGTCGCGCCCACTGCCAGCGCCCAAACCGCCGATAGCCATCCGAAAGACCATATGCGCCATCCGCTGCTGTTGTTCCCCAGCACGTCCGGGATCATCCTGTGGGTGCCTCCCGGTTAGCCCATTCTACAGCAAGACGGTCAAAAGTCGCGTGTCCTGACCGTCGAGCGAGCTGCCGCGATCGGTCGCGATCTCTCTCAGCAGCTTACGCAGTGTGCAGCGATACTCACGCTTCAGCTGTTCAATTTCATCGTGATACGCGCCGGTCAGCGTCTCGGCCTCCCGAATGAGAACCTTGACCTCCGCCGGGTGGGCGGACCGGTATTCGAGGTGATTGTTGATAAACGCGTGCAACCGCTCCTCGGCGCCTTCAACGCCGCGACTGCGATCTTCAAAGCCGCTGAGCAAATCCTGATGGGTCTGCCGGGAAATCAGGTAGAGCAGCTCTTCCTTGTTACGCAAATAATAATAGATGCGTGGAATGGTTATCTGCGCACATTCCGCGATATCGCGTAGCGTGGCCAGGCCGTAGGTTTTGTCAGCAAACACCAACGCCGAGGCCCGCAAAATGTGATCGATGTTCGCATCGTACGCCTTCCGAGCGTTGACTGCTCTCAGAGTCGGCGGCCGGCTCGACGTCTTAGGGAGAGCTGCGTTAATTTTCGACATCTTTGATCACGACATATTGCTGGATGGGGCGATCACCTCGACGAGTTTGTGCATATCGACGTACTCGCGAATGCGCCTAATCTTGCCCACTTCAATCTCGAAGACGAAGCAATATGCATTTTCGTAATTGCGACCATTGATGAGTCTGCCGCGGTTCGTCATCTCCATCAGTACCGTATCGCCGTCGCGATAAACGCGGTGAATCTCGCTCGTCAACCCGCTTGGAAATCTTTTGGCTGCCCCCGCGCCATATCCAGGATCTCAGATTTGCCTTTGCGAAGGCCGGAGAAATCCGCGAGATCGCCGGGGATAACCCAGCTAACCTCGTCTGACAAACTGGCGAAGGCGACTTTGATGTCGCCTTTGCCAAGTGACTGCCAGAAATTGGTTACCAGATCACGGTTGTTGTCGGTGCTCATGATAGTTGTCGCTTTGCGGCGGACCCGGCGTTAGATGCGATAAAAGTCGCAAGCGTTCTTACAAAGGATCTTCTCAATCGACGCCGGCGGCAGGCTCGATAATTGCTCGCGCGCCTTGGCGACCGGATGCACGAAGCCCTCGGCGTGCGGATAGTCCGAGCCGATAAAGAATTTGTCGTCGCCAGCGAAATCCACGATGTACTTGAACATCTTCTCCCCCGGATCGCCGCTGACCCAGATGTTGCGCGCGAAGTTTTCCGACGCCGGCCGCTTCATCTCACTGGTATGGCCCATGTAGCTGTAGCGATAATCCAGGCGCTCTATCCACTCGCCGACCCACCCGACCATCGCCTCGATGGGGGCGACCCGCAGCCGTGGAAAACGCTCAAAAACGCCACCTACAACCAGCGTGGTCAGCGCCTGACGCGGGTCCTGTATCAAATTCATGGTGAAATACATCATGCTGGGCTTGGGATCGTGATGCCATGCGCTGCCGGTGTAGTGGCGATGCGTATACCAGGTGCAGACCGAGCGACATATCGAGCTCTTGCGCCGATGCCCAGACCGGATCGTAGGCGGGATGCGCAAAGCTGCGTCCAGCGATCGGTGCCGCTGAGATGAACGCTGTACGGCAGTCGAGCTTAGCGACGCGCTTGAGTTCGGCGCAGGCGAGATCCGAGTCTCGTATCGAGATGTGCGCTGCAGGAAAGAGTCGCGCCCGGTGGCCCGCGACGAGATCGAGAGCATACCGGTTATAGGCGCGGCATAGCGCGTCGGCCAGGATCGGATCTTCAAGTTCACCTTCCCAGACGATGCCAAGGCGTGGATAGATGGCCTGAAAGGCGATCTCCTCTCCGTCGAGAAACCGGATGCGCGCATCCATGTCCTGCCACTGCGCGCCGTAGACCGTGTACTGATCGAAGTTGCTGGCGTTGACCCCTTCTTCCTTCTGGCCGTACCCGGTGAAGATGCCGAGCAAGCTCGCCGACTTCCTGGTCGCGCAGCTTGAGCGGCCGATTGTCGCAGAGCATCACGCGCTGGCCGGTGGCGGGGTCTTTGGCAATTTTGACCGCTCGCTCGCGAAAGGCAGGATCAATGTGGCTCTCGAAGAGATCGAGCGGTTCCATGAAGTGACTGTCGCCATCGACGTTTTTTCATGATCAGTGTCTCCGACGATATTTCAATTCTGAATGATCGCTCAGACTAAGGATCGGATACAACTAATTTGCGAGGGCGGTAAAGGCCGAAGGGAGTCCCCTCTTTTTTGAACCGTCACTTGACGCGAGCAGGATCCGACTCGAAGACCAATTCTTCTGCGTGCCGGGCATTGATAACCGAATCCGTCTTGCCGCAGGACGTCATCGTTCCCCGTCAGGAATAGTGAGTCAGTCTGGGGCGA
>Ga0074045_10000895_pt1 | contig 29220 bp, 20 predicted proteins | sample BogForMeECP23OM2_FD_94442 | JGI IMG/M metagenome (GOLD analysis project Ga0074045, IMG submission 94442) | Bog forest soil microbial communities from Calvert Island, British Columbia, Canada - Bog Forest MetaG ECP23OM2 | ecosystem: Environmental > Terrestrial > Soil > Wetlands ...
AACGTGATGCTACGGAAGCGACGACGGCTTTTGAATCGAGGGTAGCCAGCTTTCTCGCCACGTTTCACTCGGCGAAAGAACGCCTCGTAAGTCTTGCTCACACGCCGGAGAATATCTTGGCAGCAGGAAAAGTTTGCCAACCCCAGGTCGCCAGCGGCACGAATCTCTTTCAACTGATTGGCTTGGGTGCAGTAGTTGATAGAAACTCTCTGTCCCCACGCATCACGACGTTCTTGCAACGCCGCGTTGTACAAGCGACAGGCTTCGCCCAACTGCACACCCAACAGTTCGCTTTGGAGGCGGGTGGTGAATAGCCGATATTTGAACGTCGTACGCATGAGATGCTTGGTTCGCAATATACCTTTTAACTGTTGCTTCCGAGACAGCACCGATGCTGCCGATGTAGTAGCTCCGAGACTACAGACTCGGCAGATACGACTTGAGCCACGGAAATTGTTCTCGAAATTGGTGGCTCGTGAATCCCTTGAACTGTGCGCGGCCAGCCTTGCTGGTGCCATAGTTGGGTCACTCTCAACGAACCTGTGAACGTGGTCGGGCATGATTTTCACACCGTGAATTTCTGTCTTAATCTCTTTCGCTCTCTGGTACAGCAGTTCGCGCAACCGCTTTTCCAGAGTATCCACGAGGATGCGCTTGCGATACTTGGGGCACCACACCAGGTGATACTGGAGCGAGAACACCGAAGCAGCGTTGACTCTGTAGCGATTATCCATGACTTGACGGTATCACGTCATTCGATATCTGTCAAGCATCTAAGCAACTAAAGGAGAAGACGCGATTCCCCGGTCCGCTAAATCAGACAGTCCCCTCGCGCCGCAGATTATGGAATTGTTGGGGAAATCGAAGCAGGAGCTTCAAGCGTACTCTAAGACGCTGGGAGAACCGTCCTACCGCGGCAGGCAGATTTACCACGCATTGTATGCGGAGAGAAAGTTTGACGTCGCGAGTTTCACGAATTTGCCGGCGGCGCTGCGAGAGAAGCTGCGGCAAGAAGCAACGGTAACCTTGCCGGTTGTGCGGCAGAGGTACGAGTCGAGCGATGGATCGGTGAGGTACCTGTTCGGACTGAGCGTTGGGAAAGAAGCGTCGGCGGGGATACCAAAAGCGGCACGGACGAAGCCCACGGCGGTGGAAGCGGTGTTCATGCCGAGCGAAGGGCGGCAGACGATTTGCATATCGACCCAAGCAGGTTGCGCGGTGGATTGCCAGTTTTGTCTGACGGCGAAGTTAGGGTTAATCCGGAATTTGACGGCCGGAGAAATGCTGGCGCAGGTGTTGGTGCCGTTAGTGGAGATGGGTGGAAGAGAGAGCGTTGGGAAAATGGAAGACGCTGAGGGCGAACAGGAGAGTTCGGCGCTTGCGGCGCGAACCAATGTGGTGTTGATGGGGCAGGGCGAACCACTGCTGAATTTCGAGCATGTGATGGCTGCGCTGCGCATTTTGCTGGATGCGGAAGGAGTGGGACTTTCGCCGAAGCGGGTAACGCTCTCGACGAGCGGAGTGGTGCCAGGAATCGAGCGACTGGCGAAGGAAGCGGTTCGGCCGAAGCTGGCGATATCGTTGAATGCATCCTGCGACGAGCAGCGCGATGTGCTGATGCCCATCAACAAAAAGTATCCGCTGAAAGTGCTGATGGAAGCTTGCCGGAGATATCCACTGCGGAATTGGGAGCACCTGACGTTTGAGTACGTGATGCTGGGTGGCGTGAACGACAAAGTGGAAGACGCGCGACGAGTGGTGAAATTGCTGGCGGCGCTGGATCGAGTAAAAGTGAACCTGATTCCGTGGAATCCGGGCGAGTTGCCGTTCAAGGAATCGAGCGCGGAAACGATCGATAGGTTTCAGAAAGCTCTGACGGATAAGGGCGTGCCGGCGTTTGTGCGGTATTCGCGGGGACGCGACGTGATGGCGGCGTGCGGGCAGTTAGCGCTGATGGAACTAAACAGTTCGCCGCTAAGCTTTATCCGCTAGCAGGAGTGCAGGGGACACTCTGCGCAGCGCCGGGACATTCCCAAAATCGTAGAGTTGAGATTCTTCGAGCATCCTCGTCGGAGGTCCTCAGAATGGCAGTTTTGCCCATTCCGAGAGGTTATTAAGGGGATTCATCGAGGCGTTTCAGCTTATCGGGCGAACTCCCGTGACAGACATGAGGCGGCCTGAGAGCGGGCCTTCGCGGCGGTAACTGAAGAGCAGATCGCTGCAGCAGGCGGTGCAGAGGTCAGCGGAATCGATGTTGTTGGGGCGCAGGCCTGAGGCGATAAGTTGAGAGCGATTGGCCCCGCGAAGATCGAGGTGGACATTTTTCGGAGGCGGCTGGTGGCCCGGTGGCGCCATGTTGAGCCACTGAATGGGATTGGGTTCGTCTCCGGTGCGCGGTTCGTCGAAATAATTGTGCGCGTCGGCGAATTGCGCAGTGAATTTGCTGACAAGCTCGACGCCAACTTCATAGCAGCAAGGGCCGATGGAGGGGCCGAGCGCGGCAAGAATGTCGACAGGTCTACAGCCGAATTCGAGTTGCATGCGGCCAATGGTTTTTTGAGCGACGCGCGCGAGCGTGCCGCGCCAACCAGCGTGAACGGCGGCGACGACGCGTTTCTTTGGATCAACGAGAAGAATGGGCACGCAATCGGCAGTTTGCACGCCGAGCAACAGGCCGGGGGTGTTTGTGAGCGAGGCGTCGCCTTTCGGAGGCGCGGCGGCGGGCTTCGAGAAGAGCTGAACGACGTCGGAGTGAATCTGCTTCAGCGGTAATAAAGTAAGGCCTTTGGCAGCGAGAGCGGACTGAAACAGGCGGCGATTTTCTATCACGGCTTCGCGGGAATCCCACTCCATGAAACCAAGATTCAGAACTTTTTCGCCATCGAGGACACTGGTTCCGCCGAGGCGCATGCTGAAACCGTGGACCAGCCAGGGAATTTTCGCGAAGGGAGCGAGTTGTAAGATTTGCAGTCCACCGGAGCGCTTCAGCAACCACGGAGAAGAAACGGAGGGACGGCGCGCGGAGGGCTTTGCGTGTTGACGCGTGCGATGATTTCTTTTCAATGTTTTCGTGGCAGCCACAATCCGAACAGTATAATCGCAACCAGGTGAAGGTAAGAAACGGGCGTCCAGCTGCGGCAGAGAAGCCGCTACCGAAAGGTGAGCCATGATCGTGGGAATGGGAATCGACATTGCAGAGGTGCCGCGGATTCAGGCGGTGATTGAGAGGCAAAAAGAGCGCTTCCTGCGACGGGTGTACACGCTGGACGAAGTTGCTTACTGCGAGCAGTTCAAGAACAAGTACGAGCGATACGCGGGACGATTCGCGGTAAAAGAGGCGGCGATGAAGGCGCTCGGGACCGGATGGAGCCGCGGAGTGCGCTGGGTGGATGTGGAAGTGGTGCGACAGCGGGGTGGCCGGCCTACGTTGGCGCTAAAGGGCGAAGCGAGGAAGATCGCGGATGGATTGGGCGTGAAGAATATTGCGGTGAGCATCACGCATACGGCGGAGCAGGCGCTGGCCCAGGTGATATTTGAGGGATGAAGGGCGGACGTAAGGTTTAAGTTGAGGTCCTTCGCTGCGCTCAGGATGACAACCGATTCGTTTTCGTCAGAACAGCGAGTTAACAATCCAGCATTTGAGAGTGGCGTGGCGTGAAGCGTTGCTACCGGTCCGTCACTTTACCAGGAGGAACGGGCCTAGGGCTAAGGCGTCAATGCCGGCGCAGTAGAAACTGCGGACCGCGCCGCGGGGATCGGTGACGAGAGGTTCGCCAAAGAGGTTGAAGGAAGTGTTGACGAGGATGGGAGCGGGGGCCGACTCGCCGAATTTGTGAAGGAGCTTCCAGAAGAGCGGATTGGCGGTGCGCTCGACGGTGTGAACACGGATGGCGTTGCCATGGAAGGCGAAACGTTCGAGACCGGCGACGGGTTTCGTGAGGGTGGCGAGTGAAGCCATGAAGCGACAGTTGGGAGAAGCCTCGAAATAGTCGGCGGCGCGTTCCGCAGGGACGGAAAGAGCAAAGGGATGGAATTCCTCGCGGTGCTTGATGTACTGGTTGACGTTCTCCACGATGTATTCGGAAAAGGGCGAAGCGAGCAAGCTGCGATTGCCAAGGGCGCGGTGCCCGAATTCGGAGCTGCCCTGGCACCAGGCAACAATTTTGTCGCGAAGTAGAAGGCGCGCGGCTTCGTCGACCAGTTCGTCTTCGCCGGAGAGGTAGTGATAGGTGATTTTACAGTTGTCCAGAACAGTCTTGATTTCCTGGGAATCAGCGTGCATGCCGAGGGAAAGAGTGGCGAGCGGGGCACGGGTGGAATGGCCGGTAGTCTTCTTGAGGGCGAGATAAGCGGCCCCGAGTGCGGTGCCGGAGTTGCCGGAGACGGGCTGGACGTAGACATGGTCAAAGCCGCCGCGTAATTCAAGGGCGCGCACGAGCAAAACATTCAAGAACAAGCCGCCGGCGAGGCAAACAGAACGCGCGGAAGTTCGCTCGCGAAAATTGGTGGCCAGCTGCAAGACAACTTCCTCGACATAATCCTGAGCGCTGCGAGCAATATTGGCGCGCCACGCAGGGGTGCGGGCAAAACCGCGTGAGGAAAGCCCGAGTTCACGATAGAACTGCGGCGAGAAAATGCCGCGATGGTCGGGGCCGGACAGATAATAGCGACGATTGAGAGCGATGCTGCCGTTGGGCTTCCATGCAAACAATTTGCGGAACACGGGAAGAAATTCCGGTTGGCCATCCTTGCTGAGCCATTGAATCTTGTGTTCATCGCGAAGCGGGCGAAGCCCGGCAAGTTCCGTGACCCGGGAATAGAACCAACCGAGAGAATCGGGGAATTTCAAAGAGAGCAGTGGCTCGAGCTCGTCGCCATCACCGAGCGCGATTAGACCGGCGTGCGAGCCGATGCCTTGATCGAGGGAGAGAATCAGGGCGCGATCGAAGCCGGAGGTGTAGTAGGCGCTGGCAACGTGACAGAGATGATGATCGAAATGGGCAGGCCGGGGGCCGTCGCGAAGAAGCTGGTGAAGAAGCTCTTGCGCGGCGGAACGGACATGACGCTTGCCTCGAGGGCGTGTGGCTGGAGGAACGCGATCGGCGAGCCCGATGGCACGGATTTCGGAAAGCTTCAAACGATTCTCAAGGAGGCAGCGGTCGAGCGCGAGCCGAGGGACATCGGTAGAGTCCTGCAGACGAGTAAGTTTTTCCTCTTCAATGGCAAAGAGGACGCCGCGGTCGTTGAGGAGGGCGACGGCTGAACTGCGGCCTAATGTGGAGATACCAAGAACGTACATGAACCGTCCAGTCCAACGGCCATGGTCAATTTACACGAGGACAGGCGCAAGGGGCAATGCAAGAAGGACTGTACCGTCGAGATGAGTGACAGAGGCGGCGACGAACTGATTGGGCGGAAGGACAAGCGGGAGTTCGACGGAGAGATAGTTTTCAGAAAGAGCGGGAGTCGAATGAATGTGAGCTGGGCCGCGATGCAGGGTAAGGAGTTGCAATGTGCGACCTATTTGGGAATTGCGAAAGGCCGCCGATTTGCTTTCGGCGAGGGCGCGAAGTTCACGGGCGCGGGTTTTGATGGTGCGGCCTGGCAGATGATTTGAGAGCGATGCGGCTTTAGTGCCAGGGCGGCGTGAATAGGAGAAGACGTGGAGATAGGTGAATGGGCGATCTTCGATGAAGCGCAGAGTGGCAAGGTGATCGGCTTCGGCTTCGCCGGGGAAACCGGTGATGACGTCGGCGCCGATGGCGGCGTGGGGAAGGCGCTCGCGGATGAGTTCAACGCGGCGGGAATAGTGCTCGGCGCGGTACCAACGATGCATGGCGGCGAGGATACGGTCCGAGGCGGATTGCAGAGGCAGGTGGAAATGGGGAGCGATGCGATCGGTGGACGCGAACAGGTCGATGAGGTCGCCGGTAACGTCGAGAGGTTCGATGGAGCTGATGCGGAGGCGTTGCACGGGAGTTTCATCGAGGATGCGGCGGAGAAGATCGAGGAATTCGACGCGGGGAGAAAGATCGCGACCGTAGCTGCCGAGATTGATGCCGCTGAGAACGATCTCACGAAAGCCGGAATCGGCGAGGCGTTGAATTTCACAAACAACCGCGGGTGCCGGAAGACTGCGGGATTTGCCGCGAACAAACGGGATCACGCAGAAAGAGCAGCGAGAATTGCAGCCGTCCTGAATTTTGAGGGTTGGGCGGGTGTGATTCCCTTCCCCACCAAGAACAGGAGCGACAAGCACATCGGTAAGTTCGGAAATGTTGCCAGTAAGGATGGGAGCGCAGTGGTAAGGAACAGCCTCGCTTGCGGTGTGGCCGGAGGAAGCAGGCGGCGGCGCCAAGATTGGTAACGAGGCGTGGGTGAGAATGGGTGCGCCGGGAAGCTCCTGCACAAGGCGAGGAATTTGCGGTTTGTGGGAATTGCCAACGACGAAGGAAACGCCTGCGAGACGAGCAATGTCTTCCGGGGCGCGTTGGGCGTAACAACCGGTGACAATGATGCGCGCGGAAGGATTCGCCGAGTGCATCTTGCGGATGGCGTCGCGGGCTTGAGCGTCGGCGGCGGCAGTGACGGTGCACGTGTTGAGAATAACGACGTCGGCAGAGGAGCGATCGGAAGAGGCGGAGCAGCCCTGGTCGCGCAATTGGCGCTCGATGGCGGCGCCGTCGGCCTGCGTGGCGCGGCAGCCAAACTGTTCGATGTAGAAGGTGGTCATGTGGAGCGGCGGCTAGAAGGGATATTTAAGCACAGATGGATGGCACGCGACAGCAGAGTGCGCGACCAGTGATCGGTTATCAGGGATCAGGAAACGATTGGTCGGAATCGGGTGAGAAGAGGCAAGAATTAGTGTTAGCGGACCGCCTCAGCCCCTCGCCAAGCTCGGGATAAAAAGGAGGTCCCTACTTGAGCGAGAACACCGAAGCAGCGTTGACTCGGTACCGATTATCAGCCATGACGTGACGGGATCACGTTATTCGATATCTGTCAAACATCTAAGAAACTACGGGAGCAGACGCGATTCCCCCGTCAGCTAAATCAGACAGTCCCCTCGCGCCGCAGATTATGGAAATGTAGACCGAGGCGAGTTAGGCCTGGGCCATGCGGCGCTGAAAGGTCAAAAGGATCAGGTCGGCGCGGCGGCGAACGCCGAACTTATTGAGCAAGTTGGACACGTGAAATTTCACCGTGCGTTCGGCAATATTGAGCTTGCTGGCGATTTCCTTGTTGGAGAGATTCTCAAGAAGCGAATCGAGAACTTCCTGTTCGCGGCGGCTAAGATTGGTGATGGATTCGGTCTTGAGACGGCGGCCCTGACTCGTAAGGATGGAGTCGACGAAGCCAGAAAGCACCGAACGGGGCACCCAGAAACCACCTTGCGAAACGAGAGGAAGCGCGCGGGCCAGCTGATCGCGGGCTTCGGCGTAAGTGAGGATGCCTTTGACGCCAAGACGCAACAGGGAGTAGGCGTTGGCTTCGTTGATGGAGTCGCCCACAACGATGAGGCGCGCGTCAGTGTAGCGTTCCAAGATGTTGGTGAGCAGAGCACCGGTGGCCTGGCGCGCGGCATGCGCGTCAATCACGAAGACCTGAGCGCGGGGAGGCTCAAGATTGCGCAGGTCGGGGGCCAAGGTGGATTCGAGCTGCTTGGAAATGACCTTGAACTGAGAGGCTTTGCCAAGAAGACGCTCAAATTCGCTCAAAACCAGCGGATGTGGGGACAGCAAGCAGACAGTTAGTTTCGGAGACATGCGTTTAGTAGCCACTGTACTTGAGGGTAGTGAAAGGGCGGCGAAGGGGCAAGGGCCTTGGGGACAGATGTTCACGAACTGTTACTGACAGATTGGACTTGTTTTGGAGAGGGTTGCGAGTGACAGGGAGAGGAGTCGATTCCGGGAGCAAAGCCACGTAAAATAGTGGGCTGAGAAGGAAGGACGAAAAGTCCTTATAGGGACACAAGGTTACGAGAAGTTCGAGGAAAAAGGGCTGCATGAGAAACCTGAAGGAATCGGACAAGGCACTGCGGGAACTGCTGGGGCAACGCATCCTGGTATTGGATGGCGCAATGGGCACGATGCTGCAGCAGCGGTCCTTGACGGCAGCGGATTTCGGCGGAGCGGCGCTGGAAGGCTGCAACGAGAACCTGGTGCGGACAAGGCCGGACGTGGTGCTGGACATCCACCGAAAATATTTCGAAGCGGGATCGGACATCGTCGAGACCAACAGCTTTGGAGGGACTCCGCTGGTGCTGGCCGAATATGGGCTGGCAGCGGATGCGCAGGAGTTGAACAAGCGGGCGGCGACGCTGGCGCGGCAAGCGGCGGAGGAGTGCTCGACACCGGGAAAGCCACGATTTGTGGCGGGGTCCATGGGGCCGACGACGAAGGCGATTACGGTGACGGGAGGAGTGACGTTCCAGGGCTTGTTGCATAGCTACTACGTGCAGGCAAAAGGGCTGATCGAGGGAGGGTCAGACCTGCTGCTGGTGGAGACCTGCCAGGACACGCGAAACATCAAGGCAGCGATTCTGGCGATTCAAAAACTGGGCCGGGAAATTCGAACGCCAGTTCCCTTCCTGGTGTCGGTGACCATCGAGCCAATGGGGTCAATGCTGGCGGGACAAACGGTGGAGGCGATGTGGGCTTCGCTGAGACACGCGCATCCGCTGGCCTTCGGAATGAACTGCGCGACCGGGCCGGAGTTCATGACCGACCATATCCGGACGCTGAGCACGCTGACGGGCGAATTTGTGTCCTGCTATCCGAATGCGGGCTTGCCGGATGAGGAAGGTAAGTATTTGGAAACGCCGACGACGCTGGCGGCGCAGCTAGAGAAATTTGTGAACCACGGATGGCTGAACATCGTGGGAGGTTGCTGCGGGACAACGGAGAAACACATCTGCGCGATTTCGCAGATGGTGGACGGGAAGAAACCGCGGGTGCGACCGGCGGAAGCGCACCGGGCGGTGTACTCGGGGATCGAGACGATCGAGGCGGACGATCAGACGCGACCGCTGCTGGTGGGCGAACGGACGAACGTGATTGGATCGCGGCTGTTCAAGAATTTGGTAGCAGAAGAAAAGTGGGAAGAAGCGACGGAGATTGGGCGCAGACAGGTGAAGGGCGGAGCGCACATCGTGGATGTATGCCTGCAGAGCACGGAGCGGGATGAAAAGAAGGATATCCCCGAGTTTTACGAGAAGCTGATCCGGAAAATCAAAGCGCCGATCATGATCGATACAACCGATCCGACGGCGGTCGAACTGGCGCTGACGTATTGCCAAGGGAAAGCGATCATCAACTCCATCAATCTGGAGGATGGCGAAGAGAAGTTCGAGAAAGTGGTGCCGATCGCGCACGACTTTGGCGCGGCGATCGTGGTGGGCTGCATCGACGAGGATAAGCTGCAGGCGCAAGCGTTCACGCGGGAAAGAAAACTCGAGATCGCGAAGCGGTCCTACGAATTGTTGACCAAGAAATATGGTATGGCGCCGGAGGATATTGTCTTCGACCCGCTGGTGTTTCCGTGTGCGACGGGAGATGAAAACTACATTGGCGGCGCGGTGGAGACGATTGAAGGGATTCGACTGATCAAAGACGCGCTGCCGGATACGCGGACGATACTGGGAATATCGAACGTGTCGTTCGGGTTGCCGGCAGGCGCGCGCGAAGTGGTGAACTCGGTATTTTTGTACTACTGCACGAAAGCGGGCCTGGACCTGGCAATCGTGAATACCGAGAAGCTAGACCGGTTTGCGTCGATCCCGGAGCACGAACGGCGGCTGGCGGAGAATTTGCTGTTTCAACATGCGCCGAAGGACGTTCCGGCAGACCACCCGCAAGCGGCGTTGCTGCGTGATGTGCCGAATGATTGGCGACAACAGAGCAAAGAGCAGAAGGCGGCAATCAACCAGTACCACATTGCCGCAATCACGGAACACTCCCGAAGGGCCACGAAGAAGGAGAAAGTGAAGGCGGAAAACCTGCCTTTGGACCAGCGGCTTTCAAACTACATTATTGAGGGGACGCGAGACGGACTGGTGGGCGACCTGGACCTGAAGCGAGCCGAAGGCGCGGCGCCGCTGGCGATTATCAATGGGCCGTTGATGGACGGGATGGCGGAGGTGGGACGGCTGTTCAACGCGAATGAGTTGATTGTGGCGGAGGTGCTGCAGTCGGCGGAAGCGATGAAGGCAGCGGTGAATCACCTTGAGCAATTCATGGAGAAAGCGGACACGGCGAAGCGCGGGAAAGTGGTGCTGGCGACGGTGAAGGGAGACGTACACGACATCGGGAAAAACCTGGTGGAGATAATTCTGAAGAACAACGGATTCGAGGTGGTGAACCTGGGAATCAAGGTGCCGCCGGAGGATCTGATCAAGGCGTATCAGCAGCATCACCCGGACGCCATCGGACTTTCGGGCTTGCTGGTGAAAAGCGCGCAGCAGATGGTGATCACCGCGAGCGATCTGAAGGATGCAGGAATTGATGTGCCGCTGCTGGTGGGAGGAGCGGCGCTGAGCGCGAAGTTTACGCAACAAAAGATCGCACCGAGTTACGGAAACGCGGTGTGCTACGCGAAGGATGCGATGACCGGGTTACGGCTGATGAATGAACTGATGGACCCGGCGACGCGAGCGAGGGTGATCAGCGAGCAATTGGCCAGCGGGAACGGCGTGAGCGTTTCGACGACGGTGAAGGTAGTGGAAAAGCCGGCGGTGAAGCGTTCGCCAAAAGTACGCACGGATTTGCCAATCCAGCCGGTAGGTTATCTGGACCGGAAAGTCCGACTGGTGCCGGATTTGCGGGAGATCTGGAGCTACGTTAGTCCGTTCATGCTGTACGGGCGGCATATGGGGTACAAGGGCAACTTCGAGCGACAACTGGCGGCACGGGAGACGAAGGCCGTCGAGTTGTTCAATGAAATGGAAGAGGTGAAGAAGGAAGCTGCGGAGTTCATGAAGGTGCGGGCGGTATGGCAATTTTTTGAGGCCGAGGCCGAGGGCGAGGCATTGCATCTGTTTGCGCCCGACGGCAAAGAGCCGGTGGTGACATGGCGATTCAAGAGGCAGAAGGGCGGCGACCAACTCTGCTTGAGCGATTATGTGCTTGAACCGAAGGGCGGGAAGCGCGACCACGTAGCGGTGTTCGTGGTAACGGCAGGAGGAGGTGTGCGAGAACGCGCGGAGAAGGCCAAGAACGAAGGATACTACTTCAGGTCGCACGGGCTGCAGGCGCTGGCGATTGAATCCGCGGAAGCCTGCGCGGAATGGTTGCACCGGCGAATCCGAGAAGACTGGGGATTTCCAGATGCTCTAGAGATGACCATGGCGCAGCGGTTCACATCGAGATATCGCGGGAAGCGGTATAGCTTTGGGTATCCGGCTTGCCCGGACCTGGAGGACCAAGCGGGCATCTGGAACATACTGAGACCGGAAGACATCGGCGTGCAGCTGACCGAGGGATTCATGATGGATCCGGAAGCGAGCGTGAGCGCGCTGGTATTTCAACATCCCGATTGCACCTATTTCAGCGTGGCAGAGGGGACCGAGGGAAGTGAGAGTGAATGGGGAGTGAAATCGGAGAATGAATGAAACCATCGGGTGACTATCAGGCACGGATTGGGAAGTCGATAAGAGCCTCGATCGATGTGGAACAGACGCTGCTGAATGATTCCAATACAGTCGCGGAAATTGCGAGCGTGTGCAGCGCGATTGTGGCGGCGTTCCAGCAAGGTAACAAACTGCTGCTGTTTGGAAACGGGGGCAGCGCGGCGGACGCGCAACATATTGCCGCCGAGTTCGTAGGGCGGTTTGCTTTCAACCGCGCGGCGCTTCCGGCGATTGCGCTGGGAGTGAATGGATCGTGCCTGACAGCCATTGGGAACGACTACGGATTTGAGCAGGCATTTTCACGCCAGGTGGAGGCGTTGGGGCGCGCCGGAGACGTGGCCGTGGGAATTTCGACAAGCGGAACTTCCCCGAACATTCTCGAAGGACTGGCGACGGCCAAGAAAATGGGGCTACGGACGATCGCGCTAACGGGGCAAAGCGGCGGTAAACTCAGAGCCTGCGGAGACGTGGACAGTTGTATCTGCGCGCCGACAGACCAAACTCCGCGTATTCAGGAGTGCCACATTCTGATCGGGCACGCGATCTGCGAGATCGTGGAGCAGGAGCTTTTTGGATGAAGAGAGGCGTGTTTCTGGATCGTGACGGCGTAATCAATCGCAAAGCAAGCGAAGACGAATACATAACGCGTTGGGAGGATTTCCATTTTCTGCCGGACGTGGCGGATGGAATTGCGTTACTGAACCGGGCGGGATGGAGCGTCATCGTGATCAGCAATCAGCGATGCGTGGCCAAAGGGTTGCTGAGTGTCGCAACGCTGGAAGCGATGCACCAACGCATGAGCGAGGAGCTTGGCGCGGCGGGAGCAAAGGTGGATGGAATTTATTACTGCCCGCACGAGAAGGACGCTGCGTGCAATTGCCGCAAACCGGCGCCGGGAATGTTACTGGCGGCGGCCAAGGAACATCAGATCGATTTGCGGTCTTCCTGGATGATCGGAGATTCAGAAACGGATGTTGAGGCGGGGAGGCGGGCGGGTTGCAGGACAGCGCAGTTGGTGACAAACCCGGAATCGGTCGGTGGCGATGCGGATTTGTATGCGCGATCCTTGGTCGAGGCAAGCCGGAAGATCGTGCGGGATTCCGCTTAGCGCGCGAGAGGTTTCTGAGTTCGGGAGTCCTAGTTTGACTTGGTATTTTGCGGGTTTTCTGAGCGTGCAAATTCGCCGTTGACGCCGCCTAAGTTCCACAATTCACGACAATAAAATGACTTTGGGGCGGGAACCTTCCGAAGGTTTGGAGGGAAGCTTAATAGAGCTGCCACTGCCGAGGTGTCTGCGATCACAAGACACGAGGGAGCAGGGGCGCACGTCTAAGGACTAGGATGAATTCAGGAGTGAGGTGCAAAGTGAAACGAAGAGATGTTCTATTGACGATCGGCATCGGCTGCCTCCAATTACTTGGCGCCATGGGGGCCCGCGCGCAAGCGCCGGATAGCACGAGCGCACCGAATCCACCAAGCGCAGGAAGCCAAGATCCGGCAAGCGGCGCAGCGGCGCAAAACCCAGGAACAAGGCAGCGAGGCGGAGAAGGGGGGCCACGGCCGCTGTTTGGGAAGATCACGGCCATACGAGATGGGGCAATCGAACTGGCAACGCCGGATGGCCAGACTCTGACAGTGAAGCTGACGGGCCAGACCGAGTTTCGCAAGGATCGCGAGCCGGCCAAGGCCACAGATTTCAAGGTCGGGGACATGGTCATGGTGCGAGGAGAGGAGAACGCGGATCACAGCGTAACGGCCAGGATAGTGGGGGCGCGGACGGGAGGCCCGGGCGGTCCAGGCGGACCGGGAGGGGCGGGCGGCCGTCAAATGGGGACGCTCGGAAAAGACTACGTAGTGGGAGAGGTGAAGGCAATCGATGCGCCGCGGCTGACCGTGTTGCGGCCAGACAACGTGACGCAGACGTTGGAACTGAACGAAGAGACTTCTCTGAGGAAGGGGCGGGACAGTATCACGATGGCGGATATTCAGGTGGGCGATCACGTGATGGCCCGGGGCGCGATGGGGAAAGATGTGTTCGTGGCAAAGGGCGTGATGGTGATGAACGCGGAGCAGTGGAAGCGCATGCAGGAGATGCGAGAGCAGAACAGCGGGCAAAAGGCACCGGGCAGCGAAGCAACGCCTCCAAAGCCTTAGGAGAAATTGTGAAGGTGGTATTGCGCGGAATCGTGGTGTTGCTCTGCCTGGCGCTGATTTGCGTCATTCTGTTTGTTTGTTTGGCGGTCGGACAGGAGCCGCCCGCGCAACCGGCTGCGGCGAGCTATCAAATCAGCGGCACGGTGAAAAGCGGAAAGACAACGCTGCCAGGTGTGACGGTAACCGCGTCGAACACGCTGACGGGGAAAAAGTACAGTGTGGCGAGCGGAGTTGACGGTTCGTTCGTATTTAAGAACCTGCCGCGTGGCCGATATGTGGTGAAGATAGAATTCATGGGCTTCGCCACGCAGACCAGCGAAGTGGTTCTGAATCCGGAGAATCCAGCGGGCAAAGTGGAAGCGGAGTTGGTGCTGGCGTCGCGCCAACAAGAACAACAGGCAGAACGCGCGAACAACGCCACAGCCGCGAGCCGCGGATTTCAGAGCTTGGCGGTGGACAATGCGCTCTCCGGGCTGACGGCGGGAAATGGCCAGAATGGAGTTGGCGGCGGAGCAGTGGGCGCGAGCGATCTATCGACTTTGCCGATGAATGGAGCCGGAGCGGATATTTCGTCAGAGTCCGTAAGCATCGCGGGAGCGCAGGGACGCAGCCAGGATTTTGGAGCCGGGAGCGAGGACGAACTGCAACAAAGGATTCAGGAATTCCGGGATCGCGCGCAGAGAGAGGGCGGAGGGGCATTCGGCCCAATGCCGGGTGGGCCGGGTGGTGGGCCGGGCGGCGGACCAGCAGGGGCTGGCGGGCCGGTGATGATGGGGCGACTGGGTCGCGGGTTTAATATCAACCAGCCGCATGGATTTCTGTATTTCCAGGACGACAATGCCGCGCTGGACGCACAGTCGTATTCGCTGACAGGACGAGAGGCCGCGAAAGCCAGCTACAACCAGCTACGGTTCGGGGCGTTCGTGGGCGGGCCGCTGAAAGTGCCGAGGCTGTTCGATTGGAGCAAGAGCACGTTCTTTACAGTTGGATGGAACGGAACGCGAGGCGCCACTCCTTACGATGCGTTTAGCACCGTTCCAACGGTAGCCGAGAGAAATGGCAATTTTTCAGGGCTGACAGACAAGAATGGCAACCCCATCACGATTTTCAATCCAACGACGGGCCAGCCTTTTGCCAATAATACGATCGATCCGAGCCTGTTCAGTCCAGCAGCGACAGCGCTCCTGCCATATATCTCCTTGCCGAATTTGCCGGGAGCCGCGCAGAACTTTCACTACATCACGTCGGACGAAAGCGATTCCGACAGCCTGAGTATGCGGCTGATCCACAATTTTATAAGCGGAGGAGGACCGGGATTCGGGCCGCTCGGGGGAGGCGGCGGAGGGCGAGGAGGAGGAAGAGGAGGACCGCGGAACAATTTGAACATCGGATTCAACTGGTCGCGGAACACCACCGCGATTGTGAACCCATTTCCGTCGTTAGCGGGAAGCACAAACACGCAAGGGTGGAACGGAAACGCGAGATGGACCTACGGGAAGGGACGCATCACCAACACCGCGGGGTTTACCTACAACCATAACCGGGTTGCGACGACGAATCTCTATTCGGGAGCGCTCGACGTGGCGGGCAACGCGGGTATTACAGGCATTTCAACGGACCCTTTCAACTGGGGCTTGCCAGGGATTTCGTTTAACAGTTTTGCAGGGCTGAACGGACCGGTACCGAGCCGCGAACTCGACCAAACGTATACGATAACCGACTCGGTGGTCTGGAGCCGCGGAAAACATAACTGGCGTTTCGGTGGCGACTACCGGCGAATCCTGCAGGATTTCCGTTCCGCGAGAAATGCAGAAGGAAGCTTCGTGTTCACGGGGTTCGCAACCGCGGAGTACCTGCCAGGAAGCACGCAGCCGGTCCCAGGCACGGGAATTGATTTTGCGGACTACCTGCTGGGCTTGCCGCAACAAACCAGCCTGCAGTCGGGAACGTCGGAGTACCAGTTTCGGGCGAATTCGTACGATTTGTATGTGCAGGATGATTGGCGGATATTCTCGAAACTGTCGCTGAACCTGGGATTGCGCTACGAATACATCGGGCCTTTTACCGAGGTCGACAATCACATCGCCAACCTGGACACGACTTTCAGTCCTGAATTGATTGCGGCTTTCCGCGTATTGCCGGGACAGACGGGACCTTATTCGGGAGTTTTTCCTGCATCGTTGGTGCGACCGGAGCGCAATAACTATGCACCGCGAGTGGGACTGGCGTGGAGAGCAGAGAAGAACATCGTGGTGCGGGCAGGATACGGAATCAACTACAACCTGGGGCAGTACGGCACGTTCATCCGGAATTTTGCGTACCAGCCGCCATTTGCGACCACGGCTACAAATGTCAGCCCGTACGGAAATTTTCTGACGCTGGAGAACGGATTTCCGGGGAGTCCGGAGCCATTGGTGACCAACAACTACGCGCTGGATCCAAATTACAAGCTGGCTTACGTGCAGATCTGGAACCTGGATATCCAGCGGCAGCTCCCGGGCAACGTGCAGCTGAATGTGGGTTACAACGGGGCCAAGGGCACGCGTCTGGACACGGAAAGGGCGCTGGTGCCGAGTTGCGCGGCGACCGACAGCTGCGCGTCGAATGAAGCTACGGCACCGTTCATTTACGAATCCTCGGAAGGAAACTCGATCCTGAACGCGGGATCGGTGCGAGTGAGAAAGAGGATGTCGAAGGGACTGGGAATCAGCGCGAGCTATGTATTCTCCAAATCGATCGATGATGCGTCTTCGATCGGTGGCGGGGGAGCGGTGGTGGTGCAGAATCCATTTTACCTGCCGGGAGACCGCGGGCTTTCGAGTTTCGACCAAACGCACAAGTTCATCGGGAACTGGATCTACGACATGCCCTTCGGGGACGGGCGGCGGTTTGTGACGACAGGACCTATGTCGCACGTGCTCGGTGGATGGCAGTGGAGCGGGGATTTCACGATCGCTTCGGGACTGTATTTTACGCCACGGGTGTTGGGGGCAACGGTGGACATTAACCGGGGGGTGAGCGGATCCGAGCGAGCGAACGTGGTGGCGGGCCAGCCGCTGGGAATATCGAATCCGACGACCGGGGAGTGGTTCAATACCGCGGCGTTTTGCGTGCCGGGACCGGGATGCGCAGGCGGAACGGTGTATGGAGATGCGGGACGGAATATTATTCTGGGGCCGGCGCAATTCACGTTTGATATGTCGGTGAACAAGACGATCGTGATTCGCGAATCGCGATCGCTGGATTTGCGGCTAACGGCGAACAACGTTTTCAATACACCGTATTTTTCGAATATAAATACGGTGGTGAACTCGCTGACGTTCGGGCAAGTGACGGGAGTGAGCAACATGAGGCGGGTGAGCATGGTGGCGAGATTCCGGTTCTGACAGCTGCGAAGATGCCATTGAAGGCAAAACTCGCAAGGACAGCAACGGCGCTGTTATTGGTGTGGCTGACGATGGGGAACCTGCTGGCGCAGCAGCCGCAGGCACCGGTCGAGAGCGGCGCGCGGATGCGCGTGTCGACCGAAGTGGTGCTGGTGAACGTAGTGGCGCGAGACAAGCACGGGAATCTGATCAAGGATTTGAAGCGCGAGGATTTCACGGTATACGAGGACGGAAAGAAACAAGACCTGGTGAGCTTCGACTTCGAGCATGTCGACGATCTGGCAATGGCGGGCGCAGCAGGAACGACGGTGAGCGGAACGGCAGAGCCGGGAAAGTTGCTGGGCCCGGGCCAACAAAAAAACCTGGAAGGGCGCGACCGGCGACTGATGCTGCTGTTTTTTGATTTTTCGGCGATGCAGCCCGACGACATTGACCGCGCGGTCGAAGCGGGACAGAAGTATGTGCAGGCGAAAATGCAGCCGGCCGACCTGGTGGCACTGATGTCGCTGGCCACAAATTTGAGCCTGGACCTGGATTTCAGCGATGACAAGAGCAAAATCCTGGCCAAGCTTGCCGCGTACAACTCCAGCGAGGGGCAAGGATTCGAGAATGGAAGCACCGGAAGCGCCGAGGGAGAGGCGGAGACGAGCGGGTCGTACACGCCGGACGACACGGACTACAACACCTTCAGCGCGGACCGCAAGCTGCTGGCGTTGCAGGCGGTAATGCAGGCGATGGGAAAGATCCCGCAGAAAAAGAGTTTGATTTATTTCAGCAACGGGATCACGCAGTCCGGCGTGGACAACCAGTCCGCGTTGCGAGCGGCGACGGCAGCGGCCGTGCGGGCCAACGTGGCAATCTATCCGGTGGACGTGCGAGGACTGTCGGCCTTTCCACCGGGAGGGCAGGCGCAGGCTGCCAGTTTGCACGGCCAGTCAGCGTACAGCGGCGCATCGGTATTGAACGATTTGAACGCGAACGATGCGTCGCAGGAAACGTTGTACACGCTGGCGGCCGACACGGGCGGCAAGGCGTTCATGGACACGAACGATTTGAGCGGGGTGTTCAGCCAGGTGCAGAAGGACACTTCGGCGTATTACGTTCTGGGCTATACGAGCACAAACCATTTGAAGGACGGGCACTTCCGGCGGCTGAAGGTGCAGCTCAACCGGCCCGATGTGAAGCTGGAATACCGCGCGGGATACTACGCGGACCGCGATTATCAACACATGAAGCAAACGGACCGCGAGGAGCAGCTGGAGGACGAGCTGGCAGCGGACCTGCCGCAGACGGACGTGGCGGTGTATGCGGGAACGGCCTATTTCCGGGCCGACGATTCGCACTACTTCCTGTCGGTGTCGCTGGTGGTGCCGGGATCGCAGATTCCATTTGTGCAAGAGAAGGACAAGGACAGCGCAACATTGGACATCATTGGGCAAGTGCGGGAAGGCGGGAAATTCCCGGTGGGACGATTGCGCGACACCGTGAAGCTGGCGGTGGACAGCGCGCAACAGGTGCGGCGCAAGAACGTGCAGTACAACACGAGTTTTGTGCTGGCGCCGGGAAACTATCATTTGAAATTTATCGTGCGGGAAAATCGCACCGGGCGGATGGGGTCATTCGAAACGGATGTGAGGATTCCGGATTTGCGGAAGACCCCAATGCGCATGAGCAGCGTGGTTTTGAGCAGCCAGCGGGTGCCGTCGACGCAAAAAAAGAAAGGCTTTCAACCGCTCGTGAGCGAACAGACAGAATTGGTGCCCAGTGTGACGCACGTGTTCACGCAAGACCAGAAGCTGTTCCTGCAATACGAGGTGTATGACGCGGCAAAAAGCAAGGCCGCCGAGGCAACCAATGGGGCGAACGAACCGAAAGAACCGAAGGGATCGGTGCGGGTACTGACGAGCATTGAATTTCTGCAAGGCGAAACAAAAGTGTATGAGACGAAACCCATCGTGGCGCACGAGATGACGGCGACGGACCGGAAGGCGGTGATTTTCCAGATGGAGATTCCGCTGCAATCGCTGAAGCCGGGATTCTACACCTGCCAAATTAATGTGATCGATGATGTCGGGGGGAACTACGCGTTTCCGAGGTGGCCGATCCTGATCAAAGCGGCGACAAGTTCGGAAGGGACCGCGTCTTCGGGACTCAATTGATTTTGCACCATTGGTGCTGCAAACCGGCACCAAATCACCAGGGATTGGCTCGCGCTAGCGCTGGGTGAGGTAACGCAGCGAGGCTGTGGGGTTGGGGTAGTTCTCTCAGGGAAGCGCGTTTGGCGTGATTTTGCGAACCAGCCGCGTTCCTATCCTTATCATAACAAGCCGCTTATTGTGACATACATTGCCGTCGTTATGGCTTTCGTCTTGCAAATCCACATGGTGGATAGTGGGTGCGAGGGGTGTGCATGTTCAGGATTCAGCAGGCAGGATTCATAGCTCCGCAGATCAAGAGATTCGTGATTGAAGCGCCGCGCATTGCCCGAAAACACCGAGCGGGACAATTTGTGATTCTGCGGTTGCACGAACGGGGCGAGCGAATTCCGTTGACCATTGAGAGTTCGGACGCGGAGCGGGGCACGATTTCGATTGTGGTGCAGTCGGTGGGCAAAACGACGAAGCAGTTGAATGCGCTGGAAACGGGCGACGGGATCCTGGATGTCGTGGGACCGCTGGGAAAGCCATCGGCAATCAAGAATTTTGGCACGGTGGTGGTGGTTGGAGGCGGAGTCGGGACGGCCCTGGCATATCCGACGACCGTGGCGCTGAAGCGAGCGGGAAACCGCATCGTGACGATCCTGGGCGGCAGAAACCGGGACCTGGTGCTACTCGAGAACGAGATGCGACAGGTGAGCGATGAGTTGTACATCACGACGGATGATGGCAGCTATGGAGAAAAGGGATTAGTGACCGACAAGCTGCGTGAATTGATTGCGCAGGGGATGACGATCGATGAAGTGTTGGCGGTGGGGCCGGTGCCGATGATGAAGGCAGTGGCGGACGTGACCAAGGAGCCGGGGATCCACACCGTGGTGAGCCTGAATCCCATCATGATCGATGGCACGGGGATGTGCGGCGGATGCCGAGTGATCATCGGTGGGAAGAGCAAGTTTGCGTGCGTGGACGGGCCGGAATTTGAAGCGCACGAAGTGGATTTTTCCGTGCTGATGCAACGGAACCGGATGTACCGCGAGGCGGAACGGAAGTCGCTGGAAGAATTCCAAAGAGCCGAGAAAGAAGGCGGGCACGGCAAGGCGGAAGGCGGCGATAAAGCGACCGCGTGCCTGATGGCGGAGGACAAGCAATGGAGCCGGTAAAAGAAGTTTCTCCGAATCCGCTGAAGCTGAAAGACCGAATGAAAGTACCGCGGCAGCACATGCCGGAACAGCAAGCGGAGCTGCGGGTGCACAATTTCACCGAAGTGAACTTGGGATATTCGACGGAACTTGCGCGGCAAGAGGCGCTGCGATGCCTGGAGTGCAAGAAGCCAACGTGTATGGACTATTGCCCGGTGGGAGTGAAGGTAAAGGAGTTTGTGCGGCTGATTGTGGAGGGAAACTTCCTTGGGGCAGCGGCGAAAATTCGCGAAGACAACGTGTTGCCTGCAATCACCGGGCGAGTTTGCCCGCAAGAAGACCACTGCGAAGGTAACTGCTTGTTGACGAAGAAGGTGGAATCACTGGGAATTGGCTACCTGGAACGATTCGTTGCGGACTATGAGCAGCGTATGGGCGTTGCGCCGGGAGTCAATGCGCCGCCGACGGGCAAGAAGGTAGCCATTGTCGGGAGTGGCCCCGCGGGATTGAGTGCGGCGGGAGATTTAGTGCAGAAGGGTCACCGAGTCCACGTTTTCGAGGCGTTGCACGAAATCGGCGGGGTGCTCATGTACGGGATTCCGGAGTTTCGCTTGCCGAAGCAGGTGATTCGCGAACAGATCGATACGATGCGGGCAATGGGAGTGGAGTTCGAGACCAACGTGGTGGTGGGAAAGACCGTAGAGATCGACGAACTGTTCGAACAAGAAGGCTACGATGCGGTATTCATCGCAACCGGCGCGGGGCTTCCCGTGTTCCTGAATATTCCCGGGGAGCATCTGAACGGAGTATATTCGGCGAATGAATTCCTGACGCGAATCAACTTGATGCACGCGTACGAATTCCCGCGTTACGACGAACCGATTGTGGAGCTGAAGGGCAAGCAGGTGGCGGTCATCGGGGGCGGAAATACGGCGCTAGACGCGATTCGATCGGCGAGGCGTCTGGGAGCCGACAAAGCGTATGTGTTGTACCGCCGGAGCGAAGCGGAAATGCCGGCGCGCGCCGAGGAAGTGAAACATGCAAAGCAAGAAGGGATCGACTTCCAGGTACTGACAAATCCGGTGGAGTTCCTGGATGACGGCAACGGCTGGTTGCGGGCAGCGCGGTGCGTGCGCATGGAGCTGGGTGAGCCGGATGCATCGGGCCGAAGGCGGCCGATTGCCGTGGCCGGCTCGGAATTTGAGATTCCCCTAAGCGTGGTGATCATTGCGACAGGAACCTCAGCGAACCCACTGATCCAATCGACGACGCCGGGACTGAAAACGAATCAGCGCGGGTACATAGAAGCCAGCTCGGAGACACAACGAACATCGCGAAAGGGCGTGTTCGCTGGGGGAGACATTGTCACGGGAAGCGCGACAGTGATTTTGGCGATGGGATCGGGGCGACGAGCCGCGAAATCGATTCATGAGTACTTGACGACCAGAGAATGGTAACAGCGCCGCGTCGAGTGGCGCTCGGATGAAGTAGAGCAGACCAGGAGAACGGCCATGACAATACTGAAAACAGAAGCTTTGGCCTACCACTACGGAGCACGCCCAGGAAAGATCGAAGTATCGCCGACCAAGCCCTGTCGAACACAGCGCGATTTGAGCCTGGCGTATACGCCGGGCGTGGCGCAGCCCTGCCTGGAGATCAAGCAAGAACCGAGTGACGTATTCAAATACACGGCGAAGGGGAATCTTGTCGCGGTGGTGACGAATGGCACGGCGGTTCTGGGGCTCGGGAACATCGGAGCGCTAGCGGGTAAACCGGTGATGGAAGGAAAGGCCGTCCTGTTCAAGAGATTCGCGGACGTCGACGTGTTCGATCTGGAAGTGAATTCGACAAATCCGGACGACGTGATCCGGGTGTGCCAGTTGCTGGAGCCAACGTTTGGCGGAATCAACCTGGAGGATATCAAGGCGCCGGAATGCTTCTACATCGAAGAGACGTTGAAGAAGACCATGAAGATTCCGGTGTTTCACGACGACCAGCACGGCACGGCAATCATTTCCGGCGCGGCATTGCTGAATGCGCTGGAAATTGTGGGGAAACGGATCGACCAGGTCCGCGTGGTATTCAACGGCAGCGGGGCGGCGGGAATTGCCTGCGCCGAGCATTACGTACGGCTGGGAGTGAAACGGGAGAACATCATTCTTGCGGACACGAAAGGCGTCGTGTTTGAGGGCCGCAGCGAAGGAATGAATCCGTACAAAGCACGATTTGCGCGCAAGACGCAACTACGAACCCTGGCGGAGGCAGTCGAGGGCGCAGATGTGTTCGCCGGGCTCTCGGTGAAAGGCGCGTTTACCGGGGAAATGTTGAAGACCATGGCGGAACGGCCAATCGTGTTTGCAATGGCCAACCCCGATCCGGAGATCACCTACGAAGAGGCGTTGGCGGCACGCAAGGACGTGATCATAGCGACGGGCCGCTCGGACTTTCCGAACCAGGTGAACAACGTTTTGGGATTTCCGTTCATTTTTCGGGGCGCGCTGGACGTGCACGCTACAGCCATTAATGAAGAGATGAAAATGGCGGCAACGCACGCGCTGGCAGCGCTGGCGAAAGAAGATGTGCCGGACTCCGTTTGCCACGCTTATGGAGTGGACCGGATCCGATTTGGGCCGGAGTACATCATTCCCAAACCGTTCGATCCGCGCGTGCTGGTGTGGGAAGCGGCGGCGGTGGCCAAAGCCGCGATGGAATCCGGAGTGGCGAAGGAACCGGTGGATCTGGTCGAATATCGGGAACGGTTGGAACGGTTATTGGGAAGGGCGCATGAATTGATGCGCGTAATCGTGCACAAGGCAAAACAGAGGCCCAAGCGCGTGGTGTTTCCCGAAGGCGAGAGTGAAAAGATCCTGCGCGCGGCACACATCCTGGTGGAAGAGAAGATTGCGCAACCGATGCTGATCGGAAGCACGAAAGTTATCCGTGAAAAAGCGGAGGACCTGGGCGTGAACCTGGAGCATATCCAGGTGGTAGATCCTAACATGTGGTCAAAGCGGGATGAGTATATCCAGGCGCTATACGAGCTGAGGCAGAGGCGCGGGGTAACCCTTTCTGAGGCCCAGACGCTGATCAACAACCGAAACATTTTCGGGTCGGTGATGGTACACATGGGAGATGCGGACGCATTGCTGGGAGGCGTGACGCAACATTTCCCGGACACCATCCGGCCTGCGTTGCAAGTGATCAAACCGAGGCCGGGATTGCATAAGGTGTCGGGTCTCTATGCGCTGGTGACAAAACGCGGAGACATGTATTTTCTGGCGGATTGCACGGTGAATATCGAGCCGAGTGCGGAAGATCTGGCGGAAATTGCGTTGTGCGCGGCCGAAACGGCGCGGCGGTTCAATGTGATACCGCGGGTGGCGATGTTGTCCTTCTCGAATTTTGGCAGCACGCCGCATCCGCTGACAGGAAAAGTACAGCGAGCGGTGAAGCTGGTCCAGGATGCCGATCCAACACTCATGATCGATGGAGAGATGATGGCGGACACGGCCGTGGTGCCCGGTATCGTGGAAGAGACGTATCCGTTTTCAAAGCTGCGGGGCGGCGCCAACGTGCTGGTGTTCCCGGACCTGACGTCGGCGAACACGTGTTACAAGCTGCTGTCGTGGATAGGCGGAGCAGAGAAGATTGGCCCGATCCTGATGGGAATGTCGAAACCGGTGCATGTGCTGCAACGCGGATGCGAAGTGGAAGAAATCGTGAACATCGCGGCGATCGCAGTGGTGGATGCACAGGAAACGGAAGTGGCGTTACATGCGGAGTTGAAGACGGATAAGCCGGCGAAGAATACCGTGGGCGCGGCAAGTGCCACGGCCGAGAACGTCGCCCGCTAGTGTTTTGTCCCGAAAATGCAATGAAAAGGCTCCGAGTCCTCAGGGGCTCCAAGCCCAATTCAGTTCTCGGACTTTACGCCGGGGCCGACGCCCCGGCTCCCTAAAGAAAAATGCCAGGAACTTGCAGGACAGCACACTCGATGGCGTCCTACTTGGCCTGGAGTTCCGCGGCGCGCTCGGCGAGCAGCGCGTTGAGTTTGTCCATCACCTGAAACGCATCGGCTACGTAGAGGACATCGGCTTTGCCGCGCGCCCAACCACAATTGGGATCGAGGTTGATGGCGCGTCGGTCGTTAATGAAACGCCAGCCAACGACATGAGGTTCTTCCCCGTGGCAGCAAGTGGAGAGACCCTTGGGATGGCGGGGCGTCGAACCGGTCTGACCAACCTGATTCATGTGAGTCATGAAACCAAGAACAGCCTGATTTTCACCGCTCTGGTCGACGAGCGATTTGCTGCCGCCCAGCGACGCGCCGGATTCCCGAAGGAAATCCAGGATCAGAGTTTCGGCTTGCTGGGGATGAATTTTTCCATCGCTCTGTTTCTTGGTCCAACCGGCGCCGGCGACGAAAAGTAGATTCGCGTCGGGACGAATGGTTTGGGAATCCGATTTTGGAGCGCGAATGCCGGTAACAGAGGTGCGCTTGGCTTCCGGGGGAACAGGGACGGCGAGTTCCTGGCAACTGACAGGCGCGGGCGCGCCGTGCCAGGGCTCGTGGCAGCCTGAATCGAGCAAGAGAATCCAGGGGCGGGCTTTGCGCTCGAAGAGGCCTTCGATACGCTGGCGATAGAACCAGCGAGTGGCGGTCACGGAACTGTCGGTAACGTTTAGCGAGGTAATGTGCGTGTCCACTTGGGCGGACAAGCGCAGCGCAAGGCTGGGAAGGGCGCGGAGGAAGCGCGAGGTCCCGGGAGCGATGATCAATTGCGGCGCGCTAGCACGGCAAAGAGCTTCGGCGGCTGCGGCATCGCTCGAGAATCTGGGTTTGGCGAAATCGAGGCCTGCGACGCTGAGGATACGCGCCGCGCCAGCCGCGGCGATGGAATCCGCAGACGATTGAACGTTTTCACCGATAAGGCCGATTTCCAGTGGAGCGTTTAACTGCTGCGCGAGAGCGAGCGCGGCACCTAGAGCTTCGCAGGCGATTTTGGGCAATGCCTTGCCCGATTCGTCGACGTGGGCGAGGAACAGGATGTTTTCGTTCATGATTTTATGATCCAGTCTGCGATCTCGCGGGCCACCTCTTCGGCGGCAAGATCCTTGACGATGCGGGTGTGGCGCTGCTGTTTTGGAGGCGAAGCACTGCGATACTCGAGCCCCGGCTGGGCAGGAGGAGCAGGCTTGGCTTTCTGGAGCGCGGGCATGATGGTGCGCATGTTGGCCATGCCGATCTGCGGATTGTTTCGCGGCTCCGGAAGATTGCCGGTCGCCCAACCGAGAACAGCGGGTGGACCGGCGCAAATGGAAACCTGGTGGCGCCCACCCTCGATACGCTCGAGGATTTCGAGAGAGCCATCGGCAAGGGTGGTTATCTGGTCGACGCCCTGAAATTGATCGAGGATGCCGAGACGCCCGCCGATTAATTGCAGCGTGACGCCGGCGCCACGAGAAGCCGATTCCCAGCCACCGAACAGCAAGAGGCGCGAGCGATCAAGGCCGGGCAAGGCGGAGATTGCCGCGGCTAAAATTTCGGCAGTGGAGTGCGCATCGGCAAAACCACTGGCCGAGCCATCAACGGCGAGCAATTCGAAACTGACTTTTTGGGCGATGGTCATCATGACTTGCTGGAGCTTGGCCTTGGGACCAAGGCTGGCGAGCCAAACTCTGCTTCCCGGATGGTAGGCGGCGAGGTTCGCGGCTTCATAGAGCGCATGGGCCGCCCAGGGATCGAGAATCGCAGGAAGGAGCATTTCATTCTTGAGGGCAGGGCCAGCGGGAGATTCGATGGGCTCAAGGGTTTGTAGCGGGTCGGGCACGGTGCCAGCGCAGACGACAATGTGGAAAACGCCACTCATAGTGTTGATGTCCTCAATTCAGAATAAAATTGCGATTCGCAAGTTCAGTTCAATGCTGAGTGCAACCCGCCGGAACCAGCACGGAAATCGACGTTGCCCGGCTCGCTGCCAGTTTCCGCCAGACAATTCCACAAGCAGGCTCCACAGAAGATGCATTTCTCGCGATCGAAATTCGGGACGCCATTTTCGCCGCGCGTGATGGCCTGGCCAGAACACATTTCGACGCACAGCTGAGGCTCGCAGTTGAGGCAGACCTGGGGGCGAACAAAGAGCACGTGATTGGCGTAGCCGGGCTGCGCCTGGACGCTGCCACCCATGAGCAAGGCGTCTTGCTGCGAGATCAGCAATTTTCCGTCGAAAGGAATTTCCGGCCAGCCACAGCGGGTCATGATCTGGTCATGAAGGGGAACACCACGGGCAATGGCATCTTCTTTCATACGCTGCAACTCGGGTGAAGGAATGCGAACGCCGTAAACATCTTCCAAGGATGCGGGGGCATGCTGCCGGTGTTGTGAGGGAAACGCAACGCGGCCGCCTGTGTATCCGGCCAGCGCCATTCCGAACAGGCCGGGAAGCAGTCCGAAGTGGAAGCCGTTGCGGGAATTGGCGGCGACGCGAGATTCCTGGTCGAACAAACTGGCGCGACGGCGGCGGATGTACGCGGACTGGAGATTTTCGCGAGTGAAAGCACGCTTGCGTTCGAGGAGTTCGAGAACAGCTTCACCGAGGTCCACACCGGTGGACCAAGCTTCGTCGACACCGGAGCCAGCAAGGACGTTGGTGCTGCCGGAGCCCTCGCCAATGCGGGCGTAGCCGTTGCCCGCGAGGAATGGCTCGCCATGGCGCCCCGACTCCTGCACGGATTTCGCGCCCCACGATTTGAGCGTGCCACCTTCGAGGTGCCTCCAGAAATACGGATGAAGGACGAGATGCTGGAGGTAGCGATAGGCGGTGCGGACAGGACTGCGGAACCATGAAGGAATGAACAGGCCGACCGAGGCGAGGCGATTGGGGTGAACGTAGAGGAAACCAAAGATTTCCGGCTCGGGATAGCCGAAGGTGTGAATGACGGTGCCCGGTTCAAGAGAGCAATCTTCGCCAAGCTCGATCACCATTTTCATGCCGAGCGCCCATTCGCGAGCGTGGGAGCTATCAGGCACGCCAAAATGCGCGTCGATGGCGCGCCCGACCGCGCCGACTGGCCCATCGCCCGCGACGGTGAGCAAAGCGTGGACGTCCATGCCAGGCATGAATCCATCCTGAGGTGAGCCATGCAGATCCGTGCCTTGGTCGGCGAGGCGAACTCCGACCACGGCATCGTTCTCGATCAGAGGCGCGGAGACAGGGCTACTCGGCCAAATCTGGACCTGGCCCGATGCGGCGAGTTGTTCACCGACCCATTGATTGAATTGGCCGAGAGACATGACGAGGCCATCATGCTTGGCGAGAAAACCGGGGATGTAGGGCAACTTGACGGCGTGATCGCGGAAAGGCAAGAGCTTACGGAACGTGCGGATGAACTTGTCGGCAGTGCGCAGAGCGAGAGAGCGCCGACTGGCGCCGATGGGATCGAGTAAATAGACCAGCTCCTCTTTTTTCACCTTCGTGGCCATGGGGATTTGCGCAGGGTCGAGGTCAGGGAAGCTGGCGCGAATGGCGCGGGCTCGCGTGACAGCGCCAGAAACGCCGAAGCCCAGGCCGTCGGCTCGTTCGTAGCAAATCACCTGGAGAGGAGCACCCGGGGAAGCAGGACTTTCGAAGCGGGGCGAGCCATCGGGATGCAAAGAGTTGCGCGAGAGGGTGGTCAGAAAGCCACCCATGGCCGGGCCAAAACCTACGCAGGCGATGTCCACCAGCATCTGCTGACGCTCGACCGCGGTGGTTGATTCGGGCGCAGCAGAGTTCATGCGGGATAGTCCAACACTTCCGGGATCATCAGCTTCGAGACGCTGTCGGCGGCGCGGTCTTTCGCCAGGCGAGCGCCGGTAAGGCAAGTGTCCAATTTGTTATGCAGCGCGAGGAAGGTATCGGCACCGCCGCATTTTGCGCAGGGGCCGGCTTTTTTCGGATGCGAGCCATCGGTGCCGAGGATGTCGACAGTGCAGGCGGAGATTCCGGGAATGAAGCCTTCCAGTTCGTCGATTTCGTCCTGCAGGAAGCAACCGTGAGCGCCAGCTTCGTCCCAGGAAGGATGACGATTGTAGCCGAATACCAGTTCGGCGCAGATGCGGGCCACTTCCCCGCTGGCCCGGGCGGATTGCACGTGGCAGAGATCGGTCATGAAGTTCACCATTCCGGCCAGGCCTTCTTCGACGGAGGCGTCTTGCGCGCCGTGGCGCTCGAGTTCGAGCACATCGAGAATCTGGCAGCGTGCGGCGAGTAGCCAGCAAAGGGCATCGGCAACCGGGAAAGTTACGCCTTGACGCGCGCTGTGATACAGCTTGTTGCCGTCGCCATCGGTGGTGTGTTGCAGGCGCTCAAGGGTCCAGAGCCACATGGTCATGGCGGTGGCGAGGGTGCAAGCACCTGTTCCGGGGTGGTCTGAAGCGATGCCGCGCATTTCGCGAATCCAGTTGCGGAACTGGGCCAGGAAGACGGGATTCGTCATGGTGATGGAGAGCTGGCGACGCTGAACGGCTTCGGGACCTTCGTAGGTGGCTTCGAGTTGCGCGTCCATCCACTTATTGCCGAGAAAGCCCGGGCAATCTTCGGTGATGCCGTAGCCACCCATGAGGCTGACAGCTTCGCGCATCATCTGAGCGCCCCAGCCGGTGTTCCAGAGCTTGGCGGCGGGACAGAGGATGTCGGCGAGGGAATCCAACTGCAGGAAGCGATACAAGGGATCCGAACGCAGTTGTTCCTTGCGAGGATCCTTGTCCGGCAGGC